>ERZ1027247.2-NODE-2-length-310376-cov-17.822068_pt1 | contig 310376 bp, 233 predicted proteins | sample MGYA00519262_ERZ1027247 | MGnify/ENA primary metagenome ERZ1027247 (study PRJEB26926, sample SAMN06164776) | human gut metagenome | biome: ENVO:00009003; feature: ENVO:2100002; material: ENVO:00002003 | host: Homo sapiens | place: USA | collected 2012 ... | reverse complement strand
CCAAATATTATGTCGGTTACATTTTATACCACCAACCACTTTTGGCATCATTACCATTTCACCAGAGTCTTGGCACACACCCGTGAGCTGGAGGCCGCGGGGAATGTCGAAGATGCCTGCAATGAACGTTACCAGGCATTCCAGCGGCTTGCGGGGTTGCTGCCCGAAGACGAAGAGATCAACCTCGAATGGAGCCACCGCAATTCGCAGTCTGCGCTCGAACTGATCCGTGCCTCGGCCATCGACCACTTTCTGATCAACGATTTCGAGATGTCTGCGGCGCTGCTGGAGATGCTCCTGGAGCTGGATCCCGAAGACCACCTCGAGGGGAGCGAACTCTTGGCGTTCGATTACCTGGCGATGGACGAGCAGGAACTGTTCGACGAAGTGATAAACGACGTTTCGGACAAATGTGCCAGCCGCGGGATATTGCTGCTCTGGTCGGCATTCCGTCGTGAAGGGACGCTTCCCGAAGGGGAGTTGCTGCATTTCAAGACGCGGTTTGCGCCTTTCTTCCGGGAATTTACGGCCGCCGAGCACCCTGCCGACGATGCTTACCTGCGGGATATCGAGGGCGAACGTCCCTCCGTGCAGGCGCAGGCGCGCGAACTTTGGTTGCAGACCGAGAACCTGTGGGTATTGTGGCCCGGGTTTATCGCTGCGCTGCAGGCTGCGCAGTAGGCCGCAGGTGTGTCCGCTATTCTTCGCAGGCTTCGGCAGGGCGGGGTTGTTGCCGGCTGCGATCCGCATAGGCCATGCGACGTTTGAAATGTCCTTCGGTGGCGCGTTTGTAGCCCTCGGTGTGCTTTTCTTGGTGTAGGCTGGCAGGTGCCCGGTTCCCCGTGCGAGCCCGTTGCGCTTATTTCTCTTTCTTGTCGCGTACCAGCTCTTTGAAGCAGTGTCGGCAGATGGCTTCGTAGGAGTCCGTTTCGCCCAGTACGACCAGCTTTTCGTCCTGTGTGAGGCGGTGCGAGTGATGGGCGAGGTTGCCGCAGCGGACGCAGATGGCGTGCACCTTGGTGACATATTCGGCCGTGGCCATCAGCGCCGGCATCGGCCCGAAGGGTTTGCCGGTGTAGTCCATGTCCAGCCCTGCGACGATGACCCGCACGCCGCTGTCGGCCAGTTCGCGGCAGACCTCGACGATGCTGTGGTCGAAGAATTGCGCTTCGTCGATGCCCACGACGTCGACCTCCGAGGTCATCAGCAGGATGTTGCGCGGCGAGTCGACCGGCGTGGAGCGGATGGCGTTGGCGTCGTGCGAAACGACCTCCTCCTCCGAGTAGCGCACGTCGATGCGGGGTTTGAATATCTCGACTTTCTGGTTTGCGTACCTGGCGCGTTTGAGGCGGCGTATCAGCTCCTCGGTCTTACCCGAGAACATCGAGCCGCAGATTACTTCGATCCAGCCCTTGCGGCTGGCATTTTCCAAAAACATAAGCTCCCAATCGTGTTTCTTAATCTTGTTTCAGTCTTGTTCTCCGCTGCGGCGCTGCCGTTTGGCCTTCCCTCTTATTCGCAGTCGTCGATGCGCGTAATCCGTGCGCCGAGGGCGTTCAGACGCCCGTCGATGTCCTTGTAGCCGCGGTCGATCTGGTCGATATTCTGGATCGTCGAAACCCCTTCGGCCGACATGGCGGCGATCAGCAGCGCCACACCCGCACGTATGTCGGGCGAGGTCATGCGCGTGGCCCGCAGGCGGATGCGGTGGTCGTGGCCGATGACCGTGGCACGGTGCGGGTCGCAGAGGATGATCTGCGCCCCCATGTCGATCAGCTTGTCGACGAAGAACAGGCGGCTTTCGAACATCTTCTGGTGGATCAGCACGGCACCTTTGGCCTGCGTCGCCACCACGAGGAAGATCGACAGCAGGTCGGGTGTAAGCCCCGGCCACGGGGCGTCGGCGATCGTCATGATCGACCCGTCGAGGAAGGTGTCGATGCTGTAATGTTCCTGCTGCGGGATATAGATGTCATCGTCATGCTGCTCGAAACGGATGCCCATGCGGGCGAACTGCGCCGGGATGATGCCCAGGTTCTCGAACGATACGTTGCGGATCGTCAGTTCCGACTGGTTCATGGCGGCCATGCCGATGAAGCTGCCCACCTCGATCATGTCGGGCAGCAGCGTGTGCTCCGTGCCGCCGAGCGATTCGACGCCCTCGATGGTCAGCAGGTTCGAGGCGATGCCCGAGATGCGTGCGCCCATGCGGTTGAGCATCTTGCACAACTGTTGCAGGTAGGGTTCGCAAGCGGCGTTATAGATCGTCGTGAAGCCCTTGGCCATCACGGCGGCCATCACGATGTTGGCCGTACCGGTCACCGATGCTTCGTCCAGCAGCATGTAGGTTCCTTTCAACTCGCGGCCCTCGACCATGAAAAATTCGTCGGCGATGTCGAAATTGAACTTCGCACCCAGCTTCTGGAACCCGAGGAAATGGGTGTCCAGCCTCCTCCGGCCGATTTTGTCGCCGCCGGGTTTGGGTATGTAACCCACGCCGAAGCGCGCCAGCATGGGGCCGATGAGCATCACCGAGCCGCGCAGGCGCGTGCAGCGTTGCCGGTAGTCCTCCGTGCGGAGGTAGTCGAAATCTATTTCGCGGGCGCAAAAACTGTATGTATCCTCCGCGAGTTGTTCGACCTCGACGCCCATGCGCCGCAGCAGTTCGATGAGCTGCATGACATCGAGGATCTGGGGAATGTTGTGCACCGTGACCCGTTCGGGGGTCAGCAGCGTGGCGCAGAGTATCTGCAACGCTTCGTTCTTGGCGCCCTGTGGCGTGATGCTGCCATGGAGCCGATGGCCTCCTTCGACTTTGAAAATCGCCATAATCCGTGAAAATTAACGGCAGGAACCGTTTCCCGCCGTAAGCCGCCCCTGCCGTGCGGACATGTCCCGTGCGGACATGCGGCTTTGTCGGCGGCCACTCTCTCGTTGACAAAGATAAAAAGATTTCATGCTTTTTACCCGGCTTTTTGAAATATTTTCTTGAAAAATTTTTGCGGATAACTTTTTTGTTGTACTTTTGCAATCCGTAAAAATGTCTGAAACAACAAAAATTATATAGCTATGGCAATGAAGAGAACTTACCAGCCCTCGCGCCGGAAGAGAATCAACAAGCACGGTTTCCGCAGCCGTATGGCTACGGCGAACGGCCGCAAGGTGCTGGCTGCACGTCGCGCAAAAGGTCGCAAGAAGCTGACCGTATCGGACGAGTCGACGTTCAAGTACGCTTAATTCCTGCGGGAAAATGACTAAGAGGTCGGCTTTCGTGCCGGCCTTTTTTTATTGTTCCAGATGATGCTGACGATACGACGGGCCTGTGAGGCCGATTGCGCCCTGATACGCCGCCTTGCCGACGAGGTGTTCCCTGCGACCTACCGCGGGATCATCACCCCGTCGCAGATGGAGTATATGATGGAGTGGATGTACGGGGCGGAGGTGCTTGCGCGTGAGATGTGCGGGGAGTTCGCCTGGTTCATCGCCTCGGCCGACGGCGAACCGTGCGGTTACCTTTCGGTGCAGCACGAGGCCGAAGACCTTTTCCATTTGCAGAAAATCTATGTCCTTCCCCGCTTCCAGGGAATCGGTGCCGGGGAATTCCTGTTCCGCCATGCCGTGGAATATATTCGTTCGGTGCATCCTGCGCCTTGCCGCATGGAGCTGAACGTCAACCGCAACAACCGGGCGCTGCACTTTTACGAGCGGATGGGGATGCGCAAACTGCGCGAAGGCGATTTCCCGATCGGTGACGGATATTATATGAACGACTATATCATGGGGTTGGATATAAAGTAGGGCCGGCGCGTCGCTGCTGCGGTTCGCAAGATAAAAACGGATGCCTTTGTGGGCGTCCGTTTTTTCGCTTGGAGGCCGGTCGCAGGTGATTTGGCGCGGCTCTCGGCCCTTCCCGGGCTGCCGGAGTTTTCGGTGGTGGGGCTGTTGCCCGATGCCGGCATCCCGCTTCGGGTGCCCGGCATGCGCTGTTTGGCTGCGTCGGCCCCGGAACGGTCTATTTCGCCGTGTCGGTCTTGAACAGGTCGATTTCTCCGCGTTCGACTTTGCCGTATATGTCTGCCAGCTCGGCGATGACGGGCGAGATGTATTCGAGCGTGTCGGTGACGGCCTGCTTGTCACCCTCGCCCTTGATGCGGTAGAGCATCGCCGCGTAGAGTGCGCGGAAACAGAGTTCCGTGTCGTTCATGCCGGGATTGCCCAGTACGGCGCGCAGGCGCGGCAGCTCGGGCTCCAGCTTCGCATAGGTCTGGCGGTAATGTGCGCCGACGGGCAGCTTCATCAATTGCAGGTGCAGGTCGTGCAGGTCGCCGATCAGGTGGAGCGTATGCTCCAAGTGCCCTTTCTCGTCCTTGCCTTCCTGATGCAGGAGGTTGGCGATGTCCATGTACCACAGCAGGTAGACGTGCTTCTGCTCCTCGGCGATGTCCTTGCGGGGGGCGATCAGCGTCGAGAAAATCGCCTCGGGGCTGAATTGCAGCGCCCGCAGCAGGTCTTCCAACTGCCAGAGATAAAGGATGTATTCGGCGATGTTCTCCCGCCGCTTGACCTGTGCTATATCCATGTCGTATGCGTTTTTTTGTGTAACCTGTCGTGTGCTTTCGTGCAGGAAGCGGTTATGTGTTTTTCTCTGCAAAAAAACAATCGAGTACCTTTGGGTGACAAAAGGTGGCTAAAATCATCTGCAAACCGTTTTGGCGGAGTGTTCGCGGTTTTTCTCCGAACGGTTCCGAACGGCTGCGCTTTCCGCCCGCCTGCTCCGGGCGCTCGTTGCCGCGTCTGCTCTTATCCCGCTGCAAACGGAATGCAGGGATTTATACGTAGCCGTTATTTAATCCACTTCTGCGGCCCCGTGCGGTGCTTGAGGAAATATTGCTGTGATTTGAGCAGGTTGCGCGATTGCAGCACCATGTTCTTGGTTTCGGTGAGGATCGTCAGGTACAACATGCTGGCCTTGGTATTCGAGCGGGCTTCGTTGATGCGCGAAAGCTCTGATTTGATGGCCTCGGCGATCGATTCGAACAGTTGGTCGCGCAGCGTGAGCACCATCTCGATCTCCGAGAAATCGCCGTCGCGCAGCATCTGGTTGATATGTCGGTAGATCGACTCCACGTCGTCGTTGATCGACATGAGGTCTTTGGCCTGCTCTTTCGAAAGCCCTTCGTGGTTGTTGTCGATGTGTTCGAACGCCGGGCGCGTGATGTGCATCAGCGCCTTGGTCATTTCGTTGAGGTAATCGACCACCTGCACGTAGTAGTGGGCCGTGTTGACGTCGCTGCTCTGAAGCTTTTTGAGCGTGGGCAGCAGCGTGTATTTGCGTTCGCGCGACTGGTAGAAGAGGTCGTTCGACTCTTTGACCATGTCGCGCAGCACCTTGCGGTTCTCCTTGAATACGGCGATCAGCGTACGGTCGTAGATTTTTGTCGCCGATTCCATCGTGCGGCACACCTCGTCGCGCAGGTTGACGATGATGTCTTCGGAGGACAGGGGTTTCACCCCGGCTGCGGCAGGGGCGGCGGAGGCTTTGCTTTTCTTGATGAAATTGCTGTGGATGAGCATGTAGCCGCAGAGTGCCGTGACGATGATGAAGGCGATCGTGCCGCCGTAGATCAGGGCGAGCCCGACGGCGAAGGCGATCAGGAACCCGCCCAATGCCGTGATGAACCACCCGGCGATAACGGTCATGACGCCCGAGATGCGGTATACGGCGCTTTCGCGGCCCCAAGCGCGGTCTGCGAGCGACGAGCCCATGGCCACCATGAAGCAGACGTAAGTGGTCGACAGGGGGAGTTTGAGCGAAGTGGCTATGGCGATCAGCATGGCCGAGGTCGTGAGGTTGACCGTGGCGCGGATCATGTCGTAGGGGGCACCGCTATGTTCGATGTCCTCGTATTCGAACCGGCGTGAGACGGCGGCCCGTACGCGCGGGGGGATGACCCGTTCGATGCCGGCGTTGATGTTGAGCGCTGCACGGACGATCGTGCGCGACATGACCGACGAGCCGTACTGTTCGGGGCCTTCGTCTCCCTGTGCCGCTGAGAGCGACAACTCTGTCTCGGAGACGTGCATGGCCTTTTTCGAAGTCCAGAGCGTGAGTATCATGATGGCGCCCGCGGCCAGCAGGATCAGGAAATTGGCCGGGACGTTCTCGCTCAGGGCTCCCATCATCATCTGCGGATCGCCCGAATGTTTGGCGATCGAGAAGGCGTCGAACCCGGCGACGGGCACGCCGATGAAGTTCACCAGGTCATTGCCCGCAAAGGCCAGTGCCAGTGCGAACGTACCCGACAGGATCGTGATGCGCAGGATGTTGATTTTGAACCGCTGGATGAAGAACAGCAGCACGGAACATGCCACCCAGCAGATGAAAAGCGACAGCAGCAGGTGCCGGTCGACCATTTCGATGAAGGCATGGTCGGCGAGCAGCGACTTGAGCCCCTTGAAGACGGCGAAATAGATGATCGCCGTGAGCGATGCGCCGCACCACAGCGACCCGAAGCGGCGGAAGACCACCGTATAGCGGAACGAGAAGATCGTACGCGAAACATACATGACGATCGTACCGCAGGTGAAGGCGATTACCACCGACAGCAGGATCGCCGAGACGATGCCCATGGCGCGGGAGGTGTTGATGAAATGCCCGAGCGAACCGATGCCCAGCGCGGGGTCGTTCGAGATCTTGTAGATCGACACGGCGATGGCCGAGCCCAGCAGGCAGAAGATCAGCGAGACGGTGGTCGAGGTGGGCAGTCCCCACGAGTTGTAGAGATCCAATAGGATGATGTTGGCGAACATCACGCCCAGGTATAACATCATGACCTCGTGGAATGTGAACAGTCCGGGATTGAACATGCCGCTTCGGGCCACCTCCATCATGCCGCTCGACGTGACTACGCCGACGATAATGCCGACCGAGGCGACGGTGAGGATGACCCGCATCGAAGCGGCCTTGGAGCCGATGGCAGAGTTGAGGAAGTTGACTGCGTCGTTCGTGACGCCGACGAAAAGACCTGAAATGGCGAGGATTCCCAGAATAACTACGATTACGGTGTAGATTTCGCTCATGTTAGGGTTTAGTGCAAATTGTGAACAAATTTACGCCATTTTTTCCGATGAAACGGTTTTGGCACCGATTGTTAACATTAACTTAACATGAGGCGGCTCTGTTCGTTGCGGCCGCGCGGGATATGCCGGGATGCCGGGCGGATTGGGGCATACGCCATACCGCAGGGCGTGCGGAGCGCCGGTGGGCGGAGGCGGGGACTGCCGGTTCCCGGCGGCGAAAAAGGGCGGGCAATCGTGCCCGCCCCTGTCCGGAAGGGGGAATACCCCCCCCCGTATTGCCCCACTGCCGGGGATTACTCCTCGTCGGTGTCGGTGTAAGCCTTCAGCAGCTTGTCCTGCACGTCGGCCGGAACCTGCTCGTAGGACGAGAATTTCATCGTATAGGTGGCCGAACCCGACGTCAGCGACGAGAGTGTCGTCGAGTAGCGGTACAGCTCAGCCAGCGGAACCATGGCGTTCAGACGGTCGAAGCCCTTGTCGGACTCCATTCCGGCTATCATCGCGCGACGGTTCTGCAAGTCGGACATCACGGCACCCATGTAGTCGCTCGGGACGAGTATCTCGACATTGTAGATCGGCTCCATGATCTTGGGGCCCGCGTTGCGGAAAGCCTCCTTGAAGGCGTTGCGCGCCGCCAGTTTGAACGAAATCTCGTTCGAATCCACCGGGTGCATCTTTCCGTCGTAGACCACCACGCGGATGTCGCGGGCGTAAGAACCCGTCAGCGGGCCTTCGTCCATCTTCTCCATGATACCCTTCAGGATGGCGGGCATGAAGCGTGCGTCGATGGCGCCGCCCACGATCGCCGAGTAGAATTGCAGCTTGCCGCCCCATGCCAGGTCGTACTCCTCCTTGGTCTTGGGGTTCACGACCATGTCGCCCTTGCCGGGAACCTTGTAGTTCTTGGGTTCGGGCATGTTGTCGTAATAGGGCTCGATGATCATGTGCACTTCACCGAACTGTCCGGCGCCGCCCGACTGTTTCTTGTGGCGGTAATCGGCCTGCGCAACTTTGGTGATGGTTTCACGGTAGGGGATCTTCGGTGCGATATAGTCATAGGAGAGTTTGTTCTCCTTTTCGATGCGCGTGCGCAGGATGTTCAGGTGATGTTCCCCCTGGCCTTGTATGATGGTCTGTTTCAACTCTTTGGAGTATTCAACCAGGATCGTCGGGTCTTCGAACTTGGCATCGTTCAAGACCTTGCCCAGTTTCTCCTCGTCGCCCTGCTCCTTGGCCTTCACGGCGGCGCGGTAGCGCGGTTCGGGGAAGACGATGGGTTCGATGCTGACCGGTGCCGAAGCAGCCGAGAGCGTGTCGTTGGTACGTGTGCCCTTGAGCTTCACCGTGCAGCCGATATCGCCGGCCGACAGCTCCGTGACCTTGATGCGGTTCTTGCCCGCAACGGCGAACAACTGCGAAATCTTCTCCTTGTTGCCCGTGCGGGTATTTACCAGCTCGGTACCTTCGGCGATCCTGCCGCGGATGACGCGGAAATAGGTGATCTCCCCGATATGCTGTTCGACCTGACTCTTGAAGACGAACGCCACGGCGGGTGCCGTCTCGTCGGCGGCGATCTCCTCGCCCTCGGTCGAGAGGAAACACGGAGCCTTCAGCGGGCCGGGTGCCACGTTGATGATGAACTCCATCAGGCGCTTGGTGCCGATGTCGCGCTTGCCGCTGGTGCAGAAAATCGGCATCAGTTCACGCTTGGCCAGGCCGATCTTCAGTCCGGCGCGGATATCGTCCTGCGTGAGCGTACCCTTGTCGAAATAGAGCTCCATGAGCGCCTCGTCGTGTTCGGCGGCCATCTCGACCAGCTCCTTGTTCAGCTCCTGCGCCTTGTCCATCTCGTCGGCGGGAATCTCCAGCTCCTCGCGGTGCCCGTCGTTGTCCTTGAAACGGTACATCTTCATCAGCAGCACGTCGATGAAGGCGTTGAACTCAGGCCCCTGGTTGACGGGGTACTGTACGATGACGGGCTTCACGCGCGATGCGGCCCTGATCGACTCGATCGTAGCTTCGAAATTGGCTTTCTCGGCATCGAGCTGGTTTACCACGCCGATGACGGGCTTTTTCAGCAGGCGTGCATAGCGGGCCTGGATCTCGCTGCCGACTTCCCAGCCGTTCTGTGCGTTGAACAGGAATACGCCCACGTCGCCTACCTTGAATGCCGAGAAGAGGCTTCCGCAGAAGTCGTCCGAGCCCGGGCAGTCGATGATGTTCAGCTTGCGATCCATGAATTCGGTGAAGAGGATCGTGGAATAGATCGAGCGTTTGTATTCGTGCTCGATATCCGTATTGTCCGAGAGCGTGTTGTTCGCCTCGATACTACCCCTGCGGTCGATGACCTTACCCTCAAAGGCCATCGCTTCGGCAAGGGTAGTTTTTCCCGTGCCGGGCGCGCCGATGAGTACGATGTTTTTGATTTCTTTTGCTGAATAGTTTTTCATATTCCCGTATGGTTTTAAGGTTTTGCGGTGGTGCGGGGCATCGTCGGGAGTACTTCGCGGAGCCGGGTTCCCGGAACGGAAAGTCGTGCTGCGGAGCATTTTCCGATTAGCCGACTATAAATATACAAAAAAATCGGGATAACCAAACGGCGACACGAAAAAATCGCCCTCAGGAGGCGATTTTACGGTCGAAAAGCGGAAGGTCGATCCATGTGAGCTTTTTCCACACCCATTCGACGGGGCCGTGCGTATGGCGCCGCAGCCAGAGGCGGCAAAAGAGATACTGTATCAGGATGATTCCCACGCCTGCCAGCGTGCCGTAGATCACGTCCACGTGGCGGTAAAGCCCCAGCCCCCAGTTGTAGAAGAGCGCCGTCCCGAGCAGCGATTGCAGCAGGTAGTTGGTCAGGCTCATGCGCCCGAAGAAGGTCATGCCGTGCAGCGCCCGGCGGAACCCCGGCCAGCCGTACCACAGCAGGACGACCGTCGAAACGATCGCCGTGGCCGTCATCAGGTTGCGCATCGCCTCGAACGGTACGAGCCACGTGCCCGCGATGCCCACGGCCAGCAGCCCGCCCCAGATGCGTCTGTGCTGCCCTTCGTCGTAGAAGAGCCGGTAGCGGCCGGCCAGCATGCCCAATACGAACATCAGCAGCGTCTGCGTGCCGCGTCCGTGTTCCAGTCCCCAGCCGAATGAACTGAGCGGGCCGTAGAGCAGGCTCACGCGGGCGCTCTCGGCGAAGGTGCCCGTGGCGAGGGTGGGATAGAGGGTCTCCATGCCTTCGATGCCGCGGATCGAGAGCGTATGTCCGCTGAAATACTGCCAGAGTTCGAGCGGCTGGATGAAAAGCAGGGCCGCGATGACCCACACCCATCGGTTGGGGAGCTTGCCGATGGGAATCATCAGCAGCCCGAAAAGGGCGTAGTAGGTCAGCACGTCGCCGTTGTAGATCGCCGCGTTGACCAGCCCGATGCCGAACAGCAGCACCATGCGCCATGCGAAGCGCCGCGAAAAGTCGTTGCCCCGCTGTGCCTGGTTGTCGCTCTGGATGAAGAAGCTCAGCCCGAACAGCAATGCGAAGATGGCGTACATCTTGCCCGAAAGCAGGAATCCCAGCATATCGGCTACGGGCTGTTCCCAGCTGCCGAATCCGGCGCGGGGCAGGTCGAGGGCGCTCCAGTAGAGGTTGAAATGCTCGCGGGCGTGAAACAGGATGATCCCTGCCACGGCGATGCCGCGCAGTGCGTCGGCCACTTCGATACGGGTGTTGGGTCGGTTTGTCGTGCGGTACATGGGATATTGCGGGGTTTGGGGTTGCTTCGTAATAGTTCGTTGTCGCCGTAGGCTGTATGTTCCGGGTTGCCGGGGCGTTTCCTAATATATGTCGTTGCCGGGTATTTCCATTCCGGTCAGCCGGAAGAGCGGCAGGTGCAGTTCCCGGATCCCGCATCCGCACCATCGGTCGACGGGGTGGCATTGTCCGTTCAGATTTACTCCCGGGAGCCTTTGCGAGCCGTCGAAACCCATCAGGCCTTTGTCTGTCGTATCCATCTGCCTGCAGCCGGCCTTTTGCAACCGGGCCATGTACTCCAGCCATGCCTGCCTGCCGAGGGCTTTGCTCTCGTCCGCCGCGATTTTTTCGGGCTCGTAACCGCCCGCCCCGCCGGCTGTTTTCCTGCGGAGGGTGGTTTTGTTGCCGTTCTTCTCCATCCCCACGACGACGGGATTGTCGAATGTCCGCAGCCCGAGGAAGCGTACCCGGCTCCCGTTGGCGGCCTGCCGCAGGGGCGTCTTGCCCGTTGCGCGAACCGCGGCGATCAGGAGCGGAAACAATAATAAAACGGACTTCATAACGGAACGTATTGGAGGTGGCCGGCGGTTGCTCAGGGGATCACTCCCGTCAGCGCCTCGACGGCACGGCGGCCTTCGTCGCCCAGCGAGAGCGAGTACCCGTTCACGAAGAGCGCGATATGTGCGTCGATCACCTTGTCATCCAGCTCCTGTGCGTGCTGTTTTATATAGGTGCGCGAAGCTTCGGGATGGGTGAAGGCGTATTCGATGCTCGTGCGCAGCAGGCGTTCGGCCTCGTGCCGCACCTCGTCCGGCAGGCTGCGCCGGGCTGCGATCCCGCCCAGCGGCAGCGGCAGCGCCGTCCGCTGCTCCCACAACTGCCCGAGGTCGGCGACCAGTTCCAGTTCCCGTTCACGGTAGACGAAGCGGCCCTCATGGATAAGTACCCCGGCGTCGAAATCGCCCCGCTCGACGGCAGCCGCGATTCGGGAGAAGAGCAGCGGTGTACGCTCTTCGATTTCGGGGAAGAGTTTGCCCATCAGGGCATTGGCCGTGGTGTGCAGCCCCGGGACGGCCACGCGGCGTATCGGCCGCGTATCGCCTGCGCGGCGTACCAGCAACGGCCCGTTGCCGCGTCCGAGTGCCGCACCGCTGTCGAGCAGCGCGTAGTGTTCCGCGATGGCGGGCAGCACGGCGCAACTTATCTTGCTGATGTCGGCACGTCCCAGCCCGGCACCGCGGTTCAGCTCCTCGATGTCGTGGTATTCGACCTCGAAGCGCAGGCTGCCCGTGTCGATGCGGCCGTTAACGAGCGCGTCGAACATGAAAGTGTCGTTCGGGCAGGGTGAGATGTGCAGTTTCAGCCTCACTGTTTCTGCGCCTCGGTGATGTTGCGGGCGTTTTTCTCGTTGTCGCTGCGGTTGCGTTTACCCCCGAAACGGCCCAGCAGCCATCCGGCGGCAAAAGTCAGCACGAGGACGATGATGTCGATAAATACGTTGGCCAGCCACCGCTGGATGGCGGGGGCGAATTGCCAGACCAGGATGAAGACGACCAGTATCAGGATCAGTCCCGCCCAGAGCATCCAATTTTTATTCATTGCTTTCGAATATTTGGTTTAACTTTTCCGTCAGGTTCCCGACGGCCTCCTCCACAGCCCACTGGCCGAAGGGTTCGCCGACGTAGTTCGACACGGCGCGTATCTGGCAGCACGCGACGCCCAGCGCGTCGCATACGGCGAAAAAGGCTGCGCCTTCCATGTTCTCCACTTCCGGCAGGTACTCTTGCGGCGTATCCTCCGGGCTTCCTTCCGGCCTTTGGGCCGGGTTGCCGGCATTGTCCGGTATTCCGGGTTGCGTGGCAAGCGCCGTGCGTTCCATATCGTCCGGCGTTTCGAACCCGATGGGAGCCGCTATGTTCCCCGGCTGGTTTCGGGCATTGCCCGGCGTCTGGCGTTGGGTGCCTTCCGCTGCGTGCTCTGCTCCGCCTCCGACCGTAAATCCGGGGTGCGGCTCCGTGAACCCGGCATCCCCTGCCGCGTGCCCGGTGCCTTCCGCCGCGCTTTTCGGCCCGCCCGTTGCCGCGGCTCCGTCGCCCGAGCGGTTGACGGTGACCCCGGCTGCAAGGGGCAGCCCCAGGTCGGGGCCCGAGATTTCGTATTCGCGGGCGTAACGCTCGGGAATGCCCGCTATGCGTTCGCAGACCACTTCGACCACCTCGCCGCGCCGCAATGTCCGGTCGCAGGCGCCGGCAATGCCGGCCAGTACCACCAACTGCGGCTTTTTGGCTTTCACGGCGCGCAGGGTCGCCGCTGCGATTTCGGCCATGCCCACCCCGCCGACGAATACCGGGTCGCGGGGCTCGGTGAGGATGAACGCCTTGGCCTCCTCGATGGTCGGGAAAATGAAAATCCGTTTCACGTTACCGGCCTACGACTGCTTCGAGCTCCTCGACCGTGACGGGTATCTTCTTGTCGCCCAGTATACGGCTCCCGCTCTCCGTCACAAGGATGTCGTCCTCGATGCGGATGCCGCCGAAGTCGCGGTAGCCTTCCAGGGCGTCGTAATCGACGATCCCCTTGTAAAGGCCCTCGGCCCGGCATTTGTCGATCAACGCCGGGATGAAGTAGAGCCCCGGTTCGTCGGTCATTACCGTCCCCGGTTCGAGGCGCCACGCCGCACGGTAAATGCAGGTCGCGGACTTGGCGGCGCGTTGGGCGATCGAGGAGAAGTCGAAGCTCCGCTCGCCCATCGCCTCGCAGTCGTGCACGTCCATGCCCAGCCCGTGTCCCAGCCCGTGGGGCATGAACATCGTCATGGCACCCGCGGCCACGGCGTCGGCCGCCGATCCCTTGATCAGCCCTATTCCGGCAAGCCCTTCGGCCAGCGTCGTGTAGGCGGCGTTGTGTATCTCGGAGTACATCATGTGCGGTTTGACGATGTTGGCCACATGGTCGTGTGCCGCCAGCACGATGTTGTAGACATCCTTCTGTTTCTGCGTGAATTTCCCGCTTACGGGGTAGGTGCGGGTGTGGTCGGAGCAGTAGTTGTCGACCGTTTCGCCGCCCGCGTCGCACAGCAGCAGACGTCCCTCTTCCAGTACGCCGTCGGCGTTGAGGTTATGCAGCGTTTCGCCGTGCTGTGAGACGATCGACGGGAACGACACGCCCGAACCGTAGGATTTGGCGACGCCTTCGATGGCGCCCGCGATTTCGCGCTCGACGACGCCCGGGCGGCACATCTTCATGGCCAGCGTGTGCATCTTGTAGCCGATTTGGAACGCGCGCTCCATCTCTTCGATCTCCTCGGCGCTCTTTTTCTCGCGCATTTCGGCCACGGCGAACATCAGGTCTACCGACTTGTAGTCGTGCAGCAGTGCGGGTTTGATACCCAGCAGCGACGACAGCCAAAGCTTTGTCTCTCCGCGGTAAGGGGGCAGGAAATGGATTTTGCGCCCCAGCGAAATGGCTTTGCGGAGCCGTTTCTCGAGTTCGGAGAGGGGATATGTCGCTGCGATGCCGACCTTTGCGCCCAGCTCGCGCAACGTGGGCTGCGGGCCTGTCCAGATGATGTCCTCGACCGTGAAATCGTCGCCGTAGAGTGCCTCTTCGCCCGTGTCGGCGTCGATCAGGCCCGCCAGCGAGGGGACGTTCAGCCCGAAATAGTAAAGGAACGACGAATCCTGCCGGAAGTAGTAGGCGTTGTTCGGGTAATTATTGGGTGACAGGGGGTTGCCCGGGAACAGGACGATGCCCGATCCGATTTTGGTGCGCAGCATGTTGCGGCGCGCGGCGTAGGTTTTTGCTGAGAACATATGCGTAGTGTTTTAGATTTCCGATAATCCGTATTTCGTTTCCGGGGACGGTTTCCCGCGCCTTTCGCAGGGCTACGTATCCCTCCTTTTACAAAAATAGTAAAAATATGGCAAGCCCGTTCCCCGGCGGGTTTATTTTTTGCGGAGGGCGATGGCCCGGAGCGTACGGCTTTTGCGTAGCGGGACGTCTGCCGTCGTTCGGGGCGGGCGGTGTATCCGCCGGCAAGCGGTAGAAAGGCTGGTTTTACGACCGTGCGGCAGAGGGACGGGACTGGTTTGCGGCGGTGCCGGGGGCGGAAGGCTTTCGCCGCTCCGCCGCAGCCCGGCGGCTTTGCCCGGGGCGGTTGCCCCGCCGCCCTGCTGTCCGGGCGGAGTCGGGCCGTTCCGCTGCGCCCCGCTTCCTTCGTCAGAATTCGATGGCGGCACCCGTTTCGCCCACCGTGACGGTGACTTCGCGCCCCATGTAGAGCGCCACATTGGGGTCTTCGTGCCCCGCGGGCAGGCCGAAGACGACCGGGATTCCCAGCGGCCGCACGTATTGCGCAACGATGTCGTAGGGGTCGGTGATGCCGAAATGTTTTTGTCCGGCCATGTCGGAAAAATGCCCGACGAGGATGGCTTTGCATTTGGCGAGCTTTCCGCTCCGGGCGAGTTGTTGCATCATGCGGTCGAGGCGGTACATGTGTTCGCCGACCTCCTCGATGAAGAGCACCGTGGGGGCGTCGAAGTCGGGTTCCTCGGGTGTGCCGAGCGACGAGCAGACGATCGCCAGGTTGCCGCCCGTGAGGCGTCCGCGGGCCGTGCCCGGGCTGTTGAGCGGGTGAGGGTCGGTGTCGATACGCTGCCGCAGTCCCAGCAGTGCACTGCGCAGCGCTTCGTCGGAGACGATCGCTTCGGGGGTCTCGTCGCGGCCGAAGCGGAACTTGCCCGGCATGGTGGCATGGAGGCTCTCAACGCCTAGCCGTCCCAGTGCCAGGTGGAGCATTGTCACGTCGCTGAACCCGACGATCCATTTTGGCTGCTCGCGCAGGCGGTCGAGGTCGATGAGCGGCAGCAGCCGTACCGAGCCGTAACCGCCCTGGAAGCTGACGACGGCTTTCACGCCGGGATCGTCGATCATCGCCTGCAGGTCGGCGGCGCGCTGGGCATCGGTGCCTGCGAAATAGGGTTGCTCGCGGTCGGCGGTATGCGGCCCGAACTTAACCTTCAGGCCCCACGATTCGAAGCGCTCGCGCACCTTCGCCGTGTCGGCCTTTTCCGACAGTTTCCGCGCCGGGGTGACGATGCCCACCGTGTCGCCGGGCCGCAGGTAGGGCGGGCGGATGAATTGCGTCCGGGCGGGTGGTTGTACGGTGTCGGGGTGCAGTGTAGGGGGTGTCTCCGCGCCGGTTGCGTGCGGGGTGCGGGGTGTTGCATGGTCGGCTTGCAAAGGGGCCGTTGCCCGTTGTGCCGTATCGGAGGGTGAAGGCGGGGTTTGTCGTGCGGACGCCGTTCCGGTGCAGGAGAGCAGGACGGCGAGGAGAAAGGGGTATTTCATGCCGGATCAATGTTATGGTATGTCTGTTGTCTGTGCGGTGTTTGGGGCGTTTGTTTTCTCTGTTTGCCGTGCGTGCCGTGCCGGGTTGCACGGACGGTGGCGGATACCTGCCGGAGCGTCCGCCGTTCTGCCTGCCGGGGGTTATTTCTTCTGCCGGGCCAACCCTTCGGGCAGCGGTAGCCGGATGCGGGTAAGGCTGACGACCGCTCCTGTGAGTGCGAACCCGCCGGCGAGCAGGAGTGCCGTGTGGGTGCTGTCGTCGGGGACGATGTGGAACAGCAGCGCCATCAGGGCCGCGCCCGTGGTCTGGCCTATGAGACGCGCCGTGGCGAGCATGCCGCTGGCGCTTCCGCTCCTCTCGGGCGGAGCCGAGGCGATCAGGATGCTGTTGTTGGGCGACTGGAAAAGCCCGAAGCCGGCACCGCAGAGCACCAGCCGCCATACGATGTCGCCCGGTACGGGGTGTTCGGGCAGGAATGCCAGCAGGAACAGTCCCGCGGCCATGGCCGTCAGCCCCGTCCCGCCGAGCAGTCCGGCGTGGATGCGCTCGACGAGCATTCCGGCCACGGGAGCCACGACCATGATCACGGCCGGCCATGCGGTCATCAGCAGCCCTGTCGCCACTTCGTCGTAGCCGAATTCGTGTTGCAGGTAGAATGGCAGCGCTACCATGGCCAGCATTTGCCCCAGGAACGAGCAGATCGACGTGACGACCGAAACCGAAAAGATCGGGATGCGCAGCAGGTCGAACGGCAGGATCGGATAGGGCTCGCGCAGCTGGCTGCGGATGAAGAAGAACCCGACGATGAGCAGCGCTGCGATGCCCAGGGTGAGCAGGCGCGGGTCGAGCCCGTGCGAGAATCCTTCGACCGAAGCCATCAGCAGGCCGAAGGTCAGGGCATTCATCACGGCATCGCGCCAGTCGAAACGGCGTGCGCTCACCCGCACGGGATTGTCCGGCAGGAAGCGGCGGCTCAGCCACAGCGCCACCAGCCCGATGGGGATGTTCACGGCGAAGAGCCACGGCCACTGAGCGACGGAGAGGATGCCCGCAGCCAGCGTAGGCCCGGCGACCGACGACACGGCGACGACCGTGGCGTTGATTCCCATGCCGCGTCCCAGTTGCGCCTTGGGGTAGATGATGCGGATAAGCGTGGTGTTGACTGATGTGACGGCAGCGGCGCCGAACCCCTGCATCACGCGCGCCAGCACCAGTGTCGGGAGCGATGTCGAGAGGGCGCAGCCCACCGAGGCCACGGTGAAGAGCATCAGGCCGCCGATATAGACTTTGCGGTAACCCACCACGTCGCCCAATGCCGAAAACGACAGCAGCGAGACCATGATGGCCAGTTGGTAGGCGTTGACGATCCAGATCGAGTCGGCCGCCGAGATACCCAGTTCCAGTCCGATGGTGGGCAGGGCGACGTTGGCGATGGCGCTGTCGATCACCGACAGCGAGACGCCGAACGCTACGGCCAGGATGGCCCACAGGCGGCGGGGCATCGGAAGTCCGTCGTAAGGTCGAATTATGTGGGATGCAGCGTTCATTGCAGGGACAAAGATAATCTAATCGCGGCTCAATTCAAATTCGGGTCGGCCCGCAGGCCGGTTGCAGCCGGATCGGCCGGGTTGCGGGAAACGGCTCGCCGCCGGTTTCGGGGATGTTACTGACCGCACGTAGCGTGTCTGCCGCCGGATGCTGCCGCCTGCCGCCTCTCTCCGAGGTCTGCGTTTTGGCGGCACCCACGCCTCCGGCTGCTGCGGTGCGGGTTCCGGATGCCGCGGCAGTCGTCGGTGGCGGCCGTCTGCACTCCTCCCTTTTGTGTTTTTTGCCCTGTCCGTGCGGTTTCTGCCGCCCTCCCGTGCTGTAAAAAACGGAAGCCCGGGATTATCCGGGCCTCCGTCACACAACTATGAAATTTGAACTTTTTATTTTAAAAAATGAGGCTGTGTTCGTTTTAGGGATTGTCTGTATTGGGACTACCGGCGGCTGCTTTCGGGGACGATTTCGCCCTCGGGTTCGATGCCCTTGAGGTATTTGCCGAGGAATTTCTCCATCGCGCGATAGAAATCGAAGCGGTTCTCCTCGTTGTGGAAGCCATGTCCCTCGTTGTCCTTGACCATGTAGTCGACATGCACGCCGCGTTTGCGCAGGGCGTCGACCATCTGGTTGCTCTCGTTGATGTTCACACGGGGGTCGTTGGCGCCCTGTACCACCAGCAGCGGGGTTTTGATCCGTTCGGCGTTGAGTGCCGGGGAGTTTTCGCGCAGCATTTGGGCGTCCTTTTCGGGATTGCCGACCATCTCGTACATCATGTCGAGCATCGGTTTCCAGTAGGGAGGGATGGTTTGCAGGAACGAGAAGAGGTTCGATACGCCCACGTAGTCCACGGCGCAGGCATAGAGGTCGGGATCCTTGACGATACCCTGCAACGTGGCGTAACCGCCGTAGCTGCCGCCGTAGATGGCGATCTTCGAAGGATCGGCGATGCCCTTTTCGATCAGCCAGTTCACGCCGTCCGTAATGTCGTCCTGCATGGTCTGGCCCCATTTGCCGTAGGCGATTTCGGTGAATTTGCGCCCGAAGCCGGTAGAACCGCGGAAGTTCATCTGCAATACGGCGTAGCCGCGGTTGGCCAGGAACTGCACCTCGGGGTTGAATCCCCACGAATCGCGGGCCCACGGGCCGCCGTGGGGGTTGACCACTACGGGCAGGTTCTTGGCGTTGTGAAGCGTCTTGCCGACGGGCAGCGTGAGGTATCCCTCGATTTCGAGGCCGTCGCGCGAGGTATAGGTGACCGGGGTCATCTCGGCCATCTGTTGTTCGTCGATCCACGGTGCGAGGTCGGCCAGCTTGGTCATCGTGTCGCTTTTCACGTCGTAGAAGTAGTAGGCGCCCATCGTGCGGTCGCCGCCTGCATAGACGATGTATTTGTCCTCGGCTTTGTTCGAACCGCCGATACCGATTTCATAGCCCCGCAGGTGCTTCTCCATCCGGCCGAGCATCTCTTCGGTAGCCTTGTCGAAGAAGTGGCGGGTCTTGCCCTTGTGTCCTTCGTACGACACGCCCAGCAGTTTCTTCTGCGCGTCGCTGTACCACAGGCCGCCGAGGTCGTATTTATCGTTGGTGTAGAGTTGTTCCAGCTCCTCGCAGGTCGCGGGATCCATCAGCACGAGTGCCGATTTGTCGCGCCCGAGGTTGGTGATGGCGTAAACCAGCTTGTTGTCCGGGGTGAAGGTGGCGAACGACACGCCCTCCTTGAAGTTGGTCGTCAGTACGGGGCGGAAAGGCTCGGCTTCGGTTTCGCGGTAGCGGATCTGCGTGTTCACGCCGTCGACGATGGCGTAGGCCACGCGCAGCTTGCCGTCATGGTCGGTCAGCCAGCTCTGGATGTCGCCGGGATTCTCGCACAGCATCGTCATCTCGCCCGTGTTGAGGTTCAGGCGGTAGGGGTCGAAGATCATCGGGTTGCGCTGGTTGGTGCCGATGATCATCAGCGAGTCGATCTCCTCGAGCGGGTCGATGATCTGTGTCCGCACGCCCGGGATGGCCGTATAGGCCTTCGGGTTGCTGCCGTCGATGTCCACGCCGTAGAGTTGGAAATTCTCGTCGCCGCCCGTGTCCTTCAGGTAGAGGATGCGGTTGTTGTTGGCCCAGAAATACCCGGCCAGGTCGCGCTCTGTCTCCGAGGTGATGCGTACGGCATCCTTGCCGTCGACAGGTTGCACGAAGATGTTGCGGCGGCTTTCGTAAGGCGCCATATAGGAGAAATACTTGCCGTCGGGCGAGATCTGGTAACCCGTTTTTTCCGAGTTGCGGAAGAAGGTTTCCATCGGCAGCTCGGGGGCTGTCTTGGGTGCGCATGCGGCCAGCATGGCTGCCGTGGCGGCGAACATAAAGAGTTTTTTCATGGGTTATTCGTTGGAATTTTCGTTTTGTTTTTTCGAGCGCAAGGTATCCCGCCAGATGCCGCAGACCGAGAGGGTCAGCAGGATCAGGAGCGGTATGTCGCCGGTGTGCGATGCTCCGGGAAACATCAGGTGCGTGGCTACTTTGATTGCAAAGGCTGCCACGGTGATGAAAATGGCCAGGATGCGGATGACTTTTTCGATTTCCATATTGGGTGTCTTTTTGTTTTTGACACTGCAAACTTACGAAAGAAATTTTGAAAAACAAATAAAATTTATTGTTTTTCGATAAAAATTTTATGATAAGCAGCTTTTCATCTGTCTGACCGCAGGGAAACCGTAACAAAAAAACGCCCGGAGGCGTTTTTCGTAAGGGTATTGTCCCGACAGCCGGGTCTATTCCGCATCGACGAATTTGTAGAGCTGGTCGCCGCGGTGGATCGGTGTGTCGGTATGCACGGCGCAGAGGGTGCCCTGTGCCACGGATTGCGCCGGGGTGCCGTCGGTGTCGTGCAGCTCGACGAGCGTCTGTTCGGCGATGCCGGTGGTGGCACCCATGAAGAAAATCTCTTCGCCCACGGACAGCGGTGCGGCTTCGACCAGTACCTCGGCCACCGATATTCTCTTGTAGAAGTTCGTCACCTTGCCTATGTAGACCTTGCGCCGCGTGGCGGCCGAGCCGTAATGTTGGCTGTGTTCGGCCACGGGGCGCCCGGCGTAGTAGCCCTCCCAGAATCCGCGGTTGAAGACCGTGGCGAGCCGCTCCTTCAGCCCGGCGGCCAGGGCGGGGGTGTAGGTGCCCGCTTCGATGGCGCGCAGCGCCTCGTCGTAACACGACACCACGCGCTTGACGTATTCCGCGCCGCGGGCGCGTCCTTCGATCTTCAGCACCCGGACGCCCGCGCCGATGAACCGGTCGAGGAAATCGACCGTGCAGAGGTCTTTGGGCGAGAGGACGTAACGCCCGTCGATGTCCAGCGCCGCACCGGTCTCCGTGTCCGTGACGGTGTATTTGCGACGGCATAACTGGCGGCAGGCGCCGCGGTTGGCCGAGCAGTTGGTTTCGTAGAGCGAGAGGTAGCACTTGCCCGAGATGGACATGCATAATGCACCGTGGGCGAACATCTCGATCCCGACCAGCTCGCCGCGCGGGCCCCGGATGTCGTTCTCGACGATCTGGCGGTGTATCTGCGCCACCTGTTCGAGCGTCAGCTCGCGCGCCAGCACCACCGTGTCGGCCCACTGCGAGAAGAACTTCACGGTTTCGGAATTCGAAATGTTGCTCTGGGTCGAAATATGCACTTCGACCCCGATGCGCCGGGCGTAGAGTATCGCCGCGAAATCGGTGGCGATAATGGCGTCGATGCCTTCGGCCTTGGCGCGGTCGATCACCTCGTGGACGGTCAGCATCTCGTCCTCGTAGACGATGGTGTTGACCGTGAGGTAGGTCTTGACCCCTGCGGCGTGTGCCGTGGCGACGATCTTCGCCAGGTCGTCGAGCGTGAAGTTCGCAGCCGATGCCGAGCGCATGTTGAGCTTCCCGACGCCGAAATATACCGAGTCCGCCCCGGCCTGTATGGCTGCGGCCAGTGCTTCGTAAGACCCTACGGGGGCCATGATTTCTATCTCGGAGCGTTGCATAGTGTCGTTTGCGGGGGATGTCCCTGCGTCGTTTGCCGCAGGGGTGTTGGCGGAATCAGTTTTTGCGTCCCATCAGGCTCAGGGCGTATTCGCGCATCCGTTCCGTGCGGGATTTTTCGACCGAAAGGGTGTCGAGGATGCCCAGCGCCCTTTCGAAGCGCAGCGAAATCTGCTGTTCGGTGAGGCGTGGTATGTCGAGACGGTCGTAGACGGCTTTTATCGTGGCGATTTTCTCGGCGTCGGGCATCTGTGAGCGGTGTGTCGAGCGGAGCACTTCGCGCGTAGGTTCGTCGGCGCGGCTTATGGCCGTGATCATCAGGTAGGTCTGTTTGCCTTCGAGGATGTCGCCGCCGATGGCCTTGCCCAGCCTCTCGTCGCCGTAGCTGTCCAGCAGGTCGTCCTGCAGCTGGAATGCCAGTCCCAGTTCGATGGCGAAGCGGCGCAGCTTGCGGCAGTCCTCCTCCGAAGCGCCGCCCAGCAGGGCGCCGATCGTGGTGGCTCCGGCCAGCAGCACCGAGGTCTTCAGTTCGATCATGTGCATGTATTCCACGACCGAAACCTTCGGCTTGCGTTCGAAATCCATGTCGTACTGCTGCCCTTCGCATACTTCGAGCGCCATGGTGTTGAACGTCGAGAGTATCTGCGGCAGCAGCTGCGCCGGCACTTCGCCCAGCAACCGGTAGGCGCAGATCAGCATGGCGTCGCCCGAGAGGATCGCCACGTTCTGTCCCCACTTGGCGTAGACCGAGGGTTTGCCGCGCCGCACGGCTGCATTGTCCATGATGTCGTCGTGCAGCAGCGTGAAGTTATGGAACACCTCGACGGCCGCGGCGGCCGGCAGGGCATGTTGTATCTTGTCGGTGAAGATGCCGTTGGAGAGCATCAGCAGCATGGGGCGCAGGCGCTTGCCGCCGCCCGCGAGCGAATAGCCGATCGGGGCGTAAAGTAGCTCGGGTTCGGCGGGGAACTCGGTTTGGGCCAGGTAATTTTCGATGGCGGAGAGCAGTTGCTCGTTCGTTTGCATAGTCTGACAATACTTTTGGATCGGAATCTGTCCCAAAAGTAGGAAAAAAGTTTGGAGTAGCCGAATTTTGGATTAACTTTGACCTGATAAATTCTAACCTTTAACCTGAACACGATATGAAAAAACTCGCTTTCGGCGTGGACATCGGCGGTATCAACACTGCGTTCGGCCTCGTCGACGAAAACGGCGACCTGTATGCCGAATCGGTCATTTCGACCAAGAAATACCCCAGTGTAGACGACTATCCGGCCTATGTCGAAGACCTCTGCCAGGCGATGCATGCACTGGCCGACAGTCTTTCGTTCGAGTACGAACTGACGGGTATCGGCATCGGCGCCCCAAATGCCAATTATCATAAGGGTACGGTCGAAAACCCCGCGAACCTCTGGAAATTCCGCGAAGGAGACCCCAATCCGGACGAAAGCCGCCGTATTTTCCCGCTGGCGGACGACATCCGGAACTGCTTCGGGGGTGTGAAGGTGCTCGTGACGAACGATGCCAATGCCGCGACGATCGGCGAGATGATCTACGGCAATGCCAAGGGCATGCGCGATTTCATCATGATAACGCTCGGTACGGGGCTCGGATCGGGTTTCGTCGCCAACGGCGAGATGGTCTACGGCCATGATGGCTTTGCCGGAGAGTTCGGCCATGTCATCGTCGAGCGCGACGGTCGCGAGTGCGGCTGCGGGCGTAAGGGCTGTCTGGAGACCTATGTTTCGGCTACGGGCATCAAGCGCACGGCATTCGAGCTGATGGCCAAAATGTCGGCCCCCAGCAAGCTGCGCGACATCGCTTTCGGCGATTTCGACGCTTCGATGATCTCCGCGGCTGCAGAGCAGGGCGATCCCATCGCCCTCGAAGCCTTCCGTTTTACGGGCGAGATGCTCGGTCGTGCACTGGCCGACGTGGTGACCGTCACGTCGCCCGAGGCGATATTCCTCTTCGGCGGCCTGTCGAAGGCGGGCAAGCTGATCTTCGAGCCTACGCAGTGGTACATGGAAGAGAGCATGCTCTTCGTATTCAAGAATAAAGTGAAGCTGCTTCCGAGCGGTATTCAGGGTAAGAATGCCGCGATCCTCGGCGCTTCGGCCCTGATCTGGCAGGAAGAGAACAAATAATTCCGGCGGAAGGCCGGGCGACGGGCATCGCTTCGGTGCACTCAGGCGGGAAACGGGCAGCGGGCCCGGGCTGCCTTGTCTTGCCGGTGTCGTTTCCGGATTCCGGATGAAAAGAATGCCGGCGGAGTTCACACTCCGCCGGCATTTCAATTGTATACCGGCTGCCCGGTCTTCCCGTGAAGGGCTATTTGTTGTAGGCGGTCAGCATCCAGACCATCTTCTCCTGCTCCTTCAGGTAGTCGCTCATCAACGCCACGGTAGCCTCGTCACCGGCCTCCGAAGCCAGTGCGAGCAACTTGCGTTCCTCGCCGATAAGATAGCTGTAAGTGGTGAGGATATGCCCGATGGCCTCATCGCCGCGTGTTACGCCGGAAATCTCCTTGACCTTGGCGACCCTGAGGTATTCGCTGAACCTGTTTTCGGGCTTGCCGCCCAACATCAGGATGCGTTCCGCGATCTGATCGGCCTTTTCGGCAGTATCGTCGTACAGGTCTTCGAACTTGCCGTGCAGGACGAAGAACCCGTGCCCTTCGATATCCCAGTGGAAACCCCGCAGATTGGTGTAAAATACTTGAAAGTCGGCCAGCAGCGAATGCAGCGCCGATACTACGCCCTGTACTTTCTTCTCGTCCAGGTGCAAATAATCCAGTGTTTTCATAATCGTTTTTATTTTAATAGTTTGCATATCATATGATTCCCTTGATCCGGTCTTCCGAGGCCGACAGGGCCGCCTTGGCCCCTTCGCCCATTGCGATCACGATCTGTTTGTAACGTATGTCCGTCACATCGCCCGCTGCATATACGCCGGGTACCGACGTGCGGCACTCCTTGTCGGTCAGGATTTCTCCCGCGCGGTTGGTGTCGAGGATGCCGGCGAACAGCTTGCTGTTGGCCGAGAGGCCGATCTGGACGAATACGCCGTCGAGCGGCAGCCGTTTTTCCGCTCCCGTCGAGCGGTCTTTCGTGCGCAGGGCCGTCATGCGGCTGCCGTCGCCTTCGACCTCGAGCGTCTGCACGTTCGTATGTACCTCTACATTGGGGAGCGTGCGCAGCTTCTCCTGCAATACCTGGTCGGCCTTGAGGGTCTCCATGAATTCGAGAACCGTCACCGAAGCGCAGGTGCCCGCCAGGTCGATTGCGGCCTCGACCCCCGAATTGCCGCCGCCGATCACGGCCACGTGTCTGCCTGCGTAGAACGGCCCGTCGCAGTGGGGGCAGAAGGCTACGCCGCGGCCGATATACTCTGCCTCGCCCGGCACCCCGAGCCTGCGCCACGAAGCTCCCGTGGCGACGACCAGTGCCGGGGCGCGGAAAATCTCCCCGCCTTTGGCATGTAGCTCCCGGATGCCGCCGTCCATGTCGAAACGCTCGATGCGGCGGTTGTCGCAGATGTCGATCCCGTAGGCCTCCATGTGTTTGCGCAGGTCGCCCGCGAGCTCTGCTCCGGTCGTGCGCGGCACCGAGATCAGGTTTTCGATGCCTACCGTTTCATTGACCTGTCCGCCGACCTTTTCTGCCACGACCGCCACGCGGAGCCCCTTGCGGGCTGCATAGATCGCGGCTGAAGCCCCGGCGGGGCCGCCCCCGGCGACCAGCAGGTCGTATTCGCGCACGTGGGGCGTTATGCCTGTGTCCGAAGTGCCGAAGCGCTCCTCGAGTTTGTCCAGCAGTTCGGCCAGCGAGCCGCGGCCGACGTGGATCAGCTCTTCGCCGTGGAAGACCGCCGGCACGGCCTGGATATTCAGCCGTGCAACCTCCTCGGGGAACAAGGCTCCGTCCACGGCCGTATGGGTGATCCGGGGATTGGAGAGCGCCAGCAGGTTGAGCGCCTGTACCACATCGGGGCAGTTGGTGCAGGTGAGCGACATGTAGGTCGTCAGCGCGATCTGCCCGCCGAGCGCCCCGATCCGTCGGCGCGTCGCTTCGTCGGGCAGGTTTTTGCCCTTGCCGTCGGCGTTCAGCACGGCCAGTATCAGCGAGCTGAATTCATGGCCGTTGGGCACTGCCCGGAAGTGGATGCCGGTGTCCTTGTCGTTGCGCAGAAGCCGGAACTCCAGTCCCTGCCCGTCGGTGATCCGACAGCCGATCTTCGCGGAACAGGCCGCCGTCTCTTCGAGCAGCTCGAGCAGCTCTCCGCGCGACGCATGGCCGGGGTCGGCCGTGACGTCGAACACGTAGGAGGCTTCCAGCCCCTCGAACAAGCGGAGCAACTGCTCCCTGAGTGCATGATCCAGCATGGCCCTTAGATTTTACCTACCAGGTCGATACTCGGTTTGAGCGTCTCGGCGCCCTGCTGCCATTTGGCGGGGCATACTTCACCCGGGTGTGCCTCGACGAACTGTGCCGCGGCGACTTTGCGCAGTAACTCCTCTGCATTGCGGCCGATGCTGTTGTCCTGGATCTCCACCAGCTTGACCTTCCCCTCGGGGTTGACGACGAACGTGCCGCGGTAGGCTACGCCTTCTTCCTCGATCATGACGCCGAAGCCGCGCGAAAGTACACCCGTGGGGTCTGCGAGCATCGGGTAGTTGATCTTGCGGATGCTTTCCGAAGTGTCGTGCCAGGCTTTGTGTACGAAGTGGGTGTCGGTGCTTACCGAGTAGACCTCCACGCCCATGGCTTTGAACCGGTCGTATTTGTCGGCCATGTCCACCAGCTCGGTGGGGCACACGAACGTGAAGTCGGCCGGGTAGAAAAAGAAGATCGCCCATTTGCCTTTGAGGTCTTCGTTCGTGACCGTTACGAATTTGCCGTTGTGGTAGGCCTGAACCTTGAATTCGGGTACCGTTGAATTGATGATTGATGTCATAGCTGTACTTTTTTATTTGTGTGAATATTTTTTGCTGCTTTAGTTTTCTTCCTCTTTGCTGATACAAAAATAGGGGAAATCTTTGTATAAATCAAATTGATAATATTTATGTAGTTATAGTTAAAATCTATGATGGTGCTTTTACCGCGTTCCGGCCTGTGTTTTGCCGTTGCCCGTAGATTTTATAAAAGTACGGAGCCCGGCGTATCCGTGCAATCGCAATTTCAGGGGAATTTTCCCCGCCCGATACCCGTTATTGGGGATATGCGCCGGAATCCGGAACAGGCGGGGCCGGGAACAGAATCGGAGTGCTCGGGGCAGCCGGGATCGCATCATGCGGGAATCCGGAATGAAGATTCCCGCAGGCCGCCGGGGTTTTCCCGGTGCCGGGAGCGGGGTGCCTGCAATACGAAAGCCCCGGAGCGTTAACTCCGGGGCTTGGGCTCTCCTCCCGCCTTGGGTGCGGGGTGTTCCTGTTTTATCGCATCGCGATCTGCGAGGTTCCGATCAGGCGGCCGTCGCAGAACAGTTGTACGGTGTAGGCACCAGCGGCAAAGCCTGTGCTGTTATAGTAGATACCCACTTCGAGATCCTGGTTCTGGTAGTCCACTTCGCGCATGGCCGAATAACTCAGGCGTTCGCCCTCGAAATCGAAAGTCGGCATGGCCTCGGTCGTCAGCACATAGCCGTCGGGCGAGGTGATACGGACGTAGACGGTCTTTTCGCCCGGTGTCGCCAGCTCGTTGGCCGTCAGTACGAAATCCACGCGCAGGCGCGCGGCATTCTTGATCCTCGATACGGGTTTGCTGTTGGCGTTGAGCGCCGAGAGACGGATGTCGCGGGCGCGGATCACGGCACCGACACGAACCTTGTTGTCCAGTTCGGCAGCCTTCTCCTCGGCCATTTCGGCGCGCAGCTTCGCCGACGAGATCTCCTTGCGGTAGGTTACGTTCTCGTTGATGAGTTTTTTGTTGAGCGTATTGAGCGAGTCGATCTGGCGGATGTAGCTCTTCATGACCGTGCGCAGCGTACCCACCTCCTTTTCGTACTGTTTGATCTTGGCCAGGTTCCATGAACGCTCCTTTTTCAGGCGCGTCATCAGCGAGTCTGCGCGGTCGCGTTCCACGTTGAGGTTGGCAGAGATGCTGTCGTTGGTCACCTGCAGGTTGTCGTAGTCGGTCATCAGGCGTCCCAGGTCGTTCTGGATCGAGTCGCGGTCGGCCTGCAGCAGCTGGTTGTCGACCATCTGCTGGCGGTGTATGCTGAAATAAAGTACCGAAAGCGCCACCAGGATCACCGAGAGGATGATGATGACGATGCGGTAGCCGCGGATGGATTTTTCCGGGACGGGCTGCGACGCCATGTAATCGTCGTCCTCGAATTCCGAGGGGTCGTACCCTTGCTTATTTTCTTCCATAAAAACAGTTTTTCAGTGTCGAATTTACCTGATTGTTCGCCGGGTCAGGGTTATCCTGAGGCAAAGATAACAAAATTTTTATTTTATGAGGCTCGTCATCGGGTATTTAAGCCCCTTGTAGCCCGAAATATAGGCATTGATGCTGCCTACGCGGACGGGCGACTCGATGTAAAGCGGGATTTTGTTCTCGTCGTCCGAGATCCATAGCGTGAAGACCGTGCCGTCGGTGAAGGAGAACCCTTCGGAGGTGCCCAACTGGCATTCGAACTTGAGGGTCTTGAAGCGTCCCATGTTGCGAATCTTCTTCGTTTCGCGGCTTATGTACCTGTAATTCAGGCGCCGGATCGTGTCCTGCAATACCATCTGGAGGGTTGCGGGCTCACCGGGTTTGAAATCCTCGGCATTGGCCGAGCGCATGGTGAAGAAAAGCGCGATGGCATCCATGCTCCCCGGGGTCAGGGGCATGGTTTTCTCCTCGAAAGGCCGTTGGCGCCGCCGCCACCGGGTATGCACCTGGCTGTTGTCCCAGTCGTAGGTGTAATAGCTCTGGAACGTGTAGTCGCCCTCCTTGATGTCACTTTCGAAACGTACCGGGCGCAGCGTCTCGGGGCTGATCCATACCGTGTAGATGTCTTCGAGGTTGAAGAACCAGCGGTAGGTGGGCAGCGTGCGGCCGATGCCCTCGACCTTGTAGAACTTCCGGTCGTCGAGCTGCACCTCGGAGGTCTTGACCTCCACGGCGCCGACTTCGGTATTGGGGAACATCTTGGCCTTGTAGCTGACGCGGTAGAAAAGCTGCTCGCCCGGGTGGTAGAGCTGGGCTGCGGCAGGCTGCGCGGCGGTGAATAACAATATCGTGAATAACAATCGTTTCATGGGAAAAGGGTTTTTAATGGGTAAACGGTCTGCGGGTATGAAATATTACGAAATCATGGAAAAATCAATCTCTTCGCGTCCCGAATAGCGCCGTCTTAACTCCTTGAGGCCGCGGTGCTCAGGCAGGGAGAGGCCGCGGTCGCCGAAGAGGATGTCGGCCGCCGCCTCGCGCGAGACGGTGAGTATCTGGACATCGAGCGTGGGGTTGGCGATCTTCAGATCAAACGCCATGCCGCTCTGGAGCGTGCCGTTGATGTCGCCCGCACCCCGCAGTTTGAGGTCGAGCTCCGCCAGGCGGAATCCGTCGTTGGTTTCGCACATGGCGTCGAGGCGTGCCCGGGACTCCTTCGAGAGCTTTTCGCCCGACATCAGGATGCAGTAGGATTGTTCGCCGCCCCGTCCTACGCGCCCGCGCAACTGGTGCAGCTGCGAGAGCCCGAACCGCTCGGCCGATTCGATGACCATGACCGTGGCGTTCGGCACGTCGACGCCCACTTCGATGACCGACGTGGCGACCATGATATTGGCCTCGCCCGACTTGAACTGGCGCATCGACTCCTCCTTGTCGGCGGGTTTCATCTTGCCGTGGCAGATCGTGGTGACATACTCCGGCAGCGGGAAATCGCGCGATATGGCTTCGTAGCCGTCGGTGAGGTCTTTGTAATCCATGGCCTCGGACTCCTTGATGAGCGGATATACGACATAGACCTGCCGTCCCTTGGCGATCTCCTGCTTCATGAAGCCGAACAGGCGCAGCCGCGCCGCATCGGTGTAATGTACGGTCTTGATCGGCCGTCGTCCCGGCGGGAGCTCGTCGATCACCGAGACGTCGAGGTCGCCGTAGAGGGTCATGGCCAGCGTGCGGGGAATCGGCGTGGCGGTCATCACGAGGATGTGCGGCGGCTGCTCGTTCTTCGTCCAGAGCCGGGCGCGCTGCTCCACGCCGAAGCGGTGCTGCTCGTCGATCACCACGAACCCCAGGTTGGCGAACTGCACGCGGTCTTCGATCAGGGCGTGCGTGCCGATCAGGATGTGCACCTCGCCCGAGGAGATCCCTTCGAGCGCCAGCCGGCGCTCCCTGGCCTTCGAGGCGCCGGTGAGGATGGCGACCTTCACCCCCATGCCGTCGAGCATACGCGTGATGGTGGCGAAATGCTGGCGGGCGAGGATCTCGGTGGGCGCCATCATGCAGGCCTGGTAGCCGTTGTCCACGGCCAGCAGCATCGACATCAGCGCCACGAGGGTCTTGCCGCTGCCGACGTCGCCCTGCAACAGGCGGTTCATCTGGTAGCCCGTGACGGTGTCCTGCCGGATCTCCCTGATGACCCGTTTCTGCGCCCCGGTGAGCGGGAACGGGAGTTTTTCGTTGTAGAAGGTGTTGAATACGCCTCCGACCTTCATGAACAGGAAGCCGTTGTTTTTGGCCAGGCGTTCCGTGCGGCGCGACTGGACGTTGAGTTGGATGCCCAGCAGTTCGTCGAATTTCAGCCTGTACTGCGCCAACTTCAGCAGCTCGGGCGATTGCGGAAAATGGATGTTGTAGTAGGCGTCGCGCAGCGGGATCAGCCCGTAGCGGGTTCGTACCTGGTCGGGCATGTAGTCCGGGATATGGTCTTTGGCCAGCGCCCATGTGTTGCAGATAATCTGATACATGCCCTTGGCCCCGAGCACGTTCGAGAGCTTCTCGGTCGAAGGGTAGATGCCCTGCATGCCGCTTTCGGCCTTGCGCGAGAGCGCCTGCTCCATGGTTTCCAGCTCGGGGTGCGCCATCGACAATTCGCCGCGGTAGAACGACGGCCGCCCGAAAATGAGGTATTCGCGCCCCACTTCGACCCGTTTTTCGATCCATTTGATGCCTTGGAACCAGACCAGTTCGGCCGACCCCGTGGGGTCGGAGACGTAGGCCGTGAAGCGGCGTTTGCGGCCCGTACCGGCATAGGCTACGCCCGTTACGCGGGCGCGGAACTGGAGCAGGGTGGGCGCATCGTCGGTGATCTCGGCGATGCGGTAGACTTTCGTGCGGTCGATATAGCGGAACGGGTAGTGACGCAGCATGTCGCCCAGCGTACGGATGCCCAGCTCCTTGTCCAGAAGCCGGGCGCGGGCTTCGCCGACGCCGCCTACGAATTTTATGTCGTTGTCCAGATAGTCCACACGACAAATATACGAAGAACTCGCGTAAAAACGAAAGAATCGGATAGATTAAGATAAGTGACTGACACTAAAGAAAGTCAAGCGGTATATCTCTCTGTCTGTCCGACTCATCAAAAAGTAGGATTGTGAGAGGTTAAGAAGGGCGATTGCTACTTATCCGTTGCCTTTTTCGGCCCGGAAAAATTCGCTGAAAAACACCCTGTCGAACCGCTTGCTACCGCAAAGAATGCTTGTATTTTCGGTATTCGCACTGTAAAGATAACCGTTTTTTTCGATTATCGGGAAAATACAGCCGCGTTTATTCGATCCGGGGTTCTGTTTCGCTGTTCTGCTATATTTTTCATGGCTTCAAATGGCTCTATATCAACTAATTTTGCAATTAGATAAATAGAGTTATGGAACAAATGGATGTAAGGGTCGCGTTCTACCTTAAAAAGAGCGAAACGAATGCCGATGGTTGTTGTCCTGTCATGGCACGGTTGACCGTCGGCAACCATTCCGAGGCGGCTTTCAGTGCCAAGATGTCGGTTCCCGTATCGTCGTGGGAATCGGGCCGCGCTACGGGAAAGAGCGCCGCTACGCGGGAAATCAACCGGAAGTTGGACGAACTGCGTGCCTCGGCACTGGCCATTTATAAGGAACAGTCTGCAATACGGGAGGTCGTGACCGCCGAAGAGGTACGGGATCTGTTGCTGGGCAAGGCTTCCGGACAAACAACCCTGCTTGGTTATTTTCAAACGTTTATCGAGCATTTCGAGAAGCGCGTGGGTGTAAACCGCGAGAAAGGCACGCTCAAATCTTATCGTTACGCCCGTAATTGCGTCTCCGCTTTCCTGCAAACACAGTACAAACTCTCGGATATTCCCTTTACTGCCCTCGACCGGTCGTTCATCGACAGGTACGACCTCTACCTGCGGACGGAACGCCGCATCGCGTCGGGAACTATCGTCCTGCTGACCACAAGGCTGAACACGATCGTCGGCGAAGCGGTGGCGGAGGGTATCATCACGGCCGACCCGTTCGCCGGGTACGAACCGAAACGCCCCGAAAGGGTGCAGAAATACCTCACTGCCGACGAATTGCACCGGCTGATGACCACGCCGCTCCATCACCCGACGCTCTACCAAACCCGCGACCTGTTCCTATTCTCGTGTTATACGGGCATTCCTTACGGGGATATGTGCCGCCTAAGCGAAGATGATCTGGAAATTGCCGAGGACGGCGAGGTGTGGATCAAAACTTCGCGCAAGAAGACGAAGATCGACTACGAACTGCCGCTGCTCGATATTCCCCTCCGTATTCTCGACAAATACAGGGGTATCGCGCCGGAAGGGAAATTACTTCCTATGTACGGCAACACTACACTCAACCGGGCCCTGAAACGTATCGCCTCGATCTGCGGTATCGAAAAGCGGCTCGTTTTCCATTGCGGAAGGCATACCTACGCCACCGAAATCACGCTTTCGCAGGGCGTTCCGCTGGAAACGGTCAGTAAGATGCTGGGCCACACACGTATCGACACGACACAGATTTATGCCAAAGTAACCGATGACAAAATCGGCGCGGATACGCAAAACCTCGACAAGAAGCTCGCCGAGCGGTTTTCGATAGCTCTGTAATCACCTTTTTCAAATCCGAATCATCATGGAAACGAACAATAAGGAGATAAAACGCCGCAGTACGTTCGCCGTACTGTTCTATATCAATCGAACTAAAGTCCGCAAGGACGGCACCTGCCAGCTCTTGTGCAAAGTCAGCATCGACGCCGAATCGGCTCATATAGGTATCAAAGCCGCCATCGAACCGTCGTTGTGGAATCCGGAAACAGGACGCGCGGACGGCCGGAGTGCCAATGCCCGCAAGGTAAACCGGGCCATCGACCTGCTGACCGAACAGATCGAAGCCCACTATCGGAGGATTCGCAACGACCTCGGCTTCGTCACGGCGGAACTGGTGAAGAATGCCGTAAAAGGCGTAGGACAGAAGCCGCTCACGCTGCTGGCCCTGTTCCGGGAACACAATGCAGAGTTTTACAAACGGGTCGGCGTAGATCGGACGAAAGAGACCTATGCCAGCTACGAGAACTCCTACAACCACTTGGCTGCGTTCGTACAACAGAAATACGGGCAGGAAGACGTAACGCTCCGAAATCTCGACAAAACGTTCTACGACGACTTCGACCTCTTTCTGCGAACGGAGTGCGATATGATGCAAAAAACGGTGCACGAACACCTGTACCGCCTGAAGAAAATGACCAAACGGGCTGTCAGCCAAGGTACGCTCCGCCGCGACCCTTACGGCAGGCTGCACCCGGAGCTGCCCGAACGCAAGAGCCGCCACCTCAAACTCGAAGACCTCAAAAAGCTGATGGAAACGCCCATCGACAAACCCAATCTTCAGCGGGTGCGGGACTGGTTCCTCTTCTCCACCTTCACGGGCCTGTCCTACTCCGACCTGAACCGGCTCTCGGATAAGGATATCACGCAGACCGCCGACGGAACGTGGTGGCTTCATATACGGCGCAAAAAAACAGATACGCCCTCGGCAGTCCGGTTGCTGGAGGTTCCGTTGCGGATCATCGAGAAATACCGGTCTGAACGTCGAAGCGACAAGATTTTCAACCTTTACAGCCGGAAGCATCTTATCATACTTACGCGAAAACTGGGACAAGCATATGGTTTCGATATGACTTTCCATAAGGCCCGGCATAATTTCGGGACACATATTACCCTCTCGATGGGCGTGCCTATCGAAACCGTGAGCCGTATGATGGGACACAAGAGCATCACCACGACTCAGATTTACGCCAAAGTGACCGACAAAAAGGTGGGTGAAGATATGAAAGGACTTAAAACGAGAACGAAAGGCCGGAAAATAGTCTTATGCGAAGAGGATGTGAGCGTTATGAAAAAGAAACGGGCCCGGTCCGACAAAGGGAAAGCGGCGTTCGCTTGACGGAAAGCAAAAATATTCGTATAATTAAGAAACTAATATCCAAACAATATGGCAACGACAGGAGAAAGAGCGACAGGAACGATAACGATCGAGTACAATACCGTAACCGTAACCCCCGGTGCAGACGGCGATGTGTGGCTGACCACGTCCGAGATTGCCCGTATGTTCGAGGTGTTCGTCCCGGCGATTACGAGCAATATACGGGCGATCTACAAGCACGGCGCACTACGTATGTCGGAAACCTCGAATCTTCCGACGGCCCATGCAGAACTGTATAATCTGGAAATGATCTCGGCGTTGGCCTTTCGGGTGGACACGCCTCAGAGCGCGGCGTTCCGGCGGTGGCTGATCCGCCGCCCCTATTCCCCGATGGTCGTGCTGAAGGTCTCGCAGGAGGAACGGACGGTAGTGAACTGACCTCGGAAAGAAAAAATCCGTCTAACCACCTTGATTCTAATGTTTTCGCCCCTGTCGAAATTCATCCTGACAGGGGCGATTTTCAATTTCGGGAATTTGTCAGACAGACTGTCTTCTCTTTCCGGTGTTACAGCAACGCCTTATCATCCGTTCCGTTATACGAATCCCGGAGTAACTTTTCGATCTCCGACTCCCGGTACAGCACTTTCCCGCATATCATGTAATAAGGGAGTTTCCCCGAGCTGCGGTATTCCTGCAACGTCCGGCGGTGGACTTTCAGCCGCTCCGAAATTTCCTTGTCCGTCAGGTACGACTCGCCGCCCAGAATCAGGCGATGGTTCGTACCGAATTTTTCCAGCCCCTTTTCGATACGCTTTATCAGGTCGAACACTTCGGTCTCGCTACTGTCCGAGCCCTGCACAATATTATTTCTCATAGTTTGTTCCTCCGTTTACTTTTTCGATTGTTTCAACAATGCCTCTACGTCTTGCGGCTTATAGTAGATTTTATGTCCGACTTGTGTGTAAGGAATGAGCCTTTTTTCACGATATGCCTGAAGCGTCCTTTTGGCGATGCACAGCATCTCGCAGACCTCCTCATTGTCGAGCCAACGTCCTAAACGTTTTTGCTGTTTTGCATTCAGGGCCTCGATCCTTCCGGCCAGCGTTTCGAGTTTGGCCACCATAGAGTCATAGACCCGTTTTTCAATCATTATCATCTCCATAATTACAATGTTTAGCTTTCCCGGAACCCAAAAATACTTTATGGAATACACGTCCGAGCCTTTTGCCGACGCAGATGTAAGGGTTGACGTCGCTATATGCCACGGTTGGCGTCGCCACTTTGAATTTGTAAAAGCGAGGAAAATATGCGAAATTTGAATGGCTGAAACAGTTATATTTGATTATGCTTCTGACTTCGATGACATATAGGGAGATGTACGACCATCTCGCCGCTGACAAATACAAAGTAGACATCAAGCAAGAATACCTACGGCCCAAAGCGATTAAAGCATTTCGTAAAACAAGCCGTTTTCCTGCGTGGGAACTTTATGAATATAAGATTCCGGCAACCAACAATCAGTATATCATTTATTTTTATGCAGAAACCAGGACCCGTGCAGAATATCCCGAAGTCGGCTCTTTCTGTATTGTTTATGCAGACAAACATCGGTTTGTCGTTCAATGGGGTGCAAGCGGGTATAAGCACACCCCGGATAGCAAAATGGTAGGCGTCAGGCAAATCAGTGCCTATACATCCCATTTTTTTCAACGATACAGGGAGCGTTTCTTAAAAGACGAATCGCTGAGTGCTAATGAAGTAGCTGTAAGATATTTTTCCCGGAATACTACCGTCATGCCCCTCCAGCAAAATGAGGGCATCAACCGCAACCATGAAAAATACGGAGAATATGGAAAGTATGCCTTTCGTATCAGGGACGGGATCTGTTTTACCTACATGAAAGCAGAGAGTATGATAAGTGAGGACGGTGACAGGCATAAGGATAAAGTAGATACCGTATATGTGTGCTACACTACGTTTATGAACGAATCCGGTATGACTGAAAGCCAGCGTAATGCTATCTTTCAAGAACATTGTATGCAATGGCGGCAATTATACGATACATTCCTGAGTGAAGCTAAAAACGGGACTATCACCCTGCGAATTGAACCTTAACTGCTTTTATTTAGGAATACTAACAATTCAGTGCCAAATCTTAGCTTGTTAATTTGATGATGCAAACCGTTGAAAACTTTAACAATGACAACATAAACATCGCTCTATGATTACCAATTTCAGCTTCGGAGTACCCGGCGAGATAGCAGATGCCGATTACCCGATGCCGCTCGGGAACTATTTCGACATCGAAAAGGATATGATGCAGGTCGGCGGCGAGTTCCTTTTAGTCCGGGACGAGGAGAGTAACTTTTACTTTCTCTGCACCGACGACTGCGACATCGAACTATTATGCCGTGCTTATGATTGGTATATCGTATCGTCCGGCCGTTTCAACGACCGTTTGCGGATCGGCATGGGGCTGGCCGGAGAGGATGCTTACGGCAGCGAGATGTTCCGGATCGAGGACGAGCAGACCCTTCGGCTGTGGCACGACATTCTGAAATTCACCTTTAAGGGCGATTTCATCCGCAGCTATTATCCCATGACCAACCGGTTCCGGGGTAAACGCGTGGACGGGGCGTTATGTTTCTATATCCACGACTATTATCCCGTGTCGCATAAATTAAACTCATGAGCGAACAGAAAAAAGTCACTAACCTCGTATTTCGCTTCAAAGAGGGTGCCAGTGCGTTGCTGGCCGCCAAACTCTTCTCTTTGGCTATATCACGCATGAGATATTTCGACAATCTGGAAGAGCCTATCCTGATACCTCTTCCGGCTTCCACGAAAGAGAGGCACCGGCAGCGTTTCGAGTCCTTTTGCGGGGAACTTTCCCGCCGGCTGATAATAGACGACGGTTTTCCTACCGTCCGGATCGAGTACGACAGGGAACAACAAAAAGGTACGCAACAAAGGGATATGTCCGGCATAGTCTTCGACCCGGATTATATCGAGGGGCGCGACGTTTTGCTAATCGACGATATTCTGACTACCGGCATGAGTTTTACGCTCATAAAACGTGAACTTGAAAAATCGGGTGCCAATTCCGTAACCGGCATATTCCTAGTTAAAACCGTCGGCACGAAATGAGTTTGTTCGTTCGAGAGCAATTCTGACCAAGCCATTAAGATGTAAAACGGAAAACGGGTAAATTAACATAGAGTTTGTATGATTCGTGAGCTAACCTATAATAACAGAATACTGTCTGAGCAAGAACGGGTAGAGTTCTGTGAAAAATCGGATGAATATATAAACATGTTTTCCGAGTGCATTGAGGAAATATGCCAACTCGCAACCAAGATTCAGGAGTCTGAAAATTCCGATTATGATAAAATTACCAATACGCTAATCCTTACCAGTACTTTTACAGGTTACTCCTTTTGTGATTGCATCGTATTGACAAAATTATTTGTCAGGGCGACGAATCCGTATGAAAAAAGCTTTCTTCGGGGCAAACTGAAAGTCCAACTTAATGAAAGTTTCAAAAAGCTATATGGGTTTAGCAAGAAGGGATATAAAGATTCCCATTGCGCGCAGTTGGAAACCATCATAACGATGTTTCCCGGATTCAAAAGCGAGTTTGATGAATTATTGTCGGACTTGGAGCAGATTTCAAAAAATTCTTGGTGGAAAGACGAAAGAGATGCCGAAGTGCACATCAATGCAACTAAACTTTATAAACTGCGTCACGAAGAGATAAATGAGAGTAAAATCGCCATGGAAACTGTACAATTAACGGATTTATTCAATCGCTTTAATCATCTTATCAGCGAAGTACACCGAACGCTTCTCAATCATATGGTTGTGAGATATGTAAAAGAAAATGGCATTAGGAATGCTATATAATATTATGCGTTTTTTGTTGTTCATCATCCGGTTTGAGCAAAAAAGTAATACTAAATATAATGTTTGAAAGGCAGTACACCTGTTTTGATATCTTTCCCCGCAGTGAGGATTTCCCCGATGGAATCAGCGAATTTCAATGTGACGGGAATACCGTCACCATATATACAAGCATTGTAATTTAACTTCGTCAAACCCAATATATCCTTACAAACCACTTCAATATCTGCTTCTCCTCTGGTTACGGCTATGTCAATTGGATTCGGCGTCTCTAAACCAATCTGAGTTTTGAATCTGGGGATAAATCCTTTTGTCCAAAGGAACGCTTTTCTATCATCATACTGTAACATCATTCCTCTAGGAACGCAATACGAATATTGCCGATATAACTTAAATGTACTATTTTCCTTTATTCTTACTCCGATAATTTTTGACTTGCCCGCAACTGCGTCTTCAAATCCAGCCCACTCCGGATCATCGAAAAATGTTTTTGCATGGATAAAAATTTCATTGGGATAACATTCAAAGCGATTATAGTATGCTTCTAAAGATTGAGACACGACCTCAAAAGCATCTTGCTGTGAAAGATGAAATTCGCCGGTAGTAGGATTCCACCAAGGACCAACATTTCCCCTGAAAACCATCCCATCGCCTGAATCAAGAAACATCTGAGCTGCACAACAAGCATTTTTGTTCTTTGTATCGCTTTCTGTTTTCTTATATACTAATCCCAAATAACAAACTCCATCTCTAATCTCTCCAAGTTTCCACGGAAGACCTCCTAATTTATAATAGAGGGTATTAGATATGTTCCATGCTTTAGCTGTATCAAATTTTTTTTCTTCCTCAATTTGCTTATCGGTTAACAGATTCTCATAGGCTATTTTACTTTCCCGAATTATCTGAGTGACGATTTTTGCAGATAATATTTTGGCTTTTAGCTGATTGTGAAAATTGACTTCAAACTCATACGCTTCTCGAAGGGTATCTTTTTCCTCTTGGAAAAACATATCCAATTGGGTCGAATTCCGTTCATTTTTCTTAAGCCCAATGTTAATATTATCTTCCGATTTCGGAATTTTCGAATTTGGTCTGCCGAATTTATAAATATCCTCTGGTATTACGACAAACCAAACATCCACAGGCATCTCTTCATGCTCGGTATACCGTATTAACGGCTGGACATATAGATTCACTAAATTATGAACTCGTTGATGAGAATCCGTGTATTTTAGGTATTCATCAATATCCTTTTGCTTAATATCAAGTTGAATAATGTTATCAAAATTGATCGATATGCCGAAGGTAGATTCTAATCCCGGGAAATTTGGTCGGGCAATGGATAAATCCCCATTAACAATAGGACCATGTATCCTTTTCAGATAATCAATCATTTTTCTCCTTAAGTTAGCCGAACCGATGATACCGATATTTCTAACACCTTTAATCCTTTTATGATCAAAGGGACCAAAAAGCATTAAACCATCCCGGGGGTCAATTGCTGTTTGGCCACTACCGAATGTCAATGATGGCTCACTGATGTATTTGAGAGTAGGTTCAATCATTTGTTTCCTCTGCCGTTAAATCTTCGTAATAATCTTCTATTTTATCAATGCTCATTTCGGTGTCTGGATCTATGTATCCTATTTCACTTATAAGCATTTCCGGCCATTCTTTCAGCTTGACTTGCTTTCCCGGCGTCGTTACCTGAATGCTTATTTCTCCCTCTTTATTTTTTAGACGCTGAATAAATGCGAGCAATAAATCTCTCCATTCTTTATTAAAAAGGTACTTTCCTTTTTTCCTTCTGAAAGAGTGCTGCTTTTTTTCATCATCTATCAATTGAGCGCCGTCCGATGTAAACAGAATATGTGATTTAAGAGAAAACCCAATAAACGGGAATAGTGTCGGTTGAATAGAGACTCCATAATGCCAAAATCCCACTCCTCGCATTTCTCCTAATAGAGCTTTTGCCTTTTTCCTTGTACTTTCAGGATAGATAAATTTTACTTTCGTAATTTTATCATATTTCGGGAGAAAATAAGCTAATCTCTTATTCGACATTTCATGCTTCCATAAGCCAGCACGTCTGAATAGATTGGCAATTACACAATACATCAGCCTCTTGAAATGATTCTCGACATCTCTATGTTGAGGAAACTTCTCAGACATGAACCCATCTAAAATATCTGTTAGAGAAAATGCAAACGTGTGTTCTGGCCTAACTTCAATCATTTCATTATCTCTTTGAACGGAAAAATTCAAATTTCCATCAAACGAAGAAATACAATTGGATAATAAACTAATCGGAATTTCTTTATTCAGGTCTCTGATGGCTTTAGCTTGAGCGGTATTGGCAAATTGATACATATAGAACCTATTCGGCATTTCAGCTATCGACCACCATGAAGTATAATATCGCTCTTCGTGGGGTATAATTGAGCAGTTAGAAATATACTCATTTTCATACCATTCTGAAAATGAAGACTTCTGATTGCCGAAATTAGAAGGGACATTGTCTTTCTCCAGTTTTTTTAGCAGTTGCTTTAATCCATCAGCCCAATTATTATTAAATGGAATATGGTTAATATTAGGTTGTCCTATTACTAAATGATAGCTGGAATTGTCGATATGTAATGGTATGATAAAATCCTGCAATCCATCTTGTGCAGCAATACTCTTTGCGTATTCCAACTCATTTTCAATTCCTTGCCGAAGTATACCTTCTGTCGTTACAATATTTTTTGAATAAACGAACAAAACTTTTATCGAACGATCCAGGGCTTTTTGAATGGTCGCCCAAAAACGCTCTCCACCCAGTAACCCTTCTTTATCTATCCAAACCTTATATCCTAACATCTCCAATCGGGAAGCAATCCAGATGGAAAAATCGTTATCTGCCGGGGTTGCATGACTTATAAATATCGTATCTCTCATAACCTATCTTTCTCCTGTTTCTTTACTGCCTTGCTTTGATAATTCTTTATAATAATTCCGTCATATATACGGGCAAGCAAAAAATATCCTTGTCTTTCTTTAGATCTTTGGTATAGAGAAGATACCTGTGAAGGATTCTCGCCGAAAACTTTTGCTGGAATTTATCGAGGGATTTGTGTGAGTTATATCCGGAAGATTTAACTTCGATAGGGCATATCTTGTCTTTACGCGAAAGCAGGAAATCTATTTCATAACTGCGGACAGTTTTATTCTCTTCTTCGTCTTTCACTGTCTCCTCCTTAAATGTATAGTAGAAAAGTTCATTGCCTGCACTCTTCAACATTTGGGCGATTGCATTCTCGTATACATACCCCAAATCTGTACTGAGTTTATCGGAAAGGAGCTTCCGGTATATCACATTTTCCGTATAGTCGCGATCCATAAAAGCGAGCGTAACGAACAATCCCGTATCAGCAAGAAACATCTTGAAATAGTCGTAATCAGCATGAAGAGAGAATCCTACACTGGGATCATTCGCATGATAGGCAAAGTTTACCGTCATGGAATCTGCCATATCCATCAACAACTCACTGAGCCGGGCGGCTGTCGCATTCTCAATCACGCTTCCTACCTTATAACGTGTCGTATTGCGGGAGAGTTCTGCCGGAATTGAGGTAAACAAACGCGAAGCACGTCCTGTCGGATCGATTTTACGGAAATCATCGATATACAGTTCGAGGATATTTCGTTTTACCGCATCTATGGCTGAAAAATCATTCGATTCAAGATATGCATTTACAGCCTGAGGCATACCGCCGATGAGCATGTACAGACGGAAATTGCGCATAAGATCACGATTGACGGCATCACCCAAAGACTTAAAATTTTGATACGAGTATCTGAGCAACTCATAAGTCTGGAGTTTATCGATAGCCCATAGGAACTCTTCGTAGTCCAGCGGATACATTGCGATACGTGTTTCTTCGCTCGGTATCACGATTCCTTTCACATTTTTTTTGATGGAAAGGAGTGACCCCGTTTCAATATAGTCATATCGGTGATCCTTTACAAGATGCTTGATTGCTTGTCGTGCCGGAGGACATAGTTGTACTTCATCGAAAACGATAACCGATTTCCGTTTATGCAATGACACATTGAATAGCGACTGAATCCGTAAAAAGAAGTAATTCAGATCCGAAATATGTGAAAACAACTCTTTGACCGCATCGTCTGCTATCGAAAAATCGATGATGATATAGGATGCATACTCTTTACGAGCAAATTCCTCGGCAATGGTCGATTTTCCGATTCGACGCGCACCTTTTATCAAAAGTGCCGTATGTCCATCGCTTTCTTGCTTCCATCGGAGCATTCTTTCGTAGATCTTACGCTTGAATATTTTTTCGAGCATGACTGAAATTTTTCATTTACTGCAAAGATAAATGTTTTGACGAAAATACGGAAATGTTTTCGTTCTATTTTGCCGGAAAACATAAAATGTTTCAGCAACAATTTGTCGAAAAATGAAAAATTCCATCCAAAAGAGAAATAAAAATGGTTTTTACCATCCCATTGCCGCTACTGCGGCTATTTCTTTATATGTATGACTTGCTTGTGGCCGAGCGTCGGACGGAACTCGGGGCACGAACAAACGGCGGCGGGAAGAACCTCATCGCGCGGTGTCCGTTCTGCAGTAAGGATGGGAAGTTCGGAGTCTATATCGGCAAAAAGACGTCCGCAAGAAACCTTTTATGGCGCACTGCTTCTCGTGCGGTCGTTCGACGACCACCTTGGAGAGGCTGCTCGAAAGCCTTAGCCGGATAGACCTTATTCTGTACTTTACTTATTGTTTATCGAGAAGCGATTACATCATGAATATATACTTATAAAAAATAAGAGGTCTATTTAATCAAATTCAATTGTCGCGCTATATCCTGTGTAAATTTAGCCATTGGTCGCTTATGGATATCTTCAACAGTATCGTAATTGCCAATGATTAGCCGATTGATTATAGATTCATCTTTGAAAAGATCCTTGAACTGTTTTGCTAAATGTTGCTTATAGCTTTCAGTATAAATCTCTTTTTTCTGAATTAGTTCTGCCACAATATCTTTCTGCGTATTATAAATTCCCGTGATGCTAAAGTTTTTGTCATGGTCTTTAGACAACGCCTGGTATCCATCCGTTGAAAGAAAACCAACTTTCAGGCATTCTTCATCATAAGATTTCATGTATTTGACGATCGAATCTTTGGTTACGTAAAAGAGAAACGGATTCAGGTCATCCTTAGAATCCTCGGTATAAAGATCGAATTTTACAGAATTATCGTTCTTTACAGAATTACAGTTTCCGCATGACGGGCACAGATTGAAAAACGAAATTGCAAGAAATGGATATTTGGACTTGGGACGGATATGATCCAGTTGAAATTTTGCTTGTGTTCCTCCTGCTGTTTTCTCCAAAACAACAGCAAGTTGCGCATTGCAATAGACGCAGGTTTTAATTGATAATCCCAAATATCCGCTATTATGTATATAATCGGATTTGCGCAAATCATCATACCTTAGCGCCTTAATAATAAGGTCGTAAAACTTCGCCGACTCACCTTCTATAGTAAACATTTTACCGAGATCCGCTTCTGGTAAAATACGATCGAACTTCCGTTTTGTACGTGCTACCTCAGAAGGTTTTAGGCAGTTCAAATCTTCATATTCGTCGATTATTTTCTGAACATACTCTCGATAGCTGGCGTCTTCTTCCGGTAAAGCGGCATATAGTTCCTGAAGTAATACAGGTGGGCGCTTAAAATCTTTTCGCCGTCGGGCAAAAGGATCTTTTGCATAATCTTTTGCTATGTGATATAATTTATCGTCGATGTAGATTCGTTTCATAGATCCAGTAAACTTAATTGTCTCTCAATTTCTTTCATCTGACGCTCAAGTTCATTGCGTCGTGTAACCCGGTCTTGGTATCGGATATCGTATAATTCTTGTAATGCTTCACGGATCAAATCTTCTCCAATTGTATTGATAATATATTGAACGTCAGCGGTAGACCATTGCTTCTTGCTATTGTTATCCCCTTGCAATAAGGTGAGAAGCTCTTCTATTTTATTATTTGCAAATTCACCGACTAATCCATTTTCCAAAAAGAAACTGGTGCGTAACAAATCATGGATATTGGCACCGAAAGTCTTGAAATCGCATACTTCATTATCATTCTTACCATCTTTAAGAAACAAGACATTATCCTGGGGGATATCCGAAAGAATAAATGGGGAATGTGTTACAACTATGATATTAAAATGCTTGATTCTGTTAAATTGACTTTTTTTCAAATAGTTGATTAGTTTGTCGATGAATTGTCTTTGGTATTCGGGGTGAAAATACAATTCGACCTCTTCCAAAACGATATTGACATAGTTATAATGGACACTCTCCACGTCATCGACAACTGAGTCCAGATTACGGACATGATAGAGAATCGTGCTCATGTAAAATAGGAATTGCCGTTCCCCGGAACTCATTTTATCGAAATAGATTACTGCTCCGTCGCTTTTGGACAACTCGATCCGAATATCGAAAAACGACGGAGGCATGGAAACTTGTTCCTTGTGTATAGTATTCAATCCTTCCAATATCTGCAAGTTTTTGGGCTCGTACCTAATATAATCTTCAGTGAGGTTCTGAAAATCCCGCCCGTCAGTTGCGTTTACATTATGCGTGACATAATCTATATATTTGAGAGTCTGTCTTATCTTAAATGTCACATGAGAAAAATCGTTTAAAAGCTTACGAACGAGATCTTTGATCCGAGATTCCTCCTCTTGGGAGCAATATTCCGAAAGATCCTTAACAGCAACATATTTCTGCCCGGTATAATTGGGATATGTCGCTACGATATGATATGTTTTTGCAACCAGATATTTGTATGCCCCACTCAGAGATGGTATTCCGGACCGGATATTTTCACCGAGATAGGCTTTGAGAGTAATATTGAAGTAATCACGCCCCTTCTTTTTAACGGAAACTCGCTTGACCAACTTCGTATCATATGTCTTCTTGTTCCGAACAAGGTTGTATGTATACTTTTCTTCAACACGGGATTGATTATAACTAAACGATAAAGAACGATACTGATAATCGTCGATAAAATCACCGAACTGTTTCGTGTTGAAATAATAGAACAGATAAGCCAGACGGCTGTTGGTCAACAAAGTCTCTTTTCGAATATCCAGACAGCCTTCCCGACGAAAAGGATTGAGTACGACAGGAGTAAGATACCCATCGTTTTTATGGAACAGTGAGTTGATCCAAATCTTATCCTTTCCAACACTTTCCTCCCCATAATCATCCACATTGTAGGAGTGGAATGAATAATTATTGACAATGGTAAAGAAAAATTGGCGTAACTGCTGTAAAGCCTTCTCCAACGGTGTTGTCTTCTCAATCTTATTTGGATGAACTCGTTTCCCGAAGGTGCCAATTATCCCCCAAAGAATACCTGCTTTCGATGTTTCGATAAAATTCAGTTTGCCATCAATCTCAAAATAAAGAGCCGCGTTTACGTCTGAAACGGGGTATAACTGGCAGTCTTTATGTGCCTTGGCAGTAATATTGACGGCAAAATTATTTATTACGCGCAGCATAATCTCTACGATGGTGCTCTTACCGCAGCCATTTTTACCGACAATGGCGCTAATGCTGATCTTGGGATCGAAAAAATCATCGGGAAGTTTATAATCCGGGTTGCGAATCGGATACTTTGTGTCGGGATCTAAATGGTATTTCTGAGTAAAGAAATACCAATCTTCTTGAAGAACCTTTCGGATATGCTTGGAACAATCCGGTAAAAGTTGAAGTGCAACAATAGAAAACGATTCCATAACGAAGAGTTTTATCTTATAAAGATAATAAATTCTTGACAAGAATCATAAATTTGAAACAAAGATTTGGCAGACCTTATGTGGAAATCTTCCAGTCCTAACCGACTTGAATTTAATAATATATCACCACATTGAAGGTTAAAATTCAAATAACTTTTTCATATCGAGACTTTTTTGTGTCTGGTGTGCGGGCGAAGGGCTGATTCGTTACGCCCTTCGCCACAGTTATTTTCCGCACTTTTCATAACCTTTCTCCTCATTTATAAGCCGCCTTCACGAACCCGGTGCGGATGGTATCCGGTTTCAGAAGCGAAGGTATTTACGGGCTGCACGCCCCTGCAAGATCAAGCCGCGGGGCGGTTTTGCGAAAAATCTTCCTCTTTCCCTTCGGGCGAGCGTATTTCCCGCAAAAATCTTGACATGGGCTAAGCCCTTCTTTTTCATGCTCCTGAAACCGGATACCATCCACACCGGCTCCGCTACGGCATAAAAAAAAAGTCGAAAGGTTATGAAAAGCACAGAAAATAAGAACAGGAAACCGAAAACCTCCAACCTTCCACTCAGCATGGGTGCGGGTTTGCGGGCAGGGCTGAAAATCGGGGCTGTCGCGCTGGGTTTTTATCTCTTCGGGAGCGGCTTTGTTTGGGTCGTTTTGGCCTTTCTGTTCTGCTATGACCTCCTGCGGGGTATCCTTTCCTGTCTTTTATCTCTCGTCGTTCTAATCGGCTTTTTCTCCTTTCTCTTTTCCCAAATCTTCTAAATCATTGAAAGTCATGGCAAAATATTATTCATTATTCGGCGGTACGACCTCCGACACCGAAATTCAAGTCGCAAAGGAAAACCAAATCGTCATTTCTGAAGGCCCCGGCGCAATGCGCGACCGACTTGTAATTTACAAGGTCGAACACGATGCCAACGGATATATGTATCATTTGGTAAACCTCGAAACGAAAGCGATCCGGCGTACCGACATCCTCCGGCCATACTCGCGGAAATTCGGTATCGGCATGTACTACACCGACACGCCCTCGGAATTTATGGACACTTTCGAGGTTGCCGCCCTTGTTGCCGAAGCGGAGCAGAAAGCAAAGGACGAAGCCGACGCGAAAGCCCGTGCAAAGGCCGAACACGACCGGATCGCGGCAATCGGTGCGGAGCGGTTGCGCCGGATTATGCCCGATAACGTGCAGGGGGTCATCCTCGCCGAACTTAATATAACGGAATACACAGACCCCTCTTACGAGTGCCGGGAAACCCGGAGCGTCCGCACCGTAATTCTCGGCTTTTCGACCACCTCCCGCAACGGCTTCGGGGAACTGCGGAAAGCCGCCGCTAACCTGCCCGAAACGGCGTATTTGACCGAATATAACAAGGACTACGAACACCGTTACCCCGGTTTCACACTCGGCAAGAGCCCCTCTTATGGTTGGAGCATCCACAAAATGACCCACTACACCCGCGAGGGGTTTATCGAACGGTTGGCCTATATTGCCGGAGACGAGAATAATATCCGGCTCAGTAGCCCCAAGCCGGAGCGCACACCGGAACAAGAACAAGGGCAAACCACTGTTCAAGGCGATTTTATCCTCGTGAACTACTCCGAGAAAGCGATAGCCCTATTCGGAGATACGAAGCCCATAAAGGACGCATTATCCGACCTCGGCGGACGGTTCAACGGGCGACTGACATACCGCGGAGAGAAATGCGCCGGGTGGATCTTTCCCAAAGCGAAAGAAATGCAGGTGCGCGAGTTAATCGGCATGGCTGGATAATCTGAAAGTCTAATTCGTGGGGCAGCCTCGCCCCCCACATAAACCAACGAATCATAAAAATCCGAAAATATGAAAACCATTTATCTGCAAAGACAAGGCTCGACCGACACGTTTAACACCCTCAATGCAATCAACACGGATTTAGGGTATTATATCGAGGTCAAAGCGTGGAGCGACAACCGCTACAACATTATCATCGTATCGACCCGTAAGCAGGGCGACGATACCAAAAACAAACGGATAGAAATAATCGCCGTTTATCCCTCATTGTCCGACGCCTTCAGACGGGTGGAAAAAGAACTGCGGGAGGAACTCTCCGAGGATGCGACCATTTCCGACACGATAGAAAAATACTGCCATAACAGCCCCTCCTACAAAGGATTGGCAGACAAATATTTGGCGGTTTGTTTCTATGAAAAAGCCACTGAAACGATACGCCTGTACCCCGAAAATTACTGCCTCGTCTCTTTCCGGCACAAGGGGACGAAAGACTACCTCCGAATGGACGGCGCAACGGCGGAATACCTGCCCATATTGGAAGAACAGGCCAAGCAATACGAAAAGGAGCAGAGTTGGACGTGCCACAAGGATAAATCCGAGGAGTTCAGACGCGAACGGTTCGCGTGGCTCATCGGGGAAGCACTCAAGAAAAAGGATTGCCACCGCAAATTCTATCTAACCGACACGCTTATCAAGTAATCCGCAAAGACAGTAATCCAATCCGGGGGGGGGGCGGTGGCCCCGCTCCCCTGCAAAAAACAACAGATATGACACTCAACGAATATATCACCCAAAGCGAACCGCAGGCTAATGTAAAAGTCATACTCCAAGAGGGCGAATATATCCAGCGCGATGCAATCAAAATAACCCCCTTTTCGGTTCAGACGGCCGTCGATATTCCGGCTATTGCCGAGCACTACGGCATTAAAGACAATTATATCCGAATCGGAACCGCCCGGCAGTTGTTTACACGACATCCCCAAACAGGAGAACTGCGCGGAAGCGTGTTTTTCCTGCCCGACGATGCCCCGGAGCCGCCCGAACTCACCCGGTTTCTCCGGTTCTTAAAGGCAAACGAAGTTTTTCTCAAACAATGGTGCGAAGCGCATCCCGTCCGGGGCGATTTACAGGAATGTAATGCCCGGTTTAGAACAGCATACGCCGAATATCTCAACAGCATAAGGAACACTTATGCCCTCACGGACGAAGACATTGATTTTTGGCTCTTTTGAACATTCACCCGGGGACGGTAACCCCGTCCCCCATAAAAACAAACCATCATGGCACAAGAGAATAAAGCGACCGATTATTTCAAACAGACGATCCAAAGCTATTTACAGCGCCGGGCGCAGGAGGACGAATTGTTCGCACCCCGGTACGCCAATCCCAAGAAGAACATCGACGACTGTATAACATTCATCCTCAACTATGTGAAGCAAAGCGGGTGTAACGGCTTCGCGGACGATGAAATCTACTCGCTCGCCATGCACTACTACGACGAGGATAACATTGACATTGGCAAGCCGCTCGCCAACTGCAAAGTAGTAGTAAACCATACTATCGAACTCACCGAAGCGGAAAAGGCCGAAGCCCATTCAAAAGCCATGCAGCGGGCCACAGATGAAGCCTACCGGAAAATTACGCAGGGTAAGAACAAGACCAAGAAAACCGAAACAGCCACCCAATCATCACTATTTTAATTCGATACACCATGAAACCGAGAAATAAATTCCAACAGAAGGCAGTCGAAGCAAGCAAGAAACTGCCACCGCTGACCCCCGCGCAGGAACGCTGGGCCTATACCAAAGTTATCGAATCGGTAGGTCGGCGCACGAGAAAAGGTGTCGTTACCTGCCTCGACTGCGGCGAGGTGTTCCACAACGACACCAAACGGAAACATTGCACCTGCCCCGCCTGCCGCACACGACTGCGGATAGAGGACACCCGCAAACAGAAATTCCAGCAAAGGGAATACGCCACCTATATAACCGCCTGCGACGGGATGCAGGTCGTGCGGGTGTTTATGGTGAATTATTATGCCAAAGTCGGACGACCGCTGAACCGCTTTTGCCGCGAAGTCATGCAACGGTGGATAGCCCCCGACGGCAAATACTGCACCTTCGCCCGGAGCCGGGTATGGGGAACGATGTATTACGACAAATGGATTTATTCCTCTGATTTGGAACTGCACAGCGAATCGTGGGTATATGACAAGATTTACACGGACGATATATACCCGCGGATGAAACTCATCCCCGAACTGAAACGAACGGGATATAAGGGCGGATTGTACGGTCAGAACCCGACGACCTTACTTTGTGTCCTGCTCTCCGATAACCGGGCGGAATCCCTGCTCAAAATGGGACAGGACAGCCTATTACAACTGTATTTGGATGATAGCGGTCGCAGATTCGACAAGTATTGGCCGAGTATCCGTATCGCCGTCCGCAACGACTATAAAATCACGGATGCAACGACATGGTGCGACTATATAGACGCTTTGCGGACATTAGGTAAAGACCTGCACAGCCCCAAATACGTATGTCCCGCCGATCTTAAACGGGAACATGACCGCTGTATAGCCAAAATCGCCCGCAGGGAAGCCGAACGGGAAATAGCCGAAAACCTCTCCGCATATCTTCAGAAAGAGTGCGCCTACCATAGAGCCAAATCCAAATTCTTCAGCCTTATGTTCACTGACGGGCAAATCGCTGTCCGGGTGTTGGAGAGTGTGAAAGAAATCATCATGGAGGGTAAGGCCATGCACCATTGCGTCGGCACGAACGGATACTATAAAAAAGCCGATTCGCTCATCCTTTCGGCCACCATAGACGGCAAACGCATCGAAACCGTAGAGGTGTCCCTCTCCCAACTCAAAGTTATTCAAAGCCGGGGCGTATGCAACAAACAAACGGAGTACCACGACAAAATCGTGCGGCTTGTAAACGACAATATGCCCCTTATCCAAAAGCGCATTGCCGCCTAATTCATCCACCCGAACTATCAAGATTATGCAACCGAGAAATAGTTTTGAACAGCAAATAGAAGAGGCAGGGCGCACACTCCGTCCCATCTCCGCCCGGCAGATACGGTGGGCGTTCGACCGATGCTTCGTCCGCTACGGACGCAGGACGACAAAAGGCGTGATAACTTGCACCGAGTGCGGACACGCATGGACGGACAAGACGGCGCGGACGCATTGTATCTGCCCCGCGTGCCATACCCGGCTGACCATAGACGACAACCACCTGCGCCGGATTTACGACATGGCGGACTACGCCCTGTTTATGACCGTCCGGGGCGGGATGCAGGTATTACGCTTCGTACATCTGACCTACTATGTCCGTATCGGAGAAAGGGCGAAATACGTTCATTCTGAAGTCGTGCAGCGGTGGATCGCCCCGGACGGGCGATGCGCCACCCGTGCAAGACTCATAACGAACCGGCCTTTCTACAAAACGTGGAATTATACCACCTCGTTGGAACTGCGTCCCCATAAGCCGCTGTATAATATCCATCCCCGTTGTGTCCATCCCCGGCCGCAACTCCTGCCCGAACTGCGAAGAAGCGGTTACAACGGACAGTTTTACCACATATCCCCGCCGGAGATGTTCTGCGCCCTGCTGCGCGACAGCCGTGCCGAAACCCTGCTTAAAACCGGACAGGTTACGCTCTTGAAACACTTTGCCGAGAATCCCCGCACATTGGACGACTACTGGCCGAGTATCCGTATCGTTACCCGCAGCGGGTACGCAATTACCGATGCGGGAATGTGGTGCGACTATATAGACCTGTTGCGCTTTTTCAATAAGGATTTACGCAATGCCAAATATGTGTGCCCCGCCGACCTCGAAGCGGAACACGACCGCTATGTGGAACTGAAACGGGAGCATTACCGCAAGCAGAGAGAGCAGGAACGCATACGGGAAGCAATGCGCCATGAACAACAATACCGGGATGCCAAAGGGCGCTTTTTCGGTATCGACCTTACGGACGGTAAAATCCATGTCCGGGTCTTGGAGAGCATCGAACAGTTCCGGCAGGAAGGCGAAGCCATGCACCATTGCGTCTTTACCAACGAATATTACCGCCGGGACGATTCGCTGATCCTCTCGGCCTCGATAGACGGCCAACGGCTCGAAACGGTCGAGGTTTCGCTATCCCGATTGGAGGTGGCGCAGAGCCGGGGCGTATGCAACAAAGACAGTCCGTACCACAAGCAGATTATAAAACTCGTTCAGCACAATATGCACCTTATAGAAAATCGACTGACAGCATAATCCTAAATCTTTCAATAATTAGAATCGGGGCGGCGAAAGCCGCCCATAACACCCAAACCATGAAAACAGACACGAATAAACAGAACCAGACTTACGAAATCCGGCAGAACGGAAAAACCGTACTCCGGTCGGATTGCGAGTTTTCGCTTCCGATGATTTTCAACAACCTTACGGGGCGAAATTTTGCAAAGAAATCGGAATATCACGATTATATCCGATTTATAGCTATTAAAGAAATGGGCTTTACCTACGGGGAAATAGAACTGGTCAAAAACGGAGAGGTCGTAGTCAAAGGACATATCACGAAGAAATAAAATCGGGGCGGCAAAAGCCGCCGTTCAAACCTTTTATCAACCAAAAACAGACAAAACTATGGGAACATGGGGATCAGGAATCTACGAAAACGATTCTACGCGGGATTATATAGACGGGATCATCGACAACATATCGAACGCCGTCCGGGACATTGTAAAGCGGGATTATACGCTGTTGCACGCAGGGATGCCCCAAAGCGACCTGTTCATGTGCTACATCGACCTGTTGAACGCCATTTGCAGCCGACACGACCTGCACACATCATTACCGGATGCAGAGGTGGTTCGGAAATGGAAAGCCAAATACATGGAGGTTTGGGAGTTTACCGTCGGCGAGTGCGATCCGGCAGAGGATTACCGGAGAGAAAGGGCTGTCGTATTGAACGAGAGTTTCGATAACCTGATCGCCCTTGCAAGTAAGAAAAATGAATCGACTGAACTATGAAAAATCAAAAACACAACGACAAAACGACAAGGGCGTATGCCGTCCTTGCCCAACTCGAAACCCGATACCGGGTAAGAATTTGCGAGCACGACCGCACGGCGATAGTCGTATCGGGCATTACCGAAAAACAACTCTCCGCCCTATGCCGGAGGTTGCATTGCTCCGGTATGTATAACGACACGGGACGGTTCGGGATCATCACCAATTTCGGAGAATATAAGTAACAATCGGGGCGGCGGCTGCCGCCCCATAACACCGACCGCTATGAAAATCATCTACAAAGAGGGAACCCGCAAGACCCTCACTGAATCGACCGATGAAGCCCGGAGCACAGTCGCAAAGGCTTTGGAACTCGTCGAGGGCAAGCATGGATTCAGAACGCCTTTCGAGATATGGCGCAACTGTGAATTAGTCATAACCATCGGATATAATATCTACACAACATCCGTCGAGATACGTCCCCCGGCTATGGCTTATATCAAACGCCGCAGTAATTGGCACAACCGATACGCTTACTATGCGGCCGGAGCATTTCGGGGAAATAACGACAACGCGGAAGTAGAACTTATTTAATGGAGAACAACAATGAAAACGACAGAGGTAAGCAAGGAATTGATAGGCAGAAGGTGCGAGTGCATCAGCTTCGGCACAATGGTTACGGGAGTAATCGAGGACATAACCGTTACGAAATATACGGCGGAGGTAAAAGTGCGTTACGACGAGCCCCAGCGCTGGGGTAACGAAATTTTGCACAGCGGTTGGGCGCATGGGGACAAGGACGACGAATCCGGCTCTTTGAAATACCTGCGCCTGCTCCCCGAACCTGTCCGACCGGACTATGAAACACTTGTCGTAACTTTTGCCGAGCCTATCCGCACGCAGGAGCGCCGTATCTTCGACGATCCGCAGGCGTGGGGCGTATCGACCCTGAAGGAGTGGATCGACGGCTACGAAAGCACCCGCTTTACGCAAATCGGCGACCGCACGGCGGTCGTAACCTCCGAATACAACATGGCGAGCGTGCGCGAATGGCTCGCCCGGCATACCGAAATCGAAACCTGCAAAACGGCGTAACGATGGCACGGGAGAGAATCGACGACTGGATGCAGATGGCCAAAAACCTCGCCCGTGCCGAACGGGAACTGCAAATAGAACATTGGGTATATATCACGTTCGAGTACCGCGAGGACGACCGTTCGCGGGTCGTCCTGCATAAAATAGACATGCCCTGCAGGATGCTCGACCGCTGGCGGTGGCTCGTCGAGTGGCGTAGGGCCAAATACGTCTGCCAATACCCCCGTAAGGGCGTGCAGGTTTATTATTGTTACTACGACAAGCGGACGGGACTGCAAACCGGGTTCGGCTCCCTGCTCTCGTGCGTGGCAGCGGCGAAAGCGCAGATTACGAAAATCGGGCGTAAAATGGAGGAATACGTTAGTTACATGAGCGGTAACGATCTGTTTTTCGACCCGACGACAGACGAAAAATTGCGCTGCGCCAAAAAGAAATTGGCGCAGAAAAGGGCCAAGTATGCCGAACTGTGCGCCCTGCTCCAAAGCGAGGTCGCCAAACACCGGGCCAATCCCGGTATCTACAAACTGTTCATCGGTTTTCGCAAGCTGGGTGAATTTACGGACATCCCGCAAGCCCGCAAATTCGCCGAAGAAAGCGGCGAAACAGGGACTTTCAACCTTATCGGCGATCGTTTTCGGGATAGTTGGTACCAATCGAAACGTATCGGAGAAGCCGGAAATTAAATCTTGAAATTCGGCGCAAACGAAAAATCGACGGTTTGAAACCGTCGATTTTTCGTTTGCGGAACGCCGCCCCGGAAGGAGTATCGGCATATTGGTCAGTAATTCTTATTGAGCCATATCCCGAAAAACTTGTCGTAAATGCGGTAAACGCCCTGCTCGTGCGTAACGAAATCCTTTTCGAGCAATCCTTTGAGCGCCGCCTGCACCGAACTCGGAGAAGGCAGACTGTATTTCTGAACGAACTCCCCGGAGGTAACGGCACGGGCAGCGCCTTCCTTGCTGATGGCGATAAGCAGCTCTTTCTGTCTTTCGGGCAGGCGGAACAATATCTCCTGATAGGTGTATTTGTAAGAGTCGAGAATATTGCCCAACGCTTCGGGGATCATCTCTGCCCGACATTCTCCCCTTTCCGGAGTGATGCCGTACAGCATGTTGAGCATCTTCTGCACATACCATGTCACCCCGTCGAAACGGTCGTAAATGTCGGCAACGACACCTTGCTCGATTTTTCGGCCGCTATTTTCAAAATGCCTGCGGGCGAAGTTTTCGTATTCCGACAACCCGATACTCTCCAGATACATCATCGACACGCTTTGATAAAAGGGGCGCGAGGCGTTGGCGAACATATTGCCCATGACGTGCCGCTGGCTGCCTGCGAAGATAAAACGGGCGTTGCGACAGTGTTGTATGTGGGTGCGCAGCAACGCTTCCACATTCTTTTCCGTGTAATAGGCCACCTGCTGAAATTCGTCGATGGCGACGATTACCGGACGGGAGGCTTTCTCCAGATAGCGGAATATCTCGTCGAGCGTCGCTTCCGTCGAGCGGATGTCGCCCAGTTGCAGGTTGAAGCTGGGATTACCCGCCGGGTCGAACGTAATGCCGCCTTGCAGGGATTTGACGCTGTTCCAGAAACTTTCGATGGCTTTTTTGCCGAAAGGCTTCAGACCATCGACAATGACCCGGCTCAAGGAAAATACCAGGTCGCGCAACGATTTGGTCGCATAAATATCGACGAAGAACGTATAATAGTTACCTTTGATCTCCGGATTGTTGAAACAGTGCTGTATAAGTCCTGTCTTACCCATACGGCGCGTGGAGATCAGCGCCAAATTATTGCCGTTGGTAACTTCCCGAATAAGATTCTCGCTCTCTTGTTCGCGGTCGCAGAAATACTCGGCGGATTCGTAGCCGCTGGTTATAAAGGGATTTTTCAGTGGTTTCATACAGTTGCATATTATTATGCAAAGATAATTATTATTAAATAATAATCAAATCTAAATCTACCTCCACCATGTTGCATATCTGCCGAACCACATGATAATCTACGGTTTCAGCCCGGTTTTCTTTTTAGAATGTGTGGCCAGCTTTTTCGCCACGTCGGGCAACTGCCTTGCCGGTTTTTCAATGGATGTTACGGCGGTTTCGGTCTGTTCTTTCGGGGCCGGAACCGGCGGTCGGCGAAGGTTGGGATAGTCATGCCGCAGAATATGGTCGGCCCGTTGCCGGATCAGAGCCATAGCCTGTTGTTTTTCCGTCTCTGTCGTGGCTTTGGTAAAGCGTTCGGCCAAGTTGTCGAACCAGTCCCGATAGGAGAAGAAATTGGGGAACTTATCCCGTATCATAGGGTCTGTGCACTCTGGCGAAGCAAGGTGCAACAGGCAGGCAATGTTATAGGTATGTTCGGACAAAAAAATATCCGATCCTTTATCCATCCTGGCGAAGCGAACGAAATTTTCTCTTGTCGCCGACATATCGTAACGTTCGAGTTCGGTATGGATACCGATTTCCGTCATATCCGTATAACAGTCGGCCGAAAGCACTCCGAACGGCTCCGGCTCGCTGCTGTATAGCCTGTCGAGATCAATAACGGGATTGATCCTTGCCCGTTGCACTTCATCGGGTATTACGTCTATCGTTCTGAAAAACGTGATGTCAAGCCGGGGATCGAAAAATTTGTCTGCAAGGAAATCCTTATACCTCTTTTGCAATTTCCGTCCTTCCGGCGTATTATCGAACAGCAGTACGCCCCGGTCGGTCTCGATGCCCGTATAGGTATTGATTCCGAGAAGTTGCTCTCGATCGGAATACCGGGATACGGCCCGCCGATAGTCCGAATTTTTTTTCAATTCCTGCTCGGAATTTTCCGGCAGCAACGGATCGAGGCCGTTCTGATAGCAGTATATGGCCGGATAGAGCCGGCAGGTGTTCAGCGGTTTCAAGCCCTGCTCCTTGATGGCATCCGACAGTTTGCGCGGAAACATCGGGATATTCTCGTAAGGTTTCCATACCCGGTCGGGGTCGGCAAAGCGGTAATGTACGAAAAAACTGTTCGGGTAAGGCGTCAGCCAATCTTTGAGTATTATTTCCGTGCAATGATTGATAAAATGACCGAAGTTTTTATAATATCTCCCGTTTGCCGATACAGCCTGTGTTTTTCCCTCCGGTGAAAGCATCATATAAACGTCTCCCGGCTCCCGACGGTCGCCGGAGTTCATCGTTCTGTTTTCTTCTGTCGTTTTCATCGCTATTGGTTTCAATTGTAGTTTTAGAATTTCGGTTTCATGGAGGATTTGCGCTGCGGTTTTATGGGCTGCACCCGCTCCTGTTGTGGCGTAACGTTCCGCAGGGTCAGCGATTCTTTCTTACGGTCGTAGCGAACCTCGCAATTCTCGAAGATTTTGGTATCCGTTTCCACGTTCCGCAAGCGGATCGTTTCGCCCCCGTAGAGCCGTTTGCTGTCGTCATAGGTGATCGGTTGGCGGAGTAGCTCGTCCATCTTTCGGGCGAATATATAAACATTGTCTTCGCACCTGATCCGCCCCGGAGTGTAAATATCCAGTTCGGAATCGCTCTTAAAGGCATACAGGCACATATCCGCCGTGCGTATGTCGTGGGGAACCCATTGAATCGCCTGCGGATGATTTTTGACGGCGGCTTCGCCAACCTGCTGCGTGATGATCTCTTTCGGTACGAAGCGCAAGATATGCCCGTTTTTACGTGCGGCTTCCAACGCTACTTCTTCCGAAATGGCTTTGGGACGCATTACGGTCATCAAAAAGTCGATTGTTTTAGGATTATCCTGCTCCCGAACCATTTGCAGAGCCATCGACGGCTCTGTCAGCGCACCGGCGATGCTGTAATCGGTCTTATCCTTTCCGTAAGTATTGTCGAAAGCCTCTTTGCACATCTCATAAGTCCGGTCATCTTCGGGTATTCCCCGCAGGTTCAACGGATTCTTCCTGACCAAATCCGTATAGAACTCCGGGCTTTTCATCGTTTCCGGGATAAACTCTATGGCATACGGACTGCGACGTATGGCTTCCATGCACAACTCCGGTGTTTTAAGGGCTTCCGGAACCATTTTGAGATAGCTTCCGTCGTACCGTACCGCCGTTTCGCACAGCTCCTTATCCTTGAATTTTTCGGGAATATTGTAGAACAGTTCGGGTTCTTTGGTGAAAATCATCTCCGCCAGCTTCGGGGTCATATAGTCCGGATTCATACTGTCCAGAAAATATTTGGTTCGAGAGTATCCCTCGCAACGCTCCAACAACTGCTCGTGGATCTCTTTGTAGGGAATGTACCGAAGCACCCGCAGGTCATAGCTCGAATACAATGCCTCATGGCACATCTCCCGTGTCAGCAGTTCCGGCTTGAAATACTGAATGGCGGCAGGGTCGTTCACCATCGCTTTCCGGTACAGGTCGGGGGTATGCAATGCCTCCGGCACATAAGGAAGTGCATGGATGCTGGACGATACGGCCGCCTCGCACATACGCTTCGTGCGCAAATGTTCCGGTACGTCGTGCAGCATGATCCCGTCGCTCTGTACCGCCGCCGTGCATACCGTCCTTGTTTTCCACCTCCCCGGCAGGGCCGTCAGACACGACGGGTCGGTACGAACCCCGTACAGGGCAATGTGTTCATCCATCACCTCCGGTTCGATGTCTGCCAGCAAACCTACCATATCGGCGCCTTCCTGCCGGTATTTTTTTATGCCTTCCAGACACACGTCGGCATAGGGAATGAATTGAAGGACGCTCCGGTTTTCGCGGAGTTTGGCCAGCGGGGCGTTAAGGGCCAGCCGGCACATCTGCGGGGTTTTTATCGCTTGGGGCACGAACTCCAACACCCAGCCGTCCTTCGCTACCGCGTCCATGCACATCTTCTGGGTCTTGATCCGGTCGGGCACATAAGGCAGGGCCCATACATTGTTTTGCACCGCCGCTTCACACAGGGCCTCTGTTCGGCGCTCCTGCGGCACGAACAGCAGCGCCGGCCCGTAACGTTCTACGGCGGCCTTGCACATCGAGGGCGTTTTCAGTTCCTCCGGCACATAGTCGAGCGCAAAATCCCAGCTTTGCACGGCCGTATAGCACAGCTTTTCGGTGCGCATATCGCGGGGAACGTATCGGATATTCTCTCCGTCGATCTCGACGGCGCGGCGGCATACCGCCTCGGTACGCCGCTCCAAAGGAAGGGTCATCAACATATTATGCTTTCTGCCGCCCCGTTCGAGCAAGGCTATATCCCGTTTTTCCTGTTCTGTCATAAGGTTTTCAAATTAAAAATGCCCGACTTTGGCCGGGCAATGATGTTCGTTTGAGACTATTGCTCTTCGCCGCCCGTATCGCTGTCGTTCTGGAACGTGAAGCTCTTTTGCACCACCTGTCCCATATTGTCCTCGATATAGACGTCGATGGTCTGCTGGTCGTCGCTGCGGGAGGTGTAATAAAGGCGGAACGAGAAGCGTTCCAGCGGATAGCGGTCGTTGGGCAGGAACACCGTCCCGTCGTCCATCCGCAGTTCTCCCTTGCCGTCGGGTTGGAAATAGCGGATCGTGTAGCGGGCGTCGGCATACTCCCCCTCACGAACCAGCGTACAGCGTATCTCGGCGGTTTCGCCTACGCCGATACGCTTGGGTACGGGCATCGTTTCCAACGAGAAACTGTACGCCTGCTGAATGTCCAGATCTTTGTCGCAGGATGCGAGCAGTCCGAGTGCGGCCATCGCCGCAAAAAATAACTTTTTCATCACTTTTCGGTTTATTTGCATTTGTAATCCGCGAAGTCCATCGCGTTGAACAATCGTTTGTTGTTGCACCAGTAGGCCAGCCGCCACGCCTCCCGCGAGGGTTTGGCGTCGCCCGAAAAATCCCGGTACGGCTGTGCGAAGGGCACGCAGCCCAACGCCTTCAGCTCCCGAATACGTTCCAGCGCATCGCCGATGTCGTCGCGCACCAGCACGTAGAAGAACAGTTTGCGGGGCGACAAGCCACATTTGACGAGCAGTTTTACGACGTTATGTACATCCTCCTGCACGGCACAGCTGTCGTAGGCCATCCGCAGGAAGCGCAGCCACCTGACCCGTGCGAGCAGCTCTGCGAGTTCCGGGTTGCGGGCGATACGCCGCACGTCGAGCCCCTGATTGAAGTCCACCCGCACGCCCAAGCGGACGATCTTTTCGATCTGCGCGAGGCCCCATGCGGAGGCCAGCACGTTGTTGTCGAGCAGCACGGCCCGTTTGCGTCCTGCAAGGAACTCTTCGATGTCGGCATGGGGCCGGATAGCGCCCTCCTTGTACGGTACTACGCACCACGAACATCGGTTCGGGCATCCGCGCGTGAGAAAGCCGTAGGCTTCGCCCACGCCGTAGAGCGAGTAATCCGGACATGTATGTTCGACCGCCTCCGGCAGCGTCGTCGTATAATCGCGGTAGCCCGTTCCGCCGCGTATCACCTCGCAGCGGTATTCATCCCGGCAATCGGGCGTATGGGTAAAGACCTTCGACAGATACACTTTGTCGTAACGCCCCGCCACAGGATCGGCAAATTCCACCGTATCGCCCCGGAGCTTGTGCCACGCCGAAAGTTTCATCAGCACGAGGTTCGGGAAGTTGCGCCCGTCCACATCCACCAATCCGATTCGCATGGCCTCCTTACTGTTTTGAGGGTTCGGATTCCCGTTCCAGCCGAGAACGGGCTATGGCGACGTATTCCGGATTCGGCTCGATGCCGATGTAGTGGCGTCCCAGCCTGCGGGCGACGAGGGCCGTCGTTCCGCTTCCCAGAAACGGATCGAGGACTACGCCGCCCGGCGGACACCCCGCCTCGATAGGCGTTTCGATCAACTTCTGCGGATAGGGGGCGTAGTGCTTCTCGTGGCTGATTTCGGTCGTAATCCGCCAGACCGTCCGTTTGTTCCTGCCTTGAAGGTCATTTCCGGATTTCGAACCTGTCGGATGTTCCGGCTGTCTGGATATTCTGTTCGTCTCATTCCCGGCATAAGGTTCGAACTGTTGCCGGAAGTCGTATTTCGGGGATTTGGCGAAGAAAAACACCTTCTCGAAATCCACCGTAAAACGGTCTTTGACGGGAGTGGGCACAGCCGAGGGTTTGTACCATATAATCTCGTTGCGCAGAATCCACCCCCGCAGGATCATCATCTCGGCGAACAGCCCCGGAATATTGCACAGCGATTTGTGCGGAATCCGGTGCATCGACAGATCGACGCGCAGTGTTTTCAGACAATGGGCGTTTTTACCCGGCGGCCAATCGTCTGGGCGGTTGTATTTATTGAGTTTGCTGTACGAATCGCCGAGGTTCACCCATAGCGTCCCCGTACTTTTCAATACGCGGCAACACTCGTCGAAGATGCCCACGAGATGCTCCAAGAACATCTCGCGGGAGGGTTCCTGCCCCAACTGCCCCAGCCATCCGCCGCAACTGCGGCAGATGGCGTAATCGTCGAAATCGTGTTCACAATCCTGCCGCCCGCCGAACAGTATCGGAGAGAGTCCGTAATCCCTGAGCTGCCAGTACGGGGGCGAGGTTACGATACAGTCGATGGAGTTGTCGGGCAGCCGGCCGAGGCCGGAGGCCGCATCCGTATTAAAAATTACATCCGTTCGCATTGCATTCGCTCTTTAATGTCCAGTTCCCGTATTGCTGTCCGGCACTTCGTCCCAAGGGTTGTCCTCCGGAATCTCGATGTCCGTCTGTGGGCGTTTCAGGGTTTCCGTTGTTTCTTCCTCATACAGTTTGGCGCACGAGGTAAAGGCCATAGCCGCTGTCAGCAGCATCGTGGCCGCGATCGCTCTTTTTCTCATCGTCAGTCATCGGTTAAAAGGTTGGATATTTCCGGGTCAAGCCTGCCCCGGTATTCGAATGTCTCTTTCAGCTCGCACGCCCGCTCGAACCATTTGCGCCCTTCCTTCCTGCGGCCCAGCCGCGAGCAGGCGATGGCTTTCAGATAGCACGCCTCGGCCGATTCGGGCAGCGCGGAGAGCACTTCGTAAGCGCGGTCGTCATGGCCGAGCGAGAGCAGCGCGATAGCCGTATTTCGGTCATGGTAAGGAGCCAATATCGTGAGGGCTTCGTCGTAGCGCCTTTCGTCGAGCAGCTTCACGCCCCGCGCGTAGAGCGTATCGGGTACGGTCGTATGGATCGTATCCTTCACCATGCCCACACGCCGCAGGTCGTATTTGAAATCGACCGAGCGCAGCAGCGGATAGAGCCGCTCCCGGATATATTTATACTCCTGCGGATACCTGCCTCGCAGGGCCGCTTCGCGCCGGTCGGGATTCTTCTCCGCACCGAGCAGCGCAAGGATCGCCTCGCGGTGCGGCAGACTGTCCGAGGCGGCGATCAAGCGCCCCAGCTCCGTCCAGTTCTCGCCTACGGAGCGCACGGCGATCAGCGTATCGACCTGCCGCCCGAAACGCTCGCCCAGACGCCGTTTGAGCGACAGGGCACGCTCGCGCGCCAGACGCTCGTTGAGCGCGAGCGCTCCTTCCGGTGATGCCGAAGCGGTCAGCACGATACTGTCCACATAAAACTCCCGCTGGTTTATCAGTCCGTCCATCAGGGATTCGATACGGGCGAGCTGAACGGCATTGGTTTCCAGCGTGTCGATAATGTCCGATTTGCCGACTTTGAAGGCAAGGTAGTTGCGGTCTTTGACCACAGCATACTTCTCGATCACTTTGATCAGGTAGCGCCTCGTGGTGTCTGTAAAGGTCAGCATCGAGGATATATTGTATTCCAGCGTATCGAGCGGCGGCATATCGTAACGGCTGCCGTCCAGCCCTACGACCGCTCCCTCAAGTGTGACGTGCATCGTCTTGCCTTCGCCTTTGGTCGGTACTTCCTGCGTGTAGTAATAGCTGATCTTCTCACGGCCTTCGACGATGGAATCCAGCCGCACGCCCTCCGGATAGGGGTGCTTGACGAAGCGCTCGAAAGCACGCTGTTCGGCAGCCGCATCGGGCTTGAAGATCCGCACGTATTGGTCGAACTGCCAATAGTTGCGATCCTGCACGCGGCTGAACAGCCCGCCCCGGATACTGATCTGCTGAAGCGGCACGAGGCTGTCCGTCTTATGGAGCATGGGTGTTACGGCCACGCTCTGACAATTGCCCTGCAACTGGCGCGGCAGCTCGATCACGAAGTCGATGCGGATCTTGCCCATACGCTCGGCGACGGTGCGCGATTTGGCCACCACGACCACCTCGTCGAGTTCGAGCGACATGACGCGCTCGCCGTTTTCGAGCGTAGTCGTAGGCAGGAAATAGATGGGTCTCAGGCTGTCGCGGTGCTTGTATTCGACATATTGCGGTGCGGACTCCTTTTTCGGCTCCTGCTTTTGTTCTTTGGGCGCATAGTTCGCCCGTGCGCCCAAGCCCCGGCGCTGAAGCCTGCCCGTAACGGTACAACCGCCCAGCAGCAGGCACACGACGAGGCTGTGCAATAACATCTTCTTCATTGTTTTATAACTTTTTTCTTATCATAAGCCGAGAAGACGGGCCCGACTACCTCCATGTAATCGACGCTTGTGCTTGTTGACTTTGCCCGTAGATGTCCGTAATCGTAAAGATGAATTCCGTTCGCTCGGCATAGGAAGAGTTGGCGGTAAAAATATGTTGTCCGGCTTCGAGGGTTACAGGGCTGTCGGGGCGTAACATGGAACCGCCATACGAAACCCTGCAATTCGTCGAGGTCGTCGTATAACTTACGGTATAGTCGCCCGCGTATTCGGTCGAACGGATGATCAGCGTCATCGGACTGTCCGAATAGAGAGCCGCCGAGGACATAGTTTGTACCATTGCGGAGAATTTCGGATAACGGGACGTTACCGTGCATTGCCGCTGTACGCTATGGCCGCTGCCGTCGCTTACCCGCACCGTAACCGTCAGGTCGCCGGTGACACGGGTGTCGAGCAAGAAACTGTGGGTTCCATTGCCTAACATGGCTTCGTTGCCGCCGAGCCCTGTCCCTGCGGGAAATACGAAAACGGCCTGCGGATCGGAACAAGTGAAGGTAGAGATTGCGGCGTCATCGCTTCCACTGATTTCCAACGTAAAAGTGGCGGGATTGCCGACGACGATTGCCGAAGGCGGTGTCAGCGTAACATCGAGAGAGGGTTTTTCGACCGCCTCGGTCGTCAGCGTACGGCGAATTTCATAGTCATAGGCATCCCGCAGGACGAATGTCAGTACGGCTTCGCCTGCAACTGTCGGGCAGTATCCGATCCGTGCTGTTTTAATTCCGGCTCCGCCGGGTAATGCGACGGGAATTCCGGTCGTCATGGCTGCACCGTCGAATGTTATCGTACCTTCGCCCTTCTCCTGTTCGACGGTCAGCGTGTAGCGACCGTCGGGATCGGTGCTCTCGACCCTCATCTCAGTAAAAATATCGTCGCCCACGCAGCACGTCCGAGGTAGTTCCGTGAAGGTCGCTCCGAGCGTCGAAAGACGCATATCCGTCGCATTGGCCCCCGAAATCATCACATCGAGGTTATAATGACAGTTACGCAGGATGTCGAAAGAGGTCGTGACGTTGCTGCCGGGATAGATGTAATAATCGACCTTACGGCCTGATGCCTCGCCTTCAAGATGGATACAGGTGGCGTATTGCGGGGCGTTTTCGCGGCTGCGCTGCCGCGGGTCGGTGATACCCGGCACTTCGCCCTGAGCGTTTTCGGGAAGGTAAAGAACAACGGAGTAGCTGCGTCCGGAAAGGACGCTCTTCGGAAAGGATGTCACTTCGCTGTCCGTTGTGGGTTTGCTTCCAGCGAAGAACGGCACGCAGGACGGTACGCCCGTTACCTGACAGGATCGGAGTTCGAAATCCGTAAAGGCGCCGGCCGTCGTGACGTTCAGAGTCAGTTTTGCCACACATCGTCGGAGGAGTATCGCGACATCGGTAGCCCCCGATACGGTGAAAGACTGCCGGCCGCTCATCGCAAACCTCTCATCGGTATCTCCCGATACATTGAGAACGTACATCGCTTCCTGCAATCGCAGGAGCGTCATCGGCCCCATATCTTCCCTCGTATTGGCGATGGCATACGCTTCGTAACGGCCGTGAGCTATCGTCATCGTCCGCGAAGCGTTCCCTGCGGTCAGATAGTGATGTTCCAGCGAACCCGTCTGCATGTTATGCAGGTAAAGGTTCACGTCTGCAATGGCATTTTCATCCTCCGAATTTCGTGTCGGAAATTCGTTGTCCGCAGCCGCAAAAGATATTTCCACCTGCGAAGCGACAGCTTCGGGGGACTGCGGTCCATCGGGCGGGTAGCTGCCGCTATCCTTCGTGCAGGATGCGGACAGAAGCGGCAATAGTCCTAAAAACAAGAGCTTTTTCATATCTCGGGATTCTAAAACATATAAGAGAAAGAGGCTTCCAGCTTCGCCGGAGCCAGTGCGATACGGCGGTAATGCCGCAGAAAGACATCTTCGCCGGGCGGCGGTGCGGGGTTCCAGCGCGTATCGTTCATGTAATACAGGCCGATGCCGCCTTCGAGCGAGAAATTCCACCGCCTATGCAGCATCCACGAGTAGCCCGCGCTGGCACCTACGCCGACAGCCCATCCGTTGTAGCGTTTGTTCCGGTTCCCGACGCGATACTGTGCGAGGGCGGAGTGCACGCCCCAAAAGAAGCCGACGTGCGGCTCGAAGCGCCAGCGGCGCACACCCACGACGGCTCCCAGCACTTTGGTTCGCAGACTTTCGGTCGAGATCGGGTTCCAGTATGCCGACGCTTCGACAGACCATTTTTCCGATACGGCCACATCTACGCCGGCATTGACGGTTCCCGTTGCCAGTCCCAGCGCATTGACGCGCACGGCCGTATATTGAGCCGAAGCCGCGTTCGCCGCGAGGACGAACAGCAGCAGTACAAATAATCTTTTCATTGCGTTTTTATTTTGTTGGAATGAGTAACCGCCGCATCCAGCAAAAGGTATCGGCGGAGCGTTGAGAGAGGTTAATAGGTCTGAAATTCGGGAACGACATTGCGGTTTTCCCATGCGGTAAAGGAATACTCCGGCTTCCGCGACAGCTCCTTGCGGGGATAGTGGCCGATGAAGTTGCTCCACCAGACGGCGACCGTTTTCCCTCCGATCCCCTTGAACGTGCAGCGGCTTCCTATCGGAACAATGAACGCCTGTTTTTCCTGATCGATCCGGTACGCGCCGTCGCAACTTATCTCGACCAGATCGACATGGGTGTAGATATAGACGGCTTCCTGCACGAAGTCCACGTAGAGCGTATCCCGAAAACTTTTCATGGGATGGCGGTACGGGTTTTCCGCTGAGACGAACTGCGTGAGGCCGCGATCCGCATACCAACCTCCGACTTTCGATCCGTCCACCGGTTTGAGAGGCACGAGCGGCCCGTCGTCCAACGACAATATCATCATGCGATTGTCTTCGGACGTATAGGAGGAACTCCATTTTACGACCGTCATATTCTCTTTGTCGACGCTTCCCCGACCGCGGTGGGTAGTCCCACGCTTCCAGTAGGTATATATCGTCAGGAGATTATAAAAGTCGTGCGTAAACGTTTTCGTATAGCTGTACCCGTCCGTGTTGCTTACAGCCACCTCATAGACGAGGCAATGATTGTCGGCGGTATAGCAATCGCCGGGGAAGTAGTCCACGGAGAAATTGTAAACGCCCGAAGGGTCGTCGAGCGGGAAGGTGACGGACGAGGTGAGCGGCTGCCCGTTGAAGAAGAAGGCCCCGTTCTTTCCTGCGACGAAGCGAACCGTCGCCGAAAGGTCGCCGGCCTTTTGCGGATCGTCCACGGTGATCGTAAGCTGCCGGCCGGGGTCGTACAGACAATAGCCCTCGAACCGATAGCCCTCGTAAGGGAAGTTGTCCGAAATCCCGACCTCGAACGCATCTACACGGGTATCGACCGCGTTTTCGCCCTTGATGACGATATTGAGCGTATATACCGTATTGCGGCGCACGTCGAAGTTGGTCGTATTGTTCTCTCCCAGATATACGTCGTACGTCAGCAGTTTGCCTTCACGCTGCGCTTTGATCCGCAGGAAAGTCGCTCCTTCGGGTGCGTTGCCGGCACATTTCTGCTCCTGAGAGGTTATTCCCGGCACTTCGCCCCGACAGTTCTCCGCCAAAAAGAACGTGCGCGATGCCTTGCGGTTCTCATACGATGCGATCGCCGAAAGCTCGGAAGAGGTGAGCTCACGGGCCTGCTGATCCTCCGCAAACAGCGTGGTGACACCTGCCATATCCATCATCTGCACGGATTGGAGCTTCAGGTCGTAGTCCACCCCGTAGAAGGAGATGTTACAGACGATTTTGGCCACGTTGCGCCGGATGGTGACCGTAGCCTCCGGCGTCCCTTTCCCGACCGTACATTCCGCATATCCGGACATGGGCAGCGACGTGTAACTTCGGGGTACGCGGAACTCATAGTCCGACAACGCCTCCCGGCTCATCGGGCCCATGTCTTCGTGCAGATTGGCTACGGCATACACATCGTACCGTCCGGCGGGAATGGAACGCTCCAATACGCCGCCCTGCACGTAAAAGTGCTGCGACGGGCGTATGCCCTGCGGATCGAAGAGGAAAACGTTCATGTCCTTGACGGCCCGTTCGTCCGCGGCCCGGGTAACCGCCTGCGTTTCTTCCGGACACACCCGCAGCGTAAAGCGGGTCGCAGACTCCGCAGCCGGAACAATGTCTTCTTTGGAACAACCGATCGCCAAAGCGAGCAGCGGCATAATTAAAATCAGTAGGTTTCTCATAATGAAAAATGGAAAAAGGGGAAAGACAGGGACGATTGCACCCTGTCCCTTCCCTTCTGATGCTACATACCGATATTAACATCCTGATTGAACGGCCCTTCCCAGTCTGCGGGGGTGATCGTCACGGCCACGTCGGCACCCGTCAGGCCGCTGATGTTCACCGTTACGCGGCGGTAGGTATTGCGGTTGATAGCCTTACCCGAATCCCCGGCAAGTTCGATCTCGTAACTTACGGGCATCTGGTCGTCCGTCGTTCCGAAATCCCCGTCATGATCGTAAATGCCTTCGAGGGTCAGCAGTACGCTCTCGGCAGCCATGTTGTCCTCATTGCCGTAGATATAGAACAGATTGGCATATTTCCCGCTCTGTTCTTTCGCTGCCTGCGTATGGCTGAAAGTCTGTGCTGCGAACAGAGGCATGGTTCCCCCGGAATGTTCGCGGTTCTGGGTTCCTCCGGAATGCGACGTGCCGACGTCGAAATAGGAGGCCGAGGATGCCGCACGGGAAACGGTCGCCGAAGCGATCCGCACGCGACCCGGATAAGTCGCGGCGAACTCGCTGTCGGTCGTGGCCTGTACGGCTACTTTCGACACGAGCCTTTCGAGCGCGATCTGCACGGTGGTCGTCTGCCCGGCCGCAGCGATGGCCTGCGTCGCCGAACCGGTCATAGTGAACCCTGCGGAGCGTTTGGCCTTCGTCGTCACCTCGTCGAACGTACCGTTATAGTCCGCGATCTCGCTCTCGGTCTGGCTTCGCAGGTCGTCCAGTGTGCCGATCCCGGAAAGGGCACTGCCGTTGGCGATGGCATAGAAACGGTACGTTTGCCCCGGTGCGGCGTCCGGTACGGGAATGGTCGCCGTCTGTCCCGAAATCTCCGCAGCGGTGAAGTTGCGTTGCAGTACGGCGTCCCCGTTGCCGTCGAATACGAACAGCGTGAGCGTGCCTATCTTCTTCTCCCAGCTCTCGGCCGCGGCCGTCTGGTCGAAGAAGGCGCGGGTTTCGGGCGTCTTGTCCGTCAGGGTGATTTTCACTACGCTGCCCGTCGCCGAGTCTGCGATCTCGTCGGTGTGCTTGTTGCAGGAGGCCAGCATGGCCAGGGCAGCCGTGGCTGCCAAAATCATCTTTTTCATAGATTTAATTGATTTTATGCCGTTTCGTGCGGCGGTTAATAAAAAGTGGTGGATGAATGTCAGTCGATGATGAATTTCAGCCCTATTCCGAACTGCGTGTGGAAATGCCCTGTCGTCGTGCCCCAGAGCACACGCTCGCGGCCCGATATGCAGAGCACGATGCGGTCGGTGATATAGGCTTCGGCCTCCAGCGTCACCGCGCCTCCGTAGAGGATTCCCTCGCGGCTTCGGATCGTGGAGCCGTCGTACAGCATTTTATCTCCCCAGTTCACCGTCTCGTACCCCAACAGGGCCGAGCCGCCGATGTAGAGGAAGAAGGTCTTGGAGCCGTCCGCGAGAAACTTATAGTAGTAGCCCCCTTCGCCCGTGAACTGCGCTACGGGGATACTCCCTGCTTTGTAGGGGTAATTGCGGCAGAGGTACTCCGCCCCGAAGACCCACTTGTTCGCACGGCCCGCATAACGGCTCATGGCCGCTCCGAAGTAGTATCCCGTGGTGCTGCGCCCGGAGGCGGAGTACCAGCCGTCCGCCATGCCCGCGCGTACCTCCAGCCCCCGCATTCCGGGCAGGGTACGCTGGGCATGGGCTTCCGGAGCCAAAGCCAGACCGAGGGCCAGCGATAGCAGCAATGCCAACCGTTTCATGCTATTTGACCTTTAATTCGTTGATGACCTCGGCACGCACCAGATCGACGTTTTCGACCGTAAAGGTCTGGTGGCGTCCGCCTTCTTTCTCGTAGAGCTCCACCACGAGGTGCTTGTCGTCGGGAATGGTGAACTTCGGAAGCGTGAAGACCATGCGCTCGCTGCTCTTGCCCCGAATCACCTGCACGTTGTTGTGGGCACGCAGGGGCCGGATGACCTGCTCCTGAATGGCCGTGCGCTTGGCGACCTTCTTATCCGCGATCTTGAAGGTGAGGTGATCGACCTCGAAAGGCACGTTCGAGGAGTTCTTCAGTTGCAGGTGGAAATAGAGCAGCCCGTTGTGCGAGTAGATGCCTTTGAGTAGATACTGGATGCCGAAACGCTTGCAGCCGATATGCTTTACCTCGCGGCGGTCGTTCTTGTAGATCGACTTCATAATGAGCTTCACCAGCAGCGGCGATTCGCTTCCCAGCTCCTCCATGTAGATCTCCAGCGCGTTGTTGGGGCGGTTCACCGCCTCGCCGTCGTGCAGGAAGTCGGTCATCTCGACCGACAGCTTCACCGGTTCATCGGCATACTTGACGTTGAAGGTGTAATAGGCGCCGTCTTCCGTTATCACCGAGAGGTTGCTCTCGCGCGAGAAGTCGCGCAGGGCTGCCTTGACGCGCAAAACATTCTCCGTGCCGTCGGCTTTGGCGGCCAAAAGGTCTGCCGAGCCCAGATCGACGTAGCGGATGGCCGAGGGGAAAATAACGTGCGTGGTCTTGTTGAAGGTCACCTCCAGCGCGTAAGGCGGGATCATGCGGTCGAAGGTCAGCGGACGGGTCAGCCCGCCGAAGTAGTCGCCCGTCGAAGGTGTCGCGGCAGCCGGTATGTCCGGCGCTGCGGTTTCGGCTATCTCCTGCGCCGAAGCGCCCGTTACGCATCCTAAAAGTGCGAACGATAAAAGGATTTTTTTAACTGCGCCCGGCTTGTTTTCTTTCGCTGCCGGCGAGCAAAGGTTTTGCGAGCGGACTGTGCTCTCGATTTTCTTTCGGTTCATAACTCGTCTTTCTTTAATGTGTTCGGTTTATGGATATTCAGTGGCTTGCGTGTTATTCCAGCGGGGGCAGCAGCAGGACACGGTACCCTGCTTTGAGCGTCACCTTGACCTGCCGCATCTTCTGCCCGACGTACTGCGCCGTGCCTTGTATGACGCTGCGCCCCAGATCGGAGAGCAGTTGCGTCCCCGCATCGTCCGTAATGGTGATACTGCTTCCCAATCCTGAACCCGCATTGGCGGCGATCTCCTTCACGGCGCTGATCTCGTCGGATGCGGGGACGCTGATGCCCTCGCCTCCGTCCATGTCATAAACCAGCAACTCGACCGGTATCACGCTGCCCCGGTATTGCACGGCATTGACCGTGATCATCATGCGTTCCCCGTCGATGCGGGCCGTGCCCGTAAGTACGGTGTTCGCGGGGATCAGCACGCCGCCGGCTCTCATCGGTTCGGTAAGGCGCAGGGGTACCTCCTTGCCGTCCGTCACGGTCGTCGTGCGATAAATGCAGGCTCCGATGCTGTTTTTCTGTACGGGGTTCTCGTTACCCGCCGCAGTATTGAATCCCCAGTTGCGGGGCTTCGTGAACTCCGCGACGAATACCGAGTCGGGCATCGGGGCCGCGAGGCGCGAGACGACCTCTCGGCGCACTTGGGCGACGGGTTGCACGGTGCTCCTGCCGCTGCGGGATGTACCGCCCGTCGGGGTGGTCTGGACGGCTTCCGCCGCACCGCCCGCATTTCGCCCTCCGTTCATGTATTTCGAGGCCAGTTGGTAGGACTTCTCGATCAGGGCCAGTTGTTGCTCCTCGGCGCTCTGCCGGGCCTGTTCGTCCTCCAACTGCGCTTCGAGCCGGTCGATGCGTTCCTGCAACTCCTTCTCTCTGTCGCTTTCGGCCTCGTTTTGCGTCTCTTCATAGAAGCTGCCTATCTGACGGTTCAGGTCGCGGTACGCACCCACCGATGAGTGCAGGGTTCCGTTCTCGAAGCGCGAGGGTGCCTCGTAGTATTCTACGGGCTTGGGGGCCATGCGCAGCTCCCTTTCCTCGCGTGCGGCCCGTTCCTCCTCGCTCTCGGGTTCCTCGCCCAGCGAGAAGGCGAAATCTTCCAGCGAGCGCATCTTGGCCTCCTGTTTGGCCTTCATCTCCTGCTGCACATAGGCGTCGCGTTTGTCGGCGACAATGCCGCTCTGCTCCGGCGTGGGCAGGCTGGTATTGAGCCCCGCCTGTTCGGTGGCCTCCTCACCGCCCGAAGGGGCGAAAATGAGCCACATGATCGCGGCGAAGACCAGCAGCATCAGCGGGAAGACGATCATCTTGCGCCGCTGCTGTATCTGCTGCTCGGTAAGCTCCTTCGCGGGCTTCTCCGGCGCAGGCTGTTCGTTACTGCCGTGTTTCTCGTTCTCTTTCATAATCGGTCGTGTTTAATCGTTCGGAGCTGTCCGCCCGGACTGTGTTCGTTCTGTTTCAGCGGGAAAGGCTGCTTCCTGCTGCGGCTTTGCATCTGAATTTCCGAAGGATTCCGGCTTGAGCCTCTGCTCCGGCTGCGGTGCAAGCCGTCGCAGGTGTTCGATCCGTATCCGCTCCCCGTCGTTGCGCCCCAGAGAGTAGAACGCCGAAACGGTGCTATACAGCGACAGTGCGGCGAAGAGCACGAAGAGCGTAATGATCGCAATAACCCTCTTGTCGGGACTGAGGGCCCCGCACAGGTGCCGCAGGCGATCCTCGATCCGCTCTCCGGCGCGTTTTATCCATTTCCGTATCATAATTTATCGTGCTATGACCCGCAGGTCGCGGTTTTCGACAATCTCGAAGCGCTCCATCGTAAAACCCTGCGGGTTGTTGTCCGAGCGCACCGAGTTGATGAGGTTGCAGCGCGTGATGAGCGAGCGTTCGGTGACGTTGCTCTCGCGTATGATCATCTGCCGGGCGTAGGTCGTCACGCGGTACGGATAGGTGTCGAAGTCGCAGACCACCGAATCGACCTGCACCTGCTGATTGATGTTGCCCGCCACCACACGGTTGTAGTAGCCCTTCTCCTGAAGATCCTGCGAGTAGTGGTAGGCGCTCTTGTCGCACAGGAACAGGGCGCGGTTGATGTTGCTCTCGATGGCCGCCCGGTCGGGCGCCAGCGTGAAGAAGAGCTCGTGGAAGCGGCGGACGTGCTCCCGCGCCTCGACGGGCCGGTTCTGGCTGAGGTCTTGCGAGAGGGCCAGCATCAGCGACTTGCCCTGATCGAGCACATAGATCTTCTCGCGCTGGCGCTGGGCGAACTGGTAGCTCTTCACGACGCTGAACACGGCCACCACGGCGCACAGACCGAGGAAGACGAGCGTGAAGAGCCGTATCTGCCGGAAGCTCGTTTCGATGTTTTTCAACGATTTGAATTCCATTTTTTTTTGTCGTTTTATCGGGTTTGTCTCTTCTATTGAGCCGCACAGGAAAAGGTGCGGCTGACATGCGGCTCAACCGCTACAAAAGCGATCGGCTGCATTCCATCAATGGCCGCCGGACGCCCCTCCGCCATCCTTCGTGGCGAGGTTATCGCCTTGGGGGCCGCTGTCGTCGCTCTCGCCGTATTTCGATTTGCCGCCGCGCCCAAAGGCTTTGCCGATCAAAGCTCCGGTCACGCCGCCCGCGACACCGGCAGCGAACGACGAAGCGCGGTTGACGCCGCCCAGCCCCGAACCGCCGCCCGCCTGCACGATCCACTCGGCTACGGTCGGCACGGTGAAATAGCCGATGATCCCGATAATCAGGAAGATGATATAGACGCCGTTCGAGCCGTCCGGGATGTAGCTGGGGTCTTGCAGCGCCGCAATGTCGGCCTGAAGCATCAACACCTGTATCTTGGCCAGCACGGCCGAGAAGAGGTCGGCTACGGGCAGCCACAGATAGACGCAGATGTATTTGGAGAGCCAGTGCGTGAGCGTTCCCTGAAAACCGTCGTAAACGGAGAGCGCGAACGACAGCGGGCCGAGAATGGAGAGCACGACCAGAAAGAACGTCCGCAGCGTGTCCACCGTGAGTCCTGCGGCGTTGAACAGCAGCTCGAAGAAGTCGCGCACCAGCTCTCGGAACCACATCTTGATTCCGTGCCACGTCCGCTCCCACCACATACTGATTATTTCGCCCAGATCCGTAATGCCCAGTTCGGCGAGCTGTTGGTCGTACACCTCGTCGTCCACCAGCCACGCCTTGCCTTCGCGCACGCGGGCCTCGTATTCGAGATCGTCCCGCTGCTGCTGGTAGGCGGCGATGTCCGTCGTCTGCCCTTCGAGGATGGCGTGCGTACCCTGCACCACGGGCGAAAGCACGGCGTTCACCGTCCCCAGCACGACGGTCGGAAACATAATGATACACAGCCCGATGGCGAAGGGGCGCAGCAGCGGGAACACGTCGATAGGCTCGGCCGAGGCCAGCGCCTTCCATACCCGATAGGCTATGTAAAAAAGCGCTCCCAGACCGGCCACGCCTTTGGCGATGCCGACCATATCCCCGCACAGGGGCAGCATCTCCTGATAGAGATTGCGCAGCACTTGGTGCAGGTTGTCGAAATTCGTTGCGAGCGGTGTCATGGCTACCAATATCTTTCGGAGGGTTTGCCGTAGAGCGCCTGCACGCGGGCGGCATCGCCTTTGGACTGGCTGCGCAGGAACGAGACGGAGATCGCCTTGTCGGTATAATAGCGCGTGAGGTTACGGTAGCGCAGCATCCGGGTATAGATCTGATCCACTACGTCCATGCGCTCCTTGTCCGAGAGCGAGAGGCCGTTGCCGGAGGTCACGATGTTCTTCAGCTCCGTGACCAGCGCCCCGCCTTCCTCCAGCAGCCGGGCGTAACCGGCCGAGATGGCCGCCAGCTCGCCGGGGGTGAAGTTGCGGTCTGTGACCATACGGTTGAATCCCGACATGTAAATATCCGTGATCTCGCTGACCATCTCGATCGTGAGCTTCACCTTGCGGGCGTCCTTGATGATGTCGTGCACCGATTTCAAGGCGTCGTAATACGCCTTGCTTTGGTTATAAATCTTTACGCTCTCTTGCAGGGACTTAATCATGTTGGATGCCGTCGTGGAACTCTGCACGGCACTCTTGATGTTCTGTACGAGGTTGGACGGGTCGATGACCGTCCACTGCGCCGCGGCCCGCTGGGTGAAGCAGGCCAGAACGAGGCACATGAGCCATATCCATCGTTTCATTTTCTTTCGTTGTTTTATGGGTTTTACATTCGCGGGATTTTATTCCTCCGCGCGGTAGTAGTCGCCGTATCCCGCGAGGGTCAGTACGTCGCGTTCGTGGTCGTAGGAAAGACCGATGCGGCCCCACAGGTCGAAGTAACAGAGGCCCCACATCTGCCGCAGCGGACGCCGCAGCACGGTCTTCGCATCGTAGGCGAAGGCCACGTGGTAGCCGCCGGTCCGGCGTGCTTCGTTGTGGTATATCCGTACCTCCGGCGACCCTTCGCGGCTGCACCAGCGGCCCGCGATCTCCGACATCCTGAAGTAGAGGTGCGAGGCCGGTATGGGGTATTCGTTATTTCTCCTGCACATGGCCGCCTCCCTATCTTTCGTTTTCCCGCTGGCGGGTGTAATCCTCTCCCGGCGATACCATCAGCGTATCGGTCTGCGTGTCGAGCGCCAGAATCGTAATCCGGTCGCCGGAGCCGTAATAGAGAATATCCCCGTCGAGCCAGACCAGCACATAACGCTCGCCGGTCGGACGGCCGTTGCGTTTAAGGTATCTGAGGACGAAGTGCTCCCCCGCGCGGACGATCTCGATGCCGCAGCGGTTCGGCGCGGACATCCACCTGCCGCACAGGCGGCCCATCTCCCGCTCCCTGCGCCGGAGTTCCTCTTCGCGCCAGCCGGACGTTACGGCGGGTTCCTCGAAAGGAGCCGGTGCGGGGTCGGATGCCTCGTGTCCGCAGGCGGAAAGTTCACAGGCCGGAGGGTCGCAAAATTCGCGTATCTCGCCGAAGATCGTCTCCGGCATCGGTTCCCGATGATCGGGGGACAGGAGCGCTTCGGTCAGTATCTCGCCGATACCCGCATGGTGACGGGCCAGACGGCGGAGTTGTTCGCAACTTATGATTTTCGACATGATGTTTTCGGTGTTTGCGGGGCGTCGGCCCCGGTTGATGACTATTTTTCGGCGAGCTGTTTGATCGCCAGCTCGATGTCGCCGCCCAGAGATTCGGCCCGGCGCTGCACCTCGATCTTCTCGCTCTCCTCGGTCGTGTAGGCGAGATATTCCTGTTTACTGACCTCGGTGGCATATACGGCGCTCTGCACGCCGCCCAGCCCGATCCAGACCTCCTTGTATTTGCGGCCCGGATGGAGCGACTGGTTGATCGAAAGTATCTGCGCCTTCTCCTTGTCCGTAAGGCCCAACAGGGTTTGGATGGCGTCGAAGCGGTTCATGAACTTGCGCTGATCCAATAAAATCTTGCAATCGCTGTTGTTGATGATCGCCTCCTTCACGATGGGCGAAGAGATGATGTCCTGCACCTCCTGCGTGACCGTCACCACCTCGCCGAAGTGCTTGCGGACGGTCTTGTACAAATATTGGACGTATGAGGCCATATTGTTGGATGCCAGCGCCTTCCATGCCTCCTCGATAATCAGCATCTTGCGGATGCCCTTCAGACGACGCATCTTGTTGATGAAGACCTCCATCAGCACGATCGTCACGATCGGGAACAGCTCCTTGTTGTCCTTGATGGCGTCGATCTCGAAGACGATGAAACGTTTGGATAGCAGGTCTATCTCGCTGGGCGAGTTCAGCAGAAAGTCGTAGCGCCCGCCCCGGTAGTAGGGCCGCAGCGTGGTCAGCAGGTTGCGGATGTCGAACTCCTCGCGCCGCACCTCGATCTCGCGGCTTTCGAGCTCTTCGCGGAACTCCCCCTTGAGGTACTGGTAGAAGGTGTCGAACGAGGGGCGTATCGAACGGTCGGCCCTGATGCGGCCGATGTAGCCTGATACGGCGTTGCCGATCTCCGTCAGCTCGGTTTTCGACACTTTCTCGTCGGCGCTCTTCCACAGGGTCAAAAGCAGCGTGGCGATGCTGTCCAGCTTTTCCGTCTCGAACACGTAGTCGTCCGTGTAGAAAGGGTTGAAGCTGATCGGATGCTCTTCGGTGTAGGTGAAGTAAATCCCGTCGCCGCCCTTGGTCTTGTTGTGTATCAGCTCGCACAAACCTTGGTACGAATTGCCCGTATCCACGAGTACGATATGCGTTCCCTGTTCGTAGTATTGGCGCACGAGGTGATTCATAAAGAACGATTTGCCCGACCCCGAAGGCCCCAGTACGAATTTGTTGCGGTTGGTGATCCAGCCCCGGCGCATCGGCTCGTCCGAGATGTCCAGATGCAGCGGCTTGCCGCTTATGCGGTCGCACATCTTGATCCCGAAGGGGCTGCTCGACGAGCGGTAGTTCGTCTCGCCCGTAAAGAAGCACAGGGCCGGCTCGATAAAGGTGTAGAACGACTCCTCGGCGGGGAAATCCCCTGCATTGCCCGGCATGGCCGCCCAGTAGAGCGTCGCGGCGTCCACCGTGTTGTGGCGGGGGCGGCACTCCATCTTGGCGAGCTGGCTGCCCGCGTCGTTGCGGATGCGGCGCAGCTCCTCCGCGTCGTCGCTCCACGCCATGACGTCGAAGTGCGCCCGGATCGAGGTCAGTCCGAACGAGTGCGCCTCGTTCAAATATCGGTCGATCCACTCCTTGTTGATCTGGTTCGAGCGCGAGTAGCGTGCGAGCGAGTGCATGTTGCGGGCGCTCTTCTCGAAGCGGCGCAGGTTCTCGGCGCTGTCGTCCAGAAAGAGCCACTGGTTGTAGATGTGGTCGCACGCAAGCAGCAGGCCCACCGGTGCCGCGAACGAGAGCAGGCAGTCCGAACGGTCTGTCGAGAGACGCTCGTAGCGGCTCTCCGTACTCACGCGCCCCGGCAGATCGTCCGTGTCGGAGAGCGTGTGCAAGCAGACGTGCTTGTTGCCCACGCGGAACCCTTCGGCTTTCAGTTCCATATCCTGCAACACGGTCGTATCGTCGAGCGAGAGGGAGAAGTATTTCTCGATCAGCCCCGGACTGTCGGGTGTGCCGGTGATCTCCTCGTCCGTCAGGCGTGTGAGGGTCACCAGTCCCGAATCGTTGATAATGCGCTCGAACTGATCCACCGATTCGAGGAACGCGCGGGCCGTGTCCGGATTTACCTCTTTGGAAATGATGTTGCCCCGGCAGAGGGTCGAGAAGTCGGACTGCATGCGGGCCCGCTCCTTGGTCGTCTTGGTCAGGTAGAGGAAACATGCGTGGTTCAGAAAAGGACGCTCGTTGAAGTGGCGCTCGTAGCTGCGCGAAAGGAAGCTCGCCTGCTCGCCGCCGATTTGGCTGCTCCTTCTTCCTTCTTGCCGGACGGAGCCGGATGCGCCTGCTTCTGCTTCGTTCGTCACCTCCGGACGGTATCGCTCGCGGATGAACCAATCCTGCTTCAGCACAACGCTGTACTCGGGCAGCACCTTCACGGCCTTGCACCAGGCCGCGTGCATCGCCTCGTACTCGGCACCCGTCACGGTGAAGAGTTCGGGCAGCTCGACGCGGAAGGCTGCCGTGATGTCGGCGTCCTTGCTGATAATACAGCCGCCCTCGACCGCCAGCAGCGGGAACTTGCTCTCTATGGTGGAGGCTTTCATCACGTTACGCATGACGCACCTCCTTCCTGCGGTTTAGGAAGCGGCATGCGCCTTTGCGGTTTATCAGGTAGCGGGGACGGCGGCGTGCGGCGGCGAGTTTCATCAGTCCGTGCTCGCCGTACTTGGCGTTCATACGGAAGGTGTAGAACACCAGCGCCGAGGCGGCCCCTGCGCCGAAGCCGATGCACGCCCACTGATCGGCGCCCGCCGTGTAGAAGATGACCAGCAGCACGAATACGGCGAGCAGTCCTCCTGCGAAGAGGAAGAGGTACTGCGCCTTGAGCCCTTTGAACTCCACGCTGCGCCCGATGCCCTTATTGATCGTGTACTTCATGGCGGATACGCTTACAGGAAGAATGAACGCAGCACCGTGGCGCTTACGATCAGGAAGATGCACGCCCCGAACCAGCTCGCGGCGGTCTTGCTGGTGTCCGGGTCGCCCGACGAAAATTTGTTATAGACCTTGATTCCGCCGATCAGTCCGACTACGGCTCCGATGGCGTAGATGAGCTTCGTGCCCGGGTCGAAATAGGAGGTGACCATGTTGGTCGCGTCGTTGATGCCGGCAAGGCCGTTGCCTTGGGCCAGAGCCGAGGAAACGGCAGACACGACGAGGGCTGCCGACAGCAGAACTTTCTTGTTTCTCATAGACTTCGGATAGCTTTTTTGTTTTGTGGCGCAGGGGGCGGATAAGCCCCTGCGCCGGGGTTCGACATGGATGTTTCAGTGGCTCGGAGGACAGGGCGTACCTATCCGTAATCTCTCTCTTTCATATTGTCTTGGTGTCGGTTCATGCGAAATCGCGGACATCGAACCCTTCGGGAACCGGCGCCTGCGGGGATGGGCCTCCCGCATCCTCCGCGGCGATCCTCCGTTGGAATGCCGTGAGGTAGGCGTCGATCAGACGACTCACTTTGTCGTTCCCGTCGGGAGCGGCCGAAACGATGGCCTCGAACATATCGGTCTGTTTCAGCCCCAGCAGGGTTCGTCCTGTCTCCTGCTGCTGCTCGTCTGTAAGGGGATTGTCGTGTGCTACGGTGCGGTAGGCTTCGCTGATCTGCTCGAAACGTACACCCTTGGCTAACGAACGGCCCGCAGGGGGCTGCGTATCGTCGTGTTCCTCCTCGTCCTCGTCCATCTCCCTCTCTATCTCCGCTTCGAAGTCCGGGAAAGGTTCTTCTTCGTAGAGCGGGGCCTCGTAGGGTTCCGGATCGTTGTTCTCGCCTGCGGGCGGGACGCCGAACACTTCGTCCAATTTCTCCGGCGGGATCTGCCGGGGGTGTTCATGCACACTTGCTCCGGCAAATATACCGGCTTTTTCGGCCTCTTTTACGTTTCCCGAACCTGTGGCAGCGGTTGGCGTCGCTTGGCTTCGATGTGGCATCGTAAAGCGGCTTTTGCCGATGATCGCGGGCCGCGCCTCCGCTTTCGGGGGCGACGCCTGCTTCGTGCCCGCTGTCCGCTGCCCGCGCAGGAACCAGCGGGCGACCCATAGCGCGTAGCCTGCGGCGAAGAGCGCGAGGGCGACCAGCACGGCGGTTCTCAGCGCGTCCATTGCTTTCGGCCTCGTGAGGGTTTGCGACTGCGGCAGTAGCGGTCGATGCTCTCTGCGTAGTCTTCGAAGTGGGCATGCAGCACGTTGTCCACATAGGCTATCATCGACACCGCTCCGCTCCAGGAGGTGATCTGCCGCAGTCGTTCGTAATGCTCCGGACGGATGCGTACCGTCTTGCCGGAACGGAAAGCGCCGTCCCATCGGTTCAGGACATAACGTCTCCGGTAGCCGTCGTCCTGCGCCGTATCGGGGCGGGGCTGCGGCTGCGGAGCGGTTCCCGCCCGGTGCGAACGCCGGCGGTGAATCGCCGCACGGCGGATAAAGAGGGCCGCGGCTGCGGCCGCTGCGGCCAGCAGGATGCAGGCCGTCGTCGTGTAGTGTGTCATAACTGAAAAGGTTTTAATGATCGGTTTGCAGTATATCGTCTATTCCGCTGCGGTACAGCTCGGCGATCTCGTCCTTGTGCTGGCGCAGATGCTCGGCCAGTACGTTGTCGATATATCCCCCTACGCTGATCTCCTTGCCCGCGAGCGCCAGCAGGTGTACCAGCTTGATGACGGAGCGGTGTATCTCCTGACTGATGTAAACGGGCTGCCGCGTCTTGAGTTCCCGGCGTTTGAGATATACCTCGTCGTAGCTTCCCTTGCGGCGGCGGGACTTGCCCTTCGCGGTGCCGTCGGCCGGTACGGCGGCCTCGTCCGCCACAGGCTCCTCTCCGTCCCTGCGGAATGCCGCCGGACGCTCTCCGGCCTCCTGCAACACGGCATTTGCGGGATCGGCCAGCAGGTCGGCATCCTTGAAGGACTGGATGATGAGCGATTCGTCCAGCGGCCCGGCTTTCATGCGCTTAGCCATTGTCGCGGAGGTTGAGCAGGGTCAGTACCTCGTCCGTCAGCGCCTCGATGTTGCTTCCTCTGAGCAGCGAACGGTCGGCCGGGAACAGCGTCGAGCGGAACAGCGGGCGGTGGCCTGCGGACAACTCGCGCCGGAAACGCTTGCTGTCGGGAATGAAGGTCTTCAGCACATGCAGGCCCAGCTCGGCGATCACCTGCTCGTACACTTCGTACAGCTCCGACTTCTCGCGCCCGTCCACCATGTTCCACACCAGATAGGTTCCCTTGATGTTCGAAACCCCCGTTTTGCGGATCACGTCGTTCACGACCGTCATGTAGCGCAGCGTGCTCTCCAGCACCACGCGGTCGGCGCTGATCGGGGCGATGATGTAATCCATGTTGGAGAGGGCGCGGATCACCGACGGATTGTTGACCGTGCCGGGCAGGTCGAAGAATACGAGGTCGAACGCGGCCTGCCCCGTGATGCGCTCGGCATCGTCTATGGCCCGTTCCGTGCTGCTCTCCACGACCGGATAGGCTTTCTTGCCGAGGCGCGTGAACTGTTCGTAGGCCAGCGCCTTGTAATGGTTGTCTTCCAAAGCCAGCTTCAGGTCGCGCTGCCGCATCCCTGCGATGGAGTGCTGCGGGTAGTCGCAGTCCACGACCGCCACGTCGTAGCCCTTCACGTAGTGCAGGTACGAGGCGAACAGCACCGTGAGCGTGGTTTTGCCCGCTCCGCCCTTCTGGGTGGAAAAGGCCAGATAAACAGGTTCTTTTTCCATAAGCATTGAAATATTAAAGTGTTTGACCGTGTATGTAAACCCTTGCGGGTTCGTTCCTTTATGGCTGCGACGCCCCGTTTCTGTACGGGAACAGCGCTTTGCGGAAATGCGGCCGTATGCCTCCATGTCTTCATACCTGCATACCTCCATGTCTGTATTCCTGCATGTCCGTACGGCAATGCCTGCATCGGTATCGTCCGTCCATACGTCCGTGCATGAACCGCTATGGATTGTCCGTATATCTTTCGATATGGATATATGGATCGGCCATAGGTGTCGTGTGTCTGCACATACGCGCCGATACGCTTTCCGTACGTCGGTAATGAATCGTCGCAGCGTATCATTGCCGATTGTCCGCAACGGCAAAGAAACACCCTCCGGCACCCGGAGCGTGCGGCCGCGAACATTCGTGGCACCGCTTGGCGCAGGTTTGGCATAGGTCTGCGCTGCCTGCTGGCATACAACGGATTGCATAGGCCGGTATCTTTGTCCCGTGAACCGATTCCGGTCTTTACGGTTACGCCTCTTCGTGCTGGCCGGCGACTGTGGCGGGACTGCCTCCGCAAAGGGCAGTCCCTTGTGTCCGGAGAACATTTCATGTTCGGGACACAGCAAGCTGTGTTTTCCGTTACCCGAAACGATTTCGGTAACGGAAAACAGCTTGCCCGCAAGGGGGAGAAAGCTCCTCCGAAGTCGTCGCTTTTTACGGGGCGCCGCCGTGCGCCGGAACGGAATTTTTACCGCACCGGGGGCCTTGCGGCCTTCGGTAAAAATCGAAAGGCATGGAAAAAACCGAAGCCCCCGTCCGGGGCAGGGGCGGCAGGCCGCCCAAAACGGACACGGCGAAAAATTGCGTGATGGTGCGCTTCACGGACGGGGAATATGCCCGGTTCCTCGCGTTGTTCGAGCAGTCGGGCACGCTCTCGAAGGCCGCTTTCGTCAAAGCACGGGTCTTCGGCGACGAATTTCGGGTCATACGATCCGACCGGGGAACGATGGAATTCGCCGCGCGGCTGACCGCTTTCAACGCCCAATTCAGAAAAATAGGCGTGAATTACAACCAGATCGTAAAGGAATTGCACGCGCATTTTTCGCCTAAAAAGGCGCTCGCTCTGCTCTATAAATTGGAGAGCGAAACGCGCGAACTGGTCGCTGTGGGGGCGAAAATAGCGGCTCTGGCCGACGAATTTCGACAGCGATGGTAGCCAATATCACCACCGGAAAGGACATCTACGGCGCGCTCGCCTACAATCAGTGTAAGGTCGATCGGGGCAAAGGGGCGGTGCTTGCGACGAGTAATATCCGCGAACCTGCCGACGGACGCTTCGGCGTCGCGGCCCTCGCCGACGAGCTGCTCCGCTGGATGCCCTCGCACGTTCGCACCGAGAAACCGGTCGTCCATATCTCGCTCAACCCCGACCCCGAAGACCGGCTTTCGGACGATGAACTGACCGACATCGCCGCCGAATATATGGAGGGTATGGGCTGGGGTGGCCAGCCCTACGTCGTCTATAAACATACCGACATCGACCGCCCCCACATCCATATCGTCACGGTACAGGTGGACAGTACGGGGCGCAAGATCGGCGATAGCCGGCGCAACGAGCGGAGTGTGGCCGAAACGGAGAAGATCGAACGTAAATACGGCCTGCACCGCGCCAAAGGGCGGAAGCGGGGCGAACTGTGGCGGCTCGCGCCCGTGGAACCTGAAAAAGGCGACCTGAAGCGGCAGATCGCCTCGGTGGTGAAGCCCGCCCTCTCGATGTACCGCTTTCAGACCCTCGGCGAACTGCGGGCTCTGCTCGCGCTGTATCGTATCGGCGTGGAGGAGGTCGGGGGTACGCGGGGCGGACGGTCGTACCGGGGAGTGCTCTATACGGTGCTGAACGCCGACGGAGAGAAAACGCAGGCTGCGCCGCTGAAAGCCTCCCGACTGGGCGACGACGCCTCGCTGGCGAAGATCGAACGTGTCATGGCCTCTTCCGGGGAACGGATCGCACGAAAGGAACTGCTCGCTCTGACACGGCACCGCGTCGGGGAAGCCCTGCTGGATACGACGCACGAAACGGAACTGCGCGAACGGCTTCGGGAGCGGCATATCGACCTTTACCTGCGGCGCAACGACACGGGACGGATCACGGGCGTCACCTTCATCGACCATGAAACCCGCTGCGTACTCAACGGATCGCGGCTGGGCAAGGAGTTCTCGGCCAATGCGCTGCATGAACGGTTCGCCGCCGGCCGGAACGCGGAACCCGAACGGCTGCGGCAGTCGCGGCGCAGGCCGCAAATTCGGAAGACACATCCCTCGCGCCGGAAATAGCCTCGCATCGAAAAGGGGCCGCCGGAAGTCCAGCGACCCCTCAGGAGGTTTTTGTTTCCGGATGAGCGCGGCTCATCCGGCGTGGGGGTTTTCAGTCGCTACGGACGCTGGTCTTCACGGCGCCGGGCGAACATAGCGAAATTGTCGCGGATGAACTCCTGCACGTCCGATTCCTTGTAGAAAGCCTTCTGGTTCAGCATCCGGTACTTTAGGCCGCACTTCGAGCGGTAGCGTTGCAGCGTGCGCTTGCTTACGTGCAGCATCCGGCACAGGTCATAGTTGTCGAAGAGTTTCTCGCCATTCTCCAGCGTCGGATACTCCTGCGCTTTGGGCGGCTTCTGGCGTTGTTCTATTGCTTCGAGCCGCTCCATGATGCGGCGCATCCATATATCGAAATATTCTTTTTCCAGTAACATGATCTCTGATTTTTTTGATTCGTAATGATTCGTAGTGCTTCCGTTACTGGTGCATGGCACGGATCGCCGCGCGGCAGGTATCGCGGGTGTTCTTCGTTCCGGCGGGTAAAAACGCAGGAGGGCTTCGATGCGTAAACGCATCGAAGCCCTCCTGCTGGGGAAATTGAAGCATGCCACTCCCGGCCTGCCGTGTGGCGGTGGCATATCAACGGCCTCGCCCGCATATCCGCCCGCCTCGTCGGACGAACGGAGGTCGCATGCGGCGATGAATTGCAACGGCAATTATTCGGACGGCCGGTACGGAAAACTCCGCAATGGCTGTCCGCACTCCGAAATCCGCTCCTTCCGGCAACCCTCCGCGCTCCGGAAGCGCCGCCACCCTGCGAACCGAAAAAGCCTCCGGAACATACGCTCGAAGGCTTTCTATGGTATGGACATACAGGAACGATCCCCGCTGCCATTGGCTGCGGAGCCGTCGTCCGCAAGGGATCGGTACGGAATCTGTGTACGCTGCCTGCCTTTTATATCTGTTTTTGGCAACTATATCCCGCCTTACACCGCCGTACCTCCGAAACCCGACTGCCGAAGCGGGTCTTGTCCGAAGCCTCCGTCAAGGCGGTTTTTTTTTGGGGGGGGCTCCGATCTGTAAACGCGGCTCTGCCGCGAACGCTCCGGCAGCCGGTCGTGTGCAGCGACTCGGAAAACCGACGGAGTGTAAAGCAAGGTATGGCTGCCTTGTTTTTCTCAGGCCCGAAAGCCGGCTTCAGATTCGTACCCGCCTGCGCCGCTTCTGTGCTTCCTCGTGCCGTCCAGCCCGAAGCGGCGGGCGATCTGCGAGACGTTGTATTCGATGTAATCCATGCTGCTGCACGCCTCGACCGCCTCCTTGTATTCGGCACGGGTGGCAGGCTGCTGCCCTCGAAGCTGGCCGAGCCGGATAGTTCCGGCCTCCTCCTTGTCGCATGAAATATCGTATCGTGCCAGCATCAGGTGCGGTGGTATTTGCAGATATGTCCCTTCAGCCCGGAAAGACTCACGCTGCACGTCCGGCTGATTTCACAGCAGGAGAGGCGGGTCGAGCGATAGAGTTCGACGACCTCGCGGTATCGCTCCGTCGTCTTCGGTTGGGGATTCGGGATGCTGGAGCCTCCGGTCGATATGATCGGTTCATTTTTCATCCTGTAAATAGTCTGGAGTTCTTGGGTAGAGCCGCGTATTATCCTCGTTGTTTCCATCGGATAAGTACTTTTTCTGCAGCGATTTTCAGAACTACTTGATCGGTAGCCTGTATGCCTTGAAATAGTTCAGATGTTCGTAGTAGGAGACGATTGCGGGGAGCATCTTCGTCTGCCGCCGGGCAGGGGTGCGGCCTGCTCTGTCGGCAGCATCTCCGGTAAGCATACCCGCACGTCGGATGCCCGTTCCGGAACGGCACGAGTGCGGAATCGGCCGCTATCGCATTGCGGCAGGGCAGACCGTTTCTGTCGATACAGCGGTAGGGGACGCTGGCATCGAAACCCGCATCCGTGCATATATCTCTCGCGCTGCGCTTCGTCGTATAGTATATGCCGACCCGACTTCGTCCCGGAAAATTTTGCCCTGACTGTTATCCGGATCGGTCGTAACCGCAATTCCCTGCGTATAGGGTCAGTAGGTCAGTCCGAATGCCCAGAGGGGTATCGTGTTGCGGTGCCCGTACTCGATGTCATCCTTCACGAGGTAGGCGTTCCCGATGTCGCGGATCTGCTTCTGCGTCTTGTTGCGGCCGCCCACCTCGAACGTGAGCCCGCCGATCCGGAAGTCGGCCACCGAAGAAGAAGTTATGGTCTGCGCCGGAGCCAACAACGAAAGGAATACCGTTTCGCGGACGTTGCCCACGTCGGGCGTCGTGTCCGAGAGGGCGTAGGCGAGGTTGGTGTTGTTCAGGTATATCTTGTCCACCTTGCCCAGCGCGCTGATCCCATGCGTGTCGTCGCGCAAAATATTGATAAGTTGCGCCTTTTCCAGATAAACCATCAGATCGGCCACCATGTTGCGGTTGATGTTCAGGTCGCGGGCCAGCTTCGAATAATTGGGTTTGAAAGGAACGCTCTGCGCGACGATATAAAGCAGCTTTTTGAGCTTCTGAGCCGTGGAGGTCGTCATCTCGGCAAACGCGGGAATGTCGTTATCTACTACCTGATTGATGACGCTTAGCAACCGGAGGTAGTAACCGCTCTCCTGAAAATAGGGATAGTAGCCCTCCTTCAGGTACTCCTTGAACAGCGCCACGGGACGGTGTTCCGCATAGGGGAAGTCGATCTTGTTCTGTACGACCTGTTCGAGCGTATGGGCGGGAATACGGATGCCCTTGCCGATAGCCAGGTATTCCCGGAACGAGAGCCCCGGCAGGCGGTATTCCAGCTTGCGGCGGCTCAGGTCGGCCCCGCCCTTCTCCAGATCGAGGATGGACGAACCCGTATAGCCCACGCGCAGCGTCGCATAGGTGTCGTAGATGTTCTTGATCTCGGTGGACCAGTTCTTATATTTGTGTATCTCGTCGATATAGAGCGCCTTGCCACCCTCCCGATAGAACTGTCCGGCCAGCTCCACGAGCGTATGCGTCGAGAAATAGAGGTCGTCGGCCGACACGTAAAGCGTGGCCGCCGCATCTTCGTGCAGCTTGATGTGCTGCAATACGAGGGTCGATTTGCCGACGCCCCGCGCTCCGAGGATAGCCACAAGGCGGCTCTCCCACAAAATCTTGTCGTGAATGTCGCGCACATATTCGGTCGGCGTGTTCTGAAGCCGCGTCCGGAAGGTTCTTATCAAAGTATCCATACTTACTTGCTTTGTCCGTTTTGCACAAAGATAACAAAATTGCACGATGTATAATGCAATTCCTATGCAAAAAAGATGGGTTTATACGGCAGCCTCGCTTCCGCATCCGACGGGACTGACTTTCCATGAAAAAGGGTTGCACTTTCGGAGCGATTCCAGTGGCAGCAGCTTGCACGGCACGGGGCGTCGCGCAGACGTCGGAGTTCCTTCGCTGCGATCTTCACGGCTTCGGCCTTGATACGGTCGTAGTTCACCCTGAACGTATTCTCCATGCGGACAAGACATTGCGGGACGCTACCTGATACGACCCGTCTTCATCTGCTGAGACAGCCCATGTTTCGAACCCGATTGTTTTATGAAATCATCCCCGTCAAAAGTATTTTTGGCGGGGATGAATTGCATTTTGGGAAATTAGAATCTGTGAGTATGACCCACCGTCCCCGGGCTTATCCTATTATTAAAATTGTTGGGAGGAGGATCATAATTGAATGAATAATTTCCTTCCGGCGGTTTGTTGACGATGGTGCTTTGCTGTTGATCGATATTACCGCCTGAAATCTCCCCGCTTTCCCTTCTTGAAATTCGATCAAAAAGGTTCTGCTGATCTTGTAGCGATAAATTGAATTTCTTTTTCATAGCAGTTTAAGTTTTAGTTTATTTGAATACTGTCTGAACTATTAAGGCTCCTTAAATTTTTAGTTATAAAAATTATAGCTTTAATATACGGGAGCCCACCCCGTATATCAATTTACGACAAAATACATTTCCTGAAAGTTGATCGTCAATTGTTTGAATTCAGCGGGAGGCAGTACACCCAATGTTCCGTCGAAGGGTATTCCCATCAACTGGGAATGGGGCATATCTTCGATTACATACAGGTTAGTCATCACACCCGTTTTATCCCCGATCGTCAGTTCCATCTGCGGCAGTATGGCGTATTCGAGTACCGGATTATATCCGGTCGCGGTTTTTCCGCGTTTGCGTCCGTGTGCCTGCAACGGCGGAAGCCGGTCGCGATGCGCCTCATGGAATTCCGGTTCGACGGACGATTTCGAGGCTCCCGTATCCCAAACCATCGTTGCGGGGATTCCGTCCAGTTCGACCCGAATGTAAGGCACTTTGTTGAGCATCAGGTTCCGGGGAGCATCGGGCGAAGAGACTGTCCGGGATCTCAAATGCAATTTCCGAAGTTCGTAGTCCAGTTCGATTTCGGAGAAGAGTTGCAATATGTCGTTTCCGAGAATAAGACCGCAATCCGTAACGCCCGTATCTCCGAGCGGCAGAACCACGCACGGAACATGGACGAACACGGCTGTTCCCAATCGCAGGGTGTCGAGCAATGCGAGAGGACACCGCGTTTCGTTGAATCGGATCGAATCCGCCGACATGGGCAATTCCAACTGAGATGCCAACTGTTTATCGATGATCGTCATCTGACCTCCGGAGTCGAGCATCGCTCCGATTCGTTGCATGCCGCGGACGGCCGTGAATTTGATTTGTTCGTCTTCGACGCCGAACGGTATGTCGTAATTCGCGTCGGCATCCGATATACCCATACGGGGCCACTGGGATTTCAGCCCGAAAAGGACGGCATTGGTCTCGAAAGCAGTCCGCGTCCCCTCGTCCATATAGTCCCGGCCTTGCGCAAGCAAGCTCGTACAGATATCGTGGGCAGCTTTGAAGTGTCCGAGTTTCGCCAGATTGTCGGACATCATCCAGAACAATGAGAAAAAGTTGCCGCCCATTTGGGCGTTGTACTCATCGTACATGTGCTGGATTTTCTCGACGGCGCCCGCCGGATTGTTGAAATTATGGTCGAGCAGCGCCCCCGAGAACAGCCGCATGTAATCGCTCAGGCTGTCGGCACTCTGTTCATAACGGGCTCTCGTTTCGAACCAGTCGCTTCGGGAGATAGCCTCTCCGATTGCATTGTCATACGGGTTTTCTTGGGCGGCCCCGATTTGCGCCAGAAGGACTGCGAACAGCAGACCGATGATTTTACGAATAACCATGGCTTTATCATTTTGAAGTGGATATATCGACGACAGAAACAATTTCCGAATAATCGCTGCTATGGAAAATCAGCCTTTCCGCAAACAACCCATCTATAATGGGAATGAGACTCTTTTCCTCGATATGGCATTCTTTGGCCAATTCAGCGAGTGAAATGACTTCCTCATTGGCTTTTTGCAATACGTTCCACTCCGTCGAATGCGTATCGAATTCCAACTCATTTATCAGTGTTCCATTGCAGTATTCTTTATATATAGCCTTATCATCGTAGGAAACGAAAAGATAGGAATAATGCTGGCTTTTATAATAATGTTCGATTTCTATAAATTTATCCCACAATAAATTCTGAGATAATTTCAGATGTTCAAGAAGGATGATCTTGGTCTCGGCCTGCAAGTAATTTCGTGGCAGAAGCATAGACATCGGATTTTCAGCCCATCGGTATGGCAATTCGTCCTTTATCTTGTTATAATATGGACTGGACTTGATTACAGCTAATTGAGATATGTTATGCTTGAAAAAGTTTTCGGCATAAAAGAACCTTAAAAAATGCAGATTGTCAATGCTCTCGATTATATCGTCTTCCGTTTCTTCTATCAAGCCCCGTAAAACGTTCGCTCCGTTTACATGAATTCTGTACTTATAAGCGAACTTGATGAATAAGAGATTACTGGAAAATGTATTTTTCTTGTCGATCTTTCGTAAAAGATTGTCTGAAGGAGATTCATATCCGATTTGCACATGATTGAATCCAGCCAAAGCCATCTTCTTTACAATCCGTGCATTGACTCCGTGCGATATGATTTCACCTAAATCGATGGATAATCGAGGATACTGCTCTCTGATTTCCATCAGTCCGTCAAGGAAAGCGTCGAAGCGAGCAAAGTCATTGTCGATAAGATCATTATCCAAAAACTGAATTCTGTAGATTCCGTACTTCTTAACCGAATCGGCGATTTCATCCAATGTGACGGCTATATCTTTTTTCCGGAATTTATAACCCATGTTTAAGTAGCAGAAATGACATTTCTTCCAATGGCAGCTTCTACTGTTTTCAAAAGATAACAATGCATATTGCTTGGGAACACCATAGCAGTCCATCTTATCGAAAAAATCGGAATAATCCGGCCGGAGGGCTTTAGACGATAAATCGGCGAACTCCATATTAGGTATTCGGGATGTCAGAATTTCGCCATTTACCCTGTACGCTATGTTGCCTATCGAGGATAATTCATCCGTTTTATCCTCGGAAATTTTCTCAGTCAAATGAAGCAGCGGAATCTCGCCTTCGCCCCACATAGCGATATCGAATTGTGCGAAATTTTGCAAATAGGCAATCGCCGCTTCTTTGGTGCCGATGCCTCCGACAACGATTACTGCAGATGGATTTTTCTCTTTGATTTTTTCTGCGATAATACTCGAACAAACCCATTGATACAAATTTACCTCCAGCCCGAAATACAGAATTTTGTCGAAATCGTATTTATCTATGATTTCATTCAACAGATCTTCGAACTTTTGAGCATATTGATGCATATGTTCATCCCAAAAATTAGGAGACATATTGATATACTGAGGTTTGATAGCCTTCAGCAAAACTTTCAGTCGATTATATGCACAAGTGTCTTTATGTTTGATCGCCAAATAATTGTAGTACAGCAACAGATGTTCGGCTCCTTCATCTGCCAAAGTACCGTCACTCCACATAAATTCGTTCTGGAGCTTCCGCAAATAAAGGTTCCAATATTCGATGCAGACATTGTATCCGAAATTTTGGAGATAGGCTTTTAACACCGACATAGCCGGCGAAGGCATATAAACATTTGCGGGTGGCGCCCATCCTAAAATGACTTGCTTTTTAGTTTTCTGTCCTTCATTCTCCATGGTAGTAGTTCGTGTAATAGGTTAAAGTCTTTATTTTGAACAGATATTCGTACTTGGCCTGCAGGAGTTGCGAACGGGCCTTGACCTGTGCGGAGACCGCGGCGTTGTAGTCCGTTACGGTCGCGGCGCCGAGGTCGTACTTGCGTGCGATCTGCCGGGCGGCCTCCTCGGCCGAGGCGACGTACCGCTGCGCTCCGCGGTATCGCTCCCACGCCGTTCGGGCGTCGATGAGCGCTTGCGTAACCTCCTTCTCCACCTGTTTCTCGGCCGTTCGCAGGGCGTATTCGGCCTGCCGTATGGCGAGCTTCTGCCGCTGCACGTTCTTGCGGACCGTGAACTTCCCGAAAATCGGGATGTTGAGCGACAGCGACACATAGCTGCTCGCATTGTCCTTGTACTGCTCGAAAAACGGATAGGCCTCATACCGATAGGTGCCGTCGGTATTCCGGAACATCTTCTGCCGCACGTCGGAATAGCTCGACCCGTACCCGACCGAGAGCGAGAGCGTCGGCCAATAGGCCGTGCGTGCGATCTGCAGGTCGCGGCGGGCCATGTCTATGCCCACGCGCGCCGCCTCCAGCTCGGGCAATTCCCGCGCGGCGTCGAACACTTCCGCGGGACTGTCCGCGATGCCGGAACGAGCCGGCACCCCGACATCGGGCGCAACGGTCCGGAAGGTCGTATAGTCGTCGATTTCGAGCAGCTGGCAGAGATCGAGCCGCGCGATGTCGTAGGTGTTCCGCGCGGTCAGCACGTCGTTCTCCGCATCGGCCAGTTGCGATCGGATTTGCAGCAAATCGGCCGTCGTAACCTTGCGGGCCTCGACCTTCTTCGCCGTCTTCTCTTCCTGTATCCTCAGTTCTGCCACGACCTGTTCGGCGTCGCGGATCGTCTCCTCGGCACACAGGATCTCCAGATAATAGGCCGTAACGTTCATCCGCACGTCGTTGCGCATCTTCTCCACGGCGAGCAGCGACGACCGCAGGTCGAGCTGCGCGCGTTTGAGGTTGTAGTAGTTCTTCAGCCCTCCGAAGAGCAGGATATTCGCCCCGAGCGAAGAGCTGTTGCCCGCCACGGTCTCGTTCTCCACGAATTCGTAGGTCGTCTCATCGAGCACGCGCCCCGTCGCGAGGGATGAACTGTTCGATACGGAGAGGTCGGGGGCATAGCTCCACTTCGATTCGGCGAGGGCGATGCGTTTCTCCGCGGCCGTGAGCTCCTGTGCTTTGATTTCGATATTGTGCTCGTAGGCATGCGCGATGCACTCTTCCAGCGTCCAGCGCCGTTCCTGCGCAAAGCCGGAAGTGCCGAAGAGCAGCAGCAGGCCGAGCGGTACGATGTGTGTCCGTTTCATGCAGCTATCGGTTTTTGAAAAGCGACACGACGGGCTGGATGAAGCGTTCGATCAGCCGCATGTCCTCGGTTACGATCTCGGCCGTGCCGTCCATCCGCTGAATCATCGGCAGCTCGCGCTTGTACGAAGTCGTCATTCCGTCGGGGAAGACGACCTCGGCGGTGTAGGCGACGGCCGTACCGCTCTGGGTCTGTATCTGTTCCGGCACGGCCGAGAGCGAGCGTATCCGTCCCCGCAGCACGCCGAACTCCATGTAGGGATAGCCGTTGAGCTTCACGTTCACCCCTTGGCCGACCTTCACTTTGCCGAAGCCCGCCGAGGGGACCTGCAGGCGCCCGATGACCTCCGTCGCGCCGTCCGGAACGATGCTCGCCAGTTTGTCGCCGACGGCGACATGCTGATTCCCGCTCCAATAGTTCATGAGCGTTACACGTCCGGCGACCGGGGCCTCCAGCACATACTGCTGCCGCCATTGGGCGATCTGGGCCGCGAGCTGCTGGCGGCTCTGTTCCAGCGCCCGCTCGTATTCCGCCGTTTCGTTTTCCTGCTGGAGCGTCAGTTCGACCAGCTGTTGCTCCGACTGGATGATTTGCAGCTCGGTCGAGGTGAGCGTGGCGTCGAACCCCGCTTGGGCGTTCTGCTTCGAGAGGTAGTTTTGGGCCGTGGCTTCGTAGTCGGCGGCGGAGATCACGGCTTCGGCCAGAAGCAGCGAATCCCGCTCCAGCGTGCGGCGCCCGTAGTCGAGGTCCTGCGACAGCAGCGACCGCTGCCGTTCGAGCTTGGCATAATACTCACGGTTCTTGGCGATCTGTTCGCGCAGAAGCTCTTTTTTGCGGGCGATATTGTCCGTCGCAAGGTAGTGGCGGTAGTCGCGGCAGCGGCTTTGGAGGTCGGCGAAGGCGGATTGCAGCTCCCCGAGCGCATATTCCCCGTCGAGCCACGGACTGGCTGCGAGGGCGGCGGGCGCGAGCGTGTCGGCGGCACGCAGATGTGCCGAGAGGCGCTCCACGTCCTGCCGTTTCGCGGCGTTGCGCAGCACGGCGATGAGCTCTCCCCGTTCGACGCGCTCACGATCGCTGACGCAGAGCGTGTCGATCAGCCCGTCGTAGCGCGCCACCAGATCGGAGGGCGGATTGACGGTCGTGATGACCGCCGGAGCCTCGATCGTATCGGGGTATTTGATGAAGTAGCAGCCGACGACGATTCCTGCAAAAATCAAAAACACGACCGTGATTCCCCAGCGCACCACCCATGACGGCGCACGACCCAGAATCGACTGGGCCTCTTCGCTGTAAAAATTCGTTCTTTGCGGCATGTTATTTGAGTTTTGGCATCGTATATTGAAATATTATTCCAAATATATTTTTCGTAAACACGCAGGAGCTTGCGGGCATCTCGGATCGGGATAACTCCAATTACTTGGTCCATATGCACCGACAATTATTTTCCAGCATACCCCTTGATAACCTCTGCATTTGTCAAATACACCGCACATTTTACACTGACTCTCTGGCTGCATATCGTTTTGTGTTATATTAAACAAACTAATAGCTTTGTCAGAGTTCCAAACTTCCAGAATAGATTGTTTAGTTAAATCTCCAATAATGAAATTCGGATGCCAATATAATTCTTCACATATCGTTACCTTACCATCAGGCAAAATGACAAATGAGCGTTGGTTTCCCGTACACACGGAGCGATGATCAAAATGTTGCTCCTTGTGTCGCTTTGAATTATAATCATTCTCCGTGTCTGGAGAAGATATTACGAAATCTATTTTAAGTCGCTCTTCTTTTTCGAGTTCTTGAATGTATTGCTCGATTCTTTCAATGGACGCTAATGATGGCTTAATAGAATTATAGAAGTCAGGCGATTTATAGAGTGAAAAACCGGCAGGGCCGATTCTAATGCTTTTTATATTTTTATACTGAGTAAGTAAACTCATCAGGGGGATTATCTCATCTTCAAGTGAATTATTGAACTTGGTAATAATACTATTGGTTTGCCAGTCAAATCCCATTTCATCAAGCATATCCATAGAGCTCTTAATCCGGGAGAAATACTGTTGATTTGTGTTTAAAATGGTTGCCAGTGTCTTGGGATTGATTGAGTCAATTGATATTTGAACTTTTGTTAATCCATTTTGTTTTAGAAAAACCATCATTTCTTCGGATATAGGAGCCTTGGTTGATATCAACGGAAAATAACCATTGGCAACTAATTCAAGGGCAATCTCCTTAAAATACGGATGCATTAATACCTCACCTCCATTAATATCTAATTCTGGGAGTTGAATTGATTTTGCATCGCGTATGATTTTTTTTATTTGTTCTATGGACAACGCCTTTTTTGCACATGGGTTCTTTCTGTCTGCATAGCAATAAATACAATCCGTATAACATGCCATTGTAAGTTCAAAAATAGCAGACAGTGGTTTATATTGCCGTCCGTATGATAAATCAATGTCATCTCCGCAAATAAAATCATCAACATTATAATATTCTCTTCTTGAATATTTACTTCCATCGACAAGCACATTCTTAGGGAGTATTATCAGCTGATTCTTATATGGCAAGAATATTCTTTGAGGGTTTTCTATGTAGTTGGAGAGTATATCTTTGATTTGTTCTTGCTCCAAATCAAAATAACCTGCAATATCTGTAATACACTCTGTCAGTGTTCTTTTACCATCAAAAAACGATAACATTTGAGCATTTGCAGGATGAATATGGCAAGTTATATTACTGTCAAATTCCAAATCGGGGAATCGAGCTTCATCATAAGCCCCGATTAGACATCTTTTAACGTCATTCCGAAGATAATATGCCGGGTTCAATATGTAGGTTCCATTTATATCCATTGTTAGCTTTCCTGATATTTTTCAACCCGGGCTGAATACATATTTGGTATCAGCCCGGGGTCTTGATTCATTTACTTTGCGGTACTCTTACAGCCTTCTTTACAAGCTTTTCTGCATCCATCCCCACATTTCGCTTCTGTAAAATTCAAGGGAGATTCACTCAAGCTCGGACGACCTCCGAGAATGTGCAACAACTCCGTTTTCTCCAACGGCCCGTTGGAAATTGTTTTGGGATTCACAACTTGTTGCTCCTTCATAAAATCAAGATTTTTGGGTTTTTCCTACTCTGTTTCCCCTTTTCGGACTCCGGGTTTATAGTACCGGCTGATCTGCCTGTCGATTTTTTCTATAAATGAGGTTTGCCCCGACAAATCCGGAATTCGGAAACTTCGGGTTCTGGCGTAATAATCATAAATCTCGGACCGTTCTTCGGGGCTGCTCATCGTCTCCCCACTCCAGATTTCGCTGTCGCGGCGGACCAGTTCATCCGCAAAGCCTGCATCGGCCATGTTCGGAATCCCAATCCCGAAAACCCACTCTCCGACCGGTTTATAAAAAATAAATCCGGTATAAACCTCTTTGTATTCGAGTCGTTTTTTGAAGTAGCCGGGACGTAAGTCGAACCGATCCTCCCCGAAAGGCGTGCCCGCCAGATCGAACCCAATGCTTTTGTTTCCGCACGCAGCAAATGCAGCATCCCATTTCCCGTTTTGCGTCAGGCCCCGATACCCATTCCGCCTTTTTGCCCAGTTAATCGCCACGTTGGCGACCCGGCCCGGAAATCGCTCCGCGATGATCTGCCCGGCGTAGGGGGCCGGTCGGCTGTTCGGACCGGTTAAAAAGGAGTGTGGCGAGTTGAAAATGATCAATGCTTTTTTACGTGGATCGGGGCCGTCGAACAATTTATACAACTCCGTCAAGGCGTTGTTGCCCATAACGATGTCTTTGTAATCCCATATGTGCAGGAAATCCTGAAATTGTTCGTGCGTCAACCCTTCCGTCTGATGCCATGAAAACGGAACGTCGGTACATGAGATATGCAGCTTTTTTTCCGTCGGGAGACGCTTGTTGATCCGATAAACGGAACAGAGGTACTGATGGAAATTGGTATTCTCCCACAAAGGCGTGTAATCCAGATTTTGATAGGCATCCCATAGCGCGGTCTCGAACTCCCGATCCGACGCATAACTGGCGTTGACGATGCAATCGACCGTTCCGGTCATGTTGTAAACCCCGACCTCTGTCATTATAAGCCCGACCTGATCGATAAACCGGGGGTCGGACATAATCCGCTCGATCAGGTCGTATTGCGTCGTGTCCCGGTGATCCCGTTCGCCCAGAATAACGATGTCGTATCTGTCGAACAGCCCCATTACATAATCTACGGGTGAGGTATTACAGTCGTTGATAAAATCGACATACTCCTCTATTTTGGGCGAGACATAGCTGTCCTGTCCGTGTGTCGGGCAGACAACAAGCAGGGAAATGAAGATAAACAATACTTTGATTCTCATGGTTTGAAAGATTTTCCGATCAAATTCAATTACCTAATTCCAACTGATTTCTCACCAGTTCGTAATAATACCCCCGTTCGGCTGTCAGCTCGTCGTGCGTACCCTGTTCGACGATGCGTCCGCGGTCCAGCACGACGATCTTGTCGGCATTGCGGACCGTCGAGAGGCGGTGCGCCACCACCACGACCGTCTTGTTCTCGAAGAGCCGGTCGAGACGCTCCATGATCGTGCGTTCGTTGTTTGCGTCGAGCGAGTTGGTCGCCTCGTCGAAGAAGAGGTACTTTGCCTCCTTGTAGGCTGCCCTTGCGATCAGAAGCCTCTGTTTCTGTCCGACGCTCAAGCCGTGTCCGTCGGCGCCGATCTTGGTGTTGTAGCCCAAGGGCAGTTCATCAATGAAGGTGTCGATGTTGGCGATGCGCGTGGCGCGTCGCACCCGCTCCATGTCGGGCCGTTCGTCCGAGACGCCGATATTACCGGCTATGGTATCCGAAAAGATGTATCCCTCCTGCATCACCGTGCCGCACGTCCGCCGCCAGCACGACGGGCTGTACTGCGCGATGCGGCGGTCATGGAGCAGCACTTCGCCCGAGGTCGGCGTGTAGAAGCCCAGCATCAGCTTGAGCATCGTGGTCTTCCCCGAGCCGCTCGCCCCGACGATGGCCGTCACCTTGTCCGCCGGAATCGTTACCGACACGTCGTCCAGAGCCTTGGCCGAGTGCGGCCCGTCGTACTGGAACGTTACGCCCCGGAATTCGATGTCGGCATGGTCGGGAATCACGCGGATGCGCTCCTCGCCGGTCGGCTCTTCGTCCTCTTTCTCCTGAATTTCCGAGAGGCGTTCGAGCGAGATCTTCGCGTCCTGCGTCGCCTGCACGAACTGGATGAACTGCGACAGCGGCGCGTTGAGCTGGCCGATGATGTATTGCAGGGCGACCATCATGCCGAGGGTCATGTGGCCCTCGATGACGGCCGAGGCGGCCAGAAACGAGATGACCACGTTCTTGGTCTGGTCGATGAACGTGCCGCCCACCTCCTGCGTCTGCCCCAGCACGAGCCCCTTGATCGAGACTTGGAACAGCCGCGCCTGGATGCGCTCCCACTCCCAGCGTTTCTGCTTCTCGCAGTCGTTGAGCTTGATGTCCTGCATGCCATTGATGAGCTGTACGATGTTGCTCTGGTTGGCCGCCGCCTCTTGGAAGCGCATGTAGTCCAGCTTGCGGCGGCGCTTCATGAAGAGCAGGATCCAGCCGACATAGAGCGCGCTGCCCAGCAGGAAGATGCCGAGAATCGTCGGGTCGTAGCCGCCCATCACGGCTCCGTAGATAACGAACGACACGACGGCCATCGCCATGCTCAGCAGCGAACCCGTGAGGAACGACTGGATGCGGTCATAGTCATCGATTCTTTGCATGATGTCGCCCACCATCTTCGAGTCGAAGAAGGCGATGGGAAGACGCATGAGCTTGGCCAGAAAGTCTGAGATAAGCGAGATGCTGATGCGCACGGTCATGTGGAGCATGAGCCACGAGCGGATGAGGTTGTTGGCCATCTGGCCCAGCACCAGCACCACCTGCGCGACGAGCATCATCACCACGAACGAGAGATTGCCCGTGCCGATGCCCTTGTCCACGACCGACTGCGTGAGGAACGGCAGGATCAGGCTCAGCACGCTGGCCGTGAGCATCGCCAGCGCGAGCTGTGCAAGGTAGTTTTTGTAGGGCCGCAGGTATTGCAGCAGATAACCCAGTTTCAGCCGCTTGTCTTCGTCGCCTTTCTCGCGGTAGAAGGCCGGTGTGGGCTCCAGAAGCAGGGCGATGCCATATCGGGATGCAGCAGAAGGCGCAGCTGCTGAACTGTCCGATATGTTGAATGATTTACAATCGCTTTGTATCCACGATTTCAGAAATTGGGCTTCTCTGTATTTCAACAGTCCTGCGGCTGGATCGGAAATGTGAATCTCCCAATCATTATGGATTTTGACGATTTTATAAACGACCACAAAATGTTGCTGATTCCAATGTACGATACAAGGAAGTGTAGCCTTCTCCCGCAATTGTTCCCAAGTCATCTTTACCCCCGTGGTGCGGAAACCGATCGACTCCGCGGCGTCGCTGATACCCAAGAGTGATACTCCTTCGCGCGTAATGTGACACCGCTCGCGCAAATTTTGCAGAGAGTAGTGCTTGCCATAGTATTGCGCGACGATTTTCAGCGACGTCGGGCCGCAATCCATCGCATCGAGCTGGGTAAAAGAGGGGAAGACCATATCCGATTAGTCGTTAAGAATTTTCGAGTATAGTTCAATATAGTCTTTTATGCGGCCTTTGAACGGCGTGCAACAATCGTTATGTTTCCCTTTATATACATTCTCGAAACGACGAATGGGACAACCGCCTCGGCATATAGGCAAATAACTGCACTTACGGCATTCCGGATCGTTATAATGGTCAATTCCTACGGCATATTTCGCAATTAATTCGTAATTGTGCCATACCTCCGGGTCATTGATGTTCCCTACGGTCAGCTCTTTATTTCCGAGGTCTTCATAACATTTATAAATTTCGCCTTGACTGCCGATAAGCATGCTATACGGACTGCGGGTCATGCATTCCATATTCACATCATCGGGATATAATTCCTCCGTGACTACTCCGTATTTGGTAAATAAATCGAGGAAAATATCCGTTACGGCATTTCGACTCAAGCACGTCGAAGCGTTGCAATCGGTTTCATCCAGAACCACGATTCCGGGGTATACGATTAGCTTTTTAGATTTATATCTGTCATTCAGCCATCTGTATATTTCCATAAAGCTATCGTAATTCCGATTGTCGATATTTACCCGAATCGCAATGGCGAATGCACCCCTGAAGCGGCTGTTATAATAATCATCCAAATTTTTGATAATCGTATCGAATGTTCCTTTTCCATTAATCAAAGGTCGCCGAATATCATGAGTTTCCCTGAACCCATCGAGAGTTATCTGGATTTCCGAGATTTTAGCTTCGACCAGTTTTTCGACAACTTCCGGCGTGAAGAAATATCCATTGGTTATCAGCAGGTTCTCATTGATTTTCAGTCCCAATTCATCGATTCTTCGAGCTAATGAGATAACCCTTTTATATTGCAATAACGGCTCACCGCCATACCATGTAAGATTGACGGATTCAAGGCCATCCTCCTGCTTTAGATGCTTGATATAGTTTATAATCGCATCTTCGGTCCGATTCGAAAGCGCACCCGACTGACGCCATTTCTCGAAACAATACGTACAAGCAAAATTGCAACTTTGAGTAGGTGCAATGGTCAAAACCATGGTCTTTTTCGAATACAACCGAGACATGCTTTGATGATGAAGAATGTCTACCAAAGCATCATCATCTTCGACCAGTGCATATATCTTTTTCAGATATTCTATTTCCTCTTCGGAAAATGCCGACAAAATTGACGTTCCATTATCCCGAGATAAAAACAAGAGGCTCGCATACAACGAGTCATCCAATGCGATTAAGCTATTGGAGTAACTGTTGTACAAATATTTCCGATGTTTTTCCGTCTCGACCAGAAAATTGAAACGAGACCATTTCAGATCGGTCATGTACTTTTAATTTATTGGGTTGGATTCAATGATTTCCAGCAATTTGTCGAGCATGGCATCCCGTCCCGAAAGGTAATCCCGTGCGACATATGGAATGGCGATGTCGGGCATCAGCACTCCGTCGACGGCGCGGGTGTATTCGTCAAATTCGACCGTCGATACGTAGAGATATAATCCGGAAATTCCGAATCGGGCATCAACAGTCTCTCCATACTTCAACGCATTATGACGTAATGGCTCTCCGACTAACTGGACGGCGCCATTGTATTGCAGAATATTGCAGAACGATGCGGCTATTGAACTCGTATCTTTGTCCATCAATACATAGTATTGCATCCCCGGGATGTATAATTGTTGATCGAGATATATGGTTTTATTCATGTGTTGACTTGGAACCTCTACGACCGAACCGAGCATATCGGAAGTTAGAAAATCGTAATCATTTAAGGTCCATGGAGAGACTTTTAATCGTTCGTTCTTCAAATACGGAATGGTCGGCCGATTGATGAATATGGATAGCAGCCTGTCGAATGAATGTCCGTTACCGCCCGGATTGCCTCTTAAATCCAATATGAACGAGGTACATCCCTCTCGCCGAGCCTGAAGTATGGCCGTTCGCAGCTTGCGAATCAGGAGATTATTGTTGGGATAAAACTCTCCGATCGAAAAATACCCTGTTTTGGCATCTTTGAAGATTCGACTTTGAAATTCACGTTGTCGGTTCAATTTGAGATACACGTCTTTCCACGGGAATCCGGATGTGTTGATTTCCAAAATATTGCCTTTGCGAGCCAAACGAATCTTGTAATCCAATGCTGTAATAATCGCATAATGATAATTGGTTAAAAGGGTGAACGGGTAGATATGTCTGTCGTCATAGCAGTATTGAAGATATTGTGAGGCTGGGACATCATTGATGCGCAGGATTCGATCGCCTTGTTGAAAGAGAGGATCGATTGAACGATCTACAATAAGCGTATCATTGACGTTGAGCGATAAAAAACCGAATACGGAAATATCATCGGCTTTTTTTACATCCGAGAAATAAACGGGTTGCGGTTCGACCCGAAAATGAGGATCGATGTTTTGTAGCCATTGCAGATAGGGGCGAAGTACCCACATTAAGTCTGCACTACATAATGAGTCCTTAGATAAACTTTTATTTCGGAGTGTTACCTGAGCCGATATATATTCCGGTATGGAATCATTGGAAGGATGAGGTAGGCCTGACAATGAGAGAAACTTGGGTATCTCCATCGCCGGCGTTGCAATATCCGTTATGTCGATTTTGCCGCTAATTTTTATTTCTCGATTTTTCCAGATTTGTGCGAGACTATCTGCATCCTGATATGCTGAGTTTCCATATACACCGATGTGATTAAACGTGATAATTAATAAAATCGAGGCGAAAACAAATATATTCATTTTCATAATGGAGAAGTTGTTTCGATAGAGGAGAGGAAATTCTCCCTCTCCTCTATTTCGTCTAATTAACGCATCGGGAAAGAAGTCGGAATATTTTCTTGGCGTAATTCTTCCTGTGTTTTCCAGCCGATTCGAATAGCCCGCCCCCGTTTCATGCAGGAAATACAAAATTGCCCACCTTTGGTTTGGGCCATTTCAGTGTACGATAAACGTTCGAACTTCGAACCGTTGATTACTTCAAAACGTTTCATAACATTGTAAAAATTAGTATTAGCGTCTACTCTTTTTAAGGATTTTCGACAACCTCCCTCAGGACTGCGCAATCCGAATTTCTGGAATTAAATGCCCTTTATGTCAGGCCACATTCAATCGATTACTATAATGGGCGTTCTACAAGTAATACTCCCCGTAAGCTTCTATCTGGTCTCCAATGATATTAATGGTATAATTATCCTTATCAACCGGGACATTCATGATTACTACCGGCTCGAATGTCGTATCGCAAGGATGCGAACAGACGATTTGTCCATATGAATTTTTCACCGTAATTGTAACCTTGCCGACGGTTTCATAGAAATTAATAAATAATAGGTTGCCGTTCAATTCGGCAGCCACGATATCCCAGCTTTGTTCTGACCGGGGGCGAGGCCTATCTCCTCCTAAAATAACAATTTTGATTTTTACTTCCCGGCTAATTTCATTGGCCGCAACGAGTTCTCCACACGCAAGAAAACTCAGAAACATAAGAAGAATAATCCTTTTCATTTTTCTATGTTTATATTAGTAATTGTGTATGTCAAATTTAAAAATTTGAAATGGGAAAAATATTAAAAAACCATACATTTCGATATTATACTATGATTTGCAATTATTTGATTATCAATTATATGTATAATAAAAATCATATACCCATATTATGCGCCGGAGCATTATGCGTAAGTGTTTGATTTTCAGTGTAATAAAATAAAAATCCCCCACAGATAACTCTGCGGGGGGGGGGTATTTTATTGAAATACAAATAGTTATATAAAGTCAGATGTTTTGCCCAGATATTTTTTCAGTTCTACGATGTATTTTTCAAGGTTCGACGAATCGTTCGTTATTCCCAATTTACTGCGAATCTTGCTTCGCAGTGTATAGATGCTATAAGTATTCGTATGATTATATAAAATCCGAATACTTTCCGGAGAAAATCCCAAACAAATAAACCCGCAATAGCAAAGTTCGCGTTGTGAAAGTGCCGGATATGACTTTTGTAAATAGTCAATTATTCCATGACAGGATAAGTTCGCGATAGCAATCACATCATTCGCCAATTCTTGATTTTTCCCGGAAGCGACCTTGAGATGTTCCTTGAATTGTCTGTAAAAATTATCTGGATTCGTTTCACAAATAGATGCCAATTCCAGTAATTTTTGCAGACTTTTGATTCTATTCTCCAAGATGACAAATAAAGTTTGAGAATGCTCATTGGGAATCTTCAGATTCCTTTTGATTTCATTATACTCATGGGTCAGTTCCGCATAATGCGTTTTACTTTCCTTTATATAATGTTCATATTCGCTGAGTTCCTGATTTTTTCGATATATGGCCCGTTTGTAAGACGCAATTACAACCGCTGCAAGAATTATGATTATTGCAATAACCAAAATCAAAGATACCATTGCATACCAGCTCGTCTTTTTCAATGCGGCATACGACTTTTGAAAATATTCGGTTCTATATTTCCGTTCGAGATTTTGCACCAGGTTATTACGCCATTCCATATTGAGAGAATCGGAATAATTGGAGTACAAACGTTCATAAAATAACGCTTTTTTATAATTGCCATCCGATTCTTCAACCTGAGACAGAATACTCAAAACGCCCACATTCAATGATGTTATATGAGGTTGGAGCGAATAGTATCGATTGCACAATATACGGGCGGAGTCGATCCGTCCCTCCTGCCAATAAATATATCCGATAAGAGGATAATGCTCCACCGGAATTTCTCCATCAGCATATCTGTTATATATATTGAATATATCTTGTTTATAAGTTTGTAAGGATGCTATATCGTCGTCCCTACCTATTTTTATTCCTCCGATGGAAGCTGTAATATCCAAGATTGCGGGGAGGTCTTCCAAATCTACCGCGATCGTTTGCGCTTCGGATAGACACTCGATAGCTTGTTGGGGATTATCGGCCAAATTCAGCGATACACCTTTTCTCCATAATACGTATAAAAGGTAAGTTTTATTATTGAGAGTTTCGAAGAAGGGAATTGCAGAAGAATAAGCTGCAATGGCTCCATCAAAGCTATATTGACTATAGTACTGGTCCCCGAGATACGAAAATATTAAACCGTTCAAGAGAGTGTCTCTCGTTTTCTTGGCATATTCCTCGGCTATAACGAGAGCTTTGATGGCTGCCTCTGTATTTGAAGCGTTACCTTGAACTATCGCGTGATAGTAATATGCTTTAGCCCGGTCTTCATAACTGCCATGTTTCGCGTAATAGTCAATAGCAATACGGATTAAAGAATCATTGTTTACATCTATATAATTTTTGTCAAGTGCCTGTGACGACAAAAGAGCGTGACGGGCTCTTATGCGTCGGGAATCGAGTGCTTTCCGGTCGATGGATTCGAGTATATGCCAAGCACTGTCAGGATGTTCCGACATCAGTTCTTCCGCATGATTCAACCGTAATTCAACAGTACTGTTTCTCTGGCAGCTGCCGAACACCAGCAAGGTGAAAACAGATAGAATTATCGTTCGTTTCATAATGAGGAGGATTGTTTTAGCAGGGGCAAAGATATAATTTACAGCTTATTTCTCCAATACCGTATTGCTATGTCATATGATGCTTCGCCTTCTAATTTGCTTTATCTTCGAGTCTAAAACGTTCTTTCTTCGACAGCCCGTTTACGGCACTCTTTGCGAACGCTTCCTGCATAAGTGTACGATAGAAAGTGCTGAAATCGCCGCCAACGTTCTGTATCATCTTCAGCTGCGGTCTGTCGAGAACCCCATCGGCAGCAATGATACGGTCTCGTCGCCCGGCCACCGCAAAGATTCCGCACATTGCGGAAAAGTAAAGCGGTAGAGTACTAAGGGATTGCGAGGTATCCAGCCGTTGTTGAAGGCCGTATTGACCATGTATTTCAGGCAGTTGAATCCGGATAAGTCGTTGGAGAACATGCCGAGGTCATGATGCAGATAGGCGTGGAATTTTACGATGAACGACTGCTCCAGTTACAGGGAAGATAACGACGTTCGGCGTATGTCGGTTTGACATGGAATCCCGCGAAAGGGTCGACGGAAACCCAGCCGTTCTTATACACCGTATAGGTCATCAGACGAAGTTTTTTGACCCCGGCATGGATCGTTCCGGAAGCAATACCTTTTACCGTGGAGAGGTAAACGACGAACTTGTCGATAAAGTCACCTTTCGGCTCTTTGAAAGGAATGTCCTTGACATGGTATTCATATTCGAGGAAAGCGGCAAGACGCCTGCGACGCAGACAGTAATTCTCGTAGGTAGAATAAGCACGATCTTTATCGACACGTTTGAGGAAGTCCGCAAGGTATTCGTTGAAGGTCTGCAGCAAGCGGCAGTCATCGCCCATACCGAGGCTGGCGTTGCGGATCTTTTCGGCCGTGACATACGAATTCCGATCGCAGAGGCGTTGATCCCGTTTACCGATATATTGGTCTTGATATTTTCCAGCTTTTCGTTGATGTGCTGGGCTTCGAGGCTTTTGCCTGCCGCTTTGGTTAGCCTTGGCATCCCAGAGTGAGGCGCGAACGGAGAGTTTGCAGCCAAACCGCGACATCGTGCCATTGATCGTGATACCGAACCATAATGGGGACCTGACCGTATTTTTCCGACAGCCTTCTTACGTAGAAAAAGACTTGGAAAGCGCTGCGTTGCATGATAACTCGAACATTGAAGGTCTGTCAAACGTTAAGGCAAGTTATTTGTTATGCGGAAGTTCGATGTAAATTGTTGAAAAATAATATTTTGCAAAAAACAAAGCATTTCGGACAAGTGACGGATAAGTAGCTGAACTTACCGTTAAACCTGCCCGGTTTTGCTGTTTCTATTACTCCAAGCATATGCAAAACAGAGAACTAATATACTGTAAATAAAATACTTGCTCTTTTCTGCACGCTCGCTATCTTACTAAACCCTGACCGAGATAGGAATGTATCAAAAATCTGCGTTTTGACACAATTCCGTCTTTTTATGATCCTTGCTCCGGCGGGAGCAGCTTGCACAGCACGGGGTCTTTGCGGAGGCGGTCGAGTTCCTTATCGACGATCTCCGCGGCTTCGGCCTTGATGCGGTCGTAGTTCTCTTTGATCGTTTCCTGCATGCGATCCGCGCCGTTCTCGTCCGTGAAATCGGTGATTATGGGTATCTTCTCGTAGCGGGCCGTCTCGGCCTTGACCTTCGCGCTGTCCACGACGATTTCGGCGTGGAATATCTTCTGCTCGATAGGCTGCTCGAAGCTGTCGGCCACGGCCCCGACGAACATCCCCTGCGTGAGCGTCGAGATCTTCGAGGCCGGGATCAGGCTGTCCATCTGCGTCGATATGGAGGTCGATTTGTCGTTGCGGCTCAGGGTCATGCTCTGTCGCTTTTGCAGCACCTTGCCGAACCGCTCCGAGAGCATCTTGGCCGTTTCGCCCACCACCTGCCCGGAGAAGATGTTGCCCACGGTGTTCATCACCACGGCGGCCTCCTTGTCGCCGTAGTCGCGTTTGAGCTGGCTGAAATCTTGGAATCCGAGCAGCACGGCCACCTTGTTGCTCCGGGCCGTGGCGATCAGGTTGTCGAGGCCCTTGAAGTAGATCGTCGGCAGCTCGTCGATGATGACCGACGATTTGAGCTGCCCCTTCTTGTTGATGAGCTTTACGATACGGCTGTTGTACAGCCCGAGGGCCGCGCCGTAGATGTTCTGCCGGTCGGGGTTGTTGCCCACCGCCAGTACCTTCGGATCGTCGGGGTTGTTGATGTCGAGCGTGAAGTCGTCGCCCGACATGACCCAGTAGAGCTGCGGGGAGATCATGCGCGAGAGCGGGATTTTGGCCGAGGCGATCTGGCCCTGCAACTGATCCTGCGCCCCGCCGAGCCACGCATCCATGAAGGGACTCAAATAATTTTCCAGCTCCGGATAGCTCGTCAGAATCGGGAAGATGTCCTCGTAGCGTTTGTTCAGAAACTCGACGGCATGCGGAAAGGTGCAGTACCGTCCCCCGTCGTAGATGCGCAGGAACCAGATCACGGCGGCGAAGAGGATGATCGGGCTTTCGACGAAGAAATCGCCCTGCTTCTGCACCCATGTCTTGTTCAGGTTCAGCATGATGGTATAGGCGCTCTCGTAGGCGTCCGAGATGTCGTTCATAAAGGAGGGGTTGATCGGGTTGCAGCGGTGCGAGCGACGCGGGTCGTCGAAATTGATGACGTAGAAGGTCGGTACCTTCTTGTAGCCTTCTTGGTGCATCAGCAGGTGGTTGTAGGCGATCTCCGCGAGGTCGGGAAACTTGAAGTCGTAGACGTACATCGTGTACCCCTTTTCGATCTGCTGCTTGATGAATTGATTGACGACGGCGTAGCTCTTGCCCGACCCCGGAACGCCGACGCAGATACAGGCTCTCTGCGGCACTACGACGTTGGCGAAGCCGTTGTGCCACCGCTTGTTATAGTAGAACCGCGTCGGTAGGTTCACCGAGTATTCGTTCTCGACAAGGCGCGTCTCCTGCATGAACGATTCGTTCTCGTTGTTGAAAGGATCGTCCATCATGTCGTTCTTCAACAGCCGGCTCATCCACACGCCGCCCATCAGCAGGCAGATATATCCGGCCGATAGCGTCAGGATGTAGAACCCCGTGACGGCGGACAGCGGCAGTGGCAGGTCGAGCAGCCACCAGTTGAAAAAGAAGAGTACGAAGCCGGCCGCGAGCGCCGCGATGATCCGGCGCCATGTGATCTCCTCCTCCTTGACCCCTTTGGTACCGAGACACGAGAGGCCGAGAAAGAGCACGGCGAAAAGTTTGGTGTAGAGTATGCTGCCGAACAGTCCCGCCGTGCGGTCGAAGCCGAGCAGAATCCCGTCTATCACGCCTATATCGACGTTCCACGCCAGAATCTGCCCGTAGCAGTACCAGTAGATGTGGATTACCACGAATAAAATACTCAGGGCCCGCATGAAATCCATGACCTTGGCCAAACCCCTCAGATCGTCTTCCTGCGACATAATCGACTCGTTATTAAATGGTTCTACGCTAATTTAAGACGATGCGGATTGCGGACGGCGGTGCGGTGCCGCCGTGGCAGCCGTTGGCGTCGGCATGGCAGCCGTTGGCACAGAGAACGGACATGACGCTGCGAACTGGCGGAAAAAAGAGTATCTTTGCACTGCTGATTGGGATTATGGCGAAGTTGACGATCGAAACAAGACAATGCGACCGGATATTGCGGCGGGCGGTCGAGGCAGACCCTTCGGCTTTCTATGTCGGGGCGGATGGCCGTGCCGTAACGGGAGGCCGTCTGACAGCCGAGGCGGCAGAGGGCGTGGTAACGATCCGCAGCAACCGGTTATCGGAAAAGGAACTGCGCAGAATCTTCGCGGCGTTCCTGCCCGAAGCGCAACCGGAATAAATCATAATGAACCTATAAACGATAAGGATATGACAAAGGCTGACATCGTAAGCCGGATCGCGGAGCAGACCGGCATTGAGAAAGGAATCGTAACGAGTGTAGTGGAAGGATTCATGGAGCAGCTCCGGGACTCCCTGATCGGCGGTGAGAATGTTTACCTGCGCGGTTTCGGCACGTTCCTGCTGAAACATCGGGCGGCCAAAACGGCGCGTAACATCTCCAAGAATACGACGATGATCGTTCCTGCCCATACGATCCCGGCCTTTAAGCCCTCGAAAGCCTTTGCTGCCAAAGTGAAATAGTTCGCATTCCGTCCGCTCCGACAGTCGGTCGTGTGCAGCGGTTCGGAAAAATAAAATAAATTCGTTATGGCAGACAGTAAGATCGTCGTTTTTCAGGACAAGCAGATCCGCCGCGCATGGATGAATGAGCAATGGTATTTTTCCATTGCCGATGTCGTTGAATTTTTGACGGACAGCGTAGATGTCAAACAGTATATCAAGCGTATGCGGCAACGCGATCCCTTGCTTAATCGCAACTGGGGTACAATTTGTACCCCAGTTGCGATGATCGCCGCCGATGGTCGCCGGAGGTCTGTTCAGGCTGCCGATGTTAAAGGGTTGTTTCGTATCATCCAGTCGATCCCCTCTCCGAAGGCCGAGCCATTCAAGCAATGGCTGGCACAGGTCGGATATGAGCGTGTGCAGGAGATCGAGAACCCTGAGCTGGCGCAGGAACGCATGAAGGCCGTTTACGAGGCCAAAGGTTATCCGAAGGATTGGATCGACAAACGGCTGCGGGGCATCGCCATACGGCAGAACCTGACGGATGAATGGAAAGAGCGCGGCATTCGGGAAGAGAGGGATTTCGCTATCCTGACGGCGGAGATCGCGCGTGCGACATTTGGCGTGACGCCTTCGGAACACAGGGCGATCAAGGGGCTGACGAAAAAGGGCCAAAACCTGCGTGACCACATGACCGATTTGGAGCTGATCTTCACGATGCTGGGCGAACGGGTGACGACCGAAATCTCACAGCAGGAGAAACCCGATACGTTCGCCGAAAGCAAACGGGTCGCCCGGCGCGGCGGCAACGTCGCCGGAGTGGCCCGCAAGGAGACGGAACGGGAGTTGGGGCACAGTGTCGTATCGGGCCAGAATTTTCTGGACAAGAATCCCGATGGACTGATCGAGGACACGATCGGACTGCCGCCGCTTGGTTCGGATAAGGAATAAACAGCCTGATCGGGCCCCCGATAACCGATGAAACGGGAAAGCCTTGCAAGGATAAAATGCAAGGCTTTCCTGTTTATAGTTTGATTTTTTTGGATGAAAAATCATCGTCCGTGCGGGGCGGCACGCCCCCGATGACGATACGTCCGCCGGAGGCATCGGCGATCTGCCGCAGGCGTGCGGGAATATGCCGTTGTAGGTCATCGGCGGCAGGTGCTTCCCGTCGCGCGTCCTTCTCCTGACGCTGTTCCTGCTGCTCTCCAGCCTCTTCGCCGTCACGGTCGCTGCCTACGGGTTTGAGCGCGAGTTGTATCTGCCGGTCGAGTCGTTCCATCTCTTTTTTCAAAGCCGCGAGGTCGGCTTCTTTGCGCCATGTACCCTCGATGATCTGCCGGAGCTGGGGCACGTCCTTTTCCAGCAAGGTGCGCTCCTTGCGGAATTTCTCCAGCGTCGGTTCGATCGTGCCCAGCGCGTGCAGGGGGTTGAGCGCCGCCGTGCGCGGGTCTCCGGCCAGATTGCCGTAGTTGTACTGGTAGAGGTATTCTCCCTCTCCCCGCACGTAAAAGCGGTTGCGAATGGACTCGAACCCCTCCTTCATGCTCTTTTCGCTCTTGACGATGATCTCGAACCCGTAGATGGAGCCTATACGCTTCTCCCCGCTTCCCGTATCGACGGTTTTTGCGATATGGTTCAGTTGTTTGCCGATGAACTGCGGGTCGTTGCTCTCCACCCCGTCCAGCGTGATACGGTTGCGGTACGAACCGTCCTCGTTGAGTTCCGCACGGCTTCTGAAGGCTTCGAGGTCTTTTTCGATGCGCCCGATCTTGTCGTCGAGTTTTTCGATCTCCCCGAGCGTATGTTCCAACTGGCTGCGGCTCGACGACTTACCGCGGATGAACGCCTGACGCTCGCTCTCCAGCCCCGCGATCTTCTTTTCGAGGCGCGCCTTTTCCAGCAGGTCGGTGTTGCCCGACAGCACGGCCACATATTCCGAGAAGTTCATGCCGCTGCCTTCGTCCATACCGCCCTCGTCGATGGTACGCACTCCCAGATTATTGTGTTTGAGCTGGCGGATGAAGAGCTGCTTGTTGTGCAGCAGCCCGAACTTGTAGGCGTCGAGCGACTTTTCGACGGCGTAGATGATAACATCCACCGTGTTGTCGGCGTAGAGCTTGGCCACTTCGTTGCCTTTGCGGATGCCGCGCCCTTCGCGCTGCTCCAAGTCGCTGGGCCGCCACGGACTGTCGAGGTGGTGGATCGCCACGCACCGCCTCTGGGCGTTCACGCCCGTACCCAGCATATCGGTCGAGCCGAACAATACGCGGATGCGTCCGGTGTTCATCTCTTCGATCATCTTCTTGCGTTTGCCCTCGCTGCCGGCTGCCTCTTGTATGAAACGAACCTCGGAAGCCGGAATGCCGTGGTCTTCGACCAGCTTGCGCCGAATCTCGGCGTACACGTTCCACTCGTCTCCCGGCTTCCATGTCCCCAGATCGGAGAAGACGAACTGCGTGCCCTTGTGCTGGTCGTACTTGCGGTAATAGTGCGCGATCTGCGCGGCACAGTGGCTCGCCTTATTGTCCACATGATCGCCGTACAGCTCCGGGTCGATCATACGCATATCGAGCGACATTTTACGGGCGTAGTCCGTAGCGATCAGCATTTTGGCTTTCTCCTCGCTTTCCGTGAGGGGTGCCCGTCCCAGCACGGTGGCATCGCCTGTCTTGGCGAAATGCACCAACTGGTCGATAAACGCCTGCTGGTCGGGCGTGGGCGGGATGTTGTGCAGTATCTCGTTCTTGCGCGGGCGGTCGATACCGATGTCCTCGGCCGTGCGGAAATCCGTAATTTCCGAATAAAAAGCCGCCAGCTCCGGAACCTTGATGAAATAGCGGAACCGTTCCTTCTGCACGATCTGGTTGGTGACCGAGAACTCGTAATCGACGCTCTTTTTGGCGAATACGGCGGCCCATGCGTCGAAGGTGCGGATGTTCTGCCGGTCGAGCGCTTTCGGACGCAGGTATTTGAACAGCAGATACAACTCCGTGAGGGAGTTGGAAATGGTCGTCCCCGACAGAAATGTCGCCCCCAGATCGCGCCCCGTGCGCTCCTGTATGGTTCTGAGGGCAAAGAGCATGTTGAGTGCCCGCTGGCTCCCGTCGGGGTTGCCGAGGCCCGCCACGTGGTCGTGCCGCGTGTTGAACATCAGATTTTTGAATTTGTGGCTCTCGTCCACGCAGAGGTGGTCGATACCCATACGGCGGAAGTCCACCGCATCGTCCTTGCGGTGGTCGAGGGCGTACTGAATCTTTTGCAGTTTGGCCTCCAGATTGTGCCGGCGCTTGAGGCAGCCGGTCAGCATACGTTTCGATACGCTCTTGCCTTGCGCCTTGAGCAGCATAAGGTTCTGTTCTACGCTGTCGAGTTCCGCCCGCAAGATCTCCTGCTGGATTTCTGGCGACTGCGGGATCATGCCGAACTGCTCGTGCGAGAGGATCACCGCATCCCAGTCGTTGTTCTTGATCTGCCGGAATATCTGCTCGCGCTTCTTCGGCGTGAAATCCTCGCGGCCCGGATAGAGCACGCGGGCCATCGGATACGCTGTGCAGAACGTCTTGGCGATCTCATGGATATTGGCTTTCAGTCCCGTAATCATCGGTTTGTTCACCAGTCCGATGCGTTTTTTCTCGTAGGTTCCGCAGCACATGATAAGCGTCTTGCCGCCGCCGACCTCGTGGTCCACGATACCGCCGCCCAGCAGAATATCCATCCAAATAGCGTCCTTCTGGCTCGGATAGAGGTCTTCGATGCCCAGCGCCTTGCGGTCGAGGCCGGGAAAGGTCAGGTGCGAACCGTCGTACTTCGGGCGCACGAAACAGTTGAACTTGCGGTTATACATGTCGGCCAGACGCTCCTTGAAGTCGGCGGACTGGTCGCACAGCCAGTCCGTGAAACCGCTGCGGATCTCGTCGATCTTGATGTTGGCCTGCTGTATCTTCTCCCCGTCGCGTACCTTTACCTCTTTCCACTCGCCGTCGATCAGTTTGCGGGCTTTTTTGGTGATGTCCGGAATCGTGTTGTGCAGGGCGTGTTTCATCAGATGCAGTCCGGTATAACGGCGGAACTCTCCCTGAACGGCATACTGGTTCTGTATCTTGATATTGTACTCGTCTTTGGCCGTAATGCCGAACTCGTCCAGATCGGCAATGTAACCGATCTTGACCTCCGTTTCGAAGAGCCACGAGGCATAACTGTCGTAGATACCCGTAGGTATCCACCGCTCGCCGAAGTTGAAGTCCAAATCTTCAAAAGCGATGGGCTTGGGCGTAGCCTCTCGCAGCGCCGCGAGGGTCTCCCGTGCGCCCTCGTGATCCGGATTCTCGTCGAGGAAGCGCTGCACGCGGTCGGCCTTCTCGATGACGTTGCCCGCGATGACACGTTCGGCGATCTCGTATTTCCCGCTGTCGGGGTTGAAGTAGATACGCCCTTTGAGCTGTTCCAGCACCTCCGCTTCGCTCGCCCCGGTAAGTTCCGATATATACTCGATATCGATGTCCGCATAACGGTTCATGCTGGCCGCCAGTGCCGTATGCACATCGTCCGTCTTTTCGATCTCCGCCGGATTGAATGCGACGGGATGGTCGAAGATGTCGGCCTTGTTCACGATACCGTCGGCGTAGCGTTCCAGCGAGAGTATCTCGTCAGCTCCCGGATCCATCCGTATCCGGTCGATATTCTGCGGTTCGTTCAGCCGGCCGAACCGCTCCACGAAGTTGTCGTAAAGACTGTTCAGCATTACGCGCAGCGCGGGGTGCGGGGCCAGTGTGTCGGCCTCCACGTTGTAGAGGTGATAATAGGTGTCCCGCACCTCGATATAGAGCGACATTTTCACCCGCTGTTCTTCGGGCAGGTCGAGCGGATGGAACATCGGGCGTAGGGTTTTCAGGTCGCTCAGGTATCCTACACGGTTCTCTTTATCCACGATGAGCGTCCCGTCGCGGTAATGTTCCGGCCGTTCTCCCTTGAAAGGCCGGGGTGCGAGCGGGTCTTCGGCCGCCTCGTCGCCGTGTGCCGTATTGTGCGGCATAGCGGCTTCGGCTCGCTTTCCGGAAACGCTCGCGGACGGGACGCCCTGCCGTACCGCACTGCCTGCGGGTGCCGGATTGTCCGCAGCGGGCCCTGTGACGGCGACGGCATCCGGCGCCGGATGCGGAGAGCCGGTCGCAATGAACGGATCGGCCTGCGGCGACAATGCGTCCGATAGCTGCGCCCTGTCTCCGGATTTGCCGTCCGCAGCACTGTCGGGAACCTTGCGTGACGGTTCCGGCCGCTCCCTTCCGTATTCCGTTCGGATCGCGGCCTGCGGCTGCCCGGCTACGCCGGATCGCCCTGTCGCAGGCTTCGCCGCAGCCTGCCTGTTTACGGTTATCGTTCTCGATTGATTTTCTGCGGACGTAACGGCGGAGCGCTCCGCAGGTACGGCGGTCAATACCTCTGCCGGCTGTCGTTCCTCTTGATACGGCCGATTCTGCATCAGCCTCTCCCGCCAGTCCAGAGGACGCTCCTCCTCCCGAGAAACATTAGCCGCCTTCGGGGCCTGTGCGCTCTGCGGGGGTTGTATCGGTGTCGCGGCGGCCAAGTGTGCAGCGGCTTTCCGAAGCGCCTCGGCCGGGGACAATGCCGTGTTTGCCGCTGCGGCCCGCTGCTTCGCTTCCAACCGCTCCTGACGCGCTATCATCAGCTCCTCGCGCCATTCAATAAAGCGTTCCTCTTCGGGTTCTTTCCGGGGTCGGGCCGTCGTCTGCTTTTGCGCTTTCGGTTTCGGGCCGCGCTTCTTGGGACGGTTCACCTGACTGCGTTCTTCGGCTGAAAACCCGAACAGGTCGTAGAGCGTAAGCACCGGTTCCTGCTGTACGTTCAGCACCGGCTCCGGTTCGGTCTGCGTATCGAAAGCATCGAACAGCGATCCTGCGAACCCATCCTGCGAGGGTTGTCCGGCCGCTCGTGCCTGCGCTGCCGTTGCAGCGGGTTCCGCAACCGCCTCTTCCCGCCCGTCGCCGGCCGGGCGTACCGTGCTGCCGGCAGGCCGTTCCGCTTCCTGCATGGACTGCGGCTCTTGCGCCGAGGCAGGGGCGTGTGCTGCTGTCCGCCGTGCAGCGGGTTCCATAACCGCAGGTTCGGATATGTTTGCCCGTACATTCTGTACGGAGGGTTCCCCTCGCAACTCTGCCGTATCGGGCTGTTCATCCGGCGTCGCGGCAGCCCCGGTATCCTCATTCGGAACGACGGTCGTTTCCGTCTGTGCGGCGGGTTCGGCGTATCCGTACATTTCCGGCGAGGGCGGGTACTCTTCCATAAACCTCCTCTCCCGCTCCTCCTGCCACGCGCCGAACTCCGCCCAATCCTGCCCGGCAGGCAGCCATGTTTCCTGCGTAGGCAGAGGGGGCAGGGATTCGTTCGGCATGGCGGTACCCTCGGCCTGCACGGTCGCTTCGTCCCGTATTTCTTCCGCTTCGACATCCTCTATGGGGATCATCTCTCCCGTTTCGGGGTCGAGTCGGTAGCCGTCGGAGGCGGCCTGCGTAACGGCATACCGTTCTTCCATCCAGCGGTTAAGGTCGCGCCACTCCTCCTCGGTAGGGTGCCAGAACGGCCCCGGCTGCTCATCGAAAGGTGCGGGTTCCTGCATCCGGCCGGCCTGATACCGTTCCGCTTTCTGCCGCAGGTCGGAAAGTACTTCTTGCAGTACCTCTCCGGCTCGGCGCGGGCCGCCGCGTCGGGTTGTTTCGGGAAGAGGGACGGAGGTTGCCGGCCGCCGGAATCCGGCGGTTTGCGGGGAAGGATGCGGCGAAACCGGAGCGTCCGGAAAGAGCGTCGTTTGCGCGGATGAAGGTTCCGCTTGCCGCCTTTCGGCGCGGAGGGCCTCTTCCGTCCGGATTCTCGCCTCGGCCTCGTCCGGAAACCAATGGTCTTCTATGGCCTGCCAGAACGGATCGAGATCGGGAGGGTACGGCGGCTCGTCGTCGAATATACCGGCCGTAGTTTCCGGAGCCTGCGCCGCGGACGGTGCAGCCTGCCGCGTCTGCTGCCGGACTGTCTGGCCGGATAATTCTGCTTTTTGCTCTTGCCCGATGCCGCCACGCTCCGTCGCAGGAATTTCCCGTGCGATCTCTCGGTTCCCGTGTTGCCGCAATGCCGTTTGCCCGGACAGCTCCGTATTCCGTGCCTGCCCGATGTCATCGTGCGCCTGTCGCGGACGTACCGTCTCCGTCTGCCGCTCCCTGTATTGACGCGGAGCGGTCTTCGGGACATGACTTTCGTACAGCTCCCGGTTGAAATGCCGCTCCATATCCTCCGCGAGCATATCCGCCAGCGCACGGGCAATGCCTTCCACGCCTCCGGCGTGGGTGAACTCCATCGCCGGTTTCCCGTAAGGGTTCGTGCCCACTCTGGCCGAGGTCTGCACCACGCGGTCGAGCGATTGGAAGCTGTTGTTTACCGTAATGCCGTTCGAGAGCGTGCGTGTTTCGATAAAGTCCCGCTGCCGCTCGGAGAGGGGTCGGGCGGCCGAGTTCTTTTGCAGGACGATAAGGTCGCTGCCCACCTCCGTTCCGGCATGGTCTGTAAAGAGGTTGTTCGGCAGCCGCACGGCCGCGATCAGATCGCACCGCTCCATCAGCCACTCCCGCACGGGTCGATTGCGCTCCGCATCGGCCATACCCTGCGAAGTGATGAAGGCGACGAGGCCCCCGTCGCGCACCAGATCGACCGACTTCATAAAGAAATAGTTGTGTATCGCCCATGCGCCTTGCCGGCGCACCGGATCGCGCGAAGAGGAGAACGCCGGGTCGAACAACGAAACGTCCCCGAAGGGGATATTGCTTGTAATCAGGTCGAAGTGCCCCTCGTAGGCGGGTTCTATGGTTTCGAAGCCCTGCACCCGCACCGTATCGTCGGGATGCAGGCGGTGCAGGATAAGTCCTGTCAGCGGGTCTTTCTCGAAGCAGGTGATCTCGGCCTCTTCGTTATAACGGCGCAGGTACTCCGCGAAAGCCCCCGTCCCGGCGCTCGGTTCGAGTGCATACACCGGAACAACGCCCGCATTATAGAGCTTCCGCATAATGGCGTCCGTCACGGGTTCCGGTGTGTAGAAGGCCGTCAGCACCGAAGCTTTGAGGCCGTCCAGATAGCGTTTGTACTCGCGCTCGCTGCCGGTGTTCTCTTTCAGCACGGCGTGCAGCTCTTCGATCAGGGGCGTGAGCGCCGTTCCCTTTTTGTGCGGCAGCGGCTCCAACACCTCCTTGATCGCTCCGAAGCCGCTGTACGCACGCAACACATCCCGCTCTTCGGGCGTGGCCGCCCGCTGTTCCCTCTCCAGCGCGAAGGCCGTGCGGATCGCTTCGATATTGCGGCGCAGGTGTTCGGTCTTATTGTACGCCATTGTCGAGCAGGATTTGAACGGTTCCCGTAAGCTCGGTGTAGAGCCGCTCGTACTGCGGCGTGGCGGCGAAGTCGTCCGTAAGCTCGTAGCTTCGGGCGACCTCTTTGGCCTGCGGCAGAAGGATGAGGGCGGCCTTCGGGGCATCCTCTTCGGGAATGTCCTCCGCGAACTCGCTGCGGATAACGTTTGCGAGCGTACTGTATAACGAGAAATGAAGCCCCCGGTAGAGTACGGCGTCGGCCTCCTCGGCCGCTTCGATGCGGGAGCCTCCGCTGCGGATGATGCGGCTGTATGTTTCGGCCGCAGCCTGCGCCCGCGTACGGATGAAGTCGGCATCGTCCGCCAGGTCGGGATGGCTCTCCCGCAGATAAGAGAGCAGCGAAAGGCCGTAATAAGATAACCCCGTCTGCGAGGCGTTATGATGATCGTTCGGCATGATGTGGATTGTTCAGTGGTGTGAAACGCAAAGGTCGAAGGAAGAAAAGGCGCTCCGGGTTCCCACCCGAAGCGCCGCCACTGAACATCCCTGCCGAACGCCGAAAGCGTCTGTGACAAGTCGTCCAGCGGCAAAGATAAGGATTATTTCCGGACTTTCGCCGCACCCGGCTTACGGGCCTTGCCGCCTTGTTCGAAAGCGAACGCGGTGCGGTAATCGCCGTCGAAGACTACGGCGGCCTCGAACGTGCCTCCGTCCTTCTTGGCGAAGCCCTTGATCGTCGGCGTTCGTCCTTTGACGAGCAAGGCTTCCAGCTGGCCGTCCGTCAGCTCCTTTTTCGCTATCGTCCGGAATACGGTCAGGCCGCACTCCGCATTTTCGCACTTGGCGGCCTTCGGGTAGAACGTCACCCGGCCCCCGCAGCGGGGACACGGAGCGCCTGTACGCCCGGCGACCGACCCGACCTGCGCCTTGAGCAGTTCGGAGGTGATCTGCGAGGCGTAAACTTCGATACCTTTACGAAAGGTGAAGGCGTTCATCTCCCCGGTGGCGATCTTCGCAAGGGCCAGCTCCCAGCCGCCCGTCATGGCGGCGTCGGCGATCCGCATGTCCTTGACGATGCCGTACACGGCGAGACCCTTCTCGGTGGGCACGAGCGACTTTTTTTCACGTTTGATATACTCGCGCGAAAAGAGCGTCTCGATCACCGCCGCACGGGTGGCCGGAGTTCCGAGGCCGGAATCCTTCATGGCCTCGCGCTCGGCCTCGTCTTCCAGCTCCTTGCCGGCGGTCTCCATTGCCGCGAGCAGGCTGCTTTCGGTATGCAGCGGGCGGGGGCGCGTCTGCTTTTCCACGAGGTCGCATCCGCGCATGGCGAGCATATCCCCCTCGGCGAGCTCGGGCAGAGCCGCCGCATCCTCCTCCGTACGCTCTTCCGGCTCGCCCCATACCTTGCGCCATCCGGCACTCGTTACGACCGTACCGCGCACCTCGAACGGGATGCCTGCACACTCCATACGGACGGAGGTGATCTCTTTCAGGCAGGCGGGCGAGAACGCCTCGACCATGCGGCCGGCGATCATATCGTAGATTTTGGTATGGTCCGCCGCAAGTCCCGCAGGCGTATGGCCGGTGATCAGCAGAGCATGGTGGTCTGTCACCTTCCTGCCGTCCACCGAACGGCGGTTCAGCTCTCCGCCCGACAGGTCGGCGGCCTGATGGCCGAAACCCGTATGGCCGGAGAGCGAGGCCAGCAGTGGGGCGATCTCCTCGAACACGTCCTGCGGAATGTAGCGGCTCCCCGTGCGGGGATAGGTGACGAGCTTCTTTTCGTAAAGCTCCTGCGCGATGCCGAGCGTCTTTTCGGCCGAGAAGCCGTGCCGCGTGTTGGCCTCTTTCTGGAGCGAGGTCAGGTCGTACAGCAGCGGCGGTTGTTCGGTCACTTTTCGACGCTCGACCTTCGTAACCTGCACGCCGTCGCTGCCCCTGACTGCGGTACAGGCCTCGTTCGCCGTCGCTTTCGTATCGTATTTCGGCGTCGAGAGGACGGCGAACGCCGTAGCGTCTTTGGCCGTGTGGAGTTTGAGCCGGAAATAGGTCTGCGGCGTGAACGAGGTATTTTCCAGATAGCGCCCGCACACCAGCGCCAGCGTAGGGGTCTGCACCCTGCCCAGCGACCATGCGCCGCGTCCGGCGGCGATGGCGAGAGCTTGGGATGCGTTGATGCCCACGATCCAGTCCGCCTCGCAGCGGGCACGGGCCGAGAGGTAGAGATCGTCGTACTCGCTGCCGGGACGTATGGCTGCCAACCCCTCGCGGATGGCCCGCTCGGTGAGGCTGCTGATCCACAGCCGGTCGAAGGGCGTCTTGCAGTCGAGATAGTGATAGATAAAGCGGAAAATCAGCTCGCCTTCGCGCCCGGCGTCGGTGGCAACGACGATTCGCTCGGCGCGGAAGAACAACTCCTTGAGGACGGCGAGCTGTTTGACGGCTCCCGGATCAGGCTTGTACTCCTTGCCGCTTTTGACGCGGCGCGGTTCGAGGACGAAGGTTTCGGGAAGGATCGGAAGGTTCTCCCTCTTGAACCCTTCGATGCCGTAGGCTTCCGGCATGGCCGGGCCTACGAGGTGCCCGAAGGCCCATGTGACGGCGTAGCCGCCCCCTTCGATATAGCCGCCCTTACGGGCGGTAGCGCCCACGACAGCGGCGATCTGCTGCGCTACCGAGGGCTTTTCTGCTATGATGACTTTCATGGTTCGGTTTTTCGGATGTTTTCAGTGGCTATTTATTTTGCTGCGCCGCCCGCTCTTGCTCCTTTTCGAGGCGGGCGATCAGCTTGCGGTCGTAGTAGAGGTGGTTGCCGTTCTCGTCGTAATACCGGCTGTCGTCGTCCTGCACCTGCTCCGCATCGGGGCGTTTGCCGATATAATAGAGGATCAGCAGGATCACGACGGAGAGCGATACCGAGGCCGCTATGATGATCAGAATGGCTGCGAGCATGTTACAGGCCACCTACGCTCTTGGACTTCTTCGGCTGAGGCTTCGGCGGAGTGACCTGACGCACTTCGCGTTTGGATTGCCGCTTCTGCGGCTGTCCTTCGGTCTGCTTGGACGGCTCGTTCGACGGGGTTTGGGCTGGAGCCTGCGACTGCGAGGAGGACTGTTTGCGCGAGTAATCCGGGTTCCAACGGTAAGATTTGATCTTTCCGGCCTCGTAATCGGGTTTTACCCAGCGATCCGCACGTTCCGGGCTTCCGGGGAATTGTAACCCCTGCAAATAGGTCGCTTTGACATCTTTGCGCTTTTCGGGGAAATTGAGGGCGTCCAGCCATTGATTGTAGGCTTCTTGGGGCAGCTCCACCCCGAACACCCGCTTGGGAATGAACATGGCCCGCGGGCCTTCCGGCAGTGGGTTGCCCTGCTCGAAACGTTTGGCGGCATATACCCCTCGGTTATGCTCCTGATAGCGCCTTTTGTCGAGGCCGCTGTGGTCGAATTCGATATTGCTCTCCGAGGCGTCGATCTGGATGTAAGCATCGCGTTTGTAGCCGGAACGGGTGGTATAGCCTTTCAGCAGGATTTTACGTCCGGAGTAGAAGTCGAGCTGTTCGCCCTCGGAGAGGTCGGCGTTCTTGATCGATGCGCGTTTCTCGAACTCCGAGACAGGCATCGCAACGAGTTCGTTCGTCCACTTGTCGCGCGAAACGTAACAGGGCGTCATCCTGCCCGGCTCCAGCTCCAGGTCGATCACCTTGCCTGCATGACGGGTTTCGACGATGTTGCGCTTGGCCTCGTCGTCGAGCAGCACGTTGTGAAAGGGCGCGTCGAGGTCGCACTTCTCCCGATAGTAGTGCGGCACGACTTTCAGCGAGCCGTCGGCCTGCTCTTCGAGCGATACGCGCCCTTTGGTGGTGACGCGCATGCCGCCGGGTTCCATCTCCGGCCGCATTTCGATCAGTCCGTGCGATTTGTGCCCGTAGGACATCGCCTTCAAATGGGGTTCGAGGTCTTCCATACGGATACCCATGCGCTCTATATCCGCCGTGTCGATTCTCGAAATATCCATAGGCTCGAAACGGGGAACCGTGATCTGCGGTTCCATCTTTGCGAGCTCCTCGGCAGGATCGACGCGGTAGTTTTCGAGCAGCTGCGGATCGAGGTCGATTCTGATGAGTTTGTTCAGCACGCTTTCGGCCATGATGAAGATCTCCGAGATACCCGTTTTTACAGGGTCTTGCGACTGCTCCATGAATTTGGTGAAAAACGCCTCCAGCGCAGGCTGGTTCGTGTTCACGTCGAACAGTTTGGCGACATTCGCCGCAGTGGGATCGAGCGTCTCGATGTTTCCGTCTTCGTCGATACTGCCGACGGCCTTCAGCCTGCCGTCCTGACCTTCTCCGGTCTGCCTGACGAGCATTACCTTCTTCTCGTCGTTCTTTACTTTTTCGTCCATCTTTGCGAAATATTAGATTAGCACCAATAGCGGTGCAGGGGACGAATTTAACCCGCCTGCGGATGGCCCGGGCAGACCGGCCGTCCCCGTTGTCACGGTTGGAACAGGTGTTGGAAGAGGTTGGCGTCGGTGCGGGCAAAATGCGGAAACGACGAACGGTCGGAACGACTATCGTTTCGACCGCCCCGGGACACTACCTCCGCCACGGATATTGTCCGGATATTCGTCCTTGCCAAGCTCCCGAACAGTCGGTATGAGTAGTGGATGTGCAGGAAGAATGACGCTCCCGCATAAGGAAGCGGAACAAGATTGCCCGCCTGAAAAAATAAAGGCGGATTCTCATCCACTCGTGGTCGGAAGATTTTTCTTCCGGCCTTTTTATGTTTTGAAGAATAAGGCCGGATTGCCTCCACATTGTACGCTTATCATTGCGATAGCCAGATCGCGAATTTCCATAGCAAACCGTCGTTTAGCGGTTTTATATCCGACATTGTTTGCTCGTTTGTAGATCAATACTAACATAGCGGTTATCAAAGTCATATAAAAGATTACCTCTATTCCGTTTTTGTTCAACGATATGAGATGACTTGCGTTTAATTCCTGCTTGATAAAACGAAAGAAGACTTCAATATCCCACCTTCTTCGGTAAGCATTGGCAATTTCTTTGGGCCTAAGCTCAAAGTCATTGGTTATGAACCAATACTCGGTAGCCGATTCGTCTTTACTGCGAGCTACGATCAGCTTCAAGGGTTCTTCAACTAACTCCTGTCGGTAATATTTATTACCTCGCTTGTCCATTACAGGTTGCCCTGTGTACAGATAGACTTTGCTGTCACGGATAAGTTCTAAGCCTCCTAAATCGCTGTCAGTAAACGGAATTTGCTCCAGTTCGACATATTTTCGGTTTTCTTTTGATCTGGCAATGAAGCATATCGACTCTTTGCTGAAGGCTGCCATATTCCTTGTTGATTGCAATCCTCTGTCCAACACGTATATGTTACGATGTCCCTGTTGCCGCTTAACGTGTTCTGACACCACTTTGGGCATGGCAATATCTTCGCTTCCGTAAATCGGATCGACAAACAAATTTACACCGCATGGCAACATATTATCTAATGCAATACTATATTTACTGCCAATTTACCGCGCTTGTTGTCGATGCCTTCAACCATCCTACCCGATGTATCTGAAACGATCGAACTATCGACCCGGATAAGGTTGTATTGTTCCATCTCCGAACTGGAATAACACTCCGAGAATCGATCATAGACACAATCGTAAATCTGACGGAAATAATCCGCAGGGATCTTCGATAACCGCTCCGAAAGGGAACTGCGACAAACTTTTTCATCGGTTTCTAACCCAAACAGAATTTTGAATACCGAATCGTTAAAAATGTCTTCGAGTGTGCGTTGACTTAAACGGTCGTTCTCCAGAATACCGTACAGCAGTAGGTAGAACATCTTTCTGCCGTGAAGAACTTTTAGTATAGTAATCGACAGTTGTCGTAGCGGAAAGGTGAGAAAGTAGGCTTTCTGGAATGAATCCCAATAGATCATTAACCCGTACTCTGTGATCCTTAAAACTTGCCATAACTTTTGATTATCAATGTAAAGATAATCAAAAAAACGCATAATAAAAAAAAATACAAACACCTAATAATCAATAAAATAATACAAAAAAAACGACCTCATAGTGGCACCCATAAATACGCATGAAACTAAAAAAAGGCCGGAAGAAAAATCTTCCGACCACGAGTGGATGCGAATCCGCCTTTACCAAAAAAGTATAATCTTTTTATAATGGTAAGAATTTTTTATGTACCTGCCTGAACGACAGAGTTAAGTGGAGGTTAAGAAAGTTGTCTGTGATGATTTAGCGACTGTGTAACTGCGCTGAATGCTGTATTTTACAACTCGTAGAACAACTTTATGCAAATCGTAGTAAGTCTTTAATAGCGGTTTGTCAATTTGCTAATATTCCAATATTAAATCTCAATCCCGTGTGAATAAACAACAAAGCAGGCACAAAACCAAAGGTTTGAGCAGTTCTTCTATTTTTTCACCTTGCAGTTGTTTCCCTTCCTTTCACTTGTTAGGTTTCTCGGACTTTTTGGGGCAATCCGAGGTTGCTATCGATTGCTTATCCAATGGAGTTACGGCTGAATATCCCGGGGTGTTGCAGCCAAGAGAAAAAAGTCGGATTTCTATATTAGGCTATTTTCATCGGTCTTCAGGCAAAGATATTTTCATAAAAACCACAGACATATAGAAAAGCAGATATGCCTACCTGTATTTTATTCGGTTTAGCTTATATAATAGAGCTAACCGACTAAAGTAAACTGAATCTTCATGTCGTTTTGCCATCCATTTCATTCTACAGCATACAGCCAAAAGAGAGAATAAATAAGTACTCATTTATTGATACTATCTCTTTTCACTGTAATTTGACCATCGCATCAGAGTTCAGTATGAACAACCATCAGCCGTCAGCTATGAATTCGACATCACTACCAACAAATGAGATATGTACTGAAGAATTGAATAATTAGAGAAATCATAACTTTATTTGAGGTCGTATTAAACCGATTATTCGCTTTTACGGTTAGTCCTCTATTGGGCAGGAAACAAGGCCTATCCTTTGGCATCAAAGAATAGGCTCTTACTATGTCTAAATAATTGGTTGAATCTTGATTAAGTATTGTAAACACATACTCAATCGCTGATAGGGTTGTATATTGGGATTAGAGGCTGCCAATATAACGGATAAATAATTAGAATATATTGATGGATTTTTTGTAGTCATGTTCAATATTGATTTTGAATATTCAACCCAAACTTGATACATAGCGTCTGTCACTTGGCCGTTTTGCATTATTTTTAGCCCTTGGTCAATTACTTGTTGTATTGGAATGTTGTTATTCATGTTCTTTATCCTCCTTTCTTGCCATCATTCTTTCTAACTGTTCTGCATTATTTGTTCCATTGGTCATAATAGCCTCGTCTGCGGCCTTTTTGGATACTTCGTTTTGCCATCTCAATTTGAAATTTGCATTAAATATCTCGAATTTTTCGAATAATGGCAGCAACCATAACAATACACAAATAAGAAATATTAGATTATCTCCTTGAAAGTCAGAAAAGAATTGAAAATTAAAACATTCAGGATAATTGCAACAAACATATGTAGTAGAAAATATTAAAATGAATGGATACCACAATCGTGATAGCCATGATAAAGTAAAGTCTATTGTTTTAGATAGACTGATTTTTTTGAGGTGTTCATTTTCAAAAAACAGCAACATAATAAAGGCAGTTAGGCATCCTCCAAGGAGGAAACACGCTATTAGTAATTTCCAATTCAACAGTTCCATGCCCATTTATCTAATTTTCCTGCAAAGATAGTTCAAGAAAGCACTACACGAAACAAGCATAAATAAAGCCTCCTCAGATGCAGGAGTATATGCTCCATCACTGTCCATCAAGGCATGTCTAATACCAGTATCAGGTTGATTCGTATAGGCATATAATTTATCAAAAGCAACCTTTAAGAGTTTGGGTATAATAATACCGTTGGCTTCCAAGCGGTTCAATGCTTTTCCCAAAGAGTTTTCGTCTGTCTTTTCTCTACAAAAAGCTTCTACAGCCGAGATTGACTCTTTGATGGAATTACGATAATCTGCCGTAGGGCGTTGTGCATATAATTCCAATGCCCTATTAAGATGTATCTTAATGTTGCGAGAAGTATTTGCCATTGCATCTTCAATTGTAGCAATCTCGCTTTTTGACGTAATCTCAACAATCTCTTGTCCGATAATGCGATAGGCAAAATTCAAACGCTCAAATTCAAAATTGAGTTGTTTGATGAACATTTGGTTTACAGGAGTCCTCCAATTATTATATCGTTTGTCAATATCTTGAAGATATTTAATAGTACATTCGACTATATCTAATTTTCGATACCAAGAATTATTTTTATCCTCCAAAAATGCAGTTGCAACGATATAATAACGTCTTCCATCTTGAAAATCGCCCTCTCGATTATTCAAAAAATAAGTCCATAAATACTGTTCCAATGCAATATATGGATCTGTATCAAAATATAAGCCTGAATCTAAAAAGAGCCTATTTTTTAATTTATCATAGCAAGAGCAAATAGCATTTTGTATCTCAGGCGTAATTTTTTCTCTAATAATTACATCCGAAGGTTTGGTGTAACCGTATCTCTCTGAAAAAAGTTTCATACAATTGTTATTCTTTTGTTTCTGATATTATATCCCAAAACCGATTGAAGAATGCGGTCAGTCGTTCGATGACGGCTTCGCGTTTCTTCGTGCGATCGCCGGTGGGCGTAAAACGGGAGACGGGCGGCAAGACTTTGGTTATAGCCGTTCCCGTCGTTTGCACGAATCCATCACGGAAAGCGTTGTCCATGAATTTGTATGCCTCGTCATGATTCAGGTTTTCGTCGGCAATAATCCGATCCAGCTCGGCACGACGCTGCTCCTCGACATAAGCGAGCCAATCTTCGTCCACGTCGGATTCGGGCGTGAGGAATTCGATGAATCGTTCGATCAACTCCTTTTTGTTGCGCAAATCAACACTCGAATCGATCGCCTTGCGGATCGACACGATAATTTCCTTGTCCTGTAGATGCTCTTCGTGGTATTTACGAATCAACGACAGAATATAGTCGATATTGACCTCTACCTGCTTGATAAGCTCCATCTCGAAGACCACATCTTCGTTGATTTGCTCCGCCTCGTGTTTCTGCGGCCGGAATTCGTTGTAGAGGTCGATATACGCACCGTGGTAATCCTGTATGTCGCGTTCAGTCAGAATCTCGCGTCCGACAAAGTCATCGAATGTCGATAGGATATTCCGTAGTTTCAGAATCGCACCGTACAACCGCACGAAGTTCTTTTTGTTCTGCTCGCCGACGATCTGTTCTCCGACGGGGTATTTCGCCTGTAATTCTTCGACTAACTCTGCATAACCGCGAATCTCCCTGTCGTTCTGTGTATAACCGTTGTAATACTCATCGAAGGTTTTGAGCAGCACGATGCCTGCCGCCTCCTTGTCTCCGAACAGGGCGAGGCTTTCGTTCGTAGCCGTTTCGAGGTTGCGGAAACATACGATGTTGCCGAACGTCTTGATGGAGTTCAGGATGCGGTTCGTGCGCGAATAGGCCTGCAAGAGCCCGTGCATCCGCAGATTTTTATCGACCCACAGCGTATTGAGCGTCGTGGCATCGAAGCCTGTCAGGAACATATTGACGACGATCAACAAATCCAACTCCCGATTCTTCATCCGGAGCGATACGTCCTTGTAGTAATTCTGGAACTTGTCGCTCGATGTGTCGTAGGAAGTTCCGAACATCGCATTGTAATCCACGATAGCGCTTTCGAGAAAATCCCGCGAACTCCGATCCAGCCCGCTCGTATCTTCGGGATTCTCGTCGATGATGAAGCCGTCCGCATCTTCATTCACGCCGAAACTGTATATGGTCGCCACTTTCAGTCGCTGCGCATCCGGCAACACCGCCATTTGCCGCTTGAATTCAGCGTAATACATCTTCGCCGTTTCGATAGAGGAGACTGCGAAGATCGAATTGAAACCCGTCAGGCGAGTCCGCCGCTTTACCTCTTCCACCTTATTGCGACGACCTGCCGATGCTACCTCGCTGATATTGGTCACGACGTGAAACTCATACGATTTCGCGGCGCGCTTCGTCTTCTGGTTGAAATGCCGGAGGATGTAGGCGACGATATTAGCGATACGTCGTTTGTCCGCCAAAGCCTCCTCGCGGGCGATGTCCCATACCATCGAGTTCTCGATCTCCTCTTTCTCCTTGATGGTGCGAACGTACTCGATGCGGAATGGCAGCACATTCTTGTCGTTGATGGCATCGACGATCGTATAGGTGTGCAGCTGCTCGCCGAACGCCTGCTTGGTCGTCCGCAGATTCGGCTTGCCGCCGCTTATGGCGTTCTTTGCAAAAATGGGAGTACCTGTAAAGCCGAAAAGGAAATAGCGTTTGAATCTCCGGATGATTGCAGTGTGCATATCGCCAAATTGCGAGCGGTGGCACTCGTCGAAAATGATGACGATTTTTTGCCGGAACACAGAGTGCTCTGCATGACGGCCGATGAAAACCGAAAGTTTCTGAATGGTCGTGATGATGATTTTCGCCTCCGGATCCTCCAACTGTCGTTTCAGAATCGCCGTACTCGTATTGCTGTTGGCCGCTCCGCGCTCGAACTTGTCGTACTCGCGCATGGTCTGGTAGTCGAGGTCTTTGCGATCGACCACGAACAACACCTTGTCGATGTAAGGCAGTTTACTCGCCAACTGCGCCGTCTTGAACGACGTGAGCGTCTTGCCGCTGCCCGTCGTATGCCAGACGTATCCGCCGCCTTCTACTGTGCCGTACAGTCGGTAGTTGTCTGCTATACCGATTTTACTCAAAATGCGCTCCGTCGCCACGACCTGATAAGGACGCATGACGAGCAGCATCCGGTCGGAGGTGAAGACGCAGTAGCGGGTCAGCAGATTGAGCAACGTATGTTTGGCGAAGAATGTACGGCCGAAGCCCATAAGGTCAGCAATAGGCCGGTTGTTGGCATCGGCCCACCACGAGGTAAACTCGAAACTGTTGCTCGTCTGCTTACTCTTGGATTTGCTACCGCCCGAAGCCTCCTTGATATGGCTCTGGCGTGTGGTATTGCTGTAATACTTGGTATAGGTTCCGTTCGATATGACGAAGAGCTGCACAAACTCGAACAGCCCGCTGCCTGCCCAGAAACTCTCCCGCTGGTAGCGGTCGATCTGATTGAAAGCATCCCGAATATCGACACCGCGCCGCTTCAGTTCGATGTGGGCTAACGGAAGACCGTTCACCAATACGGTAACGTCGTAACGATTGGGGCGTGCGCCGCTATCGACTTCGTATTGATTGATGACCTGAAGCGAGTTGTTGTGGATATTGGCCTTGTCGAGCAGGTAGATATTCTTGACTGTTCCGTCGTCGCGTGTCAGCAGTTGCACATGGTCTTCCTGAATGATGGCGGTCTTTTCGACGATTCCGCTGTTCTTGTTGGCTATACAACCCGTGAAGAACCGCGACCACTCCCCGTCAGTAAAGGTGTAGCCGTTGAGTTTTTCCAGCTGCCGGCGCAGGTTGGCGATCAACTCCGCTTCGGTATGAATCGGCAGGTACTCGTAAGCTTGTTCGGTCAACAGTTTGATAAACACCCGTTCGAGCTCGGCCTCCGACTGATACTCTTTCTCCGTGCGGTACTCGACCTGATAGTCGCTGACGACCGTACTTTCTGGATTTTCAGCTACAAGGTTGTATTTTTGCATCTTCTTTGCGCTTAAAGGTCAGTAGTTTATCTCTGTAATATTCGTATTGCCGCCGTCGGACGGCAATCTCGGCTGGCAGTCCCTCCGAAATATCGTTTACCAAAGCCTCGAATTTATCGAGAATGGCAACGATGCGTTGTTGCTCCTCCATTGGAGGAATGGGGATTACCACCTTTCCAAAACGTTTTTTAGAGACATTGAATCGTGTTACACCGCTCGCTGTTTTTACAATTTGTTTTCGTGTGTTTTCACTACGAAATAAGAATTTCATAAAATCGGGCAACAACAACGTCTTATCGTATATCCGAAAACCGAAGCAAAAACTATTGAGATATAAATTTTCACTTGGCTGTGTGGTCATAACAGAGGACATTCCGCAATCTTCAGGCGTTTCCGAAGAACCGGTAAATACGACATCGCCGTACTCTATTTTGTTCTGCTTCTCGCCCTCTGCTATTTTTACCATGTCATTTATATTGGTGTCTATTGCTATATTGGAATAGACATTCATATAAGTTACGAACTTGGCATTACCGTCCGTAAAATCGCTTTTGCTTTTACCCGAAAGTCCGCCGTAAAACACGCCTAAATCGCCTAATTTATACCATTTTACACCTTCAGAATCCCCCCCCCGAATTTCTTGAAATTCAGCAACTTATTGCGATAGTATTCGTATTGTTTCCGCCTTGCCTCCAGTTCTGCCTCCAGTTCTGCCTCCAGTTCTGCCTCCAGTTCCGTAAACTTATCGAGAATAGTTACAATCTCTTCCTGAATCGAAAGGGGCGGAACGGGAATCTCAATTTTTGCTATATCACCGACTTTAATATCGACAACCTTTGCACCTCTTGCATACTTCTTTTTTTGCTGAAAAAAATTATCAGTATTGAAAAAGTACGATATATATTTCGGGTTTTGTTCATGCGAAAACACACTAGCGTGTCCACCTGTTACAATTTCATCTTCACCTAACCATGCAATAGCTTTACAAACATCTTCTATGTTCTCACTTGTGCAAGCAATAATTATATCACCGGTTTTTACTTTTGTTAGTTTTCGAGCTAATATTGGATCTACATAAGATTTTGTTTGTGATGCAAATAGGTTGTAATAAGTATAAATTTGCCCATAATGAATACAACCAACACCTTCTTCCGTAAAATCTTTCTTTTGCAAACCGTTACCCCTTACAAAAGTACCTATTTCTCCCAATGCTTTATATTCTACTCCATTGGGACACAACTCCCGAATCATCTCCTCGATACGGTTCATTGCTCACCTCCTTTCTCCTTGTCGGCTGCACGCTCCTCCAGTTGCACGAAGCGGTCGAAATCGCTCGTATAGAGACGATCCTGAACAATGCGATATTTCTCCCATTCGCTTTCGGCATGGGCTTTGGCCAGCTCTGCCGAGATGCGGCCGGCATTGGCAAGCACCTCCCGATCCATCAGCGACAAAAATCCGTTCAACCGTTTCTCCCAGTCCTCCATCGTCATGGGGATATGGCGCATGGCCTGTATCTCCGCCAGATCGAGGTAGGCCGAAACGATGCGGCCAAGCGTCTGCAACTCCTCTTCCGTAAGATAATTTTTGGCGATAGTTGCATCGTACTTATGTATCTTGCCGTGCGGTGCACCCTCCCAAGTTGTCAACCCCATATGTTCCTTATCGGCATCAGCGCGTTTATATACCAACTCGGCAGCCGTATGACCGTGTACGCTGTAATGCATCTTGTTCTGCACGGCAGCAAAAAAACGTTGGGTGGATTTTGCAGTCGGGTCATAGTCGACGGCCGTAGCATAGATATCCGTAATTTTCTGGTAAAAACGACGTTCCGACATGCGAATCTCACGGATGCGCTCCAACTGCTTCTCGAAATAGTCTTTCGTAAGCACCGTACCGCCCCGTTTCAGCCGCTCGTCGTCCATCACCCATCCCTGTATGGTGTAGTCCTTGACGACCGTATTCGCCCACTTGCGGAACTGTACGGCACGCTCGTTATTGACCTTGAAGCCTATGGAGATAATCATCTGGAGACTATAATGTTTCACTTCGCGGCTGACCTCACGGCTGCCTTCGGTTTGAACTATCCGGAAATTCCGGACAGTTGCCGCCTCGGACAATTCGTTGTCGGCGTAAATCTTCCGGATATGTTCGTTGATGGTGCGTACATCCACGCCATACAGCTCCGCCATCATACGCTGGGTCAGCCAAATGTTTTCATCCTCATACCGAAGTTCCACACGGGAAGGATTTTCGCCCGTAGCCGCTACGAAGATCAGGTATTCGGCGGCCGAACTGCGAATCGTTATCTCTTTATTGTTCATACTCAATCCTTTCTTACAAAGTGGCTACAATTGCATCGATTGCCGTGCGCAGCACGTTTTGGCGGGCGACGATTTCGGCAATCCGCTTGTTCAACTCGTCAATATCCACCTCCTCGCGCGTGTCGGGCTGTTCGACGTATGACGAAACCGATATGTTGTAATCGTTCTCGGCAATCTTGCCGTTTTCGACCAGACGGGCGAAATGCGCATCGTCCTTGCGGGCGACGAACGCATCGAGAATCCGCGCGATATTCGCGGCGGAGAGTTTGTTCTTGTTGCCCTCGTGGATAAACTCGCCCGAGGCATCGATAAAGAGCGTCGCGTTATCCTTTTTGCTCTTTTTCAGTACGATGATGCAGGTAGCGATGCCGACCCCGAAAAAGAGATTAGCGGGCAGTTGGATAACGGTGTCGATATAGTTGTTGTCGATCAGGTATTTGCGGATTTTCTGCTCCGCACCGCCACGATAAAGCACGCCCGGGAACTCGACGATCGCCGCCGTGCCGTTGGTCGCCAGCCACGAAAGCATGTGCATCGTAAAGGCGAGGTCGGCCTTGCTTTTAGGTGCAAGGATACCGGCAGGCGAAAACCGGGGATCGTTTATCAAGAGCGGATTTTCATCGCCCGCCCACTTGATCGAGTACGGCGGATTGGAGACGATGCACTCGAACGGCTCGTCGTCCCAGTGTTTCGGTGCCAGCAGCGTATCGCCCAGCGCGATGTCGAACTTTTCGTAGTTGATGTCGTGCAGGAACATGTTGATGCGGCAGAGGTTGTAGGTGGTGATGTTGATCTCTTGCCCGTAAAATCCCTGACGTACGTTCTCCTTGCCCAGCACTTTGGCGAATTTCAGCAACAGCGAACCGCTGCCGCAGGCCGGATCATACACTTTGTTCACCTGTTTTTTGCCGACGAGCGTAATACGGGCAAGAAGCTCGGAAACCTCCTGCGGCGTGAAGAATTCGCCACCCGATTTTCCCGCATTGCTGGCATACATCGTCATCAGGAACTCGTAGGCATCGCCGAAGGTGTCGATTTGGTTGTCGGCAAGGTTGCCGAACTTCATGTCGCCGATTTTATCGAGAATCTTCACCAACGTCTCGTTGCGCTTCTGCACCGTCGCTCCGAGTTTGTTGCTGTTCACGTCGATGTCGGCGAACAGGCCTTTCATATCCTCCTCGCTCGCCGCGCCCTTGGCCGAGTTCTCGATCGCGTGGAAAATATTGCTCAACGTTTCGTTCAGGTTGGGATCTGCCGCTGCCCGCCTGCGCACATTGCCGAAAAGCTGCGACGGGAGGATATAGAATCCCCGCTCCTGCACGGTTACCTCGCGCCCGAATTCGGCCTGCTCGTCCGAGCACGCGGCATAATCGAAGTCGGCGTTTCCCGCACGCCGTTCCTCCGCATTGATGAAGGCAGTGATGTTCTCGGAAATGAAGCGGTAGAACAACATTCCCAAGACGTAGTTTTTGAAGTCCCAGCCATCGACACTGCCCCGCAGGTCGTTGGCTATCTGCCAGATCGTGCGGTGGAGTTCCGCGCGCTCCTGTTCTTTTGCCATATGTTATTTGTTTATCAATTCCTTAATATCCACATCCAGCAGTTCGGCAATACGAATCACCGTATCCAGCTGCGGCTGCGACGAGTTGGAACACCACTTCGATACAGTCGAAGGGTCTTTGCCCAACTGCTCCGCCAGCCATTTGCCCGTTTTATTCTTCTCAGCAAGAATAATTTTCAATCGGTTTACCTCTTTCATCTCTATCTTCAAAACAGATTGCTAACAAAGATATTGAAAATAATTCAATCATTAAAATCTTTGATAGAAGTTTTATCAGTCGTTGAGATATCTTATATTTTTATCGGATAGCTTTCGGCGGTTGGGACTGTTTTCTTGTATTGGACGGTTGCCAATGCCCTTTTGATTAGATTTCGCTTGTATGCCACGAAATTCATTTCGGGGGAGCCTATTATCCGGGCTTCCCGTTATTCTATCCGGTTCAGCCTGCGGACTTTTCCTGAATCGTCCACAGACGGGCATAAAGCCCCTACTGCTGCATAAGTATACGTAGAAATACATATTGCGCACATACAAAACGTATTTCTATGTATACTTACGGAATTTCGGCTATATTTGCAGTCGGAACAAGACGAATAGAGCTTGTATTTCAGCGTTTTGAAATCCGTCCGAAACTGCCTTTACTACTCGGAACAGAGTAACGGGATAGTAACAGTTGTCTTTTCGATGGCTTCGATTTGGCTACGACAGCGCAGTCCGTTACTCTCTAAACCCCTTGTTTTCAACCTTCTTGCCTCAATTCGCTCGAATTCTCGGTTTTTATTCCTATCTTTGTCGCAGAAGAGTTATTTGATAGCATAAGAATATTAAGAATATAGTGTTTCTGAACACTTTCCTTTTTCTTATCCGTTAGCTTATCTCATGCGCGTCCTTCGTAATATGCTCGTAGTCAATTAAACATATACAGACTACATCAAAGATACGAAAAAACAGGAAATCCGTATCGCGTACGGGGTGTTATTCCGTTTGCCGGGTGTTGCCGCGGGATATTCCGGGCTATTCCCGCGCCTCCTCCTTCAGCGTGACGTCGACACCGGTGCGTGCGAAACTGCCCCCGCACCATCCCTCGGCTTCCGAGACGCGGTCGGCTTCGGTGAATTCGACCGGAACGGACTGTGCCGCGAACTCCCCGCCGTTGGACGGGCCGTCGGTGTCGGTAAACAGGATGTCCGCCGTCGTTTCAATGGAGAATAATTGTCCGGGAAGTTCGTAGGAACCGTCGTCCCCGGTCAGGGCCTTATAGGGGCTGTTTTGTTGGAGTACCTCGATCCCGGGTATCGGGGTGCCGGTTTTGTCGGTTACCTTGCCGCCGACCCAGATATCTACGTGCGGCGTCCCGTACATGACGGGCGGTGGTTCTCCGTTTTTCTGTTTTTCGCAGGCCGTAGAGAACCCGAGCAGTGTCAGCAACAGGAAGGACAGGCGTTTTTTGATGCGTTTTTTCATGGCAGGAGCGGGATTGTGGTTGCTACCCGAAATATAGGGAATAAATCGGAATTCGCAAAATCGCGGATTATCTTTATCTTTGCATCACAATCGCAGAAGAGATGAATCTTTCGGAATACAGTCGCCGCCCGAGTTGCGAGGTGCGCATCGGGCGGGTCGTGATCGGCGGCGGGCACCCGGTCGCCGTGCAGTCGATGACCAACACCGACACCAACGATACCGAAGCCAGCGTGGCGCAGATCGAACGGATCGACCGCGCCGGGGGAAAGATCGTGCGCCTTACGGCACAGGGGCGGCGCGAGGGCGAGAACCTCGCCCGCATCGTCCGCCGCCTGCGCGACGAGGGCTTCGATACGGCCGTCGTGGCCGACATCCACTTCCTGCCCGAGGTGGCCGCCATTGCCGCGCAATATGTCGACAAGGTGCGCATCAACCCGGGCAATTACCGCACGGATCGCGGGGAGCTGGAGGAGTTGATCGCCCGCTGCCGCGAGCGGGGCGTCGCCCTGCGCATCGGCGTCAACCACGGGTCGCTCGCCAAACGTGTCTTCGACCAGTGGGGCGATACGCCGCAGGGCATGGTCGTCTCGGCCATGGAGTTCCTGCGTGTCTGCAAGGCGCACGGGTTCGACCAGGTCGTCGTGTCGATGAAGTCGAGCAACACGCGCGTCATGGTCGCCGCTTACCGGCTGCTGGTCGCGGCGATGGATGCCGAGGATATGCACTATCCGATCCACTTGGGCGTCACCGAGGCCGGCAGCGGCATCGAGGGGCGTATCAAGAGCGCCGTAGGTATCGGGGCGCTGCTCTGCGACGGCATCGGCGACACGATCCGCGTATCGCTGACCGAGGCCCCGGAGCACGAAATTCCCGTGGCGGAACTGCTGGTAAGGCACTTCGCGGAGCGCCCCGGGACATTTCCCGTGCTGCATCCCGAGCGGTACTCCCCGACCGAGTACCGCCGCCGTACGAATATACAGGTGCCGGTCGTGCACAGCGAGCCGCTCGACGGCTTCCGCGTAATCGAGGCTGTGTCGGGCAATCCTACGGCCGAGCTGCGCGCCGCGATCCTGAACCTCGATACCCCCGAACCGGTCGTCGTGAAACGCCGTTACGAGGAGACCTCGCCCGAGGTGCTGGCCGTGAAGGCCGCCGCCGACCTGGGGGTGCTGCTGCTCGACGGGCTGGCCGACGGCATCTGGATCGACGCGCCCGGATTTGCCGAAGATCAGGTGCGCGAGATCGAGCTGATGATCCTGCAGGCGGCGCGCGTGCGGTTCTCGCACACCGAGTACATCGCCTGCCCGAGTTGCGGCCGCACGCTTTACGACATCGAAAAGACCCTCGCCGACATCAAGTCGCGCACGTCGCACCTCTCGAACCTCAAGATCGGCGTCATGGGGTGCATCGTCAACGGCCCCGGCGAGATGGCCGATGCCGACTACGGGTACGTGGGTGCCGCACCCGGCCGCATCACGCTCTACAAGGGGCGCACGGTCGTGGCACGCAACATCCCGCAGCAGGAGGCGCTCGACCGCCTCGTGGAACTGATCAAGGCCGACGGCGAGTGGGTGGAGCCATGACGATCCTGCCGCTCGCATACCTGCCCTCGGTCGAGTACTTCGCACACCTCGTGCGCGGCGGGTGCGTCGTCGACCTAGGCGAACATTTCGTGAAGCGCTCGGAGCGCAACCGGGCCCGCATCCTCGCTACGGACGGGGTGATGGAGCTGACCGTCCATGTACGCAACGCCAACCGTCCCCGCCAGGTGGTACGCGACGTGCGGATCGACTATTCGAAACGCTGGCAGCACCAGCACTGGGGGGCTCTGGTCGCCTCCTACAAAGGGTCGCCCTATTTCGATTTTTACGCCGAATATTTCGAACCTTTCTACCGCCGGGAGTACGGGTTCCTGGCCGATTACAATGCCGAACTGCTCGAGCGCCTCTGCTCCCTGCTGCATGTTCCCATGCCGGAGTTCTCCCAAACGTATATCGATGCCGCCGCGGGCGATACCGACCTGCGCCCCAAACGACGCAAAGAGGGCCCGGCATTCATTGCCGAGCCCTATGTGCAGGTCTTTTCCGACCGTATGCCTTTTCAGCCTAATTTGTCGGTTGCGGATTTGCTGTTCGCCGAGGGGCCGGAAGCCGTTTCGGTTTTAGGACGTTGCCTACCCTGACCGTCACGCTGTCGCGCAGCTGCCCGGCGATGGCCTTGATCTCGACCGTACCGCGCAGCGACACCGAATCCGTGCGGTACTGGCAGGCGGCGTATTCCGTCACGGCCAGCGTATCGGCGCCTGCCAGCAGTGTGGGAACCCCTGCCGATGAATAAATCTGGAATGCCTGCCGCTCTCCGTCACGCAGCGTCCGCCGCTTGTCGGTGATGTGCAGCGTCGGCTCCTCCTTGTTCCACAAGGCCTTATACAGATAGAACGCATCCTTGCGCTCGCGGCGGTCGATGGTCACCAGTCCGGCGCCGTTCACCCCGTAAGGCCGGCGTACCGAACCGTAATCGAACATGTTGTTGATCCAGGTGCCCCAGAAGAGCGAATCGTTCTGGAGGTTCTTGGCATATTCCTCGTGGAAGCGTGTCTGGCGCTCTTCGGGCATCCAGTTCGCGCGGGGTGCCGCCTGCGCCGTATAGCTCTTGTGCCCGATGAAGCCGCTGCCCCCGTAGCATATTCCCGAGCGGAGGTGCGACCAGCCTTTTTGTAATTGGTCGCGCCATACGGTCACATCGTCCGTCGTACCTTTGCGCCAGCCGACGTCCTGCCGCCACACGATCAGGTCGGTGATGAAATTGATGTTGCCGTCCTGGTCGCTGCAAGCTACCGTGGGGCGCGAGGGGTCGAGGGCGTGTGCCGCCGCATTGAGTTTACCCAGGTACGGGGTTACGTCGTTGCCGCGCATCCAGAGCCGCGAGAAAATGCCCCACATCACCACCGAGGGGTGGTTGTAGTTCTGGGCGATGATCTCCTGCAATTGTTGCAGGCCGTTTTGTTCGAACTGCGGGGTGGCGTAATAGGCTATGTCGCCCAGGAACGAGGAGCGGTGGAACGGCGCATCGACCCACACCAGCATGCCCAGTTCGTCGCAACGGTCGTAGAGGTATTGCGCATGGGGCATCACGGCCGAGCGCAGAGCGTTGGCTCCGAGGGTGCGGATCTGGCTGAGGTCGGCGTCATAGTCGGGCGCGATGAGTGCGCCGCCCGAGATGGCGTTGTCGTGGTAGAGCGTTACGCCGTGTATCGGGATGCGGATGCCGTTGATCGCAAAGCCGCCCGCCGGGGTCGCCGCGATGCTGCGGAAACCCGTACGCACGGCTACGCTGTCGGTGACGGTCGCGTCGCCGATACTCACCGATACCCGGTAGAGGGCCGGGTTGGCGGGGCTCCACAACCGGGGGGCGTCGACCGAGAAGGGAATCGTGACGGGTTTCCCGTCGAGGCGCGCCTTCTGCCGTTTGGAAAATACGCGGCTGCCGTCGGGCGCCGTGATGTCGAGCGTCAGGACGCAGCTGTTCTCCCCGCCGGTGACGAGGTGTATCTCCGCTTCGCCTTCGACCCGATCTTCGCCGACCGAGTTCTGGCGCACCAGTATGCCGTCCGAGCCGAGGTAGAGGGGCGATACGGCCGTCTTTTCCGTGAGGATCAGCTCGGCTTCGCGGTAGATGCCCCCGTAGAGGTTCATGTCCGTCGAGGTGGGAAGTACGTCGTCGCAGTAGTTGTTGCTGACCACGACCAGCAGCGCATTGTCGGAACCGAATCGTATCTTGTCGGTGATTTCGAGCGCAAAAGCCGTACCTCCGCCTTTGTGCCCGCCGACATAATAGCCGTTGACGAAGACGTCGGCCACGCTTTGCACGCCGTAGAATTTCACGAATAACCGTTTGGTCGCCCATTCGGCCGGGATATACATGTTGTTCTGGTAGTTTGCCGTTGTCTCGAGGAAATATCCGGTGCCGCCCGTGTCGGTATTCCAGGTGTGGGGCAGCGTAACATGCCGGGCATTGTCGCTGCTGTTCTCCGACTTGAAGAAGAAACGCCATCCCTCGTTCAGGGGGAATACCTCGCGGGCCTGTGCGAAGGCGTAGGCGGCGAGGAGCATGAGTGTCGCTATGTATCGTTTCATTGTCGCGGATGGTTTTGGTGTCTTGTTGCAAAGATAATACAACGCCGGCTCAAAATCAAATTTTCCGTTGCGGGCGCCGTTTCCGTGCGGGGGGCATCCGCGGTTGGCTGTCCGGCGTTGCGCGGGGCGAATGCCTGCCGGGGGCCTGTGTCCGTGTATTGCGCCACTGGGCGGTTGTATGCTTGCGCGGGCCGGCTGGGCCGGGTGCATGGCCGGGCACATGGCTGGAGCAGGCTTGGGCGAGAGCCGTGTGGCGTGTGTGGTGTGTCGCGGGCGATGCCGGAAAGAGGAGTTCCGGAAGAGTTCCGGGGAACTTCCGGGCATAAAAAAAGCGGCAGACCGCGCCTCTTCGGTCTGCCGCAGGCAGGAGTTTTACTTGAAAGTGGGAGTTGTTGTTACCAAAAAATTTGGGATGTGCGACCCCTGCTTTGGGGAACTGGTTTCCCGCATCCCCGGCACCGTCCCGAAGGACGGCGCCGGATATTGCGGAAAGGGAAGCTAAACTTATTCGGTTACGGGGGTCAGCTTGAACTCGAAGATCGAGCTTTCGTTGTATCCGTAGTTGCCCGTTACGGCGATCTTTGCCTTGACGGTGAAGGTCTTCACAAAGGTCTGTGCCGTGTTGTCGTTCACAATGAACTTGTAGCCGTCGGTGAACCGGTAATCCAGTACCGAAGTGCCGTCTTCGCAAGCGACCGATGCGATCGACCACGTAGCGTTCAGGTTGTAGGTATTGCTGATCGAAGCCCAGTTCATGACACCGATCCACTGGTTCGTTACCACGCCGCCTTCCGTTGCCGAGAACAACTCGTTGTTTTCGAAGTCATACAGCTGGGCATAGTCGTAGAGGTTGATCTCCTTGCGTACGTTGGCCGGAACCTCGATCGAAACATTCTCAGCTACGGTCGGAACGGCGGTGATCGGTTTCTTGACCGCTACCTTGAAGTCGCGAACCTCGACCTTGCTGCGGTTTGCATCGTACAGCGTCGTGGTGATGGTGATGTCGTCTGCCGGGTAGGCGCTGTTCCAGTTCAGCGTCTTGCCGTCCGCCGCGATGGCCGGGCACTGGCCTGCCACCATGCTCTGCGGGATGTTCACGGCATACGTAACCGTTGCACCCACATCGGCGGGCTGTGCATAGAGGGCCAGCGTCAGGTCTACGTTATTGTACTTGAAGGTACTGTTCCGGTAGGTGAGACGTCCTGTCGAGAAATCGAGTACGCCTTCGAGCGTTACCACGCCGTTCAGCAGGCGTGCGCCTTCCTGGAGCTTGACCGTGGGCTTGGTTACCGTGAAGTCGCCGACCACCTTGATCTTGGGCCCGTAGGGAACCTCGATCGTCTGGTTCGCATTCATCGAGAAGCCGATAGCACCCGTCGAGAAGTCCATGTCGCTCAGCGTTACACCGAAATGCGGGTTGGAACCGGCTGTACCGTTGAAGAATTGAATAGTCCGGTCTGTCCTGCCTGCATTGGGGGTCAGCGTCGAGGTGAAAGTCTTAGCGGCTGCTTTGCCAACGATTTTCCATACATTGGAACGAGTATTACCGAAATACCTGCGTAGGTCAGCAGAGCTGTAAACGCCTTTATCCCCAGCATTCCCTGAGATCTGGTCATATGTGTAGACATTCTGTTCCGTCCGGATGGGGTTCAGCGTTTTCGAAATATCGAGCGTCTGTGCCGTCGGGCCGTTTACGGTGATCTCGGCCGTAACCTTGATCTGGTCGCCCGCCAGAATGTCGATCGTCTTGCTTACCTTGATCGTCCGGACGCCTTCGCTATAGGAGTAACCCGAAACCTGGAACTGGATCCACTGCGAGTCGGGATCGTCGTGCGGGAGCGAGGAGCGTACTGCGGATACCTTGATACCTGCATCCAGGCCCGAGGCTTCCTCTACGACCCATTCGATCGGGTTCTCCAGATAGCCTGCGATGTCGTTGAACTGCTCTGCGGTGAGTGCGGGAGCGCCGCCGGTAGCCGCGAAGCGGCCTTCGCTGGTCGTGTATACGACGTTCGAGAAGTCGCCGTCAGCGTTCGTATTCCACTTAGTATACTGCCAATCGAACGAAGTCGGAGCCACGGCATAGTCGCCCAGCATTTCGCGGGTGTAAGTGATAACGGCAACGTACTGATCGAGGGTTACGATCTTGTTGTTTACAGTCATGGTCATATCGCCCCTGTCGGTAACCGTACCGCCGATATTGCGGGTATTGGGCGTTTTAACCGTAACAGTCTCCTTCGTCACGCGGTTGCCCGCTACGTTGTAGGATTGTGCCAAAGCCGGCGAGAAGGTGAAGTCGCTCGCGGTGATACCATTCGTGGAAACTGCAGCCTCACGCGATACGTTGGCGGCAACCTCGTCGCCGTCCTTCATGAATTTCGGCAGAATGTCCCAATCGTACTTCTTGGCAGCGTCGGCTACCGAGATCAGCGTACCGTCGAAGTCTTCGAACACGACTACATATTCGCCCATCATCTTGAGGGGGGTCTTGTCGTTGTAGAACTTCGAATATTTTACCGTGTTGTACTCCAGGGCGCTCAGCGGCTGGTAGCCTTCGCCTTCGGGTTTGGCGACGATGAATTGGTCGGTGAGGTTTTCGCCGTCGGGTACGACTGCGTAGTATTTCGAAATGAACTCGATACCCTGCATACCTTCGCTGGCGCTGGTCTGTACGATTTTCAGGGCGATGGCGAGCACTTTTTCCTCTTCGAGCTGCTGCTTGTAGTAGTCCGTGTTGATCAGCATGCGGAACTGGCCTTTGGCCGCGCTTACCAACTCTACCTTTTCGATGCTGGTGAACTGGGCGCGCGTATTGTACGTGCTTATCTCTTCCTCGAAGAAGTCAAGCGATACCGTACCGTTGGCATAACCCGTGACGATGCCGCCGGCGAGTTTGGCGGGGGTAACCTGGAAGGTGATCCACTTTTTGGGGTTGGTGTTCACGTCGATAGGCTCGCCGTTGTCGGACAAGATATAATCGTTGCCCAACTGGATCATGTTCTCCGCCATCTCGTCCCATAAGCACGAGGGAACGAGTTCCAGCGACTGGATACGGTCGGCGAGTTCGCCTACCTGGCCTTCGAGTGCTCCGATACGCGCTTCGTGGGCGTCGATCTGATCCTGGAGGTTCTGTTTGAGGGCGTCGAGTTTCGATTTCAGCTCCGTGCCGATGATGCCGTCTTCGGCCAGCGCCGAGGTGATGATGCCGTTCACGCCGGCGAGGAATTCCGCGCAGTTTGCGTTGTAGGAGGCTTTCACCTCTGCGAGCGTCGTTTTGGCGTCGATGGCGCTCTGCAGGCGCTGCTCGAGCAGGGCCAGCGTACCGCCGTCCTTGGTCATCTCCTCCATCCATGCGTTGAGTGTGTCGATCTCGGCTTCGGCAGCGTCTGCACGGCCTTCGATGCTGGTCTTGAACTCGCCGTAGGCCGTGAGGAACGCCTCGTAGGTGCTCTTCAGCAGGTAGTTGTCGAGCATAGCTACAACGTCTGCCTTGGCAGCGTCGATGTAACCCTTGATCGTCTGGCCCTCGGGGAACCCGGCGCAGAGAGCCTGCAATACCGAGATAGCCTGGGCGTTGGCCTGAAGCGACTGGTTGGTTGCCTGCGTGAAAGCATCGTATTCCGACTGATCCACCTTGCCGGCGATCTGGGTCTTCATCGTTTCGATCTGGCTCTTGATGGCGTCGATCGCTTCGTTGCAGGCCGTGATCTTAGTGTCCAGCGCGGCGATCTCGCCGGCGAACTTGGCATCCAGTGCGGCCAGTTTCTGGTCGATGACCGTCTTGGTGTAGTAGTTGGCTGCCAGATCGTCGGCGACCTTCTTGATTTCGGCTTTGAGGTCGGTGTTGTAACCTTCGACTTTCGAACCCAGGGCGTTCAGGTCGCCGGTGAGCTTGGCGATGTCTGCCTCGTGCGTGTTCTTCAGCGCAGCGATCGACGCTTCGAGCGCACTCTTGGCTGCCGTCAGATCCGAAGCCTGCTTCTCCAGGGCGGTTTTTAATTCTGCGTCAGCTGCTTTATAGGCGGTTTCAAGCGAAGCGATCGACGAGTTGATGGCGGCAATCTGCTGCTCTAAAGTAGCGAGTTTTCCCGTTTCCAACTGGTCGAGGCGATCGTTCACTTTGTCGATGTCGTCGTCGTAGTCCTTACAACCGACACCGGCTAACATTGTTCCCGTGAGGAACAGTAGGGAGAATTATTTTGGCCTTATTTATCAATCGGTTAAGGACGGTAAAAAGCAGTCGGTTGACACGACGGTTTACAATCCGCCGGTGTTGGTTTCGAGCTGATCCGGCCGGGGGATTTGCCAGATGCGCTTGTTGGCGCTGATGATCTTGTCGGTGTCGAACTCCTTGAGGTAGGTTTCGATCTCCGCGGGGTTGCGTCCCATGTTCTGGGCGATCAGGGGCAGGGGAACGTCAGCATGATAGAGCCGGGACGCATAGGTATGGCGGGCCGCATAGAAGGTGACTTTCCGCGTGAGGCCGATGCGCCTGGCGACCCGTTGCAGACTTCGGTTTATCACGTTATTCGCATAGGTGATCCGTTCGAACTGGTGTTCGGGGTCTTCGTCGAAGTAGATCGGGAAGACGAAATCGTTGCCCCGCACCTTTCCCGACCGTACGAACGCGGCCATGTAGGGCCATGCCACCGACCGCTCGACCAGCACCCGCGTCGGGTGTTGCGTCTTGGCACGGACGAGGTTGATCTCGTAGAACGTGGCCGTCGCCTTGTGCGCTTCGGCATATCGCAGGCCGTATGCCGTACGATCCCGGTCGTATTTCTCCTTGTCAGGAATTTCGATGCAGACCAGATCCTTCCACTTCAGCCGGGCGAGGTCGACCAGGGCGAGCCCCTGGAAGATATAGGAACAGATAAACAGGGCGAGCGAAAACTGTTCGGCGTCGATCGCAGCCTGCCTGACGGTACCGTCCGCCCCATACCGCCGGCTGCGCCAGTAGCACCGCCGCATTGCCTTTGCATCAGGCTTCCGGCCCGTCTTATAATAATAGGTGTCGAGGTAGTAACGTACGATCGCTTCCAGCTCCCCGGTTTCCAGCGCCCGTTTGGCCGTCCTGACATCGAGCCTCCGGCTGAGGCGGAACCCGTGGAACGGGCTTACGGCCAGCTGGCCGCTTTGGCAGGCGTAATTCATCAGCGCCTTGAATGCGCTGAAGAAGCGTTTGATGCTCGTATCGGCGTAGCGCGTATGGAGGTGCTGTTCGAAATCCTGCAGCCAGGCCTTATCCACGTCGAACAACTCGACCGTCCGGTTCTGGGAATACCGTCCGACAATGTGCCGCAGCGTCTGGTAACCGGCCGCCGTATTGTGTTTCTGCATGGTATCCCTGAAATAGGCGATGCGTTCTTCGAACAGGTCGTCCAGCGTTTTGCGCGACGGCGGTTTCCGCCCCGAAGCCTCGAGCAGGCTCTGCACCGAATAGGCCATGCCCTGCCGTTCGTAATCCAGCACCTTGTTTTTCAGGCGCGTCAGTTCCGATTCGATAAGGGCGTTCATATTCACCGAGAGGGGATGGCGGCCGCGCACCTCCTGTTTGGCGGCATTCCAGAGCCGTGCCGGGCAGGAAAGCCCCGTGCTTTTGTATTTGCGCCGTCCGTTATAACAGACCCGGATCATGACGGGGTGTTCGCCGTTGGCAAGGGTTTTCGAAGTATACAGGAGTGCGGTAACGGTGGCCTTTGCGGTTTTCATTTTTCCGGTTTACGCTATGGTTTACAAATAAGGGTCGGGAAAAGACCTGTTGTCCCGGTGACATACGTCCTATACGGCTGGTGTGCAACAATAAGTCCCACCCGATGCCCCGCCGGGAAAAGGCACAATAAAAATCCCTCTCCGGGAGAGGGATTCATCTTGTGGCGGCAGGCCGCATCAGCCTTTGCGCTTGTAGCGCGAGGGGCTCGTGCCGGTATGCTGCTTGAAGTATTTGCCGAAAAACGACTGGGTCGAGAAATTGAGGTGGTAAGCGATTTCCTGGATACTCATTCCCGAGTATTTCAGCAGCGCTTTGGCCTCGAGGATCACCGACTCGTCGATCCAGCGCGCAGCGGTCTTGCCGCTGACCTCCTTGACGACCGACGACAGGTATTTCGGCGTGATATTCAGCTGTTTGGCATAAAAACTTACGTTGCGTTCCCGCTTGTTGTACTGTTGCAACAGGGACATGAATTCGTCGAAGAGGACTTCGCAGCGCCCCTGTTTGATTTCGCCGGGCTGCTCGCGCTGGTTGATCTCGGTGATGATGTAGAAGGCCGTGGTGAAAAGCGTGCGGATGATCTCGTGGCGGTAACGCTCCTTGTCGCTGCGCAGCATGGTCTTGATCAGTTGGAACAGCTGGCGTATCTCGTCCACGTCCTGCGGCGCAACTTCCAGCACGGGGGCTTTCCCGAAGCGCATGTAGACCGGCAGCGAGGTCGAAAGGTCGATCTGGATTTCGTTGACGAACGACTTGGAGAAGGCGAGGAAATAGGCTGCGGCATTGGCCGAGCATTTCACCGTGCGGATGATGCTGTCGGGGTTGAAGAAGACGATCGTATTGGGTTTGACACTGTAATTCTGCATGTCGATCGACACGGTCGCCTCGCCTGTCATCATGATGATGGCCGAAAAACCGTCGATCGAAGCCGGGTACTCGGCCGTCGTATTGTTCTGCGCAGAAAGCGTCGTGATTACCAGGTCGTCGGAGAGGTAGAACACATCGTTCATCTCCTTTTTGATGCGGGAGATCGAAACCTTACGCAAGTTCTCCCTTCCGTTCTCCTTTATCGCCCTTGCCGTTTTGATATTATCCGCCATATCGTCGTGGTATTTCGGACAAATGTAACATTTTTCATACGGAAATGCAACATTTTACGCGAAAAACAAAGAAAACGCAATATCCGCGGCCGGATTCAGCACCGCCTTTATTTCCCCTCTTCGCGGGGGCACATCACGCGCAGGCCGCCGGCGATACACTCGATATGCAGCGGGAATTCGGCACCCCGCTGTCCGTCGACGTCCGTAGGTTCGTTGAGTGTCGAGACGATATCCAGAGCCCGGGCCCGCAAGTGGCGGACTATCTTGGGGTTTCCGCCCAACAGGTAGCGTCCCATGGCCAGCGTCGAACGCAGGAAATTCTTCTTTTCGAGCATCAGGCAGTCGAACAGGCCGTCCTTGATCGACGAACGGCGAGCAAGGCGGAATCCCCCGGCGGTCTCGCCGTTGAACACCAGCACCATCAGCGAGTTGAAGTCGAACGCCTGGCCGTCGGCCACGATCTGGAGCGGCACGGCGTGCATCGCCCGGAACTCCTTGACCCCCTCGATGATATAGGCCAGCTTGCCGATCTTGTGCTTGCGTTCGTCGGGCGTACGCTGCGAGGTGGTGGTAAAGATGCCGAAGCTGAAAATGTTGACGAAATAGAGGCCGTTCACACAGCCGCAGTCCACCCGGTCGATGGCGCCCGAGGCGATCTGCTTTGCAGCTTCGAGCGGTTTGTGCGACATGCCGAGCGCCCCGGCGAAATCGTTGGCCGTACCTGCGGGGATTACCCCCAGCGGAATATCCAGCCCCTTGTTTCTCATGGCGTTGACCACATAGTTGACCGTGCCGTCGCCGCCGGCCACGACCATCAGGTCGATCTGTTCGTTGCCGTCGAACGGGTTGGCCTCGAAATCGATCGGTTGCGGAACGATCTCGTAGCCGTAAGCCCGGAATACGGTGCAGATGCTCGCGGTACAGTGGCCGATCTTGCACTTGCCGGATTGGGTGTTGTAGAGGAAAACTGCGCTTTTCATAAGTCGGTTATTGCATGATTACCGCCTCCATGGCAGGCGAAACATACTCTTCATAGGCGTCCGCACCGTCGGCGAGGATGAAATAGACCTTCATCTGGGGCATGGACTTCGCTGCGGCCAGCGCATCGTCTGCTCCCATCGCCAGGAACATGGTTCCCAGTGCATCGGCCTCGGCGCAGGTCGGGGCCACGACCGTCACCGACAGCAGGCGCGAAACGGCGCTGCGTCCCGTGCGGGGGTCGATCGTGTGGGCGATCTTGTTGCCCTTGGCGTCGAGGTAGAAACGGCGGTAGTTGCCCGAGGTGGCCAGGCCGCCTTCGGTCATCCCGATACGCCACTGGAGGTATTCGCCGTTCGACATGTTGCCGTCGAACGGGGTCTCGATGCCGATGCGCCACGGATCGCCCTGCCGGTTGACACCCTTGCAGCGGACTTCGCCGCCGATGTCGACGATGTAGTTCCGGGCACCGAACGACTCGACGAGCTGCGCGAGCAGGTCGACGATGTATCCTTTGGCTATCGAATTGAAATCCAACTGCACCCGGGGATCGTCCTTTATCAGGCGGCCGTTTTCGATGCGCACCTTTCCACGTCCCACGAACGCCAGGATCGAATCGATGTTCGGGTTCTCCTGCGCCTCTTTTCCGGCGAACCCCCACGCCTCGACGAGCGGTTTGACGGTCACGTCGTAGCGGCCGTCGCTCAGCGAGCTGATACTGTCGGCCAGGCGGAGGTTGAAGGCGATATGGCGGTCGACGCTGTCGGTTTCGTTGCGGTTCAGACGGCTCAGCAGCGATGCCGGGTCGAAGATCGACATCGAGGCTTTGGCCTCACGGTCGAGCGCCATGACGGCGGCGTAGAGTTCCTGCGGCGAGGTGCCCTGCACGTCGGCCACCACGTGCAGCGTCGTGCCGAGCATCGTCCCGTCGACGGTCGTATAGGAAACCTTGCCGCCGCAGCCCCACAGGAAGGCCGCGCACATCGTCGCGAGGAGTGCGAAAATAAGCGTCTTTACCATAACGTAGACTTGTTTAGCCGCAAAAATAGTATTTTCCGGAGTTTTAGGCGATAAATCCGTGTAAAAAAGGTAAATAATTTTTCATTTACCATGCTTAATTGTCAATTATTTCGTAACTTTGCCGGACGCTCTGGCGTTATCCACGGTAAGGGGGATGCGTCGTAGAGTGGAATTTAAATAAACTTTCAAAAAATGGCTTATTTAACAGCTGAGAAAAAGCAGGAGCTTTTCGGCCAGTACGGCAAGTCTAACACCGACACGGGTTCGCCCGAGAGCCAGATCGCGTTGTTTTCGTACCGTATCAGCCACCTTACAGAACACCTCAAGAGCAACAAACACGACTTCGGAACCCAGCGCGCACTGCTGCGCCTGGTCGGTAAGCGCCGCGCGTTGCTGGAGTATCTGAAAGAGGTCGACATCGAGCGCTACCGCGCCATCGTCAAGACGCTCAACCTCCGCCGATAATCCGCGAGGGAGAAATGAGGGCAATTCCCAACGAGGGGTTGCCTTCATTTTCGTAAAGGACAACGATTCGAAAAACATTATAGGTTTAGATTTTTATGGAAGAAAAGAAGCTGTACAACGCAGTCCGCAAGATCATCACGCTGGCCGACGGACGCCAGATCGAGATCGAAACGGGCAAACTGGCCAAGCAGGCCGACGGCTCCGTGGTAGTCAAGATGGGAGATACGATGCTCCTGGGTACCGTGGTGGCCGCCAAGGACGCAAAACCCGACACCGATTTCATGCCCCTCCAGGTGGAGTACAAAGAGAAGTACGCCGCCTGCGGACGCTACCCCGGAGGCTTCATGAAGCGCGAAGGCAAGGCCAACGACAGCGAAGTGCTCGTCGCGCGCCTGATCGACCGAGCCCTCCGCCCCCTGTTCCCCGCAGATTACCACGCCGAGGTTTACGTAACGGTGAACCTCATCTCGGCGGATAAGGATATCCAGCCCGACGCCCTGGCGGGCCTGGCGGCTTCGGCCGCCCTCGCCGTTTCGGACATCCCCTTCGGCGGCCCCATTTCGGAGGTTCGCGTGGCACGCATCGACGGCAACTACGTTATCAACCCCAACTATTCGGAGATGGGCAAGGTCGACCTCGACATCATGGTCGGCGGTACGATCGACAACATCCTGATGGTCGAAGGCGAGATGAAGGAGGTTTCCGAGGAGGTGATGCTCGGGGCCATCAAGTTCGCACACGAGGAGATCAAGAAGCACTGCGCCGTACAGATCGAACTCGCGAAAGAACTGGGCAAGGATGTGAAGCGCACCTACTGCCATGAGGTCAACGACGAGCAGCTGCGCCAGACGATCGTCGAGGAGCTCTACGACAAGGCGTACGCCATCGCCACGAGCGGCACGATGAAGCACGAGCGCGAAGAAAAGTTCAACGCCCTCGAGGCCGAGTTCGCAGCGCGTTACAGCGAGGAGGAACTGGCGGAGAAAGCCCCGCTGATCCACAAGTATTTCCACGACGAGGTGCAGAAGAAGGCCATGCGCAACATGATCCTCAACGAGGGCAAGCGCCTCGACGGCCGCAAGACCGACGAGATCCGCCCGATCTGGTGCGAGGTGGGTTACCTGCCCGCAGCCCACGGTTCGGCGATCTTCACGCGCGGTGAAACGCAGTCGCTGACCAGCGTTACGCTCGGTACGAAACTCGACGAAAAAGTCAAGGACGAAGTGCTGGTACAGGGTACCGAGCAGTTCGTGCTGCACTATAATTTCCCGCCCTTCTCGACGGGCGAGGCCAAGGCCGCACGCGGTCTGAGCCGCCGCGAGATCGGCCACGGCCACCTGGCATGGCGCGCCCTGAAACCGATGGTTCCGCTGGGCGAAGAGAACCCCTACGCCGTACGTATCGTATCGGACATCCTGGAGTCGAACGGCTCGTCGTCGATGGCTACTGTCTGCGCCGGCACGCTGGCCCTGATGGACGCCGGTGTGAAACTCAAAAAACCCGTCTCGGGTATCGCCATGGGGCTGATTTCCGATTCGCAGAGCGGCAAGTGGGCCGTGCTGTCGGACATCCTGGGCGACGAAGACCACCTGGGCGACATGGACTTCAAGGTGACGGGTACCAAGGACGGCATCACCGCCACGCAGATGGACATCAAGGTCGACGGCCTCTCGTACGAGGTGCTGGCCGCAGCGCTGGAGCAGGCCCGCAAGGGACGCCTGCACATCCTCGGCAAGATCACCGAATGCATTGCCGAACCGCGCGAGGACTACAAGCCTTTCGTACCGCGCATCGTACAGATCACCATTCCGCAGGATATGATCGGTGCCGTGATCGGCCCCGGCGGCAAGGTCATCCAGGACATCCAGAAGACCACGGGTACGACCATCACGATCACCGAGGTCGACAATAAGGGTATCGTGGACATCTTCGGCCAGGACAAGACCGCCCTCGACGGCGCGCTGAACCGCATCAAGGCCATCGTTGCGATCCCGGAGATCGGCGAGACGTACCACGGCAAGATCCGTTCGATCGTCACCTTCGGTGCGTTCGTCGAGATCATGCCCGGCAAGGACGCCCTGCTCCACATCTCGGAAATCGACTACAAGCGCTTCGAGACCATGGAGGAGACCGGCCTGAAAGAGGGCGACGAGATCGACGTGAAGCTGATCGGCATGGATCCGAAGACCAACAAGCTCAAATTGTCGCGCAAGGTGCTGCTGCCCAAGCCCGAGGGCTATGTGGAGCGGGAACGCCGCCCGCGTGGCGACCGTCCCGAGCGCGGCGAACGCCACGAACGCCACGGACGCCCTGAACGCAAAGAAGAGTAAAACGACTGTTAATGTGATATTTTCGGGCGGAAAAGTACTGAAATTCCGCCTGAAATATTGCACAATTACCAAGAGTTTTCTATATTTGCGTTGTTCTGGCTGGGGAGTTGGAAGATGCAATACCGCGCATTCCGTACGAACCGGGCCGAAAGACAGATAAAAAGGCAAACATTTAAAATAAACACATTAAATTAACCGATTATGAAAAATCTAATGAAATTGAGCGTTGTGCTCGTAGCTGCCGCACTGGTATTCTCGAGCTGTAATTGCTTCAAGAAGATGGCCAAGAACCGGGATGACATCAACCTGACGGTTACCCCCGAGATTCTGACGCTGAACAACGGTATCGTTGCCGCTGACATCAATGTTACGTTCCCGGTTAAGTATTTCAACGCGAAAGCCGTTGTCAAAGTAACTCCCGTGATCGTATTCGACGGTGGCGAGGTTGCCGGTGCCGCCAAATATCTCCAGGGTTCGAAAGTCGACGAGAACTACACGGTCATCGACAAGAAGAACGGAGGCAATTTCACGCAGCACGTAGAGTTCCCCTACGACCCCCGTATGGACAAGTGCGCCCTGCAGCTCCGCGCCGAGATCAAATGCCCGGGCGGCAAGTGCAAGGAATTCACGCTCGTGAACCTGAACACCGGCGCCATCCCGACCAAGGAGCAGGCTGCCGTGCTGGCCGGTAACGACGAGGCTGCCAAGGCCGCTCTGGCCAAGGAATTCGGCCTGACCGTAGCTTATGGTCTGAACACGCTCCAGAAGGATCTGAAATACTCCGACCTGATGGCCCCGATGGCAAACAACTACAAGAAGGTGACCACCGTCGTCGACAAGACCGATCTGCTCTATGCGATCAACTCGTCGGTCGTAACCAAGAAGAACGAGAAGAAAGCCAACCTCGACGCGTTCAAGGCTGACGTAGACGCCAAACTGCAGAACGACCGTGCCACGCAGAATATCGCCGTGAAAGGTTATGCTTCGCCCGATGGCCCCGTGAAATTCAACGACAAACTGTCGAAGTCGCGCAGCGAGTCCGGTAAGAAAGTCGTTGCCAAGCTGCTGAAGGATTCGGGCCTGGACATCGACGCTGCCGCCTACGGTGAGGACTGGGACGGTTTCAAGGAACTGGTCGAGAAGTCGAACATCAAGGACAAGAACCTCATTCTCCAGGTGCTGAGCCTCTACAACTCGCCTGCAGAGCGTGAGAGCGAAATCAAGAACATGTCTTCGGTATTCAACGAACTGAAAGAGGAGGTTCTTCCCGAACTGCGTCGCTCGCAGATCGTGAACAGCACCGACATCCAGGGCAAGACCGACGCCGAGATCATGGCTGCGTTCCGCAACGGCCAGGAGCTGACCGTGGAGGAGTACCTCTATGCTGCCGAGACGCTGGCCAACGGTGCCGAGGAGCAGGTTGCCATCCTGACCGCCGCTTCGAAGAAATACAACGACGCCCGCGTTTACAACAACCTGGGTATCGCACAGGCCAAGGCAGGCGACAAGGCTGCTGCGCTCAAATCGTTCGAGAAGGCTGCCAAGATGGATTCGTCGAGCGAAATCACCAAGAACCTCATCCTGGGCAACCTGGCCAACGGCAACACCGCCGAGGCTAAGAAGTACGCCAAGGCTGCCGATGCACAGGCCAAGGCCGCTATCGCTGCTGCCGAGGGCGACTACAAGGCTGCTGCCCAGAACCTCGACGGTTACAACGAGGCCGTGGCTCAGGTGATGAGCAACAACCTTTCTGCCGCCAAGCAGGCCATCTCCAAGGACAACTCGGCCGACGCCGACTACCTGCGTGCCGTTATCGCAGCCAAGGAGGGTGATCTGAAGACCGCAGAGGCTCAGCTGAAGAGCGCTGTTTCGAAGAACCCGAAACTGGCTCAGAAGGCTGCCAACGACATCAACCTGAAGGCGCTGAACAAATAATCGCCGTCAACCGATAAAAAGAGCCTGAACCCGGCGGTTCAGGCTCTTTTTTTGCAGGATAGCCGGTATGACGGGAAAAATTTACGGACGGGAACCGCGCGTATGAATATTTTTTCCTAATTTTGTAAAAACAGCGATTATTATGGAATACGCCAACCATCTGAACGAATATGCTCCCGCGTGGAGCGCAGCCCAGGTAGACCAGGAGGTCGCCCGCATCCGCGAAGCCGCGAAACGCAACCACAATACCGAGGTATACAAGTTGTGCTACTCGGCTATCGACCTCACGACCCTGTCGTGCAACGACTCGGTGACTTCGGTCACGGAGTTTGCCCGCAAGGCCGCCGAGTTCTACCAGAAGTATCCCCATATTCCCAATGTCGCTTCGATCTGTATCTATCCGGCATTCGTCGAGACCGTGGGGCTGGCCGTCGATGGCACTCCGATGCGCATTACGAGTGTGGGCGGCGGGTTCCCTGCAGCCCAGACCTTCCTCGAAGTGAAGGCCCTCGAAGTGGCGATGGCCGTGGAGAACGGCGCCGATGAAATCGACATCGTGCTCAATGTGGGGCGTATGCTTACGGGCGAATACGACGAGGCGGCGAACGAGGTAGAGGTGATCCGTTCCGAGATGGACGGCGACATCGTACTGAAAGTCATCATCGAGTCCGGGGCGTTGAAAACCCCCGACCTGATCCGCAAGGCATCGTTGCTGTCGATGTTCGCAGGTGCCGATTTCGTGAAGACCTCGACGGGCAAGATCGACGTCGCAGCGACTCCCGAAGCAGCGGTCGTCATGTGCCAGGCCATCCGCGATTACTATGAGAAGACCGGCCGCAAGGTCGGATTCAAGGCTGCCGGCGGAGTCCGCACGGCCGAAGACGGCGCACTTTACTATACCATCGTCGAGGAGATCCTCGGTAAGGAGTGGCTTACGACCGACCTGTTCCGTATCGGCGCATCGTCCGCCGCAAACAATATCCTTTCGGCGATCGAGGGCAGGGAGATCAAATATTTCTGATCTTCGGCAGCTCCCGGAGGTATGCAGCAGCCCGCAACGGGCTGCTGTTTTTTTGACGAATGAATGAGCGATACGACAGGGGAAAGATCGTGCTATACACTTTCGACTGCACGGGATGAGGTTGTTCGAACCGACAGAAACGGAGTATCCATTTTCCGCGAGTTGCCGAGGATACTGCCCCCCCCTCTGTCGCCACGGTTGCTTTCTCGGAAACATCATGCGGTCGAATTCTTCCGCCTACGGCTTGCCGACATCTGAGAGGCATTCCCGATGGCCAGAACCGCCCCACCCCGAGGAACAATATCCCGGCCGCCGATGCAGCCGGGATTATTCATGCAAACGGAGGATGTACTTTGGCTGCCCGCGGCCGGGATATGTGCAGAACTCGCAGTCGCGACCGAAAGGGACGGACTACCTAATAAATGCGGGAAATCGCCCGATACTGCATGTGCGTGCCGGGAAAGATACGGAATGCGGCAGTCCGGACTTTGTGACGGATTTCAGGAATACGACAGGCAGCAGCCCCCGCGGGGGCTGCTGCCTGTTATGATCCCGATCCGATGTGATTTCGATCCGTTTCCCCCGGGAAAATATCTTCCTCGGAGATATTATCCGGAGCCGGGATCGGTGGTTTCCGGGCAGGTCTCCGGACGGGTATTTCCCGTATGCTTCCCGGACAGGTATTACCGAATCGAATCGACCACCTCGACGGTTACCGAATCCGTCACCTCGATTTCACCCGCCACGGGTGCCGCCGGCTGGCCGGTAACGACAGGTTCCGGGAAGGTCTGGTTTTCGATCTCGTCGCGCAGCAACATCGACTGGAAATTGTCGCGCCGGATGGCCGCAATGACGACGATGACGATCACCGCCACGGCCACGATAATACCGATGAGTTTTTTAATCATTTTTCTGTGTATCGTTTAATATCCCGATGGCACGCACCACCACGTTGTCGACGGGATAGATGTTGGCGTAGAAGCCGTTGTCCTCCAGCGCCGTGTTGCGGCCGATATAAGCCCTCAGCTGGGCCTCGATCAGCTTGCGCGAGCGGGCGATGTCCCGGTAATCGGGCGCGACGCCTTTGCGTGCCGCATAGCGGATGAAATCCTCCACGAGGCCCTTGTCGCTGTCCAGCAACGCCTGGAGTTCGGGGATCGTCCTGACCCGGTTCAACGCTTCGCGGTGACGGTCTGCATATTCGATCGTGTAGCGGTAGAGGATGTTGCGCCCCGCCACCTCGACAAAATATTTCGTTACGTCGGTCGTATCGGCCGGCACGAAGACATCGGGCATGATACCCCCGCCGCCGTAGACCACCTTCCCGCCCGGAGTCACCCGTTTGAGCGAATCCGCGAAGTGGATGCTGTCGGCCGAGAAGAACTCGTTGTTCTTATACCGGTTCCAGATGTCCTCTTCGTAACTTTCGTCGTCGCCGATCGTATAGGGTTTCTGGATCGAACGGCCCGTAGGCGTGTAGTAACGCGCCGTGGTGAGCCGCAATGCCGATCCGTCGCTGTACGGGATCTGACGCTGGACGAGTCCCTTGCCGAACGAACGGCGACCAACAATCGTACCACGGTCGTTATCCTGTAATGCCCCGGCGAGGATTTCGCTCGACGACGCGCTTCCCTCGTCGATCAGCACCACAACATCCATGTCCTGTGCGGCGCCCGTGCCGTCGGCGTATTCGCGGAGTTGTTTATGCTGGCGGTCTTCCGTGTAGACGATCAGCTGGTCTTTGTGCAGGAATTCGTTGGCGACCATGATGGCCTGATCGAGATAGCCGCCCGAGTTGCCCCTCAGGTCGAAGATGAGTTTGGTGGCGCCCTGCGCACGCAACGTATCCAGCGATGCCTGCATCTCGTCGAAGGTCGTCCGTGCGAACTGTCCCAGCTTGATGTAACCGATGCCGTCGGCAATGCAGAACGCCGATTCTACGCTTTTGATCGGAATCTTGTCGCGAACGACGTCGACGCCCACCAGGTCGGTGATACCCTGGCGTCCCAGCCCGAGGTGTACGGTCGTGCCGCGCGGGCCGCGCAGTTTCTTCACCACGTCGCGCTGCGGGAGTTTCTGCCCCGCGACGAGCGTGTCATTGATCTCGATGATGCGGTCGCCGGCCTTGATGCCGGCCTTGTCGCTCGGGCCCTGCGGGATGACGTTCAGCACGATCACCGTGTCGGTCGCCATGTTGAAGACCACACCGATGCCGTCGAATTCGCCTTCGAGCGGTTCGTTGATTTCTTGCATCTCCGATGCCGGAATATAGACCGAGTGGGGATCGAGTTCCTTGACCAGCAGCGGGATGACGTGCTCGGCAAGCGAATCCATGGCTACCGAATCGACATACTGGTTCTCGATGAGCGAAAGCGTATAGGTGAGTTTGTTGGTGGGCAGCGCCATCTGGCGGAGCATCCCTTTGATCTCCGAAGTGGTGCTGTTGCGGCCCATGTACTGCCCCAGCAGCAGCCCCAACACAACACCCGCTGCCAGCAGCAGCGGGAAGAGGACGGTGTATTTCGAGTTCTTATACATTTGCGTGTCATACGCCGGCCGGCGGCCGGACTATTTTTGCGGTTTTTCCTTGTTCTTGAACGTATACGTCAGGCCGACGCTCAGCAGCGTACGGGTCTGCACGTCGAGGTTCTGCGCCCGGTTGTAGTAGAGCTGGAAACTTAACGACGTGGAGAGGTATTTTGTTGCCTTGATGTCGATCGTATTTTCCCAGCGCACGATCGGGTGGATCGGCAGGCGGGGCTTGGTCTTGATGTCGCTGCCTTTCTCCACCCAGTCGTCATATGCAATCCGGTATTCGGAATAGTCGCTGATCTTGTTTTTCTGGCCGATGTCGGTGATCCAGCCGTAGAAGGAATAGAGCGTCGTGCGGTAGCGCAGGAACCCTGTCTTGCCGAACGTGCGGTCGAAATCGATCTGGATCGACGAACCGCCTTCGTATTTGGACGTCTTGTCGGGGTCTTCGATACCGTAGTTGAATCCGTTCGTTTTGCGGATCAGGTCGTTTTCGGCAAAGGTGGCATTCAGGGCGATCGGCGAGATGTTGACCACGATCGGGAATTTGGCCTTGGGGCTTTTATAGGTGATACCGAGCGAGATATCGAGGTAAGCCGGGGTCATGAACTTGCTCTTGAGGTGCTCCTCCTTTTGTTCCGTACGCGATTTATAACCGTTGACGAACTGGCTGCGGAAATTCAGGATCGAACCGTACGACCAGTTGTCGGACATCTTGAACGACGGGGCGACGGAAATCACGAATTCGTCCTGGTTCTTGAACCAGATGCCTTCGCTGTCGGTGTATTCGTTGCCTTCGTCATCTTTCTGCGTCGTTTCGACCTTCATGCGGTTGTAGCCGAGCTTGGCATTGAACTTGGTTTCGAGCGTGAAGAGGTTTTTCGTGAAGAGGTGGCGCAGCCCGAAAACCGCCGTCAGGGCAATGGAGTTGTCACCACCCGAGACCGAGATCCACGGGTCGTTGTATGACGTGAGTGAACCCTGTATGCCGCCGCTGAATTCGAGGTAGTTGCGCTCCTTGCGGATTGCGGCGCGTTCGGCCTTGTAGCGGGCCAGGCTGAAATAGTCCACATCAACGGAGGTGGATTTCAGTTTGTCCTCGAAGGTCACCTTGTCCTCTTTGGCATCGACTTCGTCGATGGATATTTGTGCGAGCGCGGGACTGCCGGCCAAAAGGGCGGGAACAAGTCCGAAAAGCAGGTAAAAATATTTCATAGTGAAGCGATTATAATTACAAATTCAACATGCAAATTTATGAAATTATTTACAAAATCCTTAACTTTGTCTTAAGTTAATACAGAGACAATCATATGAAATATATCGGAGCACACGTAAGTGCTGCGGGAGGTGTGGAAAACGCGCCCGCCAATGCACACGGGATCGGGGCCACGGGCTTCGCCCTTTTCACGAAGAACCAGCGCCAGTGGGTGGCCGCGCCGCTTACCGCAGCGCAGATCGATGCCTTCCGCAAAGCCTGCGACAAGTACGGGTATACACCCGCGCAGATACTGCCCCACGACTCGTACCTGATCAACCTCGGGCATCCCGAACGGGAGGCTCTGGAGAAGTCGCGCGCAGCCTTCCTCGACGAGATGCAGCGCTGCGAAGCGCTGGGGCTCGACCGGCTGAACTTCCACCCCGGCAGCCACCTGCAAAAGATTTCACCCGAACGGTCGCTCGACCTGATCGCCGAGTCGATCAACATCGCACTGGACAAGACCCGCGGCGTGACGGCCGTGATCGAAAACACGGCCGGACAGGGTTCGAACCTCGGGTTCGCTTTCGAACATCTGGCCTACCTGATCGAGCGGGTCGAAGACAAATCGCGCGTGGGGGTCTGCATCGACACCTGCCATGCCTTTGCCGCCGGATACGACCTGCGGACGGCGGAGGCCTGCGACAAAACCTTTGCGGAGCTGGAACGCGTGGTCGGATTCGGGTACCTGAAGGGGATGCACCTGAACGACGCCATGAAGATTCTCGGCAGCCATGTCGACCGCCACACGCCGCTGGGCGAAGGGATGATCGGCATGGAGTGTTTCCGCTACATCATGCAGGACACGCGTTTCGACGGCATCCCGCTGATCCTCGAAACCCCCGACGAGCAGCGCTGGCCGGAGGAGATCGCCCTGCTCAAGTCATTGGCCGAAGGATAGGAGACCACTGCCTCGGCAGACTCCGGCAGCCGGATCAGGCACGGCGATGCGGAAAATTACAGCCGGCATGCGTCGCCGTCGGAAAATAGTTGCCGCATATGTACTGACTGCGGGTAATCGCGGCCGGGAGATTCCGGCGTAACACGAAAAAAAGAGGGTTTCCGACCCTCTTTTCCGTTTGCCTGCCCGGTCTATCCCAATTCGTCGAGGCATTTGAGGATCAGCGCCGAGCTTCCGCGGATCTCCTCCTCCGAAATCGTCAGTGGCGGTGAGATGCGGAATGCCGTGTCGCAGAACAGGAACCAATCGCTCAGGATCCCCGCCTGCTTGAACAGTTCCATGATGCGGTAGAGTTTCTGCGGCTCGCCCAACTCGACCGCCAGCAACAGTCCGCTGCGGCGGATTTCACGCACGGCGGGATGGTTGCCGAGCAGTTGTGCGTAGAGTGCGCCCTTCGCCTCGACCCCTTCGACGACCTTGTTGTCGAGCAGGTAATTCAGCGCGGCGAGTCCGGCTGCACAGCATACCGGATGTCCGCCGAAGGTGGTTATGTGCCCCAGCACGGGATTCTCCTGCAGGGTCTGCATGATCTTGGGCCGCGCCGCGAACGCACCCAGCGGCATGCCGCCCCCGAATGCCTTGGCCAGACACACGATGTCGGGTGCAACGCCGTATTTGAGCATGGCGAACAGCGCTCCCGTGCGCCCCATGCCGGTCTGTATCTCATCGAATACGAGCAGCGCCCCGACTTCGTCGCAACGGCGCCGCAGCGCCTCCAGATAGCCCGGGACAGGCGGGCGGACGCCCGCTTCACCCTGCACGGGTTCTGCAAGGACGCATGCCGTGCGGCGCGTGATGCGCTCTAACTCCCCGAAATCGTTGAATTCAATTGCCTGCACGTCGGGCAGCAGGGGCCGGAAAGCTCCTTTCCACTCCTCGCCTTCGGGAGCCCCCATCATGCTCATCGACCCGTGGGTCGACCCGTGGTAGGCACGACGCATGGAGACCAGCTCCGTGCGTCCGGTATAGCGTTTGGCCAGCTTGAGCGCCCCTTCGACCGCTTCGGCGCCCGAATTGACGAAATAGAGACTCGACAACCCGCCCGGAAGCAGCGACGCCACCTTTGCGGCATACTCCACCTGCGGCGTTTCGACCAGCTCGCCGTAGACCATGACGTGCATGTAACGCGCGGCCTGTTCCTGTACGGCCTTCACGACGGCAGGATTGCAGTGCCCGACGTTGCTCACCGATACTCCGGCGACCAGGTCGTAATAGCGTTTTCCTTCGGGCGTATAGAAGAACGACCCTTCGGCGCGCGCCACCTCGACCAGCATCGGGGACGGCGAGGTCTGGCCGACATGGGCCAGGAATTGTTTTCTGAGGATGGTATTCATGGTCGGTTTCCGAATTTTCGGGCGAGGATTCCCCCGGCATCCTTCACGCTGGACATCATCCAGCGGTAGAGCACTTCGGCCTGCCGCGCCTCGTCCATGCGCCAGTCGCCGACCGTGAGCCGTACCCGCTCCGAGAGCATGTAGATCAGGATTGCGGCCGATGCCGAAACGTTCAGGCTTTCGACCATGCCGCACATCGGGATGCGCAGGAATTCGTCCGCCCCTGCGATGACTTCGTCGGATATTCCGGCGTGCTCGGTGCCGAAGACCAGTGCGAACGGCCCGCGCGTGACGTCGAAAGTCTCGGGCGTCACATCCTCGCGGTGGGGTGTCGTCGCCACGATGCGGTACCCGTCCCGGCGCAGTGCGGCGAGCGCCTCGGCGGTAGAGCGATGGCGCTGCACGTCGACCCATTGGTCGGTGCCGCGGGCGATATCGGGATTGGGGTCGAATCTGCAGAGTGTCTCGACGGTGTGCATCTCCTGTATGCCGAAGGCTTCGCAATGGCGGATCAGCGCCGCTGCATTCTGCCCGTGGTACATGTTTTCGGCCATAACGGTCATGTAGCGTGTACGCATGGCGACCGTGCGGCGAAGTACCTCATCGCGTTCGGGGGTCATGAATTCCGCAAGGCAGGCCGTACGCGCGCCATACCAGGCGATGTCCCTATTTGCGGTATTTTTCATCTTCATCGAGGATTTTCAGGTAACTCTCGTAGCGGGCATAGGCGATTTTCCCCTCCCTGACCGCTTCGACCACGGCGCACCCCGGCTCGTGGGTGTGGGTGCAGTTGTAGAAGCGGCAATCAGTGGCGGCGCGCATCATCTCCGGGAAATAGTGCCACAGCTCCGCATCGTCGATGTCGATCAGTCCGAACCCCTTGATGCCGGGCGTGTCGATCACCGCCCCACCCCCGGCCAGCGGGTACATCGTCGAGAAGGTCGTGGTATGACGCCCTTTATGATGGCTGTCGGAGATCTCCCCCGTACGGATGTCGAGCGACGGGTCGATGGCATGTATGAGCGTCGATTTTCCGACGCCCGAATTTCCCGACAACAGCGTCACGCGGCCTTCGAGCAGTTCGCAGACCGCTTCGACGCCGACACCTTCCGTGGCCGAAACCTCCAGCACGCGGTATCCTGCACCTTCGTATACGGCGCGGAAGTCCGCCATGGCGGACGGATCCTGCAGATCGGCTTTCGAAAGTGCGATCGTGACGGGCACCTTGTAGGCCTCGCAGGTCACCAGGAAGCGGTCTACGAACTCCGTGGCCGTTTCCGGTGCTCGCAATGTCGCCAGCAACAGTGCCTGGTCGATGTTCGCGGCAATGATATGGGACTCCTTCGACAGGTTCGAAGCCCGGCGGATCACATAGTTGCGGCGGGGGCAGATGTCGCAGATGACGTAGTCGCCCCCGTCGTCGGACTCGCAGGTGACCTGGTCGCCCACCACCACCGGGTTTGTCGACCGGATGCCTTTCAGACGCAGGCGCCCGCGGATGCGGCAGCGGACGGCCTCCCCGTCGTGCAGCACCTCGTACCAACTCCCTGTGGCGCGTATCACCACGCCTGTGAACCGTTTTCCCATCGGCTATTCTTCGTCCTGCTCCCGCGCCTGCCGCGGCACCTGTTCGCCGACCCATTCCAGGAACGGGAAAATACGCTCGGAGAGGCGCATGACGGGTTTGTAACTTTTTGATTTCTCGATCGTACGGGCCCCGATCAGGGTGTAGTCCTCGTTCAGCGTGTCGAACGCCGAAAACAGGACGCTCAACAGCAGCATGTATTTCAAAACGGATACGGCGATGCCCAGTACGATATCGGCTATCCCGAACCCCGCAAAGTGGCACAACTTGCGTACCAGCCGTCCTGCGATGGCTACCAGCAGGACGACCGCCAGGAGCACCACGACGAATCCTCCGGCAGCTGAAATCGTCTCGTCAAGCTTGAGCCAGGCGCCGACTTCGGCACCGTAACGTGAAGCAACCCAGATGCCTGCGATGATTCCAGCCAACGAACATACCTGCATGACAAATCCTTGGCGCCAACCGTTCCAGACGGCTAACACCAGCATGAGGCAGACGATCAAATCGATAGTGTTCACAAATAGCTGTACCTTATTTTGTTTCGGTCGTAAATATACGATAAATTACCGAAAATGCCCAAAAAAAGAACCCTTCGGACGATAAGGCCGGGATATATAAATATAGGTATATCCCTTTTAGCGAATTACATCGCGCAGGCTCACACTCAGCGCATTACAAATGATACACATCGTTTTGACCGTAAGGTTCGTACGTCCCGCTTCGATACGGCTCAAATTGGATCTTTCCATGTCGCAACGGTATGCAAGTTCCTGTACCGTCAGACGTCGCTCCTTCCTCAACTCTCTGATCCTGGAAGAGATATAGGATATCTCCTCCTCGTAAACAACTCCCATTTCAAAAATTTGGATAAAAATTTTGTTGTGCAAATTTTTATATATATATTTGCACCATGCGTATCATATATGATACCACCGACTATGGTGTCACAACTGGAAAATTTAATGCGTCAACTAATTATAAGAATGCGTCGCTTAATACAAATAACGTGTTTGATGGTCTGAAAAGTCTATAAAATACCATAAAAAGACAGGCTCTGCGGATGAAAAATAGCAAGCGTCACTCTATTGATAAAACTAAATGCGTCAACACTAAAAAACAATTCCATTTCAATTCTTCATTACTATGAAAAAAAACTTATTCAGAAAATTTCTTGCACTGTTCCTCACGGGAACAATGTTAGTCGGTGTCGGTTGTAAAGATTACGACGACGACATCGACAAAATCAACGATCGCCTCGACGAGTTGACCACCGGTAAAATTGCAACTTTGGAGTCGCAGCTCGGTTCGTTGCAGACTGCAGTCGACAACCTGAAGAGCGCCGATGAAGCTCTCGGAAAACGGATCGACGAACTCAAGAGTGACGCAGACGCCAATGCCAAGGATATCGAGGCTCTGGAAAAGGCACAGGATCAACTCCAGAAGGACATCGACGCCATCGAAAAGGATCTTTCGGACAATTATGTTACGAAGAGCTATCTGAACACGACGCTCTCTTCGTATGCAACTACCAAATATGTGGGTGACGCCGTAGCGGCTGTTACGAACAATCTTGGTAAATTCACGACGGAGAAGGCTATCCAGGATGCCATCAACGCAGCAAAGGACGCAGCTATCACAGCTGCCGGCGACGCTTGCAAGGATGCATTCAAGACTTCGTTCGACGCTGCCGTCGCTTCGGCCAACCTCGTCAACGAGACCAAGCTGACCCAGGCGATCAACGACTACGACACCAAGATCAAGCAATACCTCGAGGATGCCATTACGAAAGAGGACGGTTTCATCAACAAGGCTATTGCCGAGGCTGTCAGCGACGCTGTCGCAGACCTGCAGGCCATGATCTCCGGTCGTCTGACTAGTGTGTTGCTGATTCCCGACCTGTATGTCAACGGCATCGAAACCATTGAACTGAAATCGCTGTCGTACGAGGCATGGAAAGTAACCTCGACCGCATCGACAGAGACCGTGGCACAGGGTACGACGACTTCGACGACTGCTGCTTCGGCTACTTCGGTACGTTACAACGTAAGTCCCTCGGTCGTTACCAAAGAGGACATCAAAGATCCCAGCTTCGTATTCGAGAAGGCTGAGGTTCGTACGCGCGCTGCCGTCAACGAGCAACTGCTGAACGTCGCTTCGTGGGATATCGCAGGCGGTGTGCTGACCGTGGACGTGAAGAAGACGGCAGGTACCGCCCTTACGCTGGATGCAAAACACATCTACACGGCTGCCCTGAAAGTACCTCTCGCAGACAAATATCTCGGCGAAGGCGAAGTAGGCACTGCCGTATATTCGGACTATGTTGCGCTGACCGAAACGGCCATCGAGCCGAAAATCGCCGCCCTGATCGACCTGAACTCGGACAAGAGCGAGGACGGTGAATTCGAGTGCGATGAAGCAGCGGATCACTATCACTTCTCGGCTGATTATGAGGCTGCACAGGCTGCCGATCCTTCGTTCACCGAAGCATACAACAAGCCGATCGACCTGCTGTCGATGGTTACCGGTTGCTATATCGACGATGATGAAGCCAAGGAGATCACCAAGGAAGCGCTCAAGGCTGCCGGCCTCGAGTTCCGCTTCGTACTGCCGACCAAGCCTTACAAGGTAGGTGACAACGATACCGACCAGCAGAAATTCGCCAGCGTAGCCAATACGGACGGTGCGTGGACGCTGACCTCGAAACTGCCCGACGGCACGACCAACAACCAGGCTGCTATCGACAAGACGCCGATCGTACGTGTCGAGCTGGTTGACGTGAACAACAAGAACGCCGTCGTTGACGTTCGTTACTTCAAGGTACAGTGGCTGAAGGAGAAGATCGCTCCGGTTGACCTGAAGGTTCTCAAGACGTTCGACTACACGTTGACTTGCGATGCCTTCAAGGGTTCGTTCACTTGGGAAGAGATGGTTACCAAGGTACTTGGCAAACTCGGTGAGAACGGTCTGTCGCAGGCTGAGTTCATCGCAACCTATGCCGCTCCCGAAATCGCCACTACCGACGATAGAAACGTAGGTGCCGTGGCTCAGGTTGCTGCCGACGATGTCGAGCTGCTTTACAACTTCGACGCTACTGCTGCCGAGTCCGCTGCCGCCTTCACCTGGACGCTGACGACCGAGCAGATCGGCAACGTGATCGCCGACCTGATTGCTGGCAAGGAAGTGAAGAAGGTTGTCAATGTGACGATCCCTGCACAGAACGTATACCAGGGCAAACTGACCTTCTCGTTCGTTGTGAACATCAAGATGCCGACGCTGCCTGAGATCTACGGTTACGACTCTTCGTTCTGGCACTCGGATTACGACTTGGCTTATGTTTACCCGATCCAGTTCAATACGCCCGGCGCATATTCGACCTGCGCATACCGCTATGAACTCGACCGTCTGTTCGCCGACAGCAAGCCGGTCACGAACCTGCTGCCCTGCGGCAAATGGGATATTCAGTTCGCCAAGACGCAGCCGGCCACTGGTTATGCACCTGCGCTGACGACCGAACCTGCCGGTGAAGCCGACAAGACGGGCTACACGCTGAAGAAGGGTGCTATGGATGCTGTCAAGCTCAACTACAACGGTATGGGTGACAACTGGTATGCTCCCGCAACCACGAACCCGGGTGCCGTCAATACCGCCGCCGCTGCCGACATCACCGTACAGGTGCTCAACAATGAAGCCGGTATCGGGATCCTGAAGCAGCAGGCTACGCTCAAGGTATGGGCTGCGATCAACCCCTATAACCACATCGAGCTGACGGACTTCAACGTATACTTCGTCGAGCCTCTGAAGATCAACACCGAGCTGACCGACGCCTACTTCGTAGACCAGATCATCAGCGGTTCCGAGGTCGACTGCTCGAAGGCCTTCACGATGACCGACTTCAAGGACTACATCGTAGCTGAGGTGACGACCGGTACGGGCGAGAAGGAGAAATATGCTTCCGACCTCTATGCTTACTATGCAGTGAATGCCCCCGCATGGGATCTGGCCAATGCCAAGACCAACCTGAAGAAAGATGCCAGCGGCAACTATGTAGTGGATGGGACGATCACGGCACAGACTGCCACGATCAAGGCTGAAGACCGTTTCGGTGTGAACTGCATCACCAAGGATGGCTCGAAGCTCGTCTTCAAGAACATCAACGGCGTGAAGGTCGAGAAGACCGTGAAGCTCTTCATCCCGGTTACCGTTAGCCACAAGTGGGGCACGATGACCGCCAACGTGACGATCGAGCTGCACCCTGAAGAGCCTGCTAACTAATTCTGATCCTTTCCGCGGAATCCGGCGCTGCCTCGCAGCAGCGCCGGGAACCCGGGAAATACTCCCTAAGGCAGGGGTCGCACATCCCAAAATTTTTTTGGTAACAACAACTCCCACTTTCAAGTAAAACTCCTGCCTGCGGCAGACCGAAGAGGCGCGGTCTGCCGCTTTTTTTATGCCCGGAAGTTTCCCTGCGTTCTCTCGATCCGCATTATGAGTTCGTTATCCTGGAGCCCGGTTTTTTCGGGGGGGGGCTTTTGTGCGGCTCCCGTTTCTCGTGTGGTTCGCGGTTCTCGTGCGGATTGCGGCTTTCGGGCGATCGCAGGGCTGCGGGCGCGGAGTGCCCTGGTATTTATGAAATATCCGTCGTTGTATCGGGCAGCGGCGGATATTCCTGTCTATTTCGGGCTGTTGGCCGGTCGGGGATGATGGACGAAAAGCAGCCGGGATCTGCGGATCCCGGCTGCTTTGCTATTTGGTTAGTGTGTCGTAAATTTTTCTTTCGCCCGTTATTTCGCCTTTGCGGCCTTTGCCGCCACAGCCTTGTCCAGTTCGATGATGAAATCCGAGAGGACATTCATGTAGTTGATGAAAGCGTCGTAGGCCGAATCGTAGGGGTTGAAATAGGAGTGTACGTCACCGTCCGAGAGCCATTTGGTAGCCATGTAATAGAAGTGGTCGGAGGTCTGCATGAAACTCCACACATAGTCGAAATCGGGGTTTTTCAGTGCTGCGATCTTCTCCTTCTGGGCGTAGAGCTTCGAGAACGCTTCGTTCTGCAACTCGTTGCCGAGCCATGCCGTCACGTCGCGCTCCTCATCGGCCCATGACATCACGTGCGGACAGTGGAGCACCGCTACGGGCTGGTATTTCTTGGCGGCTTCGGTGACGGTCGCGAATTCCAGTCCGTTTTTCTTGGCGAGGATCGCCTTCGGCAGCGCACGCATGAACTCGAAGATTCCCGTGTCGGCGGTCTGGTGTTCGCCGAAGGTTTCGTAGTCCATGAAGAGGTTGATGACTTCGCCCGGGGTCTCGTCCGAAGCGAGCCATTTCACATATTTGTCTGCCGTCAGCGGCCATTCGTCCCAGTTGCGGTTCGAGAAGCGGAAGGCGATGTCGTCCGAGAGCTTGTAGTTGCGCAGCAGCAGGCGCAGCTTCTGGTTGACGGCGTTGGCGTATACATAGTTGGGCGATTTCCAGCCCAGCACGTGTTTGGCGCCTTCAGCCAGCATCGTACGGAAGCCCATTTCGGCCACGGCGGCGCCGATGTCGTCGGAGTAGATCAGCTCCGTATTGCGGAAGGCGGTCGGTTTCACCCCGAATTCCTTTTTTATGAGCGCCGTGTGGAGCTTTACCTGTTCGGTGAAATCCTCCTTCGACGCCAGCGATGCCAACGAGTGGGAGTAGGTTTCGGCAAGGAATTCCACGCAGCCCGTGGCGGCCAGTTCCTTGAACGATTCGAGGACTTCGGGTGCATAGGCACGGAACTGTTCGATAGCGATGCCCGTGATCGAGAACGAGCAGCGGAACTTACCCTTGTTTTCCCGGATGAGCTTCAGCAACAGGGCGTTCATCGGCAGGTAGCATTGCCGGGCGACTTTCTGCATGATGGAGCGGTTCAGCAGGTCGTCCAGATAGTTGTGGTCCTTGCCCATGTTGAAGAAGCGGTACTTCTTCAGTCGCCAGGGCTGGTGTACCTGAAAATATAAGCAGACGGTTTTCATAGGGTAGCTATTTTATTGTTTTTTATTCTCTTCGATCACCGCTTCGTATACGGTTTTGATTTTGGCTGCGGCATCGTTCCATTTCAGGTTCGTGACCTCTTCCAGGCCTTTCGAGGCGAACATCCCCGCAAGCGCCGGGTACTGGATCAGCCCGTAGATGGCATCGGCCAGGGCATCGACATCCCAATAGTCGACCTTCACGGCATAGTCGAGCACTTCGGCCACGCCGCTCTGCTTGGAGATGATCACCGGGACGTTCGAACGCATTGCCTCGAGGGGCGATATGCCGAACGGCTCCGAGACCGACGGCATGACGTATACATCCGACAGCTGGAACATCTTGTGTACATCCTCGCCGCGCAGGAATCCGGTGAAGTGGAACCTGTCGGCAATGCCCAGCCGCGCCACGCGGCGGATGACGTGGTTCATCATGTCGCCCGAGCCGGCCATTACGAAACGTACGTTGGGGACTTTCTTCAGCACCTTGGCCGCGGCCTCGACGAAATAGTCGGGGCCTTTCTGGTAGGTGATACGCCCCAGGAACGTGACGATCTTGTCGTCCACGCCCCGTTCGGGCATTTTGCAGTGGCCTCCGGCGAACCGCACGGCATTGTGTACCGTCACGACCTTGTCGGCCGGGACGCCGTAGCGGTTGATGACGATGTTGCGCGTGAGGTTCGAAACGGCGATCACCCGGTCTGCGGCGTGCATGCCTGCGCGTTCGATGGCGTAGACCTGCGTATTGACGTTCTCGCCGCTGCGGTCGTATTCCGTGGCGTGCATATGCACGACCAGCGGCTTGCCCGATACGCGCTTGGCGGCGATACCGGCGTAGTAGGTGAGCCAGTCGTGGGCGTGGATCACGTCGAACTGCCCTTCGAGGTCTTTGGCCACCTGCGCTGCGACCACGGCATAGCGGGCGACCTCCTCCATAAGGTTGGCGCCGTACTTGCCCGAGAAGGTATAGCGTTGTTTCCAGGCATCGGTCGTCGACCAGACTTTCTGTCCGGATTTGACGTAGCGCTCCTGGTACTGTTCATACTCTTCGGGGGAGATATAAGGTACCATGTTCGAGTCGATATGGATGAACGACATCTTCTCGAGAATGTCGTCCGCGCCGCTTCCCGTGGATCCGTAAAGCGCCTCCACGTCACTGGCATTCAGGACGTGCGTGAAACGCTGATCCTCGTCGCCGTAGGCGTGGGGTACTACGAATGTTACGTCGACATCGTTGCGTGCCAGCCCGCGGGTCATCCCGTAACATGCCGTTCCCAAACCACCCGCGATGTGGGGCGGGAACTCCCAACCGAACATTAAAACTCTCATAACTATATCCTTGTTTTGCAATTTTTACCTATCCTCTCACAGGAACGTCCCGGCTCACGGCCACAAGCCGCGGATGCAAGTCCGGACGCCCCGGAATCCCGCCTTGGCAGGATTTTCCTCCCCTCACAACTTGTTATTTCCCAGCCTTTATCTTTTTTGTCGCGGCCTTTGTCGCAGCCGGCTTTTTTCCTGTCGGTTTCTTCTCCGCACTCTTTTTCGCTGCGGGTTTCTTTTCTGCGGCCTCTTTTGCGACGGCCGTCTTTGCCGCGGTTTTCCTGGCGGTGCTTTTCGCCGCCTTCGCGGTTTTGCTTTCCCGGGCCTCCTCCTGCGTGCGCTCGCGGATCATGCTGTGGATATTGAGCACGGCCCCGACGCTCCACGCCTGCGAGATAGCCCCGCGCGATGCATAGGGCGGGTCGGCATCGTAGAGCTCGCAAATCGACCCGATGCCGTAGCTCTGGATGTCCTCGTCGAAATTGGCGAGTATCTCCCGGGCCTGCGGCAGGAATACATCCCTGTCGATATCGAAACATGCCTTGACGTAGAATTGCAGCAGCCAGGGCCATGCCGAACCGTTCTTGCCCGCGAAATCGCGTTCTGCGGGCGATCCTCCCTCCAGCGAACCTTTGTAGAGCAGGTTGCGGGGCGAGAGTGTCCGCAGCCCCTTGGGGGTGAGCAGGTGCTGGCGCACGGTGCGGATCACCTCCAGCTGCAGCTCCTCGTCGAGCATCTTGTAATTCAGCCCGCAGGCGACGATCATGTTGGGGCGCGTCGATTTGTCGGGCCCGTCCGTCCCTACGAAATCGGCCAGATAACCTTCCGGCAGGCGGAACAGTTCGACGAACGACGCCTGCGTGCGTGCCGGGAGCGACTCCCAGGCCTTGACGAAGGCTTTGTCTGCGTGTTTGCCGGCCAGTTCGAGCGCATAACATACGGCGTTGTACCACAAGGCGTTCACCTCTACCTGGTAACCGTTGCGCGGAGTGACGGGGCGGCCGTCGATCACGGCATTCATCCACGTCATCGGGATGTCGTCCGCAGCGGCCCACACCAGTCCGTTGTCATGCAGCGCGACGCGGCCGCCGACTCCCCGGCGGTAGCTCTCCAGAATATCTTTCATGGCCGGGCCGTAGGCTTTCCATATCTGCTTGCCGCCCACTTCCCGTTCGAGTTGCTGGAGCGTCCAGAAGAACCACAGCGGGGCATCTGCCGCGACGGCCGCCGAGGCGTTGCCCGTGAACATGCCGTCGCGCATTTCGCGCACCAGCGTGTCGAGGGCGTCGATACAGTCCTCCTTATGCCCCTGTTCGAGCGTGATGCCCGGGAGCGATACGAAGGTCTGGCGCCCTGAAACCCCGTGCCACGGGTAGCCCGACACCACTTCGGTGCGGTCGCCGGGACGCCGGATGACGAATTGCCGCGCCGAATGCTCCAGGCAGCTGATGAAGTCGATCTTGTGCGTGCGCCGGGCGATGGATGCGGCGAATACCTCTTCGATGGTCTTGACCGAACCCATTTCGTCGAGCGAAGCCGAGAAGATGATGCTTTCGCCCTTCTTGAGTTCCGTTTCGAAATAGCCCGTCGTGAGCAGGTCTTCGTAACCGTCGTAACCGCGCGCCAGATCCTGCTGGTATTCGAACCCGTAGTACCAGTCGGGTGCGGGCACGAACTCCGCGCCGGGCTTGCTGGTTTGCAGGTATAGCCACGGGAACGACCCGTAGAGGCGGCATTTCACGCCGTTGACCGCCGGGTAGGAGTGCCCGTCGGCATCCATGTTGGCATGCGTCAGCGCATGTTTGTCGCGAAAGGCAAGGAAGGGCCGCAGCCGCAGGTACGTTTCCGAATGCGCATCGACGAGCGTATAGCGGATCATCAGCTGTGTGCGCTTGTGTATCCACAGCATCTCCTTCCGCAGGATCACGCCGCCCACGCGGTAGGTGATCGTGGGGGTCGGCGTATATTTGAAATCGGTGATATACTTGTGTCCGCGCGGCTCGTATACCCCCTTGAAGCGGTGCAGGGCCAGGTTGAATGTCTGGTCGTGCTGGACGATGGTTTCGTCGAGCGACGAGAGCAGGACATACGTCCTGTCGCTGTCGTCGATGGGCGCTACCATCAGGCCGTGGTAGCGGCGGGTGTTGCAGCAGACGATAGTCGTGCTCATATATCCGCCGATACGGTCTGTGGAGAGCATTTCGCGCTGGAGCGAATACTCCAGGTTGCCCAATTCGCTTTTGTCGAAAGTAAGTGCTGACATGTCCTTCAAAAAAATACGGTTCGTTCTATAAAGATAGCTGAATTTTCATGAAAAGACAATCGCATTTCCGAAAATTCATATCTTTTTTACATTATTAGGCCCAAATTCGCTAAGCCCATTTTACCAATGCAAAATCCATGCGATGGGGCAGGTGCGGGTTCTCCGGGAAAATACGCAGCGCCACGTCGAACGTGCCGGCTTCGTCGGGCGTATAATCCAGTGCGTAGGTAACGCGGCTGCCTTCGGTCTTGGTGTGCTTGAGCCCGATCGTGCGCATCACGTTGGCATTCTGCCCGCCGACGATCTGCTGTGCGATGACCATCTCCACGCCGATGTCCTCGGGACGCAGGCTGACGATGTCCACGGTCACTTCGAAATGGTACTTTTCGCCTACGAAGATCGCCTTGTTGTCGATTTTCACACGCTGTACGTCGATCACACGGATCTGATCCCATACCGACGAGACCTTGCGTTTCCATGCCGCGATCTCGCGGGCCAGCTTGTAGCCGCCTTCGACGATCCGGTGCTTGCGTGCCGCGAGCTTGTTGTAGAACCGCTCCTCGTAGTCGTTGAGCATGCGGTTGGTCGTGAAATTCGATGCGATGTCCGCGACGCATTTCTTGACCGACTCCACCCATGCGTGGGGTATGCCGTCTTTGTCGCGGTCGTAGTATTTCGGGACGATCTGCTCCTCGATGGTGTTGTAGATCATTTCGGCGTCGAGCTCATCCTGATAGTGCTGGTCGGCGAAGGTGCGCTCCATGGGCAGCATCCACCCGGCGCCCTCCTTGTAGCCTTCGACCCACCATCCGTCGAGCACCGAGAATTGCAGCACGCCGTTCATGACGCACTTCTCGCCCGACGTACCCGAAGCTTCGAGCGGACGGGTCGGGGTGTTGAGCCATACGTCGACGCCCTGCACCATGCGGCGTGCCAGCTCCATGTCGTAATTCTGCAGGAAGAGGATCTTGCCCACGAACTGCGGCATGGCGGCCACCTCGACGATGCGTTTGATGAGGTCTTGCCCCGGCTTGTCGTTGGGGTGGGCCTTGCCGGCGAAGATGAATTGCACGGGGCGCTCCTTGTTGTTCACAATGGCCGAGAGCCGGTCGAGGTTCGTGAAGAGCAGGTAGGCGCGCTTATAGGTTGCGAAGCGGCGTGCGAAACCGATGGTCAGCACGTCGGGCTTGATGCCCTCGATGACCTGCAGCATCTGGCGCGGCGAGTCGAGCCGCACCTGGCTGGGGTCGCTGTAACGCTTGCGGATGTGCTTGATGAGCTTGTTCTTGAGGTGCATGCGCTCGGCCCACAGTTCCCCGTCGGGGATGTTGTGGACTTTCTGCCATGCCGGGATGTCGTAGGCGTGCCCCTCGAATCCGTCGGCGAAATAGCGGGCGTAGAGGCGGCGCAGGCTAGTCGCGATCCAGGTCGGGAAATGCACGCCGTTTGTGACATAGCCGATGTGGAGTTCGTTCTTGAAGTAACCCGGCCACATGTTGCCCAGAATCTCCTTCGACACCTCGCCGTGGAGCCACGACACGCCGTTGACCTCCTGCGAGAGGTTGCAGGCCAGCACCGACATCGAGAACTTTTCATTGGGGTCGTTGGGGTTGGTCTTGCCCAGGTTGATGTACTGCTCCCAAGTGATGCCCAGCACGTCGGGGTAGTGCGACATGTACTGGCGGATCATTGACTCGGGGAAGGCGTCGTGCCCGGCGGGCACGGGGGTATGCGTCGTGAAGAGCGACGAGGAGCGGATCACCTCCAGCGCCTCCGAGAAGGAGAGCTTCTTGTGGTTCACCAGGTCGCGGATGCGCTCGATGCCGATGAACGCGGCATGTCCTTCGTTGCAATGGAACACATCGTGCTTGATGCCCAATGCGCGCAGTGCGCGGATACCGCCGATACCGAGCAGGATTTCCTGCTTGAGGCGGTTCTCCCAGTCGCCGCCGTAGAGGTAGTGGGTGATCTGGCGGTCTTCCTCGAGGTTGGCCTCGAAATCCGTGTCGAGCAGGTAGAGATCCGTGCGGCCGACCTGGCATTTCCAGACGCGCGCCGAAAGCGTACGCCCCGGGAAGGCGATGGTGATCGTCAGCCAGTTGCCGGCCTCGTCGCGCACGGGCGAGATCGGGAGTTTATAGAAATTCTGTGCCTCGTAGGTCGCCTCCTGCGCCCCCTGTGCCGAAAGACGCTGCGTGAAGTAACCGTACCGGTAAAGCAGGCCCACGGCTGCCATCGGGACGTTCTTGTCCGAGGCCTCCTTGAGGTAGTCGCCCGCGAGGATGCCCAGGCCGCCCGAGTAGATCTTGAGCGACGAGTGCAGGCCGTATTCCATCGAAAAGTACGAAATCGTGGGGATCTTCGGGTCGGGCTTTTCGTTCATATAGTCGCGGAACTGAGCATATACGGCGTCGAGCTGCCCGAGGAAAGCCTCGTCGCGTTCGAGCCCCTTCATGCGTTCCACGCTCAGTTTGTCGAGGAAAGCGATCGGGTTGCGCTCGCATTCGGCCCAGAGTGCCGGGTCGATGCCTTCGAACAGGTCACGGGGCCCGGGGTTCCAGCACCACCAGAGGTTGCGCGAAAGCTCTTCCAGGGCATGCAGGCGCTTGGGCAGGGTCTTGTCGACCATCATGCGGTTCCAGTTGGGTTTCTCGGCGAAGAGCTGCTGGCGCACGAAGTTGATCTGCTCGTTGCGGGCGTTGCCTTCGTCGAGCACCGCACGGTTGGTGCGGATCACCGAACTTTCGACAGCCTCGGAATAGGCCTGTTCGTAGGCGGCGAAAAGGTGCTCCCAAAGCGCTGTTTCAGATATCTCGTAGGCCGAAACGCGCATCTCGGAAACATGCTTCTCGTCCAGCGCGCTGAAGCGCAGCAGCGAGTCGGCGATCTTCTCCTCGACCTCCTTGTCGTTGTAGTCGTCGCGGCGGATGACCTCCACGCCCAGGTGCTCGCGATGCTTGTCGACCCACAGCCCGAACCCTGCGAGGGTCGTCGTGATGGTCGGCACCGAGAATGCCACCGATTCGAGCGGCGTATAGCCCCACGGTTCGTAGTAGGAAGGGAAGACCGTGATGTCCATACCGACGAGCAGTTCGTAGTAATCCTTGTTGAAGATGCCGTCGGCCTTGTTCAGGTAGGTCGGCACGAAGATCACCTTCACCTTCGAATCGTCGGTCGTGAGGATGCTGCCGTTCAGGGCGTTCACGATCGGGTCGCTGTTCTGGTATTCGAGGTAGTGGGTCGAATACTTGTATTGTCCGCCGTCGATCGGGCTGGCCGGGTCGGCCAGGTGCGCCTGCAAGTCCGCGCGCGGGCCGCGGTTGCCGGCCGGAACGGTGATGTAGGCCAGAACCTCGCGTTTGAGGCGGTCGGAAGCGGCCAATTTCTTGAGCGATTCGATGAATACGTCGAGGCCCTTGTTGCGGAATTCGTAGCGGCCGCTGGTGCCGACGATCAGCGGTTCCTTCCGGAACTTGTGCCCGAGGCAGGCCTCGGCCACCGAGATCATTGCCGTGCGGGCTTCGGCACGCTTGGCGTCGTACTCCTCGCCCGTCCATACGAAGTCGTTTTCGAACCCGTTGGGCGTGATGCCGTCCGGTTCGCGTCCCAGCAGGTATTTGCATTCGTTGGCCGTGATGTCGCTGACCGTGAGGAAGGCGTCGTGGTACGTGGCGGCCATCTTCTCGATCGAGTGTTTGGCCACTACGTTGAACCGCCGTGCCAGTTCGTCGGCATTGAACTTGGCCAGGTCGTTGTAGAGCGGCAGGCCGTTACCGGCGATGCAGCGCCCCATGACCGTGGCGTGCGTCGTGAAGAGCGTGGCCACATAGGGGGCGTGTTTGCGCAGGTGGAGTCCGCCTGCGGCAGTCATCCACTCGTGGAAATGCGCGGCGATCTTGTCCGTCGCGTTGCAGAAATTGTCGACATACGAGGCGATGACCATGCCCGCGGCATAGCCGAAGAGCACGGGTTCGATGTAATCCCACTGTCCCGAGAGCGAATCCACGTGGTACGTCTCCCAGAGTTTCTTGAGTATTTCGTCCTTGCGGGGGATCAGCGAAGTGAAGTCCACCAGGATCACCGTCGGCTCGCCCTTGATCTTCCAGTGCCCCACGCGGATCCGGAGCCCGTCGCTGTATACGCTCTGGCGCCATGCTTTCAGCATGTTGGGGTCTTCCTCGAATTCGGGGTTCGCCCCCTCGTGCTGGAGGTCGGGCCCGATGAGGATATAGCGGTCGGCGAATTTCCGGGTTGCGGACTGTGCTTTGGTCGAGATGACGGTATGGATGCCGCCGACCTTGTTGCAGACCTCCCAGCTCACCTCGAAAAGGTAGTCGGGAGTCAGTTTTGCATTACTCATATCTGTCGTGCTTGTTTGTAATTTACTCGATGAATCGGTTGAAAACCGCTGCAAAGGTAATACTTATATTTATATAAAACAACCTTGTTCGATTAATTAGTAAAAATATTTAATAATAACTTAACATTTCTGTTTCACATCGTTGCATGTCGTGTTATGTTTCGAAAAGTGCCCCGATCACGGCATCCGAAATCAGGAATTTTTCCGGCGGGAGGGCCATCCGCCCCCGGACTATGCGGAGCGTACCCGAACGGAGGAACGGTGCTGCCTCTTCCTGCATCCGCGCCAGCCGTTTTGCTCCGAAACGTGCCGCGGCCTCTTCCAGATCGATCCCCTCGGCCGTCCGGAGCGCCGTCATGACATATTCGTTGAACCGGTCGCGTCGGGTCAGCACTTCCTTCCCGGCGGGAGCGCCTGCTATGTATTTTTCCACTGAACTGGCATTCCAGTGCCTTTCTTCGCCGTCGAACGAGTGAGCTGCGGGCCCGATGCCGAGGTATTTCGTCCCATGCCAGTAGGAGGCGTTGTGACGGGCTCGAAATCCCGGCAGGGCATAGTTCGAAACCTCGTAATGCTCGAATCCGGCGGCCGTAAGCGTATCGTGCACCGTGAGGAACTCCTCCTCGCTGACCTCTTCGTCCACGGCGCGGAACTCGCCCCGTGCCGCACGGCGGCCGAAGGCCGTATCGGGTTCGACGGTCAAATGGTATGCCGAAATGTGCTGTACGCCGAGCGACAGCACTCCGTCGAGCGATCTTTTCAGCGAATCCCCGCCGAAGCCGGGAATGCCGAAGATCAGGTCGGCGGTGATGTTCCCGAACCCGGCGCGTTGTGCCGCCCGCACCGCACCGATGGCCTGTGCCGCCGTATGGCGGCGGTTCATCAGCTTCAGGCACCCGTCGTCGAACGACTGGATGCCGATCGACAGCCGGTCTATGCCCGCTTCGCGCAGCCCGTCGAGGTAATTTTCCGTTAGGTCGTCGGGGTTGGCCTCGAGGGTGGTTTCCGTGGTGCCGGAGCAGTCGAACAGCAGCGCGGCATGATCCAGCAGTCCTTTCAGCGCGGCGGGTGCGTAGAGCGAAGGCGTGCCGCCGCCGAAATAGCGGGTCGTGACCGCTTCGCCGCGCAGGTAATCCTGCCGTTCGTCCAGTTCGCGGTGCATGGCGGCTGTCACGCCGTCCATCTGCTCCAGCCGGGCGCTCTTGTAGAAGTCGCAGTAGGCGCAGATGCGTTTGCAGAACGGTATGTGGAAATAGAGTCCGGCCATGGCCTATCCGATTTTTCGGGGAGCAGGAGTTTCCGCCGGTTCGGCGGCGAGCGCCTTTATCGCCTTTACGGTTTTCCGTCCGTATCTGTTGAACGTAAATATTCCCCCTGCGATGTTATACCACGGATCGTAGACCAGAGCCCACCGGATTTCATCGCTTCTCCAGCTCAAGATCAGCAAGTCGCAGTCCAGATAGGGGATGCCCTTTCGGTTTGCGGCCTGCAAATAACGCTGATTGTCGTATTCGATCCTCCATCCCTCGTCGGACAGCAGTTTCCGTATCCGATCTTTCAGTCCGTCGTGTTGCCCGGAGAGCGGGATACTCTTGAACTTCAGTTTCCTGCGTTGTAACACATGGAGGGCAAAGCCCGCGCCGAACAGCAGGAGCGCGGCCAGCCAATACCGATCCCGAAATCCCTGAATGAGGTCGCGGACAAAATAACAGGAAAAGAATATCCCGGAAATAATTAACAGGATGGAGAAACAATGGTAGTTTACCCATTCGATCGAAAACGGTTTCAGGCAGATCCTGTCGTGGCGTATTTTTATCGGGCGCATTATAATGATAACGATGTTTTGTATAAGGGCTGATTAATCAAAGATAGGAAAAATTCCCGGATGTCGTCCCTTTCCGCCCCGGTTTTTTCGGTGCCCGTGCGTCGGGCCCGGCTGCCGGATCGGATTTACGGAAAATACCTCCGGTTTCCTGATTTCGATGCGGTTGCTCCGGAAGCGCCCCTCCCGTCATTGTTTTTGTCCGGGCGGCGTTCCATCGGGCGGGAGTGCCGTGCGCCGTCGATGGGCATTTCGACCGAAGTGCGGCCTGTGCGTCCGCCTCGAATTCCATCCTGCGGAGCCCCGGTGCGGATTGCGGCCGTATGTTTGCAGCAGGATATGGAGCCGGGTTTTCCTGCGGCTTTGGGGGACACGATAGCTGCTTATAAATGAATCATATACAGGCATCGGGAAAAATAATGGATATTTTTTGCTTTTTTCACTGTTAGTTTTTTCACAAGTGTAAAAGTTTTTCTACCTTTGTGCGGTTAAAGTCCGGTCTTGCGGATTTTCGACGTTAGGTTAATCAAGGATTTGATGTTTTATTAAAATAACAATTATTATGGACAAAATGGATTTGAAAAAGTATGGGATCACGGGTGTGACCGAGATCGTGTACAATCCGTCGTACGACGAACTTTTCCGCGAGGAGACCAAGAAGGGGCTCCGCGGTTTCGAAAAAGGCCAGCTGACCGAGACCGGTGCCGTGAACGTGATGACCGGCGTTTATACCGGCCGTTCGCCCAAGGACAAGTTCTTCGTAATGGACGAGACCACCAAGGATACGATCTGGTGGACTTCCGATGAATATAAGAACGACAACAAGCCTGTTACGAAGGCTGCCTGGAAGGAGCTGAAGAAACTCGCTACCCAGGAGTTGTCGGGCAAGAAACTCTATGTCGTGGACACGTTCTGCGGCGCCAATGAGAATTCGCGCCTCAAGATCCGTTTCATCATGGAGGTCGCATGGCAGGCCCATTTCGTAAAGAACATGTTCATCCGTCCGACCGACGCCGAACTGGAGAAATACGGCGAGCCCGATTTCGTGGTGCTCAACGCTTCGAAGGCCAAGGTCAAGAACTATAAGAAACTCGGCCTGAACTCGGAGACGGCCGTCGTTTTCAACCTCACCGAGAAAATGCAGGTTATCCTCAACACCTGGTACGGCGGCGAGATGAAGAAGGGTATGTTCTCCTACATGAACTACCTGCTTCCGCTCAAGGGCATGGCTTCGATGCACTGCTCGGCCAACACCAATGCCAAGGGCGAGACCGCTATCTTCTTCGGCCTGTCGGGCACCGGCAAGACCACGCTTTCGACCGACCCGAAGCGTCAGCTGATCGGCGACGACGAGCACGGCTGGGACGACGACGGCGTATTCAACTTCGAGGGCGGCTGCTATGCCAAGGTCATCAATCTCTCGCAGGAGAACGAGCCCGACATCTGGAACGCCATCCGCCGCAACGCGCTGCTGGAGAACGTGACGGTAGACAAGAAGGGCAAGATCGACTATGCCGACAAGTCGGTAACCGAGAACACCCGTGTTTCGTACCCGATCTTCCACATCGAGAATATCGTGAAACCCGTATCGAAAGCCCCGGCTGCCAAGAAGGTGATCTTCCTTTCGGCCGACGCATTCGGCGTGCTGCCCCCGGTTTCGATCCTCAATGCCGAGCAGACCAAATACTATTTCCTGTCGGGCTTCACCGCCAAGCTGGCGGGTACCGAGCGCGGTATCACCGAGCCGACCCCGACTTTCTCGGCTTGCTTCGGCGCGGCATTCCTTTCGCTGCACCCCACCAAGTACGGTGAGGAACTGGTGAAGAAGATGAAGAAGGCCGGTGCCAAGGCATACCTGGTGAACACGGGCTGGAACGGTACCGGCAAACGTATCTCGATCAAGGATACGCGCGGTATTATCGACGCCATCCTCGACGGTTCGATCGACAAGGCTCCGACCAAGACGCTGCCTATCTTCGACTTCACGATCCCGACGGAGCTGCCGGGCGTAGATCCCAAGATCCTCGACCCGCGCGATACCTACAAGAACGCCAAAGATTGGGACGTCAAGGCCGAAGACCTCGCTAACCGCTTCGTGAAGAATTTCGTGAAGTTCACGGGTAACGAAGAGGGTAAGAAGCTCGTAGCCGCAGGCCCGAAAGTGAAATAATCTCTGAATAAAGTTTTGAATGGTAGAACCCCGCGCCGGAAGGTGCGGGGTTCTTTATTTTGCGGCATTGCGTATGCTGCGATGGGAGGGGGCTTCCGTATCCTCGGAAGGGCTCGGGTGCTGTTTCCCGCGGGGCGGGTTGCTGCCTGCCGCGATTCCGGGTTGTCGCCTGGCCGGGCGGGCGTGTTGCGGGTGTGCCTCGGAAGGGCCCGCTGCAATTTACCCCGGGTTTAGGTTTCCGGGCCGACCGCTGTTTCCGGTTGCCCGCATTCCGGGAGTGCTGCTCCCTTTGGTTCCGGAGTTGCGGACTTTCCGTGCATGGCTGCCTGCTGCAGTCCGCAACTGCTGTTTAGCGCACGTCCGCTGTCCGCTGTTTGTTGCGGGGTGTGAAGATGCGATACCCGATCGAGACGCCGATCTTGTTGGGATACCACTCCGAAGAGCCGTTGAACGGGTCGGGGTGTTCGGGTTGTACGGGGCGGTGGGGGTACATGTCGACCTGGCCGTCGAAACTGTACCCGTTGTAATGGCTGTCCATCCATGCCCAACCCAGGAAAGCGTCGAGCAGCCAGCGTTTCCCGAACTGGTATTCATAACCCACGCAGAGGCCGATCATCATGCCGTATCCTTTGCAGTAACGGTCTTCGAATTTCAGTTTCCACCCTTCGATGTAAGGTTTCGACATGTCGAAGGCCATCATGCCGATGTTTGCCCCCAGATACCAGCCCCGGTTATGCTCCTTGAAATAGCGGCGGTATTCGCCCATGAAGATGGCGAAGAGCATGTGCTTTTCGTTGATCGACTTCCATGGCGAGATGACGATGTCGGTCTGTAAGGTCGATTTGGGCGAGATGGCGAACTCCACGGCGGGATTCACCACGCCCACCAGAGCATAGGGGACATTGAGCTTGACATATCCCTGCGGGGATGCCTGCTGCGTGCAGAACAACGCGAACAGGAATGCCGGGATGCAGAGCCCGAAGCGGATGTTTTTCATAGGCGGATCGTTACAACGGACAAAGATATGAAAAAATCCGGCCAACATACTGTGCTGGCCGGATTTTAACTATGTGCTGGACGGATTTATACCGTCATGATCTCCTTCTCCTTCTTTTGGAGCGCCTCGTCGAGGGTCTTGGTGAATTTCTCCAGCAATTTCTGGGCCTGTGTTTCGCCGTCCTTCGACTCGTCCTCGGGCATACCTTCTTTCTGGGCTTTTTTGAATGCCTCGACTGCGTCGCGGCGGGCATTGCGCAGGCTGATGCGGGCGGTTTCTGCCTCGTTGCGGATTTGTTTCACCAACTCCCTGCGGCGTTCCTCGGTCAGGGGCGGGATCGACAGGCGGATCTGCTCGCCGTTGTTCGAAGGCGTCAGCCCGATGTTCGAGTCGATGATGGCCTTTTCGATCGCACGCAGCATGTTCTTGTCCCACGGCTGGATCAGGATCGTCTTGGCGTCGGGTACGGTGACGCTGGCGGCGCCCGATATGGGCACCTGCGAGCCGAAATAATCGACCATTACGCCGTTCAGGGCATTGGGCGACGCTTTTCCTGCGCGCACGTTCAAAAGTTCCTCTTCGAGGTGGTCGATGGCCTTCTGCATACGGCCGGAGGCATCGTTGAGAATCGTCTTGGTATCCATATTATTCGAGTGTTTTTTCGATGGTTTTGATCATTTCGTCGAACTCTTCGGCGTCGTAACCCACGGTTGCCAGCATGACTTTACCATCGGCGCCGATCAGGAAATTCCGCGGGATGTAATTCGAGGCATAACGGTCGTAAATGGCCTGCGAGGGGTCGAGGCCCATCGGGAACGTATAGCCCATCTTTTCGCGGAACGCCGCCACGTCCTCCCGCTTTTCGCCGCGCGATATGGGCAGGAATACGAAGTTGCGGCCGGCGAAACGGTCGATGATGTCCTTCTGCACGCGGGTCAGTTCCTGCCGGCAGGGCGGGCACCAGGTGGCCCAAAAGTTCAGTAACACGACTTTGCCTTTGAGTTCTGCGAGGGAGGTTTTTGTGCCGTCGAACATCTCCACGGTGAAGTCGGGGGCTTTGTCGCCCGCCTTGACCAGCGTGGTCGATTCGGTATCCGCCGCGGCTTTGCCGCCGCGGCTGCCGCACGAGGGCAGTAACAGGATTGCGGCGATGATCACTGCGATCAGCGCCAGCATGATCCATAACTGCTTGTTGCTCTTTCTTGTTGCCATAGCCTTATTTTTTTACAAGTGTCCCGATCCTCTCCCCGGCAAGCACCTTGCCGAGGTTGCCCGGCGTGTCCATGTCGAAGACGATGATCTGCAGCCCGTTCTCGCGGCAGAGCGTGAATGCCGTGAGATCCATGACTTTCAGCCGGCGGTCGAGCACCTCTTCGAAGCTTATTTCGTCGAATTTGACGGCTGCAGGGTCTTTTTCGGGGTCGGCCGTGTATACGCCGTCCACGCGGGTGCCCTTCAGCATCACGTCCGCCTCGATTTCGATGCCGCGCAGCGCCGAAGCCGAGTCGGTCGTGAAATAGGGGTTCGACGTGCCTCCGCCGATGATGACCACATACCCCGCCTCGAGGTATTCGATGGCACGCGCCTTGGAGTAGTATTCGCCGATGGGCTCCATGCGGATCGAGGTCAGGACTTTGGCCTTCACGCCGTTGTCCTCCAGGGCCGATTGCAGGGCCAGCGAGTTGATGATCGTGGCGAGCATGCCCATCTGGTCGCCTTTCACGCGGTCGAAGCCTTTCTTTGCGCCCGTGAGGCCGCGGAAAATGTTGCCGCCGCCGATGACGATGCCGATCTGGACGCCTGTGGCCGCTGCCGCCCTGATCTGTTCGGCGTAGGACTGGAGTACTTCGGGGGAGAGCCCGTATTTCTGCGAACCTTGCAGCGATTCGCCGCTCAGTTTCAGTAGTATTCGCTTGTATTTCATTGTACGATGGGTTTACCGTAACGCGAAGATAAAAATTTTTATTGAAAAAAACGCAAGAATGACTATCTTTACAGAAAATAGGCGGTATGGCGGCTATGCCGGAAAAAACCGGCGCCATGTCCGGTCTGAGCTGTTTTACGGAACACAGGCTTCGCCTCGGCAATGTCCGAATAAATTTGGCATTTTGCTCGGCTTGTGCTATCTTTAACCTCGTTTTAGATAGGCTGCGGTTCGGACGAACTCAAACAAGTTTGGTTTGTCGCTCTCCTTGCGCTATCTTTGTGCTGCCATGACGTTGGATGAATACAAATTACTCCGAAAAATAAATTCCCCCCGCGACCTCAAGCAACTCTCGGCGGAGGAACTGCGCACCTACTGCGACGAGCTGCGCAGCTATATCATCGACGAGTGCTCGGTAAATCCCGGACACCTGGCGTCGAGCCTCGGCTGCGTGGAACTCGCCGCCGCACTCCACTACGTTTTCGATACGCCCGCGGACAAGATCGTCTGGGACGTAGGGCACCAGACCTATGCCCACAAGATTATCACCGGGCGCCGCGAGGCGTTCAAGACCAAACGCCTGCTGGGCGGCATCAGCGGTTTCCCGCGCATGTCGGAGAGCCCCTACGACGCTTTCGGGGGCGGGCATGCCTCGGTGTCGATTTCGGCGGCGTTCGGCATGGCCAAGGCTGCCGAGATGCGGGGCGAGAGGCACCAGGTCGTGGCCGTCATCGGCGACGGCTCGATGACCGGCGGCCTCGCGTTCGAAGGGCTCAACAACGCCGGGGCCAGCAAACGCACCAATATCCTGGTGATCCTCAATGACAACAACATGGCCATCGACCAGGCCACCGGCGCATTGAAGAACTACCTGCTCAAAATCTCCACGTCGGTGCATTACAACCGTTTCAAGCAGCGGTTGTGGGGCATCCTTTCGCATACGCCGCGCCTGCTGCGCCTCTGCCAAAAGGCGGGCAACGCCGTGAAACAGGGGGTGCTGAACAAGAGCAACCTCTTCGAGAGCTTCAATTTCCGTTATTTCGGCCCCGTCGACGGCCACAACCTCAAGGAGTTGGTGCGCACGCTTCGGGCATTGCGCGACATCGAAGGGCCCAAGTTGCTGCATGTCATGACCGTGAAGGGCAAGGGCTACCTGCCTGCCGAGCACGACCAGTCCACGTGGCATGCCCCCGGACGTTTCAATCCCGATACGGGCGAGCGGATCGCCTCGCCGGGCGCCGCGGCGCGTTATCAGGATGTCTTCGGCGAGACGCTCGTCGAACTGGCCGGGCTCGACCCGCGGGTCGTGGGCGTCACGCCTGCCATGCCGTCGGGTTGTTCGATGAACATGCTCATGCACGCCATGCCGTCGCGTTGCTTCGACGTGGGTATCGCCGAGGGCCATGCCGTGACCTTCTCGGCGGGGATGGCCGCTGCGGGCATGGTGCCTTTCTGCAACATCTATTCATCTTTCATGCAGCGGGCTTACGACAATGTGATCCACGACGTCGCGATTCAGGATCTGCCCGTGGTGATGTGCCTCGACCGGGGCGGCATCGTGGGCGAGGACGGCGTGACCCACCACGGGGTCTTCGACATGGCTGCATTCGGTGCCGTGCCGGGACTTACGATCGCTGCGCCGATGGATGAACTGGAACTCCGCAACATGATGTATACCGGTCTGCAATACGGTCATCCCTTCATGATCCGCTACCCGCGCGGCAACGGTGCGGGACGTCTGTGGCGGGGCGTTCCCTTCGAAGCGCTGCCCGTCGGCCGGGGCCGGAGGCTCCGCGAAGGTACGGACGTGGCGCTGGTGACGGTCGGGACGGTCGGCAACGCTGCCGCCCGTGCCGCGGAACGCGCCGCGGCGAAGGGTGTGAGCGTGGCGCATTACGACCTGCGATTCGCCAAACCGCTCGACGAGGCCCTGCTGGCCGAGGTCGGTGCCAAGTTCCGCCATGTGGTCACGGTCGAGGACGGTTCCCTGCGCGGGGGCGTCGGCGAGGCCGTCACGGCATTTTTCAATGCCCGCGGCTGCGAGGTGGCCGTGCACTCGCTGGGCATCGGCGACGAGTGGGTCGAGCACGGAACCCCGGCTCAGCTCTACGCCCTCTGCGGTTACGACGAGGAGGGTATTCTGCGGGCGCTGCTCGCTGCGGGGGAATAAAACTGCCGTTTCCGCTCCTGTTTGCCGTGCTGCGGCATAAAATCTGTTACGTGCTCCCTAAAAACCGTTTGGGGAGTGAAAATCGCGATCGTATTATTGGCCGCTGCGCTGCTTGTCATCGGCGTGGTATACGGCGGTGTCACCGACCGTACCGACCGAACTCCGGTGCCGTCGTTCGACCTGGCGCGCTACATGGGCACCTGGTATGAGATCGCCCGCTACGACCATCCGTTCGAACGGGGGCTGGCCGGAGTGCAGGCGCGCTACGAACTGAGGCCCGACGGTCGCATCGGGGTGTTCAACAGCGGGACGGATTACCGTTCGGGCCGTTGTAAACGTGCGCGGGGCAAAGCCTGTGCGGGACAGGTGCCGGGGCGTTTGCGGGTCTCTTTTTTCTGGGTTTTTTATTCGGATTACAACGTCATGGAGCTGGGCGGCGATTACGATTGGGCATTGGTCGGCGGCGGTTCGGCAAAATACCTCTGGGTACTGTCACGCACGCCGACACTCCCCGCGCATACGCTCAACCGCATCCTGCGGCTGGCCGAACGACGCGGTTACCGGACGGACAGGCTTCTGTTCGTCGACCAGGGGCAATGACACTCCGCCGAAGGGGTGCTCCTCCGTTCCCTGCGGCCGTGTTACACCGTGAACGTCCAATCGTCGCCCCGGCTGAGCGCGGCGTCGAACCGGAACCCTTCCCATTCGAATTCTTTGAGCCTTTCCGGATCCGTAATCCGGTTTCTGATAAGGTGGCGCGTCATCTCCCCGCGGCACATTTTCGTGTAGACCACGATGGTTTTCAGACGGTCGCCCTCGCGGATGCGGAATTCGGGCGTGATGATACGCGCTTCGCGGCGGATGCGTTTCCAGTCGAACAGGCGCTTCATCTCGCTGCTGGCGAGGTTGACCAGGATGCCGTCGTCGGCATGGATTTTTTCGAGGAAGGCTTCTGTCAGCCGTCCCTGCCAGTACCCGAACATCGTTTGGTCGTCGTGCCCCGGCAATACGGCGTCCCCTTCCAGCCGGTAGCGGCGGATTGCGTCCAGCGGCCGGAGCAGCCCGTAGAGGAACGACGTGATGTTGAGGTGCTGCTGTGCGTATTCGAAATCCCCGGGGGTGAATCGCTCCGGGGCGATATGCCTGAATACGACGCCCGTGTAGGCCAGCAGCGCGGGGAGGGCCTCTTCGCCGTGGAACTGCCGGTAACGCCGGCGGTTGGTCGCGGCGATCTGCCGGTTGGTGCGCAGCATGCGTTCCAGCTCTTCGGTGCTGAGCGTCGCCAGCTGCAGGGCCAGCTCCGCGGCCTCGCGGGCGTAACGCGGCAGGGTCGTTCGGGGGATTTCGGCCGGATTGTTTTCGGCCATCGTTTTGGCGCAGGAAAGGAGTATTTGCATGGCTGTGGATCAAAATTGGATGTCCTGCCCCTCTGCCGGCTCCGCAAAGCGGGTGAACGGGACGAACGGCGTCACCGTGAACTCGGCCGTGAGCAGGTAGGGCCGGTATGGGCAGGTCTTGTACACTTGTTTGCAGATACGGTAACGCGCATACCGGGCCGGGTAGACACGGGGTGCGAGCCGGGCTGTGAACCCGTAGGTGTATTCGGCGGCCGGTGCCGGATGCGGTACTTCGGTGCGGGATGGGTTGTTTGGCCCGATGCCGACCAGCAGTGAGTTCCACGCATTGACGACGGGCAGCGTTTCCCACCGTCCGTGCTGGAAGCGGCAGACGGTGTAGTCGCTCCCGAAATATACCGTCGAATCGCCTTTGTGGCGGATCGTGAGCCGGATATGTTCGGTGCCGGCGGGATAAAATGCGTATTCGGCATCCATCGTGAGCCCATCCGGCGGAGCAGCCCCTTCGGGTGCGGGCGGATAGGGTGTCGTGTCGGGGTCGAACCCGTGGAGCCGGATCAGGGGGCTGTCGTGCACGCAGCGGCGGAAGCGGGCTTTCATCGCCGTGTCGGCTCGGATCATGTGTACGTCTATGACACCGTCCGGTTCGTTGACCGCCGATGCGTAGATGGCGTTTGCGACCGGATCGGCCGCCTTGTTGTCTGCCGCCCACTGCCAGATGCTGTCCTGCAAAGCGGACAGTCCGTCCGTTGTGGGGCGCTTCTGTGCGGCGGCCGTACAGCTGGCCGCAAGCAACAGGAACAGCAGAAGGCGTTTCATGGTGCGGTGCGGTTTATGCTACGGAGCAGGGGATGCCGAGTGCCTCGACGCGGGCGGCGATGGCCTGCAACTCCTCGCGCGGCACTTTTTCGAGCGTCCGGCACGGGGTGTCGCGGTCGAGCGAGTAGACCATGACCTGCCGCGGGCCGATTTCGCCGATCAGGCGCAGCCATGCCGCGACCTCCTCTTCGGTGGTGTTGTCGACCCGCTGTCCGTCGAACTCCCCGCGCAGGAACATCGTCTGCACGGTCAGGTGCCCGTCGAAGCCTTTCATCTGATCGACGACCCTGCGTACGGAATAGGCCGGGCTCTGGGGATTGTTTATCAGGCGTGCCGTGGCGTCGAAGGCCGAATCGAGCTTGAGGATGTTGTTGTCCACGCTGCGAAGGGCACGGCGCACGCCCTCGCGGTGGAGCTGCGTGGCGTTCGAAAGCACCGAAACCCTGGCCGAGGGGCACAGCTCGTCGCGCAGGGCGATCGTGTCGCCGATCACGGCTTCGAATTCGGGGTGCATCGTCGGCTCGCCGTTGCCGGCGAAGGTGATGACGTCGGGCGGGGTGCCGTCGGCCACCATGCGCCGCAGCGTCGCTGCGAGCTGCGTGCGGACGTCTTCGCGGGTGTTGAAGCGCCGCGCGCCGGGATGCTCGGCATTCCAGCCGCATTCGCAGTAGATGCAGTCGAACGAGCAGAGTTTCGACTCGGTGGGCAGGAGGTTGACCCCCAGCGAGAGTCCCAGCCGCCGCGAATGTACCGGGCCGAAGATGATGTCATGGAATAATGAAGTCATACCACAAAGATAGTATATGCCGGGGGCAAAAGCAAGTTTACTTGCATTTTGCCGGGGCGCCGCCTGTCTGAGGCAAAGCCGAAGATAGCTAAAACGGAAATATTTTTCTACCTTTACAAAAACCATTCCTTATGAAATTCAGGTTCGGATTGCTGCCGCGCGTCGTGCTGGCCATCGGCCTCGGGGTCGGCTGCGGCTTTTTCTTCCCTGTATGGGCGACGCGTATCGCCTTTACGTTCAATGATATTTTCGGCCAGTTCCTTTCGTTCGTCATCCCGTTGCTCATCCTCGGGCTGGTGGCGCCGGGCATCGCCGACCTGGGACGCAACGCCGGGCGCCTGCTGGCCCTCACGGCGGCGCTGGCCTATGCCTTCACCCTTTTCTCGGGCTTCGGCACCTACCTCACGGGGCGGGCGCTGTTCCCCGCATTGCTCGAAGGCGCCGCAGCCGTGCTGCCCGACGCGGCCGCAACGGCCCCCGCACCCTATTTCACGGTTGGGATGCCACCCCTGTTCGGTGTCATGTCGGCGCTGGTACTGGCCTTCGTACTCGGGCTGGGGATGGCCTATACGCACAGCGTGAAACTCAAAGGGGTGATGGACGATTTCAAGTCGATCATCGACCGCGTGATCGCGGGCGTCATCATCCCGCTGCTGCCCTTCTATATCTTCGGAATCTTCCTTTCGATGACCCAGTCCGGGCAGGTGGCCGGGGTGCTGGGCGTCTTCGTGAAGCTGATCGTGGTGATCTTCTTCATGACCGTCGTGCTGCTGCTCGCACAGTTCTCCATTGCCGGGCTCGTTGCCCGCAAAAACCCGCTGCGGATGCTCCGTACGATGCTTACGGCCTATGTCACGGCGCTCGGCACGCAATCGTCGGCCGCCACCATCCCCGTGACCCTGGCGCAGACCCTCCGGCTCGGCGTGCGCCCCCAGCTGGCGTCGTTCGTCGTACCGCTCTGTGCCACGATCCACCTTTCGGGGTCGATGATGAAGATCGTGGCCTGCGCATTGGCCGTTTCGATGCTGGCCGGGCTGGATATTCCGGCGGGGACTTTCGCGGGGTTCATCCTGCTGCTGGGCGTGACGATGATTGCCGCACCGGGGGTGCCGGGCGGCGCGATCATGGCGGCGCTGGGATTGCTCGAATCGATGCTCGGGTTCGACGAGACGCTCGCGGGGCTGATGATCGCCACCTATATCGCCATGGACAGCTTCGGCACGGCGACCAACGTGACGGGCGACGGTGCCGTCGCGGTGATCGTCGATGCGATAGACCGCCGATCGGAAAAATGAAAAACCGAACAAAGTTCTTCCCCGGGCCGCCGAAAGCGGCCTTTTTCCTTATCTAATATCCGGAAATAAGTATAAATGCGTACCCGTGCCGAATAAAAAACGGCTAATTTTGATGGCTAAAAGGTTTTTTTGTACTTTTGCGCGTCCGAAACGGAAACTTAAACATTAAATTACAATATTTTATGGTTGATATTTTTGCACGCCTTGAGAAAAATGCAGGTGGCCCCATCGGTCAGTACATGTCGTACGCCCACGGTTATTACGCTTTCCCCAAACTGGAAGGCGATATCGGCCCCCACATGACTTTCCGGGGCAAGAAGATGCTCAACTGGAGTCTGAACAACTACCTCGGGCTGGCCAACCACCCCGAAGTCCGCAAGGCCGACGCCGAGGGTGCCGCGCAGTTCGGCATGGCGGCCCCGATGGGCGCCCGCATGATGAGCGGCCAGACCGTCTACCACGAGCGTCTCGAGCGCGAACTGGCCGAGTTCGTCGGCAAGGAGGATGCCTTCCTGCTGAACTTCGGTTACCAGGGTATGATTTCGATCATCGACTGCCTGCTGACGCCGCGCGACGTGGTGGTCTACGATGCCGAGGCACACGCCTGCATCATCGACGGCCTGCGCCTGCACAAGGGCAAGCGTTTCGTATACGGACACAACGACATGGAGTCGCTGCGCCTGCAATTGCAGCATGCCACCGACCTGGCCGAAGAGCAGAACGGCGGCGTACTCGTAATCACCGAGGGTGTCTTCGGCATGAAGGGCGACCTGGGCAAGCTCGACGAGATCGTGGCCCTGAAAAAGGATTTCCAGTTCCGCCTGCTGGTCGACGATGCCCACGGCTTCGGTACGATGGGTGAGGGCGGCCGCGGTACGGCGTCGCATTTCGGCGTTGTGGACGGCGTAGACGTGCTGTTCAACACCTTTGCCAAGTCGATGGCCGGTATCGGTGCATTCGTCTGCGGCCCCCGCTGGCTGATCAACCTGCTGCGTTACAACATGCGTTCGCAGCTTTATGCCAAGTCGCTCCCGATGCCGATGGTTATCGGTGCGCTCAAACGCCTGGAGTTGATCCGCAACCACCCCGAATACCAGCAGAAGCTTTGGGAGATCGTGCGTGTGTTGCAAAGCAGCCTCAAAGAGAACGGCTTCGAGATCGGTGTGACCAATTCGCCCGTGACGCCCGTTTTCCTGAAGGGCGGCATCCCTGAGGCTACGAATCTGGTCGTCGACCTGCGTGAGAACCACGGCATCTTCTGTTCGATGGTCGTTTACCCCGTAATCCCGAAAGGCGAGATCATCCTGCGCATCATCCCGACCGCAGTCCACACCCTCGAGGACGTGAATGTCACCATCGAGGCGTTCAAGGCCGTACGCAGCAAGCTCCAGGACGGCATTTACGCCCAGCTGCCCATTCCGGTACGTGCCGACGAAGGATTCCTGGTTCGTTAATTCCCCGGTTCCCGGCAGGACGGTTTATTCCGCCGCCCGGAAATAAGGGTTTCCCATACGATGTCCCCGGCTTTTCCGAAGGCCGGGGACATCGTTTTGTGACAAAATTCGCCGGAAAATTTTGCAGAATAAATTTTTCAGTTTATATTTGCAATCCCGAAATGCAAGTTTCGGATGCCGGAAAGGGAGGTTGAAAGCCTCTTTTGCAGACGGAGAAACATATTGCGGAAATAGCTCAGTTGGTAGAGCACAACCTTGCCAAGGTTGGGGTCGCGAGTTCGAGTCTCGTTTTCCGCTCAGGGCTTCTTTGAAAGGAGAAGCAAAATCGAGTAAAAAACCTTATGTATCAATGATATGTAAGGTTTTTTCGTTTTTTAGCGACGTATTCGAGAGCATAAAAAAGCAGGTTGCTCGGACCGAAATCGTGACCTGTTTTGCTCGGACCGAAAACAGGTCACGAATTACGCATAATGCGTTGTCTTGCATTGTTTTACGTCGCAATATTTCTATGCTGCATACGTTTAACCTATTCAAACCCATGCAGCCATGCGCCGAACGACATTTTCCGTGGTTTTCTTCTGCAAAAAGACCAAAATTTCCAAGAAGGGCAAAGCACCCGTCTATGCCCGTATCACCACTTCGGGCCTCTCGACCGAAATCTACACCCGCTGTCAAATCGAGCCGGAGCGCTGGAACCAGCGGCTCGAACGTTCGCTTTACAAAGACGAGATAGACCTTCGAATCAACGATATCATCGCCAGTTATCGGGCAAATATCCTTGCGGCCTACGACCGGCTGATTCGTGAGGGTAAAGAGCCGAACTGCTTTGCCATCAAACAGCGCCTTGAAAATCCGAATGGCAATTCGCGGATGTTTCTTGCCGAATTTTCGAAATACTGCGACAAACGGCAGAGAGAAGTCGGAGTACGTATCACTCAACTCACGGCGAACAAATACCATCGCCTGCTGCGCTATATGACCGAATACACGAAAGGACAGTACAGGAAAGACGACCTGCCGCTGGATGCGATCGATTATGCGTATATCGACGGACTGAATACCTTCATGCAGACGGCCCACAACTGCAGGAACAACGGGGCGGTCAACCTGCTGTGCTGTCTGAAGAACTTTATCCTCTATGCCATCCGCAACGAATGGATCGAGAAGAACCCGTTCCGGTACTATAAGATGAAGGTGGATAAAACGAACGTTAAGGTTCCGCTGACCCGAGAGGAATTGGATACGCTGCTCAGAAAACCGATGCCCAACGATCGGCTCGACCGTATCCGGGACGTGTTCTGTTTCTGTGCCTTGACGGGATTGGCCTTTACGGATGCGGACCATCTGCGCAAGGAGCATATCACGACCGACGAAGAGGGTACGGTATGGATTCACAAGCCGAGGGAAAAGACGGCGGTAATGAGCCGTGTGCCGTTGCTGCCGCAGGCGATTCGGATACTGAAGAGGTACGAATCCGACGAGACCTGCAAATCCCGGGGTAAGCTGCTGCCTGTGCCCTCCAATTCGAAGATGAATGCCTACTTGAAGGAGCTGGCGGGAATCTGCAATATTCCGAAGAATCTCACGACGCATTGCGCGAGGCATACGTTCGCCACGCTGGCCATCGAATACGGCATGCCCATCGACATCATCGCAAAAATCCTCGGGCATACGAATACCAACATGACGCGGCACTACGCCAGAATCTCCGAGGCGAATATCAGCCGGGAAATGCGGAAAATAGGAAAAATGCTGACGGCATGATATCTTTTTTGGCAATAGCGGCGAAGAACTGCAATGGTTCTTCGCCGTTACTGCCGTATTCCGGCGAAGCAACCATCGTTTGGCCATTCGGCTTGAATTCACGAATGTCGGTTTTATTGCTTGCTATGATTCGAGAAAGAATGTTCTTTTGAATGAATGGTTTTGTTCACGAGCGACCGATATAATACGGGCAAGATATCTTTTGGGCATGATTGAATTCCATCATTTGCAATGTATTCTTTCGTTTCTGCTATAAGGGACAATAGAGCGGGATGCTGACCGCACGCACTCATTCCTCTGAACCCCCTCGTAATATGACACTCCCTTGCGGGTTCGGAAGTAAACAGATGTAACGATTCGATAATTCGGGTCGTTACATTTTTGTATAGAAGAATAGGTAACGAGAAAGCAACGGTTTATTTTCAGTCAATTGCACGAAAATACCGCATTTCAAATAACCTATCACAAGGTACAAAAAAAAAAATCGAACAGGCAAATTTTACTTGATTGAGGCAAAAATGGCTAAATCAATAAGCTATTGCAATAGTAGCTTAAAAATTTGAAAAAATTATTTTTTCCAAAAAAACTTTAAATTTTTGGTAGTAAAAGTGCCAGTCAAATCTAAATGTACGGTTTGATGCTTTTGATCAGTTTCCGCTCCTCGGGAGCATCGTGTCTATTTCTCGCTGGAGTCGAAAACACTACTGCCTTGCGGTCACTTGCGGCAACCAGATGTATTTTGGAGGTGCGTCCTCCCTGAGAGATTCAGATAGCCTGTGTCTCAGGTTTTTTTAAGCACCTGTAGCATCCGGATACACCTTAATACTGGTGCTGTCCAAAGAGAGTATCCCGGAAGGAAGGTTCTGCACATTTTGCTCATGCAACAAATCGAAAACACGATCCAAGACTTCTGACGTGGCCCTGCGGTTCATATGTGTGTAGACTTGTGTGCCACGGGCCATAACTTTTTGGACGATTGCACCATTTACAACCGTTCTCGAAAACCTACAAATTACGTTAACTACTTCTAGATTGTTTAAACGTATTTTTCCCACGATGAGGCGGGGTACATAGCAATATTGTGCCTTAGTGATTTTATACCGCTAAATTATAGGGAAATAATAAATTTGATGTTCGCAGAACTTAATCTTGAACATAGAATAATTCGATATTTCTTATCAGCTTTTTTGTCTCTTGGGAGGTATGGCCAATTAATTGTTATTTAAAAAGTCTGCGCTCCATCTTTTGGTTATCCGGTGAACTCTCTGAAAGTATCGAATTACCGGGTAATACCGGGCCAATCATCGGTTCGAAAGGGTGATGCCGGCAATCCGGAACAATTCGTCAGATTGTTATCATATGGATTATCCGCCCATCCGTAGCGCACGGCGACCGGTTCCGGGACTTCGTCGCTGAAAACCGCAATTCTGTTTTTGTCAAGAACCCAGGCTTTTGCCCGGACGAATTTCCTGTCGGCTCCGGCAATCGTGAATCCCCGGAGATATCCGTAACGATTGTCGTCCGCAGGCCGTAAACCTCCGTCGGCAGAGCCGAATGTGAGTATGATGCGGTTTCCGTCGTGCTCCATTGATCGATATGTCGGACCTGAAGCTACGATTTTCCTGCCGTAAGCTACCTTCAAAGCACTCCGGCAAAGACGATAGCCCACATCACGCTTGTTGCGCGGATGAATGTCGTTCGCATCGCCAATGTCGGTAATGACTGCCTGTCCCGTGGCCGGGAGTATCAAGGCGTTGTTTTGCGCTTCGCGCAGTTCCGCCCAGGAACTTTCGGCCGGCTGGTCTTCGATTGCCATGTAACCGGCCAGTTGCACCCATAAAAACGGGAATTCATATCCCCATTTCGTTCGCCAGTCGCGAATCAGGTTCGGGAAGAGTTGCCGGTAGCTCCGGGCCCGGGGTGCATTGTTCTCGCCTTGATACCAGATAACGCCCCGGATACCGTAGCTGGTTAGGGGATGGATCATGCCGTTGTAGAGCAGTGCGGCGAAATTGTTCGGATGCGTGGCGTCCATCGTGACGCCGTACATCGCTGTCGTTGCCGAAGGTTTGTATTCCCATTCGCCGGCCAGTCCGTAACGTTTGCCGCCGACTTCGAGGTACAGCTCTGCGGCATCGCCCCAGATACCACCTGCCGCTACACGGTCGAACACCCGGATGGCTATGAGGTTCTCCCCTGCGCGGAGCACTCCTTCCGGAATTGCGTAGCGGCGGGGCCGGTTGTACCCGTTCGTCGTTCCGATCTGCTGTCCGTTGAGATAGGTGACGTCGGCATCGTCCACGGCTGGAAGGGATAACAGGGCTTGTTGCCCGGAAGCTGATTCCGGAAGCGTGACTGTCGTGCGGAACCAGACGTTGCCGTTAATCTCTCCGAGCTCGTCTTCCCATAATTTCGGAACGTACATTTTCGCCCATCCTTTCTGCCGGACCGCGATCTCCGGTTTATACCAATATTCCTTCTCCCCGGGATCGTTCTGCAACGCCTCATCATAGTGTTCCCACCTTTTCAGGCTTTCTCCCATCGCAGCCCTCGTGTTATTTCGGTCAGCGTACTCCCGGTATTGTTCCGTCTTTCGCATCGTCTCCCAACTGGTCCACGGTTCGATGTCCGTTCCGCCCCACGAACTGTTGATAAGACCAATGGGTACGCCAGTTTCCCGTTGGACGAACTTTCCAAAGTAGTAGGCTACGGCAGAAAAGCTCCGAGACGTTTCGGGCGTACATTCCACCCATGCACCGCCTTTCAGGTCCTCCATCTCATCGGGAGAGACGGCTTTTTCGACGGTCAGCAGCCGCAGATTCGGATTTGCCGATGCAGCGATCTCCTCTTCGCATCCGGTCGTGGGGTCGAGCGGCCATTCCATGTTCGACTGGCCGCTGCAGAGCCATACGTCTCCGAGGAGTATGTTGGTAAAACGGATTTCGCTCCTGCTTCCCCGGATTATCATTTCGTAGGGGCCGCCGTGCGGCATGGCTGGGAGTTCTACCTGCCAGCGACCCATGCGATTCGTACCTGCCGAAACTTGCGTGCCGTTGAACAGAACGCTTACCGATTCGTTCCGGGATGCCCATCCCCATATTCGTATCGGCCGTTCGCGTTGGAGTACCATGTTGTCGCTGAAAAATTTGGGCATACGAATTTCTGCAGTTACGGTTTGCAGGACGGCAATCGTTACCAGTGACAGAAAAAAACGTTTCATGGCTAAAGGGGCTATTGCATTTTTGAGAATCCTTCCGATTTGATGTGCCAGCCAGTCGGGAAACCCGGTGCCGTTCCCGCTGAACCGTCCCACCCTGCAGCCATCATCGCCACAGCCGTCAGTAAGCCTCCGTTCGAAGGGAAGTAGGGGAACGGCCCTCCTGTAGCGAATCCGTGGACGTCGAAACGGAAGTTTTTCGAATCATGCAAAAGCATGTCCACGGCCTTGTCAGGTCGTCCACATCGGGCCGCAGCCATTGCCAGCATCGGGAAGTCCCATCCCCATACGCGGTCGAACCGCCATGTGTCGAATATCCGGTCGAGCGTCTTCTCGAAAATCGTACGGTCAACACCCTCTCCGGGGAGCATGCCGTAAATGCCCGCCAGTGCGGGATGTTCGAAATTGTATCGTGTCCACATGTCGGGTATGCCTTCGTAGGTGACATATGTTCCGTCCTGAACGGGCAGCGGAGCAAGCCGCTGCAAAATGTCGTCCCAGTGAGGGTCCCGTTCCTGCCCGAGCCGTTCCCGCCACCGTTGTGCCGTGTTGAGCCCATAACGCCAGTAGGCAAGCTCGAAGGTCGGGTTGCATGTCTCGAAGATCGGGGTGTTCTCCGAGACGGGGCATAAGGGCGGTCCCAGCACATATTCTTCGCGTGCGGTGTCAAGCCGGACGAAATCGGCCATATAATCGGCGGTGGCAAATACTACGTCACTCCACTTTTCAAGTGTTTCCGGGTTCGGGTCCGTCCGATAGCGTGTTTCTGCCAAATAGATCGGATGGGGTTGCTGCCAGATGAGTGTGGCATGGATCAGGTGTGGCCACTCTACATCCCGGTCGGCCGTGCATTTGGGCCATCGTGCCCCGCGCAGCCCCTGTCGTTCGGCCCGCAGATGGGAGGTGGGGAGGAACTTATGGTAAACACTGAGCGCTTTGGCTGCCGATTCCGGACGATTCCAGAGCAGGAAGTGCAGTTCGTGCCACCAGATCATCTCGAAATGGAACCGTCCGTGCCAACCGTTGTTCACCAGTCCGCTCTCCTGGGGCGGCCATGCTCCTGCTTCGTTTACCCGCATCAGGTATTGAGAAAGTACGATGCGGCGTTCGAGTTCCTGCCAGCGGGGATCTTCGCTCCCGGAGAGGTCGATCGCCGCTCCCGACGACCAGTATTCGCGCCATGCTTCCCGGCTTTGCGTGAAGAGTTCCGGGACGGGTGGAGCCTCCGTGACTTCGGGGGCGTATTCGCAGGTCAGGGAGAATCGGCTGCAGTTGCCGGGGCGTAACAAAAAACGGTGCGACCCCGTCTGCGGAGCGTCGAGCCGTGCCGACGGGTCGTTCCAATGTAAAGCGACGTTGTAGGTGACCGAGTCTATTGTTCGCTGGATCAACGCCGTGGTGTCGTTTTGTGCGGTAAGCCGCGACACATGCCGCTCGGGCCGGTCATAGTCCCCGACGTATTCGGTGATGTACCGGTCGTCGGCATAGGGAAAATCCAGAAACAGTTGCAGACGTCCCTGCTTCAGCAACGGGGAGAGCACCTCTACGCCCACGGCGTCGCGGTCGGGGTGGCAGGCGGTGCGGACCTCGACGGGATGACCTTCGAGCGAAAAACGGCTGGTTACGATTCCGGTCCAAAGGTCAGTTTCCTGAGTGATGTCGTGCAGGTCGCACTCCGCAGCGGCGTTTCCGTCGGCCTTGAGCAGCCGGAATCCCAATCGTCCGAGGTTGAACCGGTGCGGATTCTTTGCCAGCCAATCGGATATTCCGGGCTGTGTTTCATCCGGGAAGTCCATCGGCACGCTGCGTCCGCCGATTTCGACGGGGACACCCTGGTAGTGCTGCCGCCGGGTCGTTTCGTCTTGCGGAAAACTGTGCCAGCCCCAGTCCGAGAGCGTATTGAACGGCACGAAAGTCTGGAGTCCGGTGATATCCATGCCGAATGCGAAGCCTCCGTTGCCGACTTGTGCGGGACTGTGCGGGTCGGTCGCGTGGGTCACGATACGGTGTCGCGCCACGACCGCTTCCCGGTCGATGCGTGAAGTGCAGCCTGTCGATACGGCGAGAAGAAGCAGGCAGAGAAGAGTCGGTTTCATATGCGGTGAAAAACGCGTTGTCCGTGCCTGCCGACTGGAGATGGCAGGCGCGGGCAACGCCGGTAAAACGTCTGGCAGGTCTATTTGACACGTTCGGCCCCGGGTGTATAGATCTTCGGAGTAACGCCCTGTGTCCCTACGCCGAGCCGGGCGTATAGCACAGGGTATTTTTGCAGTTCGGCATCTTCGAGGTTGACTGTGATACTCTGCGTTCCGGTGGTGAGCGATGCGGCATCGATCTTCTTGCGGTAGGTGGCGTCGTCGACGAAACGCGTGTTGTTTATGTAGAGCGCGATACTTTCGATCAACGCGTCGGGTTTGCCGTTGATCAGCGTGAAAGCCCCGCGGTCGATACGGAATGAAACGGTGAGTTTGTCGTTTCCCGTGTTGAACTGTACGTCGCGGATGACATAGTAGGGGGTCACGGGAAAGTCGATGTTCGTGTTGCCGCGCACGTCGAAGTTGAGTTCCGTGCCGCTGTCCACCCACGGTCCCGAGCCGTTCTTGGCGACCAGCCGGTAGGTCCCGTCGAAAAGCATGGCCGAGAACCTGCCGTCCTGATCGACATAGACCGGGATGGGTGCCGTGCCTTCGAATCCGGGTTGGTAGAGTTCCAGCACGTTGTAGTCCTGACCCGTGCCGGTTTGCCGCAATCCCACCGCTTCGTCTTCGTAGACGATGCGGCCGGTCAGCTGGCTTTGGGGCGCTTCATAGTTGTCATAGTCGCACCCCGCGAGGGCGATGGCGCCGAAAGCAAGTATGCAAATTGTCTTTTTCATAGCGTATTGTCCGTATTAATTCCTTGGGCGAACTGTTATTGGAAAGGATTCTTTTTCAGCAGCGGGTTGGCGGTGATCCAGGAGTCGTCGATGCCGTTGTAGTAGCACATGCGGTCGAAATAGAGCGGGTAACGTTTCATATAGCAATCGGTCTTCTCGAAGACCCACTTGCCGTCGATTTCCGGATTGCCCGGTGCGAAGACCTTGTAGGGGAACAGCGAGTAGAGACGTGCGTCGGAGCTGGCATTCCAGATCGTGTGGGCGATGCGGAACCGCTTGGCATCCCACCAGCGGTGATTTTCGAAAGCGAACTCCACCCGGCGTTCACGCTGAATGTCCTCAATGGTCATTGTCTCGAGCTTGCTGATACCGGCCCGGTCGCGCACCTGATTGATGTAATCGAGGGCTTCGCCCGTGTAGCCCAGTTCGAGTGCTGCCTCCGAAGCGATCATCAGCACCTCGGCGTAACGGAAGCGAATGAACCACACATCGCTGCCGCGCGTCCCCTGGTCCATGCTCTCGGAGACATATTTGCGGACATTGAAGCCCGTTTTGTTCATATAGAGGTCGTTGTTGGCCACGGGGCCGTTGATGGCAGTGACGATGCCGCCGTACTGCGCATTGGTTTGTCCGGGGGTGCCGGTGACGGTCCGGAACGCTCCGGAGCTCTTGTCCATAATACCCGCCTGATAGTCGATGCGCGTCGACCGGAACGAGGCTCCCGGGTAGATGACCGTGCCCCACAGGCGCGGGTCCTTGTCCTTGAAGAGATCTTCGGGGTTGTCATAGTAGACGTAATCGCCTCCGTTTCGGAGTTTCAGTGCGCCGTTGCGGTCGTTCACATACTCGAAATCCTCCACGAGGTTCAGCACGGGAAGCACCGTATTCGCATAATCGCCCGTCTTGACCGAGGTGGCGAAATTGTAGGAGGTCCAGGTGTGTGTCTTGCCCGGGTAGATGTAGTCCAACGCCCAGATCACCTCGGGGTTGCTGTCCTTCTTGACGAACAAGTCGTAGAAGTTGAGCGCCTTGTCGCTGTTCTGGCGGTAGAGGCTGTACTTGCCGCCCTTGATAATTTCCTTGGCGGCTTCGTAGGCGATTTTGTAGAACTTCGCCGCCTGCTCCTCGGGGATGCCGACCTCGAGTCCCGAGGTTTTGATAAGGCAGTTGTTGACGATGTTGTAGCGGGCGATTGAACCGGCATAGATGGCGGCCCGGGCCTTCAGCGCCAGCGCTGCCCATTTCGTGGCGCGGGCGGCGTGGATGTTGGACATCGGGTCGACGACGTCGTTTAAGAAGTAATCGGCCACGGCGTTGCATTCGGAGATGATGTAGTCGTAGGTCTCTTCCTCGGTGGCGCGAGCCACATACATCTTCGGGATTTCCGATTGCCCTTCGTATTCATAAACCTTGTCGCCGATGAGCGGCAATCCGCCCAGTCGTTCGCACATGTTGAAATAGAGCCAGGCTCGCAGGAAGCGCACTTCGCCTTCGTAGTGGCGTTTCATGTCGTCGGTCAGCTGACGGTTGCTGTCGGCGGCCTCGGACTGCAGCCCCTCGAGGAAGAGGTTCATCTCGCGCATCAGGCCGTAGTCATACATCCGCCAGTGGTTCTGGAAGAACTGCGCCGTTTCGCTCGGACCGCCCCAGCCGTAGGCTGCTTCGTCGAGTACCGTATACTCGGTGATGTTGCTGAAGCTCTGACCCCATTCCACGCGACCGTAGAGGTTGGCGATGGCGGATTCGATCAGCGCGTTGTCGGAGAATATCTGGTGCTGCGTGAAGACGTTGTCGGCATCCTCGTCGAGAAAATCGTTGCATCCCGTTCCGAAGCCCGTCAGCAGCAGCGCCCCTGCCATATAGATAGTTCGTAAAGCTTTCATATTCGTTCGTTAAAAGGTTAAGTTGAGACCGAAGCTGATGACCCGCGTAGTGGGGTACTGCTGACCGCTTCCGGTGGCGATTTCGGGGTCCATGTCGACCTCGCCGAGGTTGTCGATCGAGAAGAGGTTCTGCATCGAGGTAAAGATACGGACATTCTCGATGCCTGCTTTGCGGGTGATCCGTTTCGGAAGCGAATAGCCCAGCTCGAAGTTACGCAGTTTCAGATAGCGAACGTTTCGCAGCCAGAAATTGCTGGCCTTCTGATAATTGACATGGCTTCCATTGCCGTCGATGACCATCGGGTACTTCCCCGGCAGGTATTGGCTGTTCGGGTCGTCGATGTCGGCCAGGTGCCAGGCGTCGTCGAGCATGAAGGCCGGGCTGTTGCCGCCGTCGTGCAACGGATTTTTCATTTCGTAGTCCATGTAGAACGAAGCCATCGAGGCACCGGTGAAGAGCATGGCGAGATCGAAGCCTTTCCACGACATGGCGATGTTGAAATTGAAGCTCATGTAGGGTACATCGCCCTGGCGGTATCCCAGCGGGCGTTTGTCCATGTCGTTGATCACGCCGTCACCGTTCTGGTCCTTATAGATCAGGTCGCCCGGACGTATCGTGGTATTGCCCTTGCCGTCGATGTCGACCGGGTATTCGGCGATCTGCTCCCAGTTTTGGAACTGGCCGATGCAGTCGAAGCCCCACCATTGGTTGGCGTAGCGCTTGCTGTAATAGGAACTGTATTCTTGCCATGAGTTGCTCAGTATCCACGGCTCGCGTTTCCACTCGTATTTGCGTGAGAAGGTGAAATTGCCTTCGACCGAATAGTTGAAATCCTTGACGCTGTCGCTCCATTTCAGGCTTCCATCGATGCCGCGGATCTTCTGCGAAGCCATGTTCACGTTGGGCAGCGTGAATCCCGATTCGTTGGGCAGTGTGATGCCGGGGCTGGCCGGGATGCCTTCGAGCGTGCGGGTAAAATAGTTCAGTTCACCGGTCAGGCGGTTTTCGAAAAATCCGTATTCGAGACCGACATTGAACATCTTGACTTTCTGCCACGAGAGGTCCGTGACGGGCAATCCGCGGTATTGCGATCCCAATATCCACTCTCCGTCGAGTACGGCACCGCCGGAGTTGTAGTTGTAGCCCTCAAGGTAGTCGAAAGCAGAATAACCGGAAGTACTTTCATCGCCCACTACGCCGTAGGAGGCTTTCAGTTTCAGGTTCGAGAACCAGCGTTTCGTCCGCTCCGACCACCACGATTCCTCGGTGATGCGCCATCCGGCCGATACCGAAGGGAAGAATCCCCAGCGTTTCGTCGGCGGGAATTTCCACGAACCGTCGTAGCGGCCCATCACCTCCAGCAGATAACGGCCGTCGTAGTCATAGGTGAAGCGGCCGATAAAGCCCGCACGGGATTGAGGCGTTTCGAGATAGTCATTGATGGCCTGCAGCGTCGCCGTATTGGTCTGGGTCGTCAGATCGGTCTGCGGCTGAGAGGTGAAGTCCAGTCCGGGGGAAATATGGTGTGAAGCCTCGCCGCCGAGGGTCAGTGCGACGTTGTGGCGGTCGAACTGTTTGTGGAAGTCGAACGTGAACTGCCCGGTGTAGTCTTCCGTGTTGCCGTAGGATTTATAGAGCGAAGGGTTGCGTTCGCCGTCGATCACATAGTATTCGCCCGTCGCCTTGTCGTAATCGTAGAGGTCGAAGGTTTTGACCTGCTTTACGCGCGACGAATTTTGGTACGCATAACCTCCGATAAGTTTCAGCGACAGCCAGTCTGTAAATTTGTAGTCTGCATTCAGGTTGATTTGCGCGGCGCGTTCCTGGCGGATATCTTCGCCGTTTTTACTGAGCGTCGTGACTGCAAAATTGGTGTAGATGTAACTCGGAGCCGTCTTGGCGGGGTAGAGCGGATTGTCGTTGACATAGGGCCGCACGGTCGGCAGGTTGCGGTAGGAACCGAAGAGCATCCAGCCCACCTCGTCGCCACCGCCCAGACCCGGGGCCTTGGTGGTTTGCAGGCGTCCGCTCACCTGTGCGCCCAGCGAGAACCGCTTGGTTATGTTGGCGTCGACGTTGATCTGGATGTTGGTGCGGTTGAAGCCGCCGAAATCGCGGATGGCATACTCCTGATCGGTGTTGCTCAGCGACATGTAGTAGCTCACCTTGTCCGAACCGCCCGAAATGTTGGCGCCGAAATAGGACTGTGCGCCGGGAGCCGTAGCAAAGTCGTACCAGTCGAAACCCTGATAGCCGCGTTCGGTTCCCTGCTGCCATTTGAGGTATTCGTCGCGGGTGTAGGTTGGGGTGTAGCTCGGGTTCTCGGCTGCCTTGATTACATCCGACTGGTATTTGGTCCGCACATAGGAGGATGCCGATGCGGGCTGCGGGAATTTGAAAAATTCCTGCCAGCCGTAGAGAGCCTTGACATTGACCGTGTGGCGGGTGTTCTTGTGGCCCGATTTGGTCTTCACGACCACCACGCCGTTGGCGGCACGCAGTCCGTAGATGGCTGCCGAGGCGTCCTTGAGAATCGAAACCGATTCGATGTCGTTGGCGTCGATATTGTTGAACTGTGCCTCGGTGCGCTGCACGCCGTCGATGATGTAGAGCGGCGAGTCCATGCCGCGGATGCTGATCTTGGTTGTGGCACCCGGGCGACCGTCGCTCATACGACTGTTGATACCGGCGATGGTTCCGGCCAGGGCCGTCGAAGTGTTCACCGTCGAATTGACCTTCAGAGCGTCGCCCGAGATGTTGGTGATGGCTCCCGTGATCGAGGCTTTTTTCTGTACGCCGTAGCCTACGACCACCACGTCGTCGAGTACTTCGGAGTTCTCCTGCAGAGTGATGGCGTAGGAGTTGCGGCCTGCGGTTACGGCCACTTTTGTCGTCTCGAATCCCAGATAGGAGACCGTCAGGACATTGCCGGCCTCGGCTTTCAGGCTGAACGATCCGTCGGTATTGGTCGTCGTGCCGGTCGTCGTGCCCTCGATGATGATGCTTACGCCGATGAGCGGTGTGCCGTTCTTGTCCGAAACCCGGCCGGTGATGGCATTCGTCTTCGCCGGGACGGGCGGCTGCGCCTTTGCTGCGGGGCGCAGGGCGAGGATGATCTGCCGGTTGCGCAGCGTATAGCTGATGTCCGTTCCGGCGAACAGCCGGTCGAGAACCTGACGAACGGGCTGGTTTTCGGCCCGGAGTGTCACTTTGCGGGTGACGTCTATCAGGGTCTTGTTGTAGAGAAAACTGTATTCACCCTGCCGTTCGATGCGGGTCATGGCCTCTTCGAGCGTGACGTTGCGCACGTCGAGTGTGATTCTGCCGTTCTGCGCATAGGCTCCGGCGCAGAACAACAGCCCCCAGAGCAGCAATGCGAAACGGCCCAGCGTACGGCGGAAGACCGGAATGTCCCGTCCGTACCGGAAGTCTGTCATTTGATATGCTTTCATAAATGGTTACTTTGAAATTGGGTTAAAACGAGGGGTTACTTGTCCCGGAGCAGTCTTCGGACGAATTCAGCCTCCCGGACGTCGTAGGGCGAGCCGTCGGGATGCAGCACGTCGTGGAACCACGGATTGGGTTCACGGGCGCCGCCGTCCCACGACCAGGGCCACTTGGTGCAGGTCTTGCCGTCGACGAGGCCCCAGCAGAGGGCGCCTACCCGTTCGGCCTTGAAAAGCGCCAGCACGTTGTCGAAGCGGCTGCCGAAGTTTCGGGCCAGGTACTCCGTGCAGAGGATGGGGCGTCCGAGCGGCTTGTAACGTTCGTCGAGTTCGGACAGCACCTTGAAATGGTCGCTGTACGAATGGAACGATACGATGTCCGAGACCGAGAAGATAAATTCGTTGAGGACGTTGAGGTCGGTGTTCCATACGCCGATTGTCAGGGGTTGCCGCGGACGGGCGTCGCGTGTCCAGCCCACCACCTTTGCCAGAAGACCGTAGGCTGTGACGCCCCGGTGGTTTTTCCAGCCGGGCTCGTTCCAGAGGTCCCATGCCAGCACACGGTCGTCGCAGCGGAAAGTACCTACTACCTGTTTCACGAAGCGCTCCACCTGCGGGTAGGCGTCGGTGTCCTCCGTGCCGTCGGGTCGGAGATCGGGTGAGCCGCAGAAATAACGGTTGTGGCATCCCGGAACAGGTTCGGGTTGCGGTCCGGAGTTATTGACGCCTCCCGAGCCGGCGAAGAGGACCAGCATGGTCTTCATCCCGTGGCGGTCAGCGATCTCCAAGAACCGGTCGACGCGGCGGAGAAACCCTTCGGGGTCGGTTTTCCAGACGGTGCTCTGCAGGAAAACGCGCAGGCAGTTGAATCCCAGTTCTTCGGCCCATCCCAGTTCCTGATCGATGAGGTCGGGGGAGAAAGTCTCCTCCTGCCACATCTCCAACTGGTTGACGGCGTTGCGGGGGATGTAGTTGCATCCCGCCAGGAAAGGCTGTTCCGCATACCAGCGGGCCGCTTTGCGGGCCGTCCATTGCCGGGCGCCGCCGGGCACGACCGTTTGTCCGGCGGGCATGTCGCAGTAGGCATCGGCCTGCGTCTGGGCTGCAGATGTCAGGGTAAAGGTCGTCAGGACGAGTGCCGAGATGGCCCGGACAAGCCGGAATATGGAAACTCCGCTGTGCATCATTGCTCTCCGTTGTCGGTTACGCCGATGATTTTGTGCAGGAATTCCACCTCTTCGGGATACCGCGGCGTGCCGTCGGGATAGAGGATGTCGTGGAACCAGTACTCGGGCTCCGGGTCTCCGGCTACCGAACCCCAGGGCCAGATCGTGTTGGTCTTGCCCCAGACGAGGCCCCAGTTGATGGCGCCGATCCGGTATTGTTTCATGAAAGGAAGCGTATTCTCAAACGTGCCTTTATAAGCGCCTCCGCGGGCCAGATATTCCGAACAGATCACGGGGCGTCCGTAGGCCAGGATCGCCATGGCGAAATTCTTCATACCTACGAGTTGTGTCCCGGTATCGGTGTAGAGGTCTTCCCAGGGACTGTAACTGTGGTAGGAGTTGATGTCCGACATCGAGAGGGCGATTTCTCCGAATGCGGCGTGGTCGCGGTCGGGAGAGTGGATGCCTACGGTGATCGGCTGTACGGGCTGTTGTCCGCGTATCCACTGGATCGTCTTGGGCAACAGTTCGGAAACGATGTCTTCGCGTGTCGAGGCAGTGCCGGGTTCATTCCATGCCTCCCAGATGAGGATGCGGTCGTCTTCGCGGTAACGGGCCACGACCTCCTCGACATACATGCGCATCAGGTCGAAACGTTCGGGAATGGCTTTTTCATTCTCGTCGATCACGGCTGGGTCGCCTTTGAAATCGAGGTTGTGGATGCCCGCTACGGGGTCGAGCTGTTTGCCGATCTGACAACGGTCCACGCGGTCTCCGGCTCCCGAGAAGAAGCAGAACATGACCTTGATGCCGTGTTTGTCAGTCAGTGTCAGGAAATCGTCGATGTTGCGGAAGAAAGCGTCGTGCTCGTACTCCCACACGGCGCTGTGCAGAAAGACGCGCACGGTGTTGAAACCCAGATCGGCGGCCCATCCCAACTCGCGGTCGATGGTTTCGTGGTCGTAGGTCGACGACTGCCACATCTCGATTTGGTTGATCGCCGTGCTCGGGAAGAAATTGCAGCCGACGATCCATGGCTGTGCGGCGTACCAGTCGCGGGCTTTCTCGAGCGACCACGGCTGAAGCGGTTCATCGGGCAGGTCGGTGAAGCGGACGTCGCCTTCGACCTTGCTGCAGGCCGCCATTGCCGTCAGCAGCACCGACGTCAATAGGGGTAAAATGATCTTTTTCATAAGCTGTACTCTGTCTGTTTGCGGTAAAAGAGGGAGGGGCTGCGGGGCAGCGCCCCTCCCGTGTCCATTCCCCGGAGTTTACTCCTGCGTCTTGAGTCCGATCGAAATACGGCGGATGATCTTGCGGTCGCCCTCTTCGGCGATGTAGAACGTATTGTCGTCGCCGAGTGCCAGACCTTTCGGAGTGTCGAAAGTGATGTTCTTCATATCGTCCGTCGGAGCGTTTGTCACGTCGTTCGTACCTTTGCTTCCGTTACCGGCGACGGTCGTAGTGGTCGGCGTTCCGTTGAGGTCGGTCACTTTGCGCAGGGCGTGGTTGTGTCGTTCGACAAAATAGAGCGTTTCTCCCGTGGAGTCGAAACACATCTGTGTCGGGCCCAGCAGGCGCGAAGTGCCTACGGTACCGTCGGTGAATCCCACTTCATTCGCACTGGTGCTGCCGGCGATGATTTCACGTGTGTCTGCGTTGGCAATGGTATGGGAAACCGGATCATAGGCATACCGTTCGATGTAGGCTACCGGTTGCGAACCGGCAGCAGCCCCCGTATCGGTACCGTTGCTGCCCCGGGCGACATAGAGCCATTTTCCGTCGGGTGAGAAGACGACACGCGAAATATGGCTGTTCCATACGGCGTTCGGTCCGTCGGTGCTGCTGCAAGAAATATTGGGCTCGGTTGCCGTACTGCCGTCGGCGGAAACCAGCATGAACTGTGTCTCCGTACGCCAGTACCACCAGCGCGAAATGCTAACGACGGCATATCCGTCAACCGGATTGATTGCGACGTCTTCGTATTCGAAATCGTTGTTGAAATCCTGATAGCCGACTGCCTCGGGAAAATCGCCGCTCGTGCGGCTGGCCAGCCAGAGGTATTTGCTTGACTGCTTGCGGGCTTCGCGGTGGACGTAGGCCAGGCGGTCGCCTTCGACCGAAACCAGACAAGTGATGCGAAGGTTTTCGGCCCATGGATTACCCTCCAGCGGAGCGCGGTAGTAGGAGACGTTGCCAGCGGAATTGATCATCCGGACGCCGTTGTAGATTTCGCCTACATAGAGCGAACCGGTTTTGTCATCGTAGGCGAGGCTCTGCGGCGCGTAGAATTTCGCCGAGAGGCGTCCTCCGCCATCGATGCCCTGCGGGCCAGCTCCGGCATATACCTCCGAAGTTACGACGTATTCTTTTTTGAGCACTTGGAAATCGGTGAAAGTCTTGCTTTCTGTCTTGCCGTTGTCAACGCCGTATTTGATCTCGACTTTCAGTGCATAGTTGCCGAATGCGGTGTCTTCGGGAATGACGACGACGATGGCACCGGGGGCTACCGATTTGATGTCAAGTCGTTTGTCGTCGAGCATAACCGTTACGAGTGCCGGGTCGGAACCGAACTCCTTGCCCTCGATGGTCAGTTCGCCGCCCGGATAGATACCCGTCGCGGGTTTGTAGCCCGTGATTTCGGGTGTGCGGCCGCGCACTTCGAAATCCACCTCGAAGGTGTGTGAAACCGTCTGTTCCCTGCCTTCGGTGTCGGTATAGCTCACTTGGGTCCGGAGCGGGTAGGTCCCGATCTTGAGCGTAGCGGGAACCGTGAACTTGATGACGGATTTGCCGACCTCCGTGACACTCATTTCCGTTTCGCCGAGGCTGACGGAAACCTTCGAAGCGTCGGTGCCGAAATTCTTGCCCAGCACCATCGCTTCGGTTTCGGTGCCTGCTTCGGCATATTCGGGCGTATAGGTCACGAATTCGGGCACTTTGGCCGTGCCGGGTTTCGTGCCGTCGTCTTCGGTTTCATCTTCGTTGCAGGCCGTACATGCGAGGGCCGCCGTCAGGCAGAGCGTCGCCGCATGCCGCAAACTGAATCTGTGGAAAAGTTTCATATGTGCAGTTTTTAAGGTTGTTTATTCGTTTTCGGGTTCGTTGCCGATGGTGATCTTGCGGATGTCGGCGAAACCTTCCTCCGCGACGTAGAAATTGCCTTTCGAGTCCATGCAGATACCCATCGGCCGTGAGAATACCGATTCCGCGAGTTTGCCGTTGGCGAAGGTGTCGGTATTGGTTTCGACATTGGGAGTGGGTATACCGGCCAATGTCGTGACGACACCTTCGGGCGTGACTTTGCGGATGCAATGGTTCCAGCTGTCGGCGACGTAGAGATTGCCAGCGTCGTCGCAGCAGCCCCATTCGGGATAGGCGAAACGCGCTTCGGCGCCGGTGCCGTCGGCGTGGTCCCGTGCCGTGTCGGTTTTCAGACCGGCGAATTCCGGAGTTTCGCCCGTCAGCTGGTGCGATACGGGGTCGTAATCGTATGCGGAAATGAAGTTCCACCCTTTGTGGATGATGTAGAGCCGCTTTCCGTCCTTCGAGAAAACGGGCCGTGATTGGGCCGTGACACCGATGGGAGTGTATCCGGTGGCTTCGGAGGAGGTGTGGGTGTCGGGATCGTAAAAATAGATGCGGCTCGATCCGTCCTGATTGCGGCAGATGACGATCCGCTCGTCGACGGGGTTGACGGCAAGTCCTTCGCAGTCGGGACGGTCGTCTGTAGAATCCGAATACCAGGTCGTATAACCGTCGCTCCTGAGGGCATAGCCCAGATAAGGACCATCGGCCTGTGAACGGTTGACCAGTATCCACAGCCGCGAATGGTCTTTCGAAAAAGCCATGCAGCGGAATCGGTAATCCCATTCGCTCGTGGCAATATTGCCCTGGTTGTTACTGGGGTCGCCGGCTCCGTACATCTTGAGCATCCAGGAGGTTTCGCCGTTCGACAGCAGACGGATGCCGCGGGCCCACTCGGCCAGATAGAAATTGTCCTCGTTGTCGGAGATCAACAGACTGGGGGCGTAGAGGCACGAGGTGAGCAACGGACCGAAATAATGTTGCCCCGTGACACCGGTGCGTCCGGCAAAGGTAGAAACGTTGGATTCGACGGTGTAGGTGAAGAGGGTTTCGAAAGTCTTTTCATAGAGCTGCAGATTCCCCCCCCCGCTGCTACGGCGCAGTCCGATACGTATTTCACCCGATCCGCATTCGTCGGGAACGACGGCAGAGATGGCCGTATCGGTGACGCCGGTGATCTTGGCCGGGGTCGAGTTGATGAGTACTGTGATGCGCGAGGCATCGGTACCGAAATAGCTGCCGGTGATGGTTATGACGTCGCCCGCCTGTCCCCGTTCGGGTGAGAAGGCAGTAAAGACCGGGGCTTGGGTCGGTTCGCCGTCGGTCTTGCCGCCCGTCTTGTCGTCGCTGCATCCCGGGCCCAAAAGCACGCAGCACAATAGCGCTGCATACTGGAAATGCGTAAGAAATTTCATATCACGAAAGTTTCAGGTTAGAAAATCGGCTATTTGGTGTGGAGCAGGATGCCCGGGATGTCGAACAGCCGCTTGGCCATGGCATAGTTACCTTCGACACTCGGATGCAGCAGGTCGGACTGGAACATCGAGGCGTCCTGACGGTGCGTGTCGCCTTCGTAGGCCGTCGCCAGATCGAAGCGGCAGCTGGCGACCTCCAGTTCGTCGCAGACCGAGCCGATCGTTTCGTTCACGGCATAGCTGCTGTCGTCGCTTTTGACGGGAATGCGGTTGAGAACGGGTATTGCGCCGTAGCTGCGGATCAGCTCGACGAGTTCGACGAGTTTTTCACGCGTATTGCCGCCGTTGGTGCCGATCGTCACCATCACGTATTTGGGCCGGATGACCGGGATCTCGTTGGCCACACGGACCAGTACCCCGTCGATGGTCGAACCGCTCTGGCCCGAAAAGACCACACGACCGTTGAGCCACGAAGCCATTACCTGTCCGTAGCGGGCCGATTCGCGGATGTGGTCGCCTTCGGTGATGGAGTTGCCGATAATATACATCAACGGTTCGGAGGCTACGGTAGCTGCTATCTCCACCTGCTTGATATAAGGAGACTTGCCCGAGAGACGGCGCATGCCGAAGACATTGTTCTGGCGGCCGCCCTTGAACTCGTTCTGCTGAATGGTGTTGCCCCCGGTGTTGGAGTCGAGTTCCGATGCCGTAGCCACGGACGCCGTTGCGCCGGTAGTTTCGTCGGTGATGGTGAACGTGTTGCTGCGGAAGGATTTCACAGCTTCGAGCGTGTAGACGTGCCCGTTTTCTACCGGGAAGGATACCGAAGATTCTACCTTCGCCTCGTCCCGGTAGGTGTGGATGTTAAGCGTTCCCTCCGCGGCATCCACCGTGAAGAGCGAGCCGCCGCTGCCGTCGCGCTCGAGCCAGTGCAGCCCGAAACGGGTGTCGTCGAAAAGCGACAGGCGCACGCGTGTTACACGTTCTTCGAAAGTGATACGGCGGTCCAGACCGAGATAGAGGGCCGCATCGTCCTGGCCGTCGAACGTCAGGCCGCGTTCATCGAGGACCCACGAACCGTAATTCTCGATGTTGGAAAAGTCGGCCAGGGCCGTTTCGCCGTCTGCGAGGAAATTGTACTTGAGCAGGGTCAACTCCTGAACGGTGCTCTTTTCCGGTTCATAGGGCCGGAAATCGTAGTCGTCCGTACATGCGAAATTTCCTGACAACAGAAAAAACAGAAATAGCGTCAAAGATTTTTTCATAGATCAGTTGTTTAGGTTCTGGTTTTGGCTGTCACCACATGGTCCCGGGCCGGCCTGCGATGACAAGTTATTATTAAGACATCCCGGCGGAGAAAAGACACATCCCGGCAACCGATTTTTTTTATTTGCATTTTTTTGTGTGGGAAAACAGCGGTCGGTTGTCTTTATATAAAATAAAAACCGCAACAAATCTACCTACAACTTCTAATACCAGAATGCTTATGAAGAGAAAACTTCTACTGTTCGCACTGCTTCCGGCCCTGACGGCGATGCTGACCTGCACGTCGTGCGGAGACGATGGCACCGACGGCTCGGGAAAAGCCGTGTTTACACTCGGATCGCCCGATGACGGGAATGATCCTTCCGCCGTGCGGATCAGTTCCGGCAATTATTCGAAGATTTTCACGATTGAAACCCCCGGTGCATGGCGGATCGAGAAATCCGAAACGGCCGGATGGCTCTCGGTGCGTCCCGAATCGGGCGAAGGGGCTGCGTCGGTCTATTTTTCGGCGGCGTCCAACGATAATCCTGAGCCGCGCAGCGCGGATATCATCTTCTATGCCGGCGCACAGCCGGTGCATACGCTCGTTTTCGAGCAGGCCGCGAATACGCCCTATTTGACCATTACGCCCGAGACGGGTTCCGTTCCGGTGGGTGGAGGCGATATCACGCTGCTCGTCGATACGAATCTCGGGGAGTGGGATTACGCCGTGGCGAGTGGCGATGGCGAGTGGCTCGCCGAAAAGGCGAAGACCAGTACCAGCCTGACACTGACGGCTGCCGCCAACGAACGTTTTTCGCAGTTGAAGGCCACCGTGACCTTCTCCGTTACAGGCTATCCCGATTTGAAACAGGAGGTCGAGGTGACACAGAACGGTTTCACGGCCGATCTGCTCGATCTGGTTTTCAATAACGACGGCACGGCCACCGACATCTCCCCGATGCATAATGTCGTGGAATGTTTGCCCGGGGCGTCGCTGATGACCTATTACAACGACAGTTACGGACGCTATGTCGCCCGGTTCAACCACGAACCCGGGGCCAATCCCTCGTCGGGGTATTACAAGGTAGACTATTTCAACAACCAGACTTTCCGGGATGCGCTGGCCGACGGACATACGCTGGAGGTGCTTGTGATGTTCGATGCCGATGCCGACGGGGAAAAGGAGATCAAGCCGCTCAGTTCGATGCAGGGTGGCGGTACCGGGTTCCTCATCACCAAGAAAGACAGAGGAACGGAGCTTACTTTTCTGCCGCACCTCACCTCCGGAGGTTGGCAGTGGACGCGCAGCGGTGTCACGCCCCAGCGTGCCAAATACTACCACTTGGTGGGTGTCTGGGACAAGACGGCGCAGAAATCGCGCATCTATGTCAACGGTGAACAGAAAGCGGAGATCGCCGCCAAGGGGAATTTCAATTTCCCGAACAACGACAACTGCTATTGGTTCGGTATCGGCTGCGATGCCGGGGACAATAAGGCGGAAGCCGGCTGGCGGGGCGATATAGCTATTGTGCGCATCTACGGCGACCCGCTTTCGGCCGACAAGGTAGCCACGCTCTGGAACGAGGTGAAGGACCTCGAGCCGCAGGGTAGTGTTATCGAGCTTTCGGATATCACCTTCCTGCCGAATGCTTTAGTGAAGGCCGGTTCGGTCTATAAGGTTTTGGGCAAGGGCTTCCAGGCGGGCGATCGCATGCGGCTCGAATCCGTGGACGATGAGAAGAGCTCCTTCCTCTGCGATGCGACGGTGACCGACGCCTCGATCGGATTCGAAATTCCCGGAGGGTTCGTATCGGGTAATTATCGGATGGTTCTGATGCGGGGCGACGCCCGTTGTCCGATCGGGTTCGTGGAGCTGACGCTCTCGGACAATCCCACCCTGCAGAACCTTCCGCAGGTGATCGCCCATCGGGGCTTCCACACGACGAACGGCGCGGCAGAGAATTCGCTGGCTTCGCTCGAGGCGGCCATTGCGCTCGGAGTCTACGGCTCGGAGGCCGATTTTTACATCACGCGCGACGGGGTGGTCGTTTCCAACCACGATCCCGATATTAACGGGGTGAAGATCGAGAGTGCCGATTATGACGATATCAAGGATATCGAACTTTCCAACGGCGAAAAGGTCGCCACGCTGGATGTCTACCTCGATGAGATTGCGGAAGCTGTAACGAAACTCATTATCGAGATAAAGCCACACTCCACGACGGAACACAACAACCGGGTGGTCGACGCCATCGTCGGGGAACTCGCCGCACGCGGTATGAACGACCGGGTTGATTTCATCTCGTTCAATTATGCCATCTGCCAGCGTTTGGCAGCCAAGGTCCCGGGTGCGCTTGTCGGCTATCTTCAGGGTGACAAGTCCCCATGGTCGATGTCGCCGGATATCAAGTGTATCGACTATCCGATGGCGGCCCTGCGGCAGAATCCGCGTTGGGTACGGGATGCCCATGCGCGTGGGATGAAGGTCAATGTGTGGACTGTCAATTCGCAGGCCGATATGATGGAATTCATTGGCATGGGTGTCGATTTCATTACGACCGACCATCCCGATACGCTCCGGGAAATGCTTTCGGAACTTGCCGAATAGCATACGCCGAACGTGTTGCGGAAGAGCCGGATTGTTCGGCTCTTCCGCAACATGCTTTGTTATCTCGGGATCGATCCCGTGGAAAAATGTTATATTTGTATATCGATTGATCCAGCTGCATGGAAGAGGGGATTACGCTCATACAACTCAGAGAGGGCGGGCAACAGGCTTTCTCCCGGTTATTTACGCTCTATTACCGGGACCTGGTGCTCTATGCCGGACGCTACCTGCCCGAGCAGGCGGCGTGTGAGGATATCGTGCAGGATACGTTTCTGAAGGTCTGGAATCTGCGCGACAGACTGGATATCGCCGTTTCGCTGCGGGTCTATCTCATCGGGGCTGTTCGCAACCGCTGCCTGAACGAAATCAAACACCGCAAGTTGGCGTTGAACACCTCCGTCGATACCCTGACGTGGATACCTGCTCGCATTGAGGAGGAGGCGACGTTATATTCCGAGCTGAACGAGCGGCTCGACCGGTCCTTGCAGGCGCTGCCGCCCCTTTACCGCGAAGCTTTTGAGATGAACCGCTTCCGTCACATGAAATACCAGGAGATTGCCGATACGCTCGGCGTTTCGAAACGCACGGTCGAGGTTCGTATCGGTAAGGCCCTGGCCCTGTTGCGCTGGGACCTGAAGGATTTTCTGCCGCTCGCGCTGCTTTTTTTAGCCTTATGACTGTGGTAAATTCCCTTAGAACTGTCTTCATATTAGAATACGATAGAAAATGGAAGAGATGAACGAATGCCTCGGTGCGATCATGGCAAAATACCTCGCCGGCGAAGCGTCGCCCGAAGAGACGGCGCAACTGACGGCATGGATCGGGGAAGACCGTAGCCATGCCCGGGAGTTTGCCCGGTTGACGGATATCGACCAGGTTGTGCGGCCTCCTTTCGACCCGGCGGGGATCTCTGTCGATGTTGCCCGGGAGCGGACAATGCTTCTGTTGCAGGGCGAGGAGCGTCGACGCCGGCGGTTACGTTTCGTCCGTGGTTTCGAACGGGCCGCGGCCGTGTTGTTTTTGCCGCTCGTCCTCGTTTCGGTTTATCTGTTCATGGCCCGGCCGGAGCCTGCGGCGTCCGATACGACCTGGCAGACCGTAACTACACCGTTTCGCACGCAGACACAGCTGGAGCTGCCCGACGGGTCGAAGGTATGGCTCAACGGCGGCAGTACGCTTCGCTATCCGCTCGCCTTCGGGGCCGGCGAACGTTCCGTGTCGCTCACGGGTGAGGCCTATTTCGAGGTGAAGTCGGATAAGACGAATCCTTTCGTCGTGCATACGAAGACCGTCGGGGTGACGGCTACGGGGACGGCTTTCAACGTGGATGCTTTCCGAAATGACGATGTCGTTTCGGTGACGATGGTGCGCGGCGTCGTGGATGTGGATATGAAGGGGGAGACCCGGCGTATGGCTCCCGGTGAGCGTATCTGCTATGATAACCGGCTCGGCACGTACACCGTCGACCAGACCGATTCGGAGAAATGGTGCGCCTGGCGCAACGGGGAGATCATCTTCGAGAACGACCGGCTGGACTATGTCTTTCATCGCCTCGGACAATTATATAACGTAGAATTCACTGTTTGCGACCCGTCGGTCAACTGTTATGTCTATCATGCGGTCTTTACCGACGAGACGCTGCCTGAAATCCTGGAGATGCTGAAGATCAGCGCTCCGATACGGTATGAGATTTTGCAGGCGGATTCTCCTGCCCCGAACATTCCCAAACAACATATCCGCGTCTACGGCAAGTAGCGTATGGCAGCCTCCTTCGGGAGGCTGTTTTCATGTTGCGGGATACATTCTGTCGGTAAAAAATTGCCTCGGGGATTGTGTCATCGGCCCGCTGGGCTGTCTTATAGGAGAAACGGTCTTTCCCGCGACCGTTCTAACCCAAACGAAACCCGATGAAAACGAATTTATTTCTGATTGCCCTGGCCGCCCTGTTGTTCACGGGCGCCAAAAATGCCGCTGCCTGGCAGCCCGCCGGAGACCGGATCAAGACCCGATGGGCGGCGGACGTCGACCCCTCGTGCCCGCTCCCGGAGTATCCGCGCCCTGCCCTGGTGCGCGACCGCTGGCTGAATCTCAACGGTGAGTGGGATTATGCCGTTCGTTCCGTATCTGAAGGAGAGCCCGCCGATTACGACGGGAAGATACTCGTTCCGTTTCCGGTGGAGTCGTCGCTCTCGGGCGTGCAGCGCGAGGTGGGGGCTGCAAATGCCTTGTGGTACCGGCGGTCTTTTACGGTTCCCGCTTCCTGGAAAGGAGAACGCATTCTGCTCCACTTCGGAGCCGTAGACTATGAGGCTGAAGTGTGGCTCAACGGCGTGAAAGTCGGTTCCCATAGCGGCGGATATACCGCTTTCCGATTCGATCTCACTCCTTATCTGACGCGCGGCGAACAGCGGCTCGTCGTTCGGGTCTGGGACCCTACTGATGCCGGTCCGCAGCCTCGTGGCAAACAGCGCTCGAAATCCGAAGCGATCTGGTATACGCCCGTTACGGGTATTTGGCAGACCGTGTGGCTCGAGCCGGTCGGGGTTTCCCGCATCGAAGGGCTCTATACGACACCTGACATCGACACCCGGCGGCTGTGCGTCGTGCCGTCAGTCGGGAATGCCGTCGAGGGCGATGTCGTGGAGATTACGCTGCGAGATGGAGGGAAGACCGTGGCGCAGGCTCGTTGTGCCGCCGGGTTGCCCGTGACGCTCCCTGTTCCGGGGATGAAACTCTGGACGCCTGAAGAGCCGTTTTTATACGATTTGGAAGTGACCCTTTTGCGCGGTGGCCGTGTGCTCGACCGTGTGGGGAGTTATGCCGCCATGCGTAAGATATCGGTGAAACGCACGGTAGGCGATGCCGTGCGCATGCAGTTGAACAACCGAGATTACGTTCAGTTGGGACTGCTCGATCAGGGCTGGTGGCCCGACGGACTCTATACGGCCCCGACGGACGAGGCGCTCACTTACGATATTCTCAAAACCAAAGAGCTTGGATTCAATACCATCCGTAAGCATATCAAGGTCGAACCGGCCCGCTGGTATGCCCATTGCGACCGGTTGGGTGTGCTCGTCTGGCAGGACATGCCCAGCGGCGACGAGAATCCCCGCTGGATTCCCGACCGCTGGTTCGATGACCGGGAGCTGGTCCGTTCCGCTGCTTCGGAGGAGGCTTTCCGCCGTGAGTGGCGCGGTATCATCGACCAACTGCGCTGTCATCCGAGTATTGTGATGTGGGTTCCCTTCAATGAGGCATGGGGGCAGTTCAAGACCCGTGAGATTGCCGAATGGACGAAAGGTTACGACCCGTCGCGTCTGGTCGATGCGGCCAGTGGCGGCAACCACTATCCCGGTGCAGGCGATGTGCTCGATGTTCATGCCTATCCCCATCCTCGTATCCACACCACCGACAACAGCCGTCCGCTGGTTATCGGCGAGTATGGCGGGATCGGACTGGCCCTGAAAGACCACCTCTGGCTTCCCGACCGCAACTGGGGCTATGTGCAGTACAAGACTCCGGAAGAGGCCACCGATGAGTATGTGCGCTTTGCTGAACTGCTCCGTCAGCTGGTCGTTGCCGGTGTTTCGGGCGCCATCTATACCCAGACGACCGATGTGGAGATAGAGGTGAACGGATTGATGACCTATGACCGGGCTGTCGTGAAATTCGATCCGGAGCGTGTGCGGAAGGCCAACGAGGCGGTGCTCGGGGCACTGAATGATTTCTGATTCCAAATTTAAATAAATCTATCCGATGACGATACATATGACGACCGTTCTGCTGGGTGTGCTGATGTTTGCCGCCTGTGCTGAATCCCGGCCCGCTGTCACGATCGGGAGCCCCGGCGGGAAACTGAAAGCCGAGCTTTCGCTCGACGAAGGTGTGTTGAACTACCGGCTGATGGCTGGAAAGGAGCAGTTGCTCGGCCCTTCGCGGCTGGGTATCGTAACGGCCTCTGCTGACTTTTCTCAGGGGCTTCTCGCCGACAGTTGCACACTGCCTTTCGAGGGCTTCTACGACTACAATTTCCCGCTCGGCCGGCAGGTCGTGGCGAACAAGCCCTACTGTGAACAGACGCTTTTCGTAAGGAATGCCGCCGGGCAGCGGCTGGGTGTCACGTTTCGCCTGACCGACGACGGAGCGGCCTTTGCCTACCGGATCGAAGGTACGGGACGCGATACCGTGTTGCGTGAATGTACGGGTTTCGGACTCGGGGAGGATGCCCGCGGTTTCCTGCAACCTCTCTCCGAAGGTAAAACGGGCTGGGCCCGGACCAATCCCGGCTATGAAGAGCATTACAATCTGGAGGTAGTTCCCGGTACACCTTCCGATTTCAGGCAGGGATGGGTGTTTCCGGCACTGTTTCGCACGGAGAAGCACTGGTTGTTGATCTCTGAAACGGGCGTTGACGGCAATTATGTCGCCTCGCATCTGGCCGATTCACTCGTGGAGGGTAACCTGCGGCTTGAGTTTGCCCATGTTGACAACAATCTGCCCGAGGATCCTGTGACGCCAGTTGTCACGCTTCCCTTCACTACGCCGTGGCGGACCGTTGCCGTGGGTAAGACTCCGGCGAAGATTGTCGAATCGACCCTTGCGCAAGATCTGGTGTGGCCCCGCTACAAGGCTGCTGCGGCTTATACGCCCGGCAAGGCCGTCTGGAGTTGGCTGGTCGAGGATGATCCCGGCACGACCTGTGAAAATTCGCGCCGCTATATTGATCTGGCAGCTGATCTCGGGTTCAGATATTGTCTGATCGACGCGCTGTGGGACACGCGGATCGGACGTGACAAGGTTGCCGAACTGGCTCGCTACGCAGATGATAAGAATGTAAAGTTGATTTTGTGGTACAATTCCAACGGGCAGTGGAACGATGCTCCGCAGGGGCCCTTGCACCGTATGGATACGCGGGAAATCCGGCGTGAAGAATTGCAGTGGTTACAGCGGACGGGTATCAGCGGCATCAAAGTCGATTTTTTCGGCGGCGACAAGCAGAGCGGTATGCGCCTCTACGAGGAGTTGCTTACCGATGCCAACGATTTCGGTATTTCGGTCAACCTTCACGGGTCGACGTTGCCCCGGGGATGGGAACGGATGTTCCCCAATATGGTGACGGCCGAAGCCGTGCGTGGCATGGAGAACAGCAAATACGTCGGGGAAAAGGAGCGGGAACGCCCTGTGCTGAGTACCGTGGCGGTTTTTACGCGCAATGTTGCCGGACCGATGGATTTCACGCCGACGGTGCTTAATTCCGCGATGGAGGTCTATGGCAACCATATTCCACGTGTCACGACGGCAGCTTTCGAACTGGCGCTGCCTGTGGTGTTCTATTCGCCGATCCAGCATCTGGGGATTGTTCCCGAAAATCTGCATGCATTCCCGCAATTCGTCTGGGACTATCTGCGCGACGTGCCGACTGTCTGGGACGAGACTCGTTGTCTGGCCGGATATCCCGGCCGCGATGCGGTGCTGGCCCGGCGTAAAGGCGATCTGTGGTATGTGGCGGGCATCAACGGTGAGCAGTATGGCAAGACTTTCGACCTCACGCTTCCGGCATCGGGCCGTGCCGTGCTGATCCGCGATAAGGCGGGGGAGCGCAATGCCGTCGAACAGATCCCGGTGGAGATTCCGGGCGACAGCCGTATTTCGCTGCCCGTGGATGGCTGGGGAGGATTCGTCCTCGTCATTCGATAGTGTAAACGAATAAAAATTACGACGATATGCACAAGACTTTCCTGCTGATCGCGGCGGCGCTGACCGCCGTGACGGCCTTGCGGGCACAGCCCGTCACCCCGGAACACGAGGCACGTGCCCGTGAGCTGGTCGGGCGAATGACGCTCGAAGAGAAGATCGACTATATCGGAGGTTACAATACCTTCTTCATCCGCTCCGTACCGCGGCTCGGGATTCCCGAAATCCGCATGGCCGACGGCCCGCAGGGCGTGCGCAACGATTTCAGCGCCCAGCTCGTCGGCCGTGACAAGAAAAGCACGCTCTATCCGTGCGGCATGGCCGCCGCTGCGACCTGGGACCGCGAGCTCGTGCGCAAGATGGGGAGCGGTATCGGACAGGACGCGCGTGCCCGCGGGGTGCACATCCTGCTGGGGCCCGGTGTGAACATCTACCGCTCACCGCTTTGCGGACGCAATTTCGAATATTTCGGCGAAGATCCCTATCTGGTGAGCGAAACAACCGTGAGTATGGTCGAAGGTATTCAGAGTCAGGGAGTAATGGCTTGTGCAAAACACTTCGCTGCCAACAATCAGGAGTGGGATCGTTATAACGTTTCGTCCGATGTGGACGAACGGACGCTACATGAAATTTATCTGCCGTCGTTCGAAAAGGCTGTCGGCCGGGCCGGGATCGGCGCCCTGATGTGCGGCTACCATCTCGTCAATAGCGTTCACTCCTCTGAGTACGGCTATCTCAACGTCGATGTACTGCGTGACCGTTGGGGATTCAAAGGGATTCTGATGTCGGATTGGGGAGGGACTTACTCGACGCTCGGGCCCGTGTTCAACGGCCTCGACATCGAGATGCCCGGCGGTGGGATGATGAACCGTGCCAAAATCATGCCGCTCGTCGAGAATGGCGTTGTCGATGAGTCGCTCATCGATACGAAGGTACAGCACATTCTCCAGTCGCTTCTCGCCTTCGGTTTTTTCGACCGTCCTCAGAAGGACGAGCGGATCAGCGAGCGTAATCCCTATTCTGACAGTGTGGCCCTCGAGGTAGCACGCGCGGGTGTGGTGCTGCTCAAGAACGACGGCCTGCTGCCGCTCGCCAAGGGCAAGGTAGTCGTTTGTGGTCCCAACGCCAACACGATCGTCACGGGTGGCGGTAGCGGGGTGGTCTATCCTTTCGAGAGTTGTTCCGTGGCCGAGGGGATGCGGAAGATGGGCCGGAAATACCGATCGTTGTACGACACCTCGGGCTGGAAGACCGATCTCTCCGCATTCTATGCCGATGAAGCATGCACTGTGCCGGGGGCCAGGGTCGAGTATTTCAACTCGAAAGATCTTTCCGGCGGAGCCGTACATACGGCCGTTGTCATGCGGATCGATACCGAATACCCGGCTTCGCCCGTACCGGGTATTGTCGATGACGACTATTCGGATCGCTATACGTTCTATTATAAACCCGCCGCCGATTCTTACCTCTATCTTTCGGCGGGTGGAGACGACGGTTACAGGTTGCTGATCGACGGTGAACCGGTCATCGATGACTGGGAGAACAAGGCCTACCGTTCGAAGGATATCTTCCGTCGCTTCGAGGCCGGGCGCGTTTATAAGTTCACCTATGAGCACACCGACGATTATTCCGTTTCCCGGGTGATGTTCCGTTATTCGGACCACATGAACGACCCGGCTTTCAACGAGGCGCTTACCGGGGCCGACGCGGTGATCGCCTGCGTCGGATTCGATGCCGTGACCGAGCATGAGGGCGGCGATCGTACCTTCGCCCTGCCCGAAGGACAGGAAGACCTCATCGATGCGCTGCTTCGCCGCAACCCCAATGTTATCGTCGTGCTGAACGTCGGCGGCGGCGTGGATATGACTCCTTGGTTGGACCGCGTGCCTGCGGTAGTCATGGCGTGGTATCCCGGTCAGCAGGGCGGACAGGCCGTCGCCGAGATTATCACCGGCAAGGTGTCGCCGGGTGGCAGGCTTCCTTTCACGATCGAAAAACGACTCGAAGACAATCCCGCTTACGGAAACTACCATACCAATGTGGATATGAGTATGTTCAATACCCCTTACAAGCGGGTAGCCTACAACGAGGGTATCTTTGTCGGTTACCGGGGATTCGAACGCAATGGTGTCGAACCGCTCTTTCCGTTCGGCTTCGGACTGTCGTATACGACGTTCGAATACTCCGGGCTGGAGGTCGGGGAGACGGCCGACGGCGGGTTTGTCGTTTCGTTTGACGTGACCAACACCGGCAAATATGACGCCGCCGAGGTGGCGCAGCTCTATGTGTCGGATGTCGAGGCTTCGGCGCCCCGTCCCGCCAAGGAGTTGAAAGGTTATGAAAAGGTCTTTCTGAAACGGGGCGAGACACGCCGCGTGGAGATCCGGCTCGGAGAGGAGGCTTTCCGCTTCTATGACTTCAAGCAGCATCGGTTCGTCGTCGAACCGGGTGCGTTCGACATTTTCGTCGGTGCTTCGTCACGCGATATACGGCTCCGGACATGTATCACCGTAAACCAATAATTTAAAACCAATATCGGATGAAAACTTGCAGAATATTTCTTATAACGGCGCTTGTGCTGACGGCTTTCGGTGTGCGGGCACAAATCGTCACACCCGAACATGAGGCCCGGGCCCGTGAGCTCGTGTCGCAGATGACACTCGACGAGAAGCTGGCTTACATAGGTGGCTACAATTCGTTTTACCTCAGGGCAGTGCCGCGGCTCGGCATTCCGGAGATCTGGTTTGCCGACGGTCCCCAGGGTATCCGCATCGATTCGCAGAGCACGCTTTTCCCGAGTGGCATGGCACTCGCGGCGAGTTGGGACCGGACGCTGGCACACCGCACGGGAGCCGGTATCGGACAGGATGCCCGGGCCCGGGGCATTCACGTTATGATGGGACCCGGTGTGAACATCTATCGTTCGCCGCTCTGCGGCCGGAATTTCGAGTATTACGGCGAAGACCCCTATCTGGCCGGGGAGACGGCTGCCGGTTATATCGAGGGGATGCAGGGTGAGGGTGTCATGGCCTGTATGAAACACTTTGCAGGCAATAATCAGGAATGGAACCGGCACCACATCTCGTCCGACATCGACGAGCGGACGCTCAACGAAATCTACCTTCCGGCTTTCGAGAAGGGGGTTCGCCGGGCTCATGTGGGAATGGTGATGGACTATTACGGGTTGCTGAACGGCGTCCATGCCACGGAGAACCGTTATCTGAACATCGACGTACTGCGACACCGCTGGGGATTCAAGGGGATCGTCACCTCGGACTGGGAGGCGACCTACACGACGATCAATGCGGTTTACAACGGACTTGATATCGAAATGCCCAAAGGATGGCTGCTCGACCCGCAGAGAATGAAAGAACTGGTCGGGAACGGTGTCATCGACGAACGTATCATCGACCTGAAAGTGCAGCATGTACTTCAGACGCTCCTCTCGTTCGGCTTTTTCGACCGGGCGCAAAAGGTTGAGACCATTCCGGTACGGAATCCCCTTTCGGAACAGGCCGCGCTGGATGTGGAGCGCGGCGGGGCCGTGCTGCTCCGCAACCGCGACGACCTGCTGCCGCTGACCAGGGGTAAGGTGGTCGTTTGCGGTCCCAACTCGGAACTCGTCGCCAAGGGTGGCGGCAGCGGTGAGGTTTTTCCGTTCGTCACCAGCACGGTTGCCGAAGGGATGAAAAAAAATCTGGGGCGCAAGTTGCGCTTCGGTTATACGCCTGATCTGTGGAAGACCGACCTCGATGCTTTTTATGCAGACCCGTCGTGCACGGTACGGGGAGCTACGGCCGAGTTTTTCAACAACTCTGATCTGGAGGGCGAACCCGTTCACACGGAGGTCGTGCATCGTATCGGTTACAAGGGCTGGGAATCCCCGATTCCCGGCGTGGTGAATCCCGACAACTATTCGGACCGCTACACCTTCTATTTCAAACCCGAGAAGGATGCCGTACTTTATTTCTCGGCGGGTGGAGACGACGGTTACCGGGTGCTGGTCGACGGCGAGGAGCTGATCGAACAATGGTCGGGTCATCCTTTTCGTCAGAAGGAGGGCTATAAGGAGTTCAAAGGCGGTCGGACTTACAGAATAGCCTATGAGCATTTCGACGGCGGTTCGGAACAGGAAACGATGTTTCGCTATGCCGATTACCTGAACGATCCGGCTTTCATCGAAGCGGTCCGCACGGCTGATGCCGTTGTCGTTTGTGTCGGTTACGACTGGTATCTCGAATCAGAGAGCTGGGATCGTCCTTTCGCACTCCCCGAGGGGCATCTGCGTTGCTTGGAAACCATCCTTGAACATACCGACAAGGCGGTTGTCGTGATCAACTCGGGCGGCGGCGTGGAGATGGCGCCGTGGATCGATCGCACAGGCGGTGTGCTGATGGCCTGGTATCAGGGTCAGCAGGGCGGCGACGCCATCGCCGAACTGCTTACGGGAAAGATCTCGCCCAGCGGCAAACTCCCGTTCACTCTCGAGAAGCGCTGGGAGGACAATCCCGTTTATGACAACTACTATCCCAATACCGATCAGGTCAAGGAGGATAATCCCTATAAGCGCGTCGAGTACAACGAAGGAGTGTTTGTCGGTTACCGGGGCTACGAGCGAAATGGTGTCGAACCGCTCTTCCCGTTCGGGTTCGGACTCTCCTATACGACGTTCGATTACTCCGGGCTGAAGGCCGAAGCGGCCGGGGACGGGGAGTTCATCGTTTCGTTCGATGTGACCAATACCGGCCGGTACGATGCTGCCGAGGTGGCGCAGTTGTATGTCGGGGATGTAGAATCTTCCGTCGTGCGTCCCGCCAAGGAGTTGAAAGGTTATGAAAAAATCTTTCTGAAGCGGGGTGAGACCCGTCGCGTGGAGCTTCGGCTCGATGAGGAGGCTTTCCGCCATTACGATTGCATACGGCGCGATTTTGTCGTGGAACCAGGTGATTTCGATCTTTTCGTGGGAACGTCGTCGCAGGATATCCGGCTGAAGACGCGCATTAACGTCAAATGATACATGCCATGAATCTCTTTTCCGGATTATCGTTGCTGTGTCTGTTTGCCGTAGGTACGGCAACGGCACAGCCTTCGGGACGCGTGAAGCTCAACGAGGGCTGGAGATTCTATCGGGGAGACGCTGCTCCGGGTGATTCGCTGCGGTTGAGTTACGAGCGGCTCAAACCCTTCCTACTGCCTGCCGGGAAGCAGTCTGCTGTTCCTGATGGCGCTCCCGACGGGGGCGATTTCGCTGCTCCGGAGTTCGATGACTCGGCATGGCGCACGCTCGATCTTCCCCATGACTGGGGTATTGAGGGCCCTTTCCGGCAGGAGTATCCCGGTGAGACCGGGAAATTGCCGTGGTGGGGCCGGGCATGGTATCGTCGTACGATCCGTGTCGGCGACGCTGACCTCGGAAAACGCATTTTCCTCGAGATCGACGGAGCCATGTCTTTTTCGACGGTGTGGTGCAACGGCCGTCTGGCCGGTGGATGGCCCTACGGCTATACCTCCTACCGAGTCGACCTGACCCCCTGCCTCGTGCCGGGCGACAATACATTGGCCATCCGGCTCGACAATCCGCCCGAATCGAGCCGTTGGTATCCTGGCGGCGGAATCTACCGCAACGTGTGGCTTACAAAGTCCGATCCGGTCGGCATTGCACATTGGGGCACCTTTGTAACCACGCCGCATGTCACCTCCGACCGTGCTTCGGTCAATTTGCGCATCGAGTTGCGTAACGACGGGATGGAGATGCCTGCTGCGGTCGTGACGACCGAGTTGTTTGCGCTCGGCGCCGACGGTGCATGCTCTGGAGAGGTATTGGCCCGGGCTGAAGATGTCGTCGACCGCGTGGAGGACGGGCAGTTGCTCGTACAGGAGTTTTCCGTGAATAATCCCCGGCTCTGGGGGCCCGGACATCCGGATCGGTATGTCGCCGTCACGACGGTACGTTGCGGCGACCGGGTTGTGGAGCGTTATTCCACGCCGTTCGGCATTCGCCGGGCGGAGTTTACCCATGAGGGCTTTTTTCTCAACGGCGAGCGGCTGATGCTGCAGGGCGTCTGCATGCATCACGATCTCGGGGCATTGGGGGCGGCGATCAATGTGAGTGCAATCGAACGGCAACTGCGTATCCTCCGGGAGATGGGCGCCAATGCGATACGGACGGCCCATAATCCGCCTGCGCCCGAGTTACTGGAACTTTGCGACCGCATGGGATTCCTCGTTCTCGACGAATTTACGGATACCTGGCGTATCCCCAAAAAACCGAACGGTTATGCGTTGCTCTTCGACGATTGGGGTACGGCCGATCTTACGGCCCTGATTCGCCGCGACCGCAACCATCCGTCGGTGATTGCCTGGAGTACGGGCAACGAAACTGCCGAGCAGTGGTATCCCGAGACGTATGATGTCTCGCGTGAGCTGACCGACTTGGTACACCGCGAAGATCCCTCGCGTCCCGCGACTTTCGGGAGCAACTACTGGCTGTCTGCGTCCAACGATTTCCGCCATACGGTGGACATTTTCGGGTTCAACTACAAACCGATGCTTTATGAAGGTTTTTGCCGCAACAGCCCTTTTCAGCCCTTCATGGGTTCTGAAACAGCCTCGTGTATCAGTACGCGGGGTTTCTATGTCTTTCCGTTGAGCGACGACAAAGGCCGGGGACGTGCCGATTTTCAGGTCAGCTCCTACGATCGTTTTTCTCCCGACTGGTCGACGCCGCCCGACACAGAGTTCGAGGGGCTCGACCGCAATCCTACGGCCGCCGGGGAGTTCGTCTGGACCGGGTTCGACTACCTCGGGGAACCCACGCCCTATAACGACGACTACACTATTCTGGAAAACTTCAGCGATCCGGAAGCCCGTACCCGGGCGGCTGAAGAGCTGGCTCGGCTGGGGCGGCTGCGTATCCCGTCGCGCAGCTCCTATTTCGGGATCGTCGATTTGGCGGGATTCCCCAAGGATCGTTATTATCTTTATCAGGCTCGGTGGCGTCCTGACCTGCCGATGGCTCACATCCTGCCTCACTGGACATGGCCCGGCCGCGAAGGTGAAGTGACGCCCGTTCATGTCTACACTTCGGGCGATGCTGCCGAGCTCTTCGTCAACGGACGTTCGCAGGGCCTGCGCCGCAAGGGGGCGTTCGAATATCGCCTGCGTTGGGACAGCGTCCGTTACGAACCGGGAGAGGTACGGGTTGTGGCTTACCGGAACGGAAAACCGTGGGCCGAAAACCGAATTGAAACGGCTGGGAAGGCCGCCTTTGTGGAGCTTACAGTAGACCGGACGACGGTGCAGGCTGGCAGCGAAGATTTGTTTTTTGTTACGGCGAAACTTACTGACCGCCGGGGACGCTTTGTGCCGCAGGCTGCTGACAGACTTGATTTCTCGGTCGAAGGCCCGGCCCGGATCGTTGCCACCGATAACGGCGATCCGACGAGTCATGCATCGTTCCAGAGCCCTTCGGTTAACGCATTCAACGGTCTTGCGCTGGTTGTCTTGCGGCCGACCGGGGAACCGGGCGATATCCGGTTGAAAGTTCGCAGTCGGGGCATCCGTTCTTTCGAACTGCAGCTCCGGGTCGAATAATTCGTCCCGCGTATGAAAAATCCCGCAGGTAATTCGAACCTGCGGGATTTTTCATATGCGAGAGAACTGTTTGTCAGCGGCGGACTTTCGGGTAAGGATCCGTGCCGATCCAGCTCATGCCGGATGCAGCTCGTTGCCGGTATGACTTCCCTTGCAACCGGGTTTCCGCCACGATGGGCTTCCGGATGTTCAGATGAATGCGTTCGATACACTTTTCGGCAGGTTCGATGTGCAGCCGGTCCGGACGGGTCCAATGCGCCGAACAGTTATGGGCTCGGATTGCTCCCGTTTCGGACACGATGACGTAGGCGGTGGTCAGTACGCACTCTTCGAGGGCTTTGAAGATTTCGTAAACCGTGTTGTCTCCGGCACCGCCCGGACAGCCGAAACGGGTGAAGGCGTGCTCGTCGTCGGGGCGCAGCCAGGGGCTTATCATTCCGAGGTATTGTTCGCCGACGACCGAGTCGCGCATCTGACGTTCATGAGGATTGTCAGCTGCGGGTGTACATACCAGTCCTTCGATGTAGGGATCGGGAATGAATCCCCAACGCAGTCGACCGTCGAGGTCCATAAGTTGTACGCAGGCGCCGGTCGTTTCCGTCAATTCATTGAGATAATGTTCTTCGCCTGTCAACAGATAAAGATAACATACCGCGTAGATTTTCCATGCCGTCCATCCGTGGGGCGAGTTCATAGCCTGATTGGGCGAGAAATAGATGTCGAGAGCCTCCCAGTAGCGGAGCGTGGCACCCCGCATCCGGCAGTCGGGAATAAGCCGTTGTTCGAGACAGCGGTGCTTTTCCATCATATGGCGGGCAGCTTCGGCATATTGCCTGCGAAGGGCGCCGTCCGGCATGTGCAGGCCGCAGAGTGCCATCTGTAGGGCGCTGCAGGTGATCATGCCGTCCTCGAAAGTCATGTCGCCTTCTGTTTCGATATCGTCCAGACGAAGTCGCAGGTCTTCGGCCGCCCGTATGGCCGATACATGGTGCCGTCGGGCCCGGTCGGTCCATCCGGCCCGCAGTTCGGCGTCGGCCAGCTCGAACATCGACTTGGCCGGGTAGATGACTGCCGTATAGTGGATACCCTCCGAGCGGTAGGAACCGTCGCTCCACTGGACCGAATCGGAGGCGATGAAATCTCCCAACCGCGATGCGTTCAGCAGGTATGTATCGTTACCGGTAGCTTCCCACAAGTCGACAAGCATGCCTGCCAGTGTCGAAAAATTTTGAATACGTCGGGGATTGGCCTGTTCCTGCGGATGACCCCGGGAATCGATCAACTGCGGCAGGAGCCCGGAAAATCGCTCTTCGAGAGCTTTGTCACGGACGGGGTCCGGGAAATGCCGTGCGGCGAGGAAAGCCGGATAATAACCGTAAAAAGTCTCGCATGAGGCGCTGAAAAAGGGCGGATGTTCCGCGACGGAGTTACGGGCCTGTGTCAGGTACCATGACCAAGGATTGCGGACGTAGAGCGATACTTCGGACTGTTTGCCGCCTGCGGTAATCGTGATGCGGTAAAGCCCTTTTTCCCGGAGCGGAGGCGTGACGAGTCGGTTCTCGTCTGTTGCCGGGAGACTTTCCGTGCGACCGTCGGGGTGGTGCAATATCGCTTCCGAAACAGCTTGCGTTCCATGGATTTTCACCGATGCCGCTTCGCCTGAGCAGAGTGTGTATTTCCGGGCCTCGAGCAGCGGAGCTGACAGCCACGTTGCAAGGGTGGGCTTTACTTGTTCCAGTACGTCGACTGCTCCCAGATGTATTGTCCAGCGGAGGCTTTCTCCCGGGGCGATTTCCGTGAGGTGTTGCGGATGGCGTGCCGGAAGGGGTGGTGCGTGTAGGAAATCAAGGCTTGCCGTATGGATTTGATGTCCCCAAAGCCATGCCTTGTTCCCTTCGAAGATGTAGTTCAAACCGTAGGACGCCGTCGGTTCTTCGACGCCGAATGCCAGTATCTGTCCCCGGGGAGACATGAAATAACCCCATGCAAAATCTCGTTCGCAACGTATCAATGAGGGGAAGAACTTTTCGTCCCATGCCGGAAAACTCCGCATTTCGCTGTCCACGCCCAATACTAGCCGTTCGCGCAGGGGAGCATGGGTTGTTGTACCTTCGTTAGTGATCCGGCATTCGATGCGCAAGTGGTCCTCTTCCTCTCGATAACGAAGTTCGTAACGGATTGTACCGCGTCGTCCGGAAAATGTGGAAGGCGAGTCAGGCGACGGTTGTAGTGTTATGCCTTCGAAGGCCGGTCCGGCATTCAATTCAGTTTGGAAGGGAATGCACCAAGAATCATTGCCGATTTGTTGGGTATAACCAAGGAGCGTACCGGTTTGGGGATTGACGATCGCCTGCCATGTAGAACCGGACAAGCGCAAGACATTACTATTCGATACTGCCAATACCGGAATAATCGACAAGAAAAAGAGACTGGTTAAAATTGAAATTATACGCACTTTCTATTGATTGAGTTGGAGAGTCTTTATTATTCATAATTAAGACAATTCAGATGCAAAAAGACACATGATGGTTTGTTGTATATCCAACTATTTACCTAATAGGTTTGGCTTCTGTAATTTGTTTATTATATGTATTTCAGCTTGTCTTCCGGCGACGGGTTCAGCGATACATGGAATACCGTGTTGTTAGTTCTTTTGTTGGCCTCGAGGTACGGCATGAAACTCTCCATGCAGGCATCGACATCCATTCGCCCGTGTATGTCGAACGGTTCGAGCATCTTCTGCCAATAGAGCACTTCGGCCTCATCCTTATCCACTTTCTCCTTGTTGTAGTGTAAAGCCCCGCCGGGCGAGGATCCCGATCTTATATTCGCAACCACTCCTTAGCCTGTTTTGCAGGGTTCAGAATCTCGATGCTCAGGGTCTTCAGCTCACGCGTCCGCTGCTCCAGCATGGCGATCTGATGCGGGATCGCGACGTTGGAAAAGTGCGTATTGACGGCTTTTACAACCTGATTGTAGTTGTTGCCCAGCTTTTGAAATTGGAAATAGAAGTCATTGAGCCGTGCGACGAACTGTACCTTCGAAGGGTCGCGTCTGACGACTACGAACTCCTCGCCGAAGATGCGTTTGACGATAAAACGGCTGCGGTTATGCTCCAATCCGGCCTTACAAAGCAACTCGTTGAAGCGGATATTCTGCTCTTCATTGAAGCGGAAAGAATACTTGTAACTCGGAGTTTTGGGCTGCTGTGTTCTTTTTTGGTTAGTATCCATAGTTTCGGGTTAGAAAGGCGTTCGACTCGGGAGAACGCCCCGGCCTCGCAGAGCGAGCACCTTTGTCGGACAAATGCCAATTTGTCGGACAAAGGTACAGCTCGCTACCCTCTGGCGAGGGTAAGAATCCGCGCCGGAGAATCTCTGCCTGAAGTTTTCAGAATTCCCCGATACAGCTTCCGAGGGTGGGGCTGTTCCCGCTGCAATATTACAACCGTCGGGCGCCGAAAAAAAGCCCGCCGAACGGACTGGAGCGGACAGTGGCGGACATCGGGACGGAAGCGTTTTACCCTGTTGTATATTGCGGCAGGAATAAAAGAAAGCGTTTGTGAGCCATGAAATTGAATCACCCTAAAAGGATATCGTGTCGGCGCGACGGAGATTGTTCCGGGACGAAATTCGTCGTTAAAATTGCTCTTTCCCTCTTTCGGAATAAAGGATATCCACAAAATATGAATTTCTGAAAGAGTGCATTTCTGAATGCAGCAAAAATGCAAAATTCGATAGAATGGCTATCCTAAAACGCGAGTTCTCGAACTTTTTAAATACCGTATTATGAACATCACCCCTGTAAGCATTGCCGTCTGCAATCAGAAAGGCGGCGTCGGAAAATCGACTTTCACGGTACTGCTCGCCAGTTACCTGCATTACACGGTCGGATACGACATGCTGGTCGTGGACTGCGACTATCCCCAGTGGTCGATCCATGCCCAGCGCGAACGGGAGCTGGAGGCCGTCGGGTACAACGACTATTACAAGCTGCTCATGGTGCGGCAGTTCAAGGCTACGGGACGCAGAATCTGGCCCGTCGTCCGCTGCATGCCCACCGAAGCGCTTCGGGAGGTCGACCGCATCCTGCAAGGCGGCTACCGCCCGCGGATCGTCTTCTACGACCAGCCGGGAACGGTCAATGCCGAAGGAGTTATCGCCAGCCTCGCATCGAAGTTTTATCAAAAGGCCTTTCTTAGCTTTTTGATTTCATAAGGCAATAGCCCCAAACTTAATAAATTATCCTTGGGCATTTTGTTAATATGAACAATAAGCATTTCTGGACTTTGATCTTGTGGTAAAGTGTGTTTCAATTTGTTGATAGCCGAGTATGGAATATCATACTCCAATAGGGCAGCCAGGTTCGAGGGGAGAAATTTGTGCTCAAGGCTGGTTGCAAAAAAAGAATAGTTTCCGAAAGGCAGGTTATGTTTTCTTAAAACATATTCTTGTAACTCCGAAATAACGGATAACCATTTCGGCAGTTTATAATCGAACCAATGTCGAGCTACATTCAGAACAAAAAAGGAGCGATTATCAATCCGTTCTTGTTCATCAGCTATTTTTTCTATCCAAAAAGCATCATTCGCCATGTCGCGTATCATGGCAGGAATAGATTGCAAATCGGCATATTGTTTAGTTAGAACACTCAATTGAGCAGCACTTTTAACGTCGGCCTTATTTTCTCCTGATTTCAGCAAATATTTCCAACACAATTCAATTACATATTTAAGTTGTGGATAATCTGGATATGATTTCCAATTCAATAGTTGCTGACAAGCCTCTAAATTACTTTCAACTTCTTCGACAATTTTTAATTGTCCTTCTATGTTAATCCCGGAATTTTTCTTGACTACTTCTTGAAGTTCGACTGGTAAGTCTTTAAAATTTTTCAATCGTTCTTTCGAGTTATTCTCCAATTCATTTTCCTCCAATGCAACTAATATCTCAAGAGGCGCATTATCTTGATTGAAAAGTGGAATATCAACAAATAAGTCCATTTGGTCCGGTTGCTTTTCAAAACGATAAACATTCCCAATGAAATGTTGTTTCATCCGTCCCGACCGACCTGCTATATTTTTATAGTCGAAAAAATCAATACGCTTTTTTCCTTTATCCCTATCATAGAGAATGACATTTTTTGCAGAAGTATTCACACCCTCGATGAGTGTTGATGTGCAAAAAAGCCATCGAATAGAATTATGGTTAAATGCATCTACAATCGAACTCCCAAGATGCCTCGGCAAAGCTCCATGGTGAAATGCTACGCCATAATTCAATGCTGAAATTAACGACCACCGAGGATTTATATTTTCGGATATCCACTCCGTCATTTCTTGGTTGTCTGATATGTTTCTTAAATTTGATTTAATTTCATTCGCTTTTAAAAAATCAACAAATTCAAGACATAAAGTCGTGGCTTTATTAGGAGAGGAACAATATATCAAAGTCTGTTCATTTGTTTGGGATAATAAATCAAAAAGCTTCTGTTCTTTTAGTGCTCTTTTCTCTGAAGCCTTTATCTTGTCTTGTATTTCCAAACTTTTTTCGTCAACAGCAACCGTTGTAAACTCTGTCGGGAACCACATCAAATCGAATTTTTCTTTAAAAGAAGTTGGGATATTTTTGATCATGGGGCCCAACAAGTAAAATTTGTCGGTGAATCTTAAAAGTTTATGAAATGCTTGATTCAGTGAAATCGCACGATCATCATCCCTATCAAGACTTAATTTATAGAATTCGTCTATAACAAAAAACTCGATTTGTGGGAAATTTACATATTCGACAACCCGCTCTCCTGTGAATAAAAAAATATTGCCTTTTGTTTCATCCGGAATTTGGTTTGTCGAGACCACGATTTTATACGCATTCCGGTATTTCAAAAGTTTTTTACGCGTTTCATCAAGCAAAGCAAGCGTAGGCTGAATAATTACTATTTGCCGATAAATCTTGCTTGCAATGATCTCTTCTATAAGGAGACTCTTTCCAAAACTCGTCGGAGCGCTTACGACAACAGATCGTTTGTTCTGTAATTCGATAGATAACTCTTGTTGCTCTGCATGTAAATAGACGTCTTTCAAGAAAGGAGATTTATGATACTCATATCTCAATGCTGTACTTTCCGAAAGATACAACGGGTTGACATACGGATATAATCCGGCAGCTTCTGTCAACTGATTCCATATTGGTTTTGTATTTTCCGGTATTTTATCCCAGGCGTCCAGAACGCGAATAACAATATCCCGACCTTGATTTTCGCTCTCTTTATTTGATAGCAATATCGAACAAAACCTTGATAACTCAAAACTGTCATCATAAGTGATTTCTGATGTATTGCTCAAAAACGAAATGGCATTTTTGACATCCAGAAAGTTCATATTACCTGCATTGCTTTTAACCTCTTATCAAGCTCTTTGTTCAATTCGTCTTTATCGGGGATTGGAAGCAATAATAAAATTATTTCCAAGTTAGAAGCTGGCTTTTTCCGATTGAATTCATCGTGCAAAGCTTCGCATTCGTTTTTAAAATCTTCGATATATTGTTGTGTTTCATTACAATGATTCACGAATAGACTGCTATTGTATGTGCATACCATTGGTATTACGATACTTGAAAAAATTACATCCAATTTTTGATGTTGGTGCATCAATGTTTTCCAATATTCTATTTGGGGAGTTTCGGTTGGTATTTTTCGAGGAATTAAATTGAATTGTTGGCGAAGATAATCGGCATTGAAATGCTTGGTAACATCATTGGCGAGATCTGCGATGCCATCTTTGCCCGATTGATATAATTTCGATTCTCCCAGCCATAATTTTCGTTCATCGCCATTAACTGTTATATGCACGCCATCAAAGCCATGTGCAGGGACATTGGGGGAATCTCTAAAATAGATTGTTGAAATAAGAGGGATTGTATTACAGAAATCACGTAATAACAAATGTAATATTAACTCACCAAACTCTCCCCGTTTCTTGTATTTGTCAGTTGTGTAAACCGTTTTAGCTGCTTCTTGAAGCCTGTCCACAATTTCAGTTTGCGGAATATTATAACCCACATGATAACCCAATGCGTATTCCGGTATTACACGTCGGATGGTTTCAACTAATGGCAAAAGTCTGAATTTGTTTTGATCGAAACCGACATGATATGCTTTAAGAGTCGAATCGCTAATTCGTTCTTCTAATACCAGATCTGAATTAAAGGGCCTTACCATATAGGTTTCGCTACATTTGTATACCAATGGACATCACAAAGATACAATATTCTATAAAGAGACGTACAAATTAGACTGAAATTTTGTCAATTGGCGCGTTGGATATTACGATTATTTATCGTATCTTTGTAATGTAGCATCGAGATACATTGCGGCGTAAAGCGGACGCTACGAATTAGTGACCCCAAAACTGAAAATTCGCTGTAACATATTGATACATAACGGATAGGAAATACATGATCGAGTCCCGTTTTCCGCTCCAAAACAGGCGATTAAATCCTTGCGACAAGCCAATCAGCGAGTTGTGAGGATTTTTCTTTTATGCCCGTCGGCGGGTCTTTTGCGCCCGCCCGGGGAGTTACCTTTTCGGGATGAACAGCCCGGACATGTTCGCCTGTTCGAGGGTGAGGAGCCCGACCTTTTTAGGAATGCCGCCGGCGTATCCCGTCAGGCTGCCGTCGCTGCCCACGACCCTATGGCAGGGGATGATAATGCTGATCGGATTGTGCCCTACGGCACCGCCTATGGCCTGCGCCGACATGGTTTGCTTTCCCTGCTGCCGTGCGATTTCTTTCGCAATATCCTTGTAGGTAATTGTTTCCCCATACGGTATTTGCAGCAATATTTCCCATACGGCCTGCCGAAAGGACGACCCTTCGGGGTGTAACGGGGGTGTAAATCCCGGGTTTTCCCCGCTGAAGTAACTGTCCAGCCACTTCCTTGTCTGGTCGAATACGGGGAGCTGTTTCTCTTCGTGTGCTGCCGGCAGTGTGGCGGCAAAGTATTTTTGCCCGTCGAACCAGAGCCCGGTCAGGCTGTTGCCGTCGGCGGAGATCGTTATCCCGCCGAAGGGCGATTGGTATTTACAAATGTACTGCATGGTGTTATAGATTAAAGTAAAGGTTGGAATCTTCCGGGGCTTCTTCTCTCGAAGCTATCGTGTAACAGCGCAAGGGTGTCACTACGGTTATCTTGTAGTCGGCGAAATCTTCCGACCGTCCGTGCTTTTGGGCGAGGCGGTGCCGGAGCGAGTTCCGCCATTTCGCGACGCACTGCTCGTCCCGCCATTCGGATTTGCTGAGCAGTTTGTTGCCGTTCGCAAGGCTCGCGAAACGTTCCGAGCCGATAAATCCATCCGTCCGGGCCAGTTCCTCCTTCAGAGTCGCCGCTGTCTGCAGGTAATCCTCCATGCGGTCGGTTTTCAGGGTTACTTCGAACAATACGATTACATTTGGCATGGTTTCATCGGTTATGTGTTTGTCGTTCTGCCTTCGATATTCGGCAGGAATCCCGTGATTATCCCCAACAGGGGCAGCAGGGTGCTGATCCGGAAGATGAATTCGATGCTGGTCTTGTCGGCCAGCCAGCCGAAAAAGGCCGAGCCGAGGCCGCCGAGGCCGAACATCAGCCCGAAAAAGATCCCGGCGATCATTCCGACCTTGCCGGGCATCAGGTCGGTGGCGTAGACCAGGATGGCGGAGAATGCCGAGGAGATGACGAGTCCGATGATGACGGCGAGCGCGATCGTGCAGACCAGGTTCGCATAGGGCAGCAGCAGGGTGAAGGGCGCTGCTCCGAGGATGGAGCCCCAGATCACGTATTTACGCCCGAAACGGTCGCCCAGCGGCCCGCCGGCGACCGTGCCGACAGCCGATGCCCCGAGGAATGCGAAGAGGCAGTACTGCGACCCCTGCACCGAGATCCCGAATTTATCCATCAGGAAGAATGTGAAGTAGTTGGTCATGCTGGCGATGTAAAAGTATTTCGAGAATACCAGCACGCCCAGGATGCCCAGGGCGAGGCGGATTTTGCGTTTTCCCAAGTGGTGTGCCGGGGCCGCTGCGGCTGCTGCGGGGCGGTTTGCGGTGACGGTGAGGCGAAGTTTATACCAGTTCCCGATTCTCGTGAGGATGAGGATGGCGAGGATCGCGGCCAAAGCGAACCAGCCGATCGAGGCCTGCCCGAAGGGAATGACGACCAGTGCGGCCAGCAGCGGCCCCATGGCGCCCCCGGCGTTGCCGCCGACCTGGAATATCGACTGTGCCAGTCCTTTCCGGCCTCCCGAGGCGAGTTGCGCCACCCGGGAGGATTCGGGGTGGAAGACCGAAGAGCCGCAGCCGATCAGCCCCACCGCCAGCAGGATGGGTACGAAGCCCGGGGCGACGGAGAGGATGAGCAGCCCGACCAGCGTGAAACACATCCCTGCGGCGAGCGAGTAGGGGCGCGGATGGCGGTCTGCATAGAGTCCGATGAAGGGCTGCAGCAGCGACGAGGTCATCTGGAAAACCAGCGTGATGATTCCGATCTGGGCGAACGTGAAGCCGAATTTCTCCTTCAGGAGCGGGTAGACGGCCGGGATCACCGACTGCATCATGTCGTTCAGCAGGTGGGTGATGCTGATCATGAACAGTATCGGGTAGACCGTTCCGGTCTCCGTGAAGCGCCGCAGGCGTGTGTCCGTGGGTTTTGTAAGCGTCTCCATTGCTGCGGGCTATGGTTCTTCGAGTATCCGCGTGATCGCCTCCCGGGCGTTCCGCACGTCCCCGGCGAGGATGTATCCGAGTAACTGCCCGTGCGTGGGCTGGGAGGCGAGCAGGCACTCCGTGTTCCTGTATATATTGCTGAACCTCTTTTTCAGATGGGCGGCCGTCGAGCGATACAGCTCGCACAGGATTTCGTTGTGCGTGGCCTCGGCCAGGGCGATGTGGAAGTTGACGTCGGCTTCGATACAGGCCTGCAATGCCCCGGAAGCCGCGGTCGCTCCCCGTTCCGCGAGGTGCTTTTCGAGGACTGCGGCGTCGTGTGCCGTTCGCCGTTCGGCGGCTTTTTCTGCAATCGCGGCTTCCAGTATTTTCCGCACCTCGTCCAGGTCGTGCAGGTCGGCGCGTCCGAGGCGCCGCTCCATCGGTTCGTCCGGCGGCGTGAGGCGTTCGACAAATGTCCCGGCACCCTGCCGTACCTTCAGGAAACCCATGTTGGACAGGATTCTGACCGCTTCGCGCACGGTTGAGCGGCCGACCCCGAAAATCTGCATCAATTCCGGTTCGGGCGGCAGTTTTTCGCCCACCTCGAATTTCCCCGACATGAATTGATCCTGCAACCGCCCGGCCAGCTCTTCGGCCAGCGATTTCTTGCTGAGTTGCATGTTCGAACCGGGTTTCATCATATCATCTGATGTTTTGTGCGAAAGTAGGCATTTATTTCGAGCCGACAAAATTTTTCGGGGTATTTTGCGTGCGGAGGAAGGCCCGGCAATTTTTGCACCGGCCGATAGCTGAGAAAAGCGGGTGCAAGTGGCGATTCTTTATGTGCGGCAATTTTTGCATGTTATTGGTGAAGAACGGGGTGTTTTCAGAACGGACAAATATCTAATTTTGTAATAATGAATATAGATGAAGACGATACGAGACTTTTCAGGCCGCTTGAGCCGGGGGAGTTCGGTATCTATACAGAGCTTGACGAATTGCCGGTATCCGGTTGTCCGGTATACCTTATGAAGGGGGTCGGAGGCATCTGCCTGTCGGGTACGGCTACGGTACAGGTTTTCGGCCACCGTTTCCGGATCGTGCGCGGAATGGTGCTTGCTCTGTTTCCCTGGCAGCTGGCTTCCATCAAGGAGGTAAGCGACGATTTCGGGATCAGGTTTTTCCGCATATCGCACGATATGTTTACCGACACCCTCAGCTCCCTGTGGAGACCCAGGCCCGGTTTCTTTTTTTACATGCGCACGCATGTCGCCTCAGAGCCGCGCGAAGAGTATGTCGGGCGGTTCCTGAATTTCTGCGACCTGCTGGCCTACCGCGCCGAAAATGCCCCCGCCATCTGCCGCCGCGAGTCGGTGATGCAGCTTTTGCGGGTGTTCTATTGGGACATCTACGCCACCTATCTCAATGATCCGCAGGCCGAGAAGACAGCCTATACCCACAAGGAGGAACTGGCGTTCCGTTTCATGCAGACGATCGTCGAGGAACATTCTCCCAACAGGGACGTGGCGTATTTCGCCGAGAGGCTCGGGATCACTCCGAAGTACCTGACCAACCTGATGAACGAGATCAGCGGGCAGTCGGCACGGGACTGGATCGTCTACTATACGATCTTCGAAATCAAGGCGCTGCTTCGTGAGTCGGCGATGGACTTGAAGACGATCGTGGCGCGTGTCAATTTCCCCGACCAGTCGACGCTGAGCCGCTTTTTCCGCAGGTACACGGGCATGTCCCCGTCTCAATACCGGAAGAATATTCATTTCTGAACGATAGGCTGGGCCGGAAGCCCGGCTTCTTTTTTTTGTTGGATGCGAGGGCTGAAATGTTTTGTAATATAGTCGTATTTGTTGTGCAATTTGCGTGTATTTCCCCAATAACATGCGATTATCGACCAAATTTGGGCGAAATAAGGTTTCTTTTTACATTTGCCAAGACAGAAATGCGGGCTTCTGCGGAACTTTACTTTCGCGGGGCGGAGCGGTAGGTGCGGATGGCTGTCGGAAAGGGATGTGATTAACCAAATTTTTTTCTCATATGAAAAATTTACGAAACCTGTGCCTGCTGTATGCCCTCGCAGTATGCACCATGTTACCGACAGGCTGTATCGAACGGCCGGATGAAGTTCCCGGCCCGGATGGCACGGCCCAGGGCGGAAATAAATACGATTACGCCACGACGCGGGATGTCCCTCTGAACCTGGACTACGCCCGCAGGGGCAGCAAGGCGCTGTTCGAAATTTATGCGGAGAACCCCGTGGATGCCGGGGACGGCGTGCTTACCCTGAAGCCCGGCGTAAAAGCCCTGCTCAGGGCCTATACCGATAACGACAGTAAATACTCGGGGGTGGTCAACCTCCCGACTGCCGTAAGCAAGGTGTACGTGTATAGCGAATCCTACGGGTTCCCGGCCTGTATCGGGGTCGACGTGACTGCCGGCGGTATTTCGTTCGACGTGCGGCAGCTCTATGAAAAGGCGGCCGGGAAAGTTTCCGGCGCCGTGGTTGCCGACCGAACCGTGACGACCCGTGCCGATGCGGCCAATCCATATAATGTGCAGCAGCTCGGCGACTGGACTTGGGAAGGGAAACCGCTCTATATCCTCGGTACGCTGTTCGGCCAGAAACCCAACCTGAATATCGACCCCGAATATGCGCAGACACCTGCGGGGCTGATGAACCGCATCCAGAACGTGCTGATGCCGGGCGTCGACAATTCGAAATACGCCATGCCTACGGAGGTGGTCAACCTCAATATTGCGAAGGATGCCCATCTGACGCTGGTGTTCGCCGCAGAACTGGCCGGATGGCGCAATGCCATCGGTTATTATTATTATGATACGCAGAACCCTCCCCGGACGCAAGTCGAGTTCGATGCGCTGTCCAAGTACGTGGCCTTCCCCAACTGTACCTCCTTTACGACCAATTTCGACGATCCGGACGATTGGGGCTCGGGCAGCGACGATTGGACGGCGCCCCTGTTTTTCGGTGAACAGCTGCGGCTGACCTATTTCAAGGGAGGCAAGGCCGCCGACATTTTCCCCGCCGGTACGACCGTCGGCTGGTTCATGCTGCCCGATGCGTATGAAATTTCGACCAAGAACTATCCCTATACCGGGAAACTCGACGTCACCGGTTCGAAACACCCGGCACGCTATTCGAACAATGAGTTCAATGCGGGAAACGGCCGCTATATGGTCAGCCTCTACGACAAGGTGAGCGGCAAGACCGTGCTCGGCTTCGAGGATGGCGGCGACAACGACTACAAGGACGTGCTCTTCTACGTCGATGCCGATCCTGCCGATGCAATTTATGATCCCGAGCGCCCGACGACCGACCCCGATGACGAGAAATATCCCGACGTGACGGGCGACCCTGTGGTCGGCACGCTGGCATTCGAGGATCTGTGGCCGAGCCAGGGCGATTACGACATGAACGACGTGGTGGTCGGGTACAGCACGACTTTCACGACCGACAAGGACAACCGGATCGTGGCGATCAGGGATGTTTTCACGCCGTTGCACAGCGGCGGTAAGCTCCGGAGCGCCTTCGGCTACCAGCTCGACATTCCCGTAACCGCCGTCAAGGGCGTGAAGGTCGAAAACGGATCTTCGGCGGCCGGCCTCGAAAAGAACCAGGATAAGGCCGTGGTCATACTCTTCGACGACATCGAGCAGGCCGTGGCCCGGGGGCCCGTCACCGTCGAGATCGAACTGGACGGGAGGCTGTCGATGGACAAGGTGACCCGCAAGTCGCTCTACAACCCGTTCATCTGCGTGAGCGACAAAGGCTTTGTTCCCGGGGCCGTCCGCAAGGAAATACACCTGACGAACTATGCTCCCACGTCGCTGGCCGACCCCTATCCTTTCGGCCGCAACGATGACAAGAGCTCGCTCGACAAGGCGGGGAACCCCATCGGGCCGTATTATTATGCGACCTCCGAGTTGTATCCTTTCGCCATCGACCTGCCCGTTACCGATTTCCGGATCCCGGACGAGATGGTAAAGATCGACGTCTTCTATCCCGATTTCGCCGACTGGGTGAAGAGCCGTGGCGAAAAACACAAGGAGTGGTATAAGAAGTCCGTGAAATAGAACCGGTATTGCCGGTTCGGACGGAGCCCCTGCATCGCGGGGGCTTTGTTTGTATCGGGGCTGTCGGAACGATATGTGAAATTATTGTTTTACCTTTGCCGAAAATTGGAGAACCGAATGGCAAAGATTCTTATTATCGACGACGAGGAACAGTTGCGCAAACTGCTGGCACGCATCATCGGGCTGGAAGGTTACGAGGTGGCCGAGGCCGCCGATTGCGCCGAGGGGCTCAGGATGCTCCGCCGCTGCGAACCCGATGTCGTGCTGTGCGATGTCAAACTGCCCGACGGCAACGGTGTCGAGATGGTCGGTCGGATCAAGCAGGCCATGCCTTCGGCCGAGGTCATCCTGCTGACGGCCTACGGCAATATCCCCGACGGCGTGCAGGCCATCAAGAACGGGGCGTTCGATTACATAACCAAGGGCGACGACAACAACAAGATATTGCCGCTGCTGAGCCGTGCCACCGAGAAGGCGCAGATGCAGCGCCGGCTGGCTCGTCTCGAGGACAAACTTTTCGAAGAGCATTCGTTCGACCGCATCATCGGTTCGTCGGAAGCCCTCCGCAGTGCGGTCGCGCTGGCGCGCAAGGTCGCCGTCACGGACACCTCGGTGCTGCTCACGGGTGAAACCGGAACCGGCAAGGAGGTCTTTGCGCAGGCCATCCACCATGCCAGCCCGCGCGCGAAGGGAGCGTTCGTCGCCGTCAACTGTTCGTCTTTCTCCAAGGAACTGCTCGAAAGCGAGCTTTTCGGCCATCGTGCCGGCAGCTTCACGGGTGCCACCAAAGATAAGAAGGGATTGTTCGAGGAGGCCGACAAGGGGACGCTTTTCCTCGACGAGATCGGCGAGATGCCCGTCGAGCTGCAGGCCAAGCTGCTGCGCGTGCTCGAATGCGGCGAGTTCATCAAAATCGGCGAAACCCGCCCGACCAAGGTCGACCTGCGGATCATTGCCGCCACGAACCGCGACCTCGAAAAGGAGATCGCCTCCGGGAATTTCCGCGAAGACCTCTTCTTCCGCCTTTCTGTTTTTCGCATCCACCTGCCGTCGCTGCGCGAGCGGCCGGGCGATATCGCCGAATATGCCCGGTTCTTTGCGGCGCAATTCGCCGACAGGATGGGGCGTCGGATCGACACGATCGACCGGGGGTACCTCGCCGCACTGGAACGCCATGTCTGGCACGGCAACGTCCGCGAACTGCGCAACGTCGTGGAGCGCAGCCTGATCATGGCCGAAGGCAATGCCCTTACCGTCGGCTGCCTCTCCCCCGAATTCCATGCCGCGTCGTGCGACGGCTCCGTACCCGACTCGATGGCGCTCGACGCCCTCGAACGGCACCACATCCTCAGGGTACTCGAATACACCAAAGGCAACAAGGCCGAGGCCGCCCGCCTGCTGGGCATCGGCATCGCCACGCTTTACCGCAAGCTGGAAAGTTACGGTATGAAGCCCTGACGCCGGCGCCAGGCGTATCATTCTGAGACGGCCGCCTGTCGCGTATGAACATCGACCTTTTTATTATGTCATGACTATGAAGATACAAGGGAGGCTTACCCTGGGCATCGGCGTGCTGTTCGCCATGATCCTGTTGCTCGGCATCCAGTCGGTCAGCTACGTCCGCCAGCTTTCGCGCGCTACGGGCACCATCCTGGCCGACAACTATAATTCGCTGCAATACGCCGGGGACATGCTCCGTTCGCTGAACGACATCGGCCAGGATTCCGTCTCGCGGCACGCCCTGCGCCAGAGCCTGGCGCTCCAGCAGCAGAACATCACCGAAGTCAGCGAAAAGGAGCTTACGGCGGCCTTGCAGCAGCATGTCGCCAGCCTGAGCGACCCCGTCACCGAGGCCGAGATACAGACCGTGCGTGCCGACCTCTATCGCATTATGGAGGTGAACATGGCGGCCATCCGGGCCAAGAGTTCGGGGGTCGAGGAGCGTGCCGACTATGTCATGTGGTGGCTGATCGTCGTGGCCGTCCTGTGCGCCCTTGTCGCGGGCGCCGTGCTGGTGTGGTTCCCGCGGATGGTGCTGCGCCCCATCGACGAGCTGAAGACGGGGATCAAGGAGATCGCCAGCCATAATTACGGCAAGCGGCTCGACTTCACGGGCAACCGCGAGTTCGAATCCGTTGCCGAGTCGTTCAACAACATGGCGGCCAAGCTCGACGAGTACCGCCGCAGTTCGCTCGACGACCTGATGACGGCCAAGACGCGGATCGAGGCGATCGTCAATTCGCTCCACGAACCGATCATCGGACTCGATCCCCGGAAGACCATCCTCTTCATGAACCGCGAGGCGCTGTCGGTGCTCAACCTGCCCGAGACCGTCATCGGGCGCGATGCCGCCGAGGTGGCGCTTGCCAACGACTTGCTCCGGCGCCTGCTGCGCGAGCTTTACGGCGAGAAGAAGAACGCCGGGCAGGAGCCGCTGAAGATCTATGCCGACAACAAGGAGAGCTATTTTCAGATGGAGGATACGCCGCTCTACATCATGCCGGTCGGCAGCCGGGAGCAACAGTTCGTCGGCAACCTGATCGTCCTGAACAACATCACCAAATACAAGGAGCTGGACTCTGCCAAGACCAATTTCATCTCGACGGTTTCGCACGAGATGAAAACCCCCATCTCGTCGATCCTGATGAGCCTGCAACTGCTCGGCGACAACCGTCTCGGGCAGCTCAACGAAGAACAGAAACAGCTCGTGGGCAGCATCCGCGAGAGCAGCGACCGCCTGCTCAATATCACGGGCGAATTGCTCAACATGACGCAGGTCGAGTCCGGAAAACTCAGGCTCATGCCCAAGGTCGTGAAGCCTGTCGAACTGGTCGACTATGCCGTCAGGGCGACGCAGGTGTTGGCCGAGCGTTTCCGCTGCTTCGTCGAGGTGGAATACCCCGAGAAGATTTCGAAACTGTTCGTCGACAACGAAAAGATCGCATGGGTCATTACCAACCTCCTCTCCAACGCCATCCACCATTCCCCCGAGAATTCGCGCATCATCGTCGGGGCCGTGCAGCATGAAAAGGCGGTCGAGATCTTCGTGCAGGATTTCGGCCGGGGCATCGACCCGCGTTACCATAAGAGCATTTTCGAGCGTTATTTCCGCGTGCCGGGTACGAAGGTGCAGGGCAGCGGGTTGGGGCTGGCCATCTCCAAGGAGTTCGTCGAGGCGCACGGCGGCACGATCTCGGTCGAAAGCGGGATCGGCAGGGGAAGCCGCTTTTCGATCCTCTTGCCGGCATAGCATCCTGCCGGAATGCCCACCCCCGCAGTGCTGGAAGCCGCAGGCGTCGTACCTGCGGCTTCCAGCGTTTTTGTTTATCCGGACGGAAATGTCCGGTCTGGCGGCGGCAGGCGGCTGTCGAAAAGAAATAAAATTTGCATTTTCCCCGGCTTTCTCCGTATTTATTTATTTTGCCTATTTCAGACGGCTAAATACCGTAGAAAAACGCTTGTTTAAAGTAAAAATTATTATCTTTGCAGGAGTACAGCACCAAATAATCATTTCGAATTATGGTCGATTCTTTTTTGGGACAAGCCGAGGAAGGCAACAAAACCGCTCTGCTCAAACTGCAGTTGATCGGGCACTACATCATGGGTGGGGATTTCAGCATCACGGATCTGAGCCATGAAATGAATCTGTCGGTGCCGACGGTCACCAAACTGGTCAGCGAACTGATCGAAGACGGCTTCGTGCACGACTTCGGGAAACAGGGTACTGCCGGGGGGCGCCGGCCCAACATCTACGGGCTCAACCCCTATGCGGGTTATTTTGTCGGTGTCGACATCAAGAAGGACATCATCACCCTGGCGATCATCAATTTCAAGGGGCAGGTCGTCGACATGCGCGATTGCGTGCCGTTCGTCATGGAAAATTCGGTACAGGCGCTCGACCGGCTGTGCGACGTGGTCAACGGGTTCATCGCCAAGAGCAAGATCGACCGAACCAAGATCTTTTCGGTCGGCTTCAACCTCTCGGGGCGGGTCAATTCCAAGACGGGGTACAGTTACAGCTATTTCTTTGTCGAGGAGGAGCCCCTCACGATGCTGCTGGAGAAACGCCTGGGCTGCAAGGTCTATGTCGAGAACGATACCCGGGCGATGACCTACGGGGAGTACATGTGCGGCGTGGGCAACAACGAGGATACGATGATATTCGTCAATGCCAGCTGGGGTTTGGGCGTCGGGCTGGTCATCGACCGCAAACTGTTCTACGGCCGGTCGGGATTCTCGGGCGAGTTCGGCCATTTCCCGCTGCTCGACAACGAGGTGATCTGCCGGTGCGGCAAGCGCGGCTGCCTCGAAACCGGCGCTTCGGGTTCGGCCGTACACCGTATATTCATGGAGAAGCTGGCGCAGAAACGTGTTTCGATGCTTTCCGACAAGTACAATCGCGGCGAGCAGATCCTGCTGGAGGATATTCTCGAAGCGCTGGGGCAGGAAGACGTGCTTGCCATCGAAGTCATGGAAACCGTCGGGCATACGCTCGGCAAGGCCATGGCCGGGCTCATCAACCTCTTCAATCCCGACCTCATCGTGCTGGGTGGGACGCTGGCCGTGGCCAAGGATTATATTATGTTGCCGCTCAAGAGCGCCATCAACAAATATTCGCTGCAACTCGTGAATAAGGATACTACCATAAAACTCAGTAAGTTGGGTGAAAAAGCCGGGGCCGTGGGCGCCTGTATGCTGAGCCGTAGCAAGATGCTGGGGCTGATGTAGCCCGGATCGATAAAATAGCCATAAAGAGAAGTCCGTAGCCCTACGGACTTTTTTTTGTACCCGTTATTACCCGATATTACCAGCCGCAAAATCTTTTTTTTGGTCGATTAGAATAAAAAAAGACTATAATATTGCTTCATTGTAAATTTATTTATTATATTTGCATAGAAAAACGATAAAATTTACTTTATTTTATGCAAACTATAAAATCCAGTCTGATATGAAAACCTCGAACCGAAGGAATTTTCTTAAAAAAGTGGCTGTGACTGCGGCTTCGGCAGTTGCCGTCCCCGGACTGGTCAAAGCGGCCTCGGAATTCGGCGGTACGGGCACGGACGATGCCCTGGCCGCATCCGCTCCGGGGTATGGCGGGCTGATCGTCCCCAAGGGGGAGGGGCTGCGCATCACGGGTACGTTCCTCGACGAAATTTCGCACGACATCCCGCACCAGAACTGGGGCGAGAAGGAGTGGGACGCAGATTTCCACCATATGAAGTCGATCGGCATCGACACGGTGATCGGGATTCGCTCGGGCTACCGCAAGTTCATCACCTACCCTTCGCCCTACCTGCTCAAAAAAGGGTGTTACATGCCGTCGGTCGACCTGCTCGATCTGTTCCTGCGCCTGGCCGGCAAGTACGGCATGAAGTTTTACTTCGGGCTTTACGACTCGGGCGAATACTGGGACACGGGCGACATGTCGCATGAGGTGGAGCATAATAAATATGTAATCGACGAGGTGTGGAACATGTACGGCCGCAAATACGAGAGTTTCGGCGGCTGGTACCTGAGCGGCGAGATCAGCCGTGCCACCAAGGGTGCCATCGGGACGTTCCATGCCCTGGGCAAACAGTGCAAGGAAGTTTCGGGCGGGCTGCCCACCTTCATCTCGCCGTGGATCGACGGCAAGAAGGCGGTGATGGCCAGCGGGAGCAAACTGACCAAGGAGCAGGCTGTTTCCGTCGAGCAGCACGAACGCGAGTGGGACGAGATATTCGACGGGATTCACGATGTGGTGGATGCCTGTGCGTTTCAGGACGGGCATATCGACTACGACGAGCTGGACGCGTTCTTCGCGGTCAACAAACGCCTGGCCGACAAGTACGGCATGCAGTGCTGGACCAACGCCGAGTCGTTCGACCGCGACATGCCCATCAAGTTCCTGCCCATCAAGTTCGACAAGCTGCGCATGAAGCTCGAAGCCGCCATGCGTGCGGGCTACGACAAGGCCATCACGTTCGAATTTTCGCATTTCATGAGCCCCCAGTCTGCATACCTGCAGGCCGGGCATCTCTTCGACCGTTACAAGGAATACTTTAACATCCGTTAGCCGATGAAATCACAGACGAATACGGGATATGTGGCATTCCTGTCACTGGTAGCCGCCATAGGCGGGATTTTGTTCGGGTATGACACGGCGGTCATTTCGGGTACGATATCCGGTGTGGCCTCGCAGTTCTCGCTGGACGCCATGCAGCAGGGATGGTTCGTCGGGTGTGCGCTCGTCGGTTCGATCGGCGGCGTAGCCGTGGCCGGTGTGCTGAGCGACCGTTTCGGGCGCAAGCTGACGATGTTGCTGTCGGCTGTGCTGTTCACCGTTTCGGCCGTCGGCTGTGCCGTCAGTGCCGACTTCATCCAACTGGTCGTTTACCGCATCGTGGGCGGTGTGGGCATCGGCGTGGTGTCGATCGTTTCGCCGATGTATATTTCCGAGGTCGCCGTGGCACGCTGGCGCGGGACACTCGTGTCGCTTTACCAGCTGGCCATCACGGTCGGGTTCCTGGCGGCCTACCTCGTGAACTTCCAGATACTCAAATCGGCCGAAACGGCCGTCTACGCCTCCCCGTGGATGCAGAAGATATGGGTTACGGAGTTGTGGCGCGGCATGTTCGGTGCCGAAACGCTGCCGGCGTTGCTCTTCTTCACCGTTATATTCTTCATTCCCGAAAGCCCCCGCTGGCTCGTGCTGCGCGGCCGCGACGTGCGAGCGCATGCCGTGTTGCAGCGTATCTACCGTTCGTCGGAAGCCGCCGACGAGGAGATCGCTGCCGTACACGGCACGGCCTCCGCTTCGTCGAAGTCCGAATGGCGCGTGCTGTTCGAGCCGGGTATCCGCAAGGCGGTTGTCATAGGCGTTTTCATCGCCATCCTGGGGCAGTTCATGGGCGTGAACGCCGTGCTGTACTACGGCCCGACGATCTTCGAGAATGCGGGGCTGTCGAGCGGCGATTCGCTCTTCTCGCAGGTGCTCGTGGGCGTGGTCAACATGCTGACCTCGGTGCTGGCGCTTGTCATCATCGACCGCGTGGGACGCAAACAACTGGTCTACTGGGGTGTGTCGGGCATGATCGTCTCGCTGCTCTGCATCGGGCTCTATTTCATGTGCGGTGCGGCGCTGGGGCTGCCCAACGTATTCCTGCTGATATTCTTCCTGGCCTATATTTTCTGCTGCGCCGTTTCGATCTGCGCCGTGGTGTGGGTGCTGCTCTCGGAAATGTACCCCACCCGGGTGCGCGGGCTGGCGATGTCGATCGCCGGACTTGCGCTGTGGGTGGGCACCTATCTCATCGGGCAGCTGACTCCGTGGATGCTCGAAAACCTTACGCCCGCCGGCACGTTCTTCCTCTTTGCGGCGATGTGCGTCCCCTATATGTTGATTATCTGGCGTGCCGTTCCCGAAACCACGGGGCGTTCGCTTGAAGAAATAGAGAAATACTGGCAAAAAAATGAATAACACGAATAATGAATCCGGTGCTGTGCGCATTCAGACCGGAGACCTCCGTCGTATGGATCACCTGCGGGACATTAATCTAATAACCGACACTATGGATTTTCAGAAACTGGCCGGCAAGTATAAGTCGGAGTTGCTGGACAGCGTCCTGCCGTTTTGGCTCGAACACTCCCAGGATAAACAATACGGGGGGTATTTCACCTGCCTCGAACGCGACGGCAGCGTCTACGACACCGACAAGTTCATCTGGCTGCAAGGCCGTGAAGTGTGGCTTTTCTCGATGCTTTATAACAAGGTGGAAAAACGCCCTGAGTGGCTCGAGTGTGCTTTGCAGGGTGCGGAGTTCCTGAAGAAATACGGCCATGACGGCAATTACAACTGGTATTTCTCGCTCACGCGCGACGGCCGGCCGCTGGTCGACCCCTACAACATTTTCTCGTATACCTTCGCCACGATGGCCTTCGCGCAGCTGGCTATCGCCTCGGGCGACGCCGGGTATGCCGCCATCGCCAAAAAGACTTTCGACCGGGTGCTCGAGAAGCGTTCGAACCCCAAGGGCAAGTGGTGCAAGGCACATCCCGGGACGCGTCCGATCAAGGATTTCGCGCTGCCGATGATCCTGTGCAATTTGTCGCTGGAAATCGAGCAGCTCATCGACAGGGAACTCATCGACGAAACGATCGAAACATGCCTGCACGAGGTGATGGAGGTCTTTTACCAGAAAGACCTCGGGCTCATCGTCGAGAATGTCTCGGCAGAGGACAATTCGCTGGTCGACTCCTTCGAGGGTCGCTCGATCAACCCGGGGCATTCGCTCGAGGCGATGTGGTTCATCATGGATTTGGGCAAGCGGCTCGGCCGCCCCGATTTGATCGGGAAGGCCGTGGAGATCGCGCTTGCGACCATCGAATACGGCTGGGACAAACAGTACGGCGGCATATTCTATTTCATGGATCGTCTCGGGCGTCCGCAGCAGCAGCTCGAATGGGATCAGAAACTGTGGTGGGTGCATATCGAATCCGCGATCACGATGATCAAGGCCTACCAGCTGACGGGCAACAAGGAGTGCCTTGCGTGGTTCCAGAAACTGCACGATTACATGTGGACGCACTTCAAAGACCCGAAATATCCCGAGTGGTTCGGTTACCTCAACCGCCGCGGGGAGGTGCTCCTCCCGCTCAAGGGCGGCAAGTGGAAGGGGTGTTTTCATGTTCCGCGCGGACTTTACCAGATATGGCAGATCCTCGAACAATGCAAATAGGCGGTTCGTCCCCGATGTCTGATAAACGACTTGCCGGCCCCGAACGGTGCCGTGATATTTAAAAGAAACGAAACAAGCATGACACGTATAGGATTCTTACTTTCGGCGGTGTTGTCCCTCGCAATCGGGCACGTACGTCCCGCACAAGCCAAAACGATACGCCGCACGGTCGACGTGCTGGTTATCGGCGGCACGACTTCGGGCACTTCGGCGGCCATCGCCGCGGCGCGTCAGGGGGCGGCCACGCTGGTCGTCGAACCCACGCCCATGCTCGGGGGGATGTTCTCGGCGCAGGGCGTCCCGGCTGCCGACGGTAACCACCACCTGCCCTCGGGGCTGTGGAACGAATTTCGCGAGGCTCTGCGCGCCCATTACGGCGGGGCCGAAGCGCTTGCCACGGGCTGGGTGAGCAACACGCTCTTCGAGCCCCATGTGGCGGACAGCATCTTCAGGGCGATGGCTGCGGCCGAGCCGCGGCTCGAAGTCCTGCACGGGTATGTGCTCGATAAGGTATACAAGCGCGGCAACTGCGTGACGGGCGCCCGTTTCTCGCGTGGCGGGGGCGACAGGCTCGAGGTCTCGGCTCGTATCACGGTCGATGCCACCGACCTGGGCGATGCGCTGCCCATGAGCGGTACGCCCTACCGCATCGGCATGGACGCCCGTGCCGATACAGGCGAGGCGCTGGCGCCTGCCGAGGCGAACGACATCGTGCAAGACCTGACTTTCGTCGCCATCCTCAAGGATTACGGCAAGGGTTCCGACAAGACCATCCCCCGCCCCGAAGGGTACGATCCTGCGGAGTTCGCTGCGGCCTGCCAGACCGCTGCGGGGCAGCCGATCCCGGCGGAGGTGATGCTCAACTACGGCCGCCTGCCCAATGGCAAATACATGCTCAACTGGCCGGTCAACGGCAACGACGTCTACATGAATATCGTCGAGGTGCCCTATGCCCGGCGTGACGCCGCGCTGCGCCCCGCCCGCGAGAAGACCCTGCGGTTCATCTACTATATCCAGCACGAACTGGGTTTCAGCCACCTGGGGATCGCCGATGACGAGTTCGGCACCGCAGACGGATTGGCATACCTGCCTTACCACCGCGAGGGGCGGCGCCTGGACGGGGTGATCCGCCTGACGCTCGATGACGTGGCGGATCGTTACGGCCGCCCGTCGGCACTTTACCGTACCGGCATTTCGGTCGGCGACTATCCCGTCGACCACCACCACGATTGCCGTCCTCAGATCGGGAAGATACCCTTCCCGCCCGTGCCGTCGTTTTCGGTGCCGATGGGGGTGATGATCCCTGCCGGGACGGACAACCTGGTGGTTTCGGACAAGGCCATATCGGTTTCGAACCTTATCAACGGTTCGACGCGCCTGCAGCCGGTAGTCCTGCTCACGGGACAGGCGGCGGGGACGCTGGCGGCCATTGCCGCCCTAGAGGGGTGTGCGCCCCGCGAAGTCCCGGTGCGCAGGTTGCAGTCCGCCCTGTTGGCGCAGAATGCCTATATCGCGCCGCTGTACGACGTGAAACCCGACGATCCCGATTTCGCCCTCTTGCAGCGCATCGCCGCGACGGGCATCCTGCGTATGACGGGCGAGCCGTTCCAGTGGGCCAACCGTACGTGGTTCTATCCCGAACGCGGGATCTCCGTCGGTGAGTTCAGCCGCGGCCTGCACGACTATGCGCCGCAGGTCGAAGTGTCCGACGACCCCGCGCCGCTTACGGCGGCGTCGGCTGCCGCCATGCTCCGCAAGGCCGGCGCTGCCGTCGCTGCCGACGGTACGGAGCCCCTGACGCGGCGTGAAGCGGCGCGGATGACGGACGAAGCGCTGCATCCGTTCGACCGCGACATCGATTTCGAAGGAAACCTGATAAAATAACGAACCATGAAGAAACTCATCCTCCTGCTGCTGGCCTCTGCCGTCGCGACGACCGCAGCCGCACAGGCGCAGCGCGATACGCTGACCTTCAATAACGACTATTATTTCTCCAAGCGCAACGTCGAGGAGCTGGTGCCGGTCACCCGGCAAAACATCGTGATGCTGGGCAACAGCCTTACCGAACGCGGGTTCTGGTCGGAGTATTTCCAGGGGAAACGCGTGCTCAACCGCGGCATCGGCGGCGACTGCATATCGGGCATGATCAACCGCGTGCAGCCGATCGTCGACGGACGACCGAAGGCCATCTTCATCATGGGCGGTGCCAACGACCTGCTTTTCTCGAAGATTTCGAACGAGAAACTCTTGCAGCAGTACGAACGCCTGCTTGACATCATCGCCCGGGGGACACCCCGCACGAGGGTCTATATCCAGAGCCTGCTGCCGCTCAACGAGGCGCATAACGAAGCCTTTATGAAGGGGAAGAACGCCCGCTTCGCCGAGTTCAACACCCTGCTGTGTGCGATGGCCGAACGCCGCGGGCTGACCTTCATCGACATCTGGAGCGCTATGCAGCGCAACGGGGAACTGCCCGAAGAGTACACGTTCGACGGCATCCACCTCAAGGCGGCGGGTTATGCCGTGTGGATCGAGAAGATCAGGCCCTACGTCAAATAAGCTGCCCGGATGAAACGTCTGTTTTTCGCGCTGGCATTGTGCGCGGCGTCGGGGGCCTGCATGGTCGGCGGCGACATGCGCTTCTATGAAGCCCGTTCGGACAAGATCCGCTTTACCGGCCGCGCCGCCGAAAACGGCGACGGCAGCCTGTCGTTCGACTGGAGCGGCTGTCATTTCACGTTTCGTTTCGACGGCAGCCGCTGTGCGATGCGTGCTGCGGATACCGGGCGTAATTACTACAACGTATTCGTCGACGGACGCTTGTACGGCAAGGCGACCGTCGAGGGAGCCTCGTCGTGCGTGCCCCTCGCCGAAGGGCTTGCGCCGGGGCCGCATACCGTGACGGTGCAGAAACGCACCGAAGCCGAGCAGGGGCGCACGACGCTCTACGGCATCGAGGCCGACGGTGCCCTGCTCGACCTGCCGCCCGCTCCGTCGCGGCTGATCGAGTTCATCGGCGACTCGCACACGTGCGGCTACGGTACCGAGGGGAAAACCGTCTCGGAGCCTTTCACCCCCGAGACCGAGAACTGCGACCTGGCATGGGGCTGCATCGTGGCGCGCTGTTTCGATGCCGATTACGTGCTCACGGCCCATTCGGGACAGGGCGTTGTCCGTAACTGGGGCGACGTGAAGCAGACGTCGGACGTCACCATGCGCCAGCGCATCCTGCGGACGTTCGACATGACCGACTCGCCGCGGTGGGATTTCCGGGGCTACAAGCCCGACATCGTGGTGATAAAACTGGGCACGAACGATTGCAGCACGGGCATTACACCCTCCGAGGCCGCCTTCGGCAAGGCTTTCCGTGAGCTTTACGGCGCCCTGCGCGAACATTACGGCTCCGTGCCGATCCTTTACGTCATCCCCGACGGTGCGGAGGCGTTCTATCCCTATATGCAGTCCGTCATGGCCGGCCTGGAGGACGACGACCTGCATTGCGTCATGCATTTTACGGGCATCACCAACCAGGACGGCGACTTGGGGGCCGGGTACCATCCCAACCACCGCGGACACCGGAAGTTTGCCGCTGCGGTCATCCCCTACATCTCGACGATCATGGGGTGGGAGATGCCGATGGAGGTCATTCAATAGCTACTGAAACGATGAAAAAACTGTTTTTTACCGCCCTTGCCCTTGCGGGTTTGCTCTGCGCCGCTGCGCAAACCCAGGACTGGGCGAACTTCGGCCGCTTCGAGCAGGCCAACGGCCAGGTGCGCAATCCGAAGGTCGTCCTCATGGGCAACTCGATCACCGAACTGTGGATCAAGACGCATCCCGACTTTTTCGCCGCCCGCGGTTATGTGAGCCGCGGCATCAGCGGGCAGACCACCTCGCAGATGCTCGTGCGCTTCCGGGCCGACGTGCTGGACTTGCACCCGCAGGTGGTCGTCATCTGCGGCGGGACGAACGACATAGCCCGGAATACCGGTTATATATCGCTCCCGCATATCCTGGGCAACCTCGTGTCGATGGTCGAGCTGGCGCGTGCCAACGGCATCGCCCCCGTGCTGTGTTCGTTGTTGCCCGCGCGTGAATTCGGCTGGCGCAAGGAGTTGGAACCCGCGCCCCTGATCATCGAGCTGAACGCCATGATCCGCGAGTACGCCCGCAGGGAGAATGTCCCCTATGTGGATTACCACGCGGCGATGTCCGAAGCGGACGGAGGCATGGTCGCGGCCTATACCTACGACGAAGTCCATCCCACGGCCGCGGGGTACGACGTGATGGAGAAGATTCTGCCGCCCGTCGTCGACGCGGTGCTGAAGAATCCGAAACGGTATCGGCGGCGTTAATAGCCGGCAGGGGCAGAATTATAAGAGGGCCGGGGAAATAAGCATTCCCCGGCCCTCTTATTCTTGCAGGCAGATCGCAGCGGCCTTCCGTTATTTTGGCCCCGTGACCTTATTCCCGGAGCAGCAATACACAGCTGCCCGGTGCGTCGGCCTTTATCTTTAGTTTATTCCGCCCGGCGGCCGAAATGCGGATGCCGCCGTTCTGTTCGGCCGTTCCGAAATGCCGCAGGTCGAGGTATCCGGGCAGTGCCAGCGTCCTCTTGCAAGCCCGCTTGCAGTCGATGAAAACGGCCGTATGTCCCCCGGCGCTGCCTTCGTAGCACAACAGGTCGGCATCGTCGGCGACGGGCGTCTCGAACCAGGTGTAGACACCCCGCCAGCAGGTCTTGTCGCCGTTCTCCATCCGTTTGTTTCCGATGAGCTTGTGGTAGCTCTTGCCGTAGGGCGCATAGATGAAGATGTCGTCCTGCCCGTCCAGCAGCGCGTGGTCTCCCAGCCCGTCGGGCAGCAGCCAGGTCGATTGGTACCCCTGTCTGTTCTTTTCGACGTAGCGCCGGAAAAGGGGGTATTCCTGTTTGGTGAACGTCGATGCCTTCGCCGCTTCCGTCCAGTCCGTGTAGGCCCCGCCCGGGGTGAGTACGTGCGTCTCGCCTTCGAACATCGACTGCATCCCGTAATAGATGGCGATGGTCACGGGCGCGGCGTTGCAGAACCGGTGCGAGGCCGCGACCTCGATATTGTTGCGGCGGACAGTGTATGTCACCGATTCCCGGCACAGGGTGTCGCGCAGTTCTTCGCCGCCCGCGGCGTTCCGGTAGGGGCGTGTCGGGTCGAGGATTACGTTTTCGGCCTCGACCGTCACCCGATTTGCCCATAGCGTCGTGTCGCCCTCGATGCGGTTGCCGTCGGCCAGCAGGGTGTAACCCTCGCTGCGTGCCGTGCGCGCCGTGCGTTCCCTGTATTTGTGGTTGCCCCCGCACCACCCGCACCCGGGGATGGCGAAAGGCCCGATGTTGTCGCTGTACGTCGAGTTGAGCAGGACGGCGGGTTCGGCCTCGGGCTGCGTGGAGGGAAGCGCCGCCCTGTTGCGCGTGATGCCTACGCGGTAGAACGTGTAGAGCTCGTTGAACATGCACCGCCTGAACCAATAGGTGATATCCGTCCGTTCGTCCAGCTTGGCCGAAATATAGAGGTCGCCGCCCTGGCGTTTGACATACATCGCTTCGGAATAGGGGCGGTCGTGTCCTTTCCCCCTGCTGCGCTTAGGGGCATGCTCCCCGGCACAGAGTGCCGTTGCGGGCGCCATGCATCCCAGCAACAGCAGGCAGGCCATGATTCTCAAATGTTTCATCGTTGCGTTTTTGTAGGAAAGCGATGCATCCGGGCGCATCCCGGGTGCATCGCCTGTATGCCGGGGCATCCGATGCCCGTCCGGTTTACTTGCGGGTGAGCTTCAGGAAGAGGTCGGGACGGTCTGTGGTGATGTAGTCGACCCGGTTTTCGATGGCCCACATCATGTCGGCCGGGTTGTTTACCGTCCATACGTTCGAGGCCATCTTCAACGCCTTGATGTCGTTGAGCCACGTCGGGTTGTTCAGGTATACGCCGTAGTTGAAATCGCAGCCCGTCAGCCCCATCGCCTTCAGGTCTTTGGGCAACGTGCCGCCTCCCAGGTACATCAGCTGCGTCTTTGCGGGGGCCAGCCGTGCCAGCTCTTTCATTATGTGGAGCGAGAACGAGATGTAGGTCACGCGTTTCGAAAGCCCGTACCGGCCGACCATCTTCACCACGGCCTCGGCCGCTGCGGTTTCCGCCTCGGGCGTGGCGTGGGGCTTGAGTTCCAGAACGAGGTGTACCTTCGTATCCTTAGCGGCCTCGAGGTATTGCGCCAGCGTGGGCATCGGCTCCCCGTTTTCGAGCTTGAGCGTCGTCAGCACGGTTGAAGGGGTGCTCTGTACCTCGTATCCGTCGTGCCAGCCGTCGTGGTTGAGCACCGGAACGCCGTCCGAGGCCATCCATACGTCAAATTCCACGCCGTACACGCCCAGCTGGTCGGCCTTGAGGAGCGAGGCGATCGAATTCTGTGCCGAGCCGTCGGTGTGCCAGAAGCCCCGGTGTGCGACCACGCGGGTCTTGTTCTTCATCGGGATGCCGTATTTCAGGTAGCGGCGTGCCTGGATGATCCGGGCCAGGCGATCCATCAGGGCCTTGTCTTTCGGGTTGTCCGACTCGTCGAGGGTCAGTACGCCGCGGTTTCCGCAGTAGTAGGCGACGGCCGAAGAGTTGAAGACGTCGTTCTTTTCGAAGTGGTTGATATAAGCCGCCATCCGGTCGTGCGACGAGTTGGGGATCGCCGCCGTGGCCTTCTCGTCGAATTCGAACTCCATGGCCATCCCGTGGCGGCGGGCCGTGGCGCAGGCCTCGTCGAGGCGGCTGTCGGGGATCGAGTGGTTGAAGAAGTGGTTGGGCTGCTGGTAAGCCACGTCGAAGCCCAGGCGTTTCCACTCCTCATGGCCTTTGGCCTGCCAGTAGGGAATCCAGTAGAAAAGCTTGCCTTCGGAGTGGATGTATTCGCTCAGCGGAATGGTGAGCTCCTCGCAGTGGTGGGTGTCCTCGGCGACCCAGTAGAAGCCCGAGAGTTCCAGGTGCTTGTATTTGGCGGCCTTGAAACGTTCGACCAGCTCCCCGATGTACCATTTGGTCGCGGCGATCTGATCCTCCTCTTTCGAGAAATCCATCTCCCGGCCGTCGATCTCGCCCCAGTCCTTCTGGCCGCGGATCGCTTCGGGAAGTCCCAGCACGATCCGGTGCCTGAATGCGGGCTTGCCCAGCTCGCCGATCTCTTCGCCGATGCACCGGTCGAGTGCCGAAAGCGACTTGCCCTGCTCGAAAATCCGATCCAGCAGCCACTCCCATTCTGTCCTGCGGGCGTTGAGTTTCTCGTAGCCCACGGTGTAGTTGCGTCCCGAGCCGTCCTTGAACTCGAGGAACAGGAAGCCGTCGAAGAGCCAGTCTTTCGAGCCGTCGGCAAACCGGTGTACGACATAGGGACGGAATTCATCGACCGTCCAGTCCAGCCGGTGGCTGCCGCCCTGGTAGATCAGGGCCAGATCCTGAATTTCGGTCGTCCGGTAGCCCTGCTCGGCGGCGGGTTTGCCGGACGCGGCCGTTCTTTGCCGCAGCGGATTGTCGATCACGAACCGGCAGAATTCATGGAACAGTTCCTTGTCCTTTGCCGCCGTCGACGCCCACAAGTCGTAAAAACGATTGGTGCCGTGGTAATAGCTCAGCGGCTTACGTCCGTATACGCCGTGTTTTTTTGCACCTTCCATATACTCGCGGAATCTTTTTTTGTAAACCTCGGAGTTCTGCTCCCCCTCGAGGATGTTCTCGTCGAATTCGAATTCCATCGCCAGGTCGTGGGCCTTGATGTCGGAGAAATAGCGAGACAGCGGCCTTACGCCCTTGTCGTCCCAATAGTGGTTGGGCTGCATATAGGCGTAGTCGATGCCCATCTCCTTCCATTTGGTGTAGCCTGCGGCACGGTTGTAGGGTATCCAGCAGAAACTCTGGTTGATCGCATGCAGGTATTCCGCAACCTGGGGGATGACCTCTTCCGACTTTTTCAGTTCGTGGCAGTAGCCGTCGCCCGGCGTCACGATCTCTTCGGAGATGGGGTAGAACCCCGCCAGTTCGACATACTGGTAATTTCCTTCGTCGAAGCGCCTGCGCACCTGGTCGATATACCATTTGCAGGCCGCAACGCGGTCGGCTCCCTTGGCGAAATCCATCCGCCGCCCGCCGAGCGACCCCCAGTAGGTCGTCGACTCGTTCGTGTCGTCGTACTTCCGGTAGATGATCGGGTCGGGCATTACCATGACGACCTTGCGCTTGGCCGGGGGTGTGCCCAGCCGCTGTGAAGCCTCCTTTACGGCCGCTTCGAGGGCGTTCACGCCGTTGTCGCCGTCGAACCAGTAGTCGATCAGCTCCTTCCACTGCTGTTTGCCGGCCGAAACGCCCTGTCCCCGCAGCACGCCTACCATGTAGGCGTATTTACCGCCGTCGGGGCGGCTGCTGTCCTGGAATTCGAGGCAGAGGAACCCGTCGAAGAGCCAGTGCTCCCTGCCGCTCTCGTCCACATAGGTCACGAACGGGGTGAAACGCTCCTTGTCCCAGCGGTACGGGGTGCGGTGGTGGCTGCCGCCGTAGCACAACACCAGGTCGGTATAGGACGGTATCGCGTTGCGTTCCTGTTCCCAGGCGTACATTTTCGGTTCGGAATCGCGGGTTGCCGGGGCCGCGTCGCCCGTGGGGCCGTTCGCCGCTGTGGCGGGCATATGGTTTGCGGCCAATGCCGCTAAGAGGGTGCAAAATGCGAAGGTCTTGAGTTTTTTCATCTGTTTACGGATCGTTAATCGTTATTTGCGCATCGGGTTGTCGAGTACGAAGCGGCAGAATTCGTGGTAGAACTCCCTGTCTTTGGCTGCCGTCGATTTCGACAGGTCGTATAAGGCGTTGGTGCCGTGGTAGTAGCTCAGCGGCTTTGTGCCGTAGACATTGTTCAGCCTGGCTCCGGACATGTATTCGCGGAAACGCTTCTTGTAGGTGTCGCAGTCGGCCTTGCCCTCGAGGAGCGCCTCGTCGAACTCGAATTCCATGCCCAGGCCGTTGGCCTTGACGTCGGAGAAGAACTGCGACAGCGGTTTCTGTCCCTCCCAGAAATAGTTGGGCTGCATATAGGCGTAGTCTACGCCCAGCTGCTGCCATTTCTTATACCCTGCGGCGCGGTTGTACGGGATCCAGTTCAGGGATTGGTTGATCGCATGCAGGTATTCCGCAAGCGGAGGGATGATCTCGTCCGATTTCTTCAGTTCGTGGTTCCAGCCGTCGCCCGGCGTGACGAGTTCCTCGGAGATGATGTAGAACCCTGCCAGGTCGATATACTGGTAGTTGCCCAGGTCGAAACGCCTGCGTACCTCGTCGACATACCACTTGTAGGCCGCGATGCGGTCTTCGGCCGTCGAAAAGTCCATTTTGCGGCCGTTCAGCTCGCCCCAGTAAACCGTGGAGCCGGGGGCGCCCTTGCCATTGCCCTTGCCGTCGTAAACCTTGTAGATGATCGGATCGGGAAGTACCATGATGACCTTGCGTTTGGACGGGGGTACGCCCAGGCGTGCCGAAGCGTCCTTCACGGCTCCTTCGAGGGCATCCATGCCGCTGCCGCCGGCGAACCAATAGTCGATCAGCTCTTTCCATTGCGTCTTGCCGGCCGAGAATCCGTAGTCCTTCATCAGCCCCACCATGTAGGCGTAATAACCGCCGTCGGGACGGCTGCTGTCTTGGAATTCGATGAACAGGAAGCTGTCGAACAGCCAATGTTCCTTGCCCTGTTCGTCCACGTAGCTCACGCTCGGGGCGAAACGCTCCTTGTCCCAGCGGTACGGGGTGCGGTGGTGGCTGCCGCCGTAGCACAGCACCATGTCCGTGTAGGAGAGTATCCCGCTGCGGCTTTGCTCCCACGGGTACATCTGCGGGCCGGGGGCGTCGGTGGTGAACCGGACATACTGCATCTGGCTGTATTCGCCCGAGTCGTTGCAGGCTACGGCGAAGACCGTGTAGGTCGTCTGCGCTGTCAGGCCGTCGATCTCGACCGTCGTCCCGGTGTATTGCGTGCCGTTCTGGGCGACGCTCTGAGCCGTTTCGGACGTAATGACCCCCGTGGCCTTGTGTATGATTTTGACGGACGAGGCATTCGTACGCCTCATGTTCAGCGTCACGGAGTTGGCGCCCGACGATGCGATCGTCATGCTCAGGGTCGGTTTCGGGCCCCGGGAGGGTTCGTCGTCCCCGTCCCCGCAGCCGATAAAGGGCAGGCAGCAGAGAAGCGTGAAAATAATTCGGTAATTCCTCATGGGATGTCAGGTTTTTTTATTTGTTTCCCTTCCCGGTGTGTTGCGTCCGTACCGGGTTGTTTACGACGAAACGGCAGAATTCGTGGAAGAACTCCCTGTCCGTTTCGTCCGTGGAAACCGAGAGGTCGTAGAGGGCGTTGCTCCCCTGGTAATAGGCCAGCGGGCGGGTGCCGTAGATGCCGTGTTTCTTTGCATATTCCATGTATTTGCGCATCCGTGCCCGGTATATGTCGCTGTGCGGATCCGCGCTGAGGATCGAAGCCTCGAATTCGAACTCGATGCTCGTCCCGGCACGGTTGATCTTCATGCAGGCGGAATCCAGGTCGTTTCCCGGCTTCCAGTAGTGGTTGGGCTGCATGTAGACTTGGTCGAAGCCGAATTTGCGCCAGTCGTCATGGCCGCGGGCGTCGTAGAACGGAATCCAGCTGAACGTGTAGTTGAGCCGGTGGAGGTAGTCCGCGATCTCGGGGAGCAGGATGTCCGAACGGGTCAGATGGTAGCTGTACTCCGTGTCGTGCGGCTGGGCGGCGATCTCGCGGATCCAGTAGAACCCGGCCAGGTCGATGTATTTGTAATCGCCCTGGGCGAACCGCGCCCGTACCTGGTCGATGTACCACCTGCAGGCCGCTACGCGGTCTTCGTTGCTGTTGAAATCCAACCGGCGCCCGCCGAGTTCTCCCCAGTAGGTCGTCGTGGTGGTCGTGTCGATGTAGTGTCGGTGGATGATCGGATCGGGGATCATCATGATCACGCGGCGTTTGCAGGGCGCTTTGCCCAACCGTGCGGTGGCCTCCTTGACGGCCTGTTCCAGGGCGTCGACACAGTTGCCCTTTGTGAAATAGTAGTCGATCAGCTCCTGCCACTGCTCCTTGCCGGCCGATACGCCCGTGTCGCGCAGCACGCCCGTCATAAACGAGTAGGCGCCGCTGTCGGGGCGGTCGACATCCTGCGATTCCAGGAAGATGAAGCCGTCGAATAGCCATTGTTCCTTCCCGTCGGGGTCGACGTAGGTGACATAGGGGGCGAAGCGCCCCTTGTCCCACAGGAAGGGGTTGCGGTGATGGCTGGCACCGTAGCATAATACGGCATCGGTCGTGGTCGCCGGACTCTTGTGTTTCTTCTCCCACGGGTACAGCTTGTCCTTCGGGCCTGCGGTGCCGCTCGGGAGGGTGAAAACCAAGGCTGTTACCACTGCAATTGCTACTGTAAAAAGTCTGCGAGTCATGTCTTGTCGTTTTTATCCGACCCCGGAGCAGTCTCTTCCGTCCGGGGTCAATATATCCGTTATGGGTTATTTCCTGTCCGTTGTCGGTCGTTGTGCCCGTAACGGATTGTTTATGATGAACTGGCAAAGTTCGTCGAACAACTCCCGGTCGGCCTCGTCGTCCGAAGCGTGGAGGTCGTAGAACCCGTTGGTGCCATGGTAATATGCGAACGGCCGTTTGCCGTAGATGTTGCGTCGTTTGGCGTAGTCGATGTAGTCGCGCAGCCGCTTGCGGAATGTTCCGCTGCCTTCGCGTGCGTTGAGCAGCGTGGGCTCGAACTCTATTTCCATGCCGATGCCCAGGCTGTCGATCTGTCTGCAAACCTCATCCATGTCGTTCTGCGGCTTCCAGTAATAGTTGGGTTGCAGGTAGACCTGGTCGAACCCGAACTGCTGCCATACGTCGTACCCGCGCGAGCCGTAATAGGGTATCCAGTTGAACGTATAATCCAGCTTGTGGAGGTAATCGGCGATATGCGGAAGCATGATGTCCGAGCGGGTCAGGTGGTAGCTGTACTGTGTGTCCACCGGCCGGGTGACGATCTCGCGCAGCCAGTAGAATCCCGCCAGCTCGATATGTTCGTAGTTGCCCCGGGCGAACCGCTCCCGTACCCGGTCGATATACCATTTGCAGGCGGCTATGCGGTCTTCATTCCTGTTGAAATCCAGTTGCCGCCCGTCCAATGCTCCCCAATAGGTCGTACTCGACATCGTGTCGATATAGTGCCGGTGAATCACCGGGTCGGGGAGTACCATGATGACCTTGCGCTTCTGCGGGGCTTTGCCCAACCGCGCGGCGGCTTCCTTCACGGCCTCTTCGAGGGCCTCGACCCCGTTGCCGTCGGTGAAATAGTAGTCTATTAGCTCCTGCCATTGCGCTTTGCCGGCCGATTCGCCCGTGTCGCGCAGATGTCCCGTCTCGAAGGCGTAGAGTTGTGCGTCAGGACGGTTCGTGTCCTGGAATTCCAGGAAGATGAACCCGTCGAAGAGCCAGTGCTCTGCGCCCTCTTTATCGACATAGGTGACATAGGGTGCCAGCCGCTCCTTGTCCCACAGGAAAGGGGTGCGGTGGTGGCTGCCGCCGTAACATAACACGGCATCCGCGGGGGGCTGCAGGTTTCTGCGGTGCTGCCCCTGCGGGTACATGGTTCGGGAACAACTGCCCGCGAGAAGCAAGGATCCTGCGGCCGTTGCGAACGGAATGATATTTTTCAGGAATTTGAGCATCGTAGTCGGTAAGTCGTAATTCGTAAAATTAAAATTAATCCCGTTGTGAAAGGGAGTGAACTCACAACGGGATTAATTATTCAACATCTATCGTTAGAATCCCTGACCCTGTACGTCGGCCAGTTTGCCGCGGCCGAACTGGAAATCGCCGCTTGCCATGTTGAATTCGGCTTTGAGGATCACGAACTTGAGGTAACGGCCGGCCATATATTTCTGTACCGGATAGTCGTAGGGCGGCGGAACCGCTGCCCAGCTGTAACCGCGTTTGCCGCTGGCAACGAGGTTCCACTGGGTGTTTGCGCCGTCGTACTCTTCGGCCGTGTAAATCTCGTACTCCCGGTAATTACCCTGGTGGGTCGTGTAGTCGCTGATCAGGAAGTTGGTGAATACCTGCCGCTGTCCCATATCCACGACGAAAGTCATCGGGAATTCGATCTGGGTCGCAAAATAGGAAATCCATTCGTGGCCAGCGGTTGTTTCACCGTCGAACAGTTTGTCGGCCGTGTAACCCGAAGCCCATCCCGGAGCCAACGGATCCCTTGCGTAACAGTTGTTTTCACCTTCCAGTAACGTCCACGGGCCCTTCAGTTCCTTGTTCATCGTAAAGGGGACATACATGACCTCGGTCGTGACGGTGATGCCGTCCAGCGACGTAGAGGTGATGCGCACCGGTACGAGCAGGTCGCCCACGATATCGAGGTTGTTGCCCGTAAACAGTTTGTCGGAGTTGATTTTGCCCGAGAACTTGGCCGTCGTTTCGCCTGCCGCGATCTGCGAACTGGTGGCATCCAGCGTCGCAAACCCTTCGGGAGCAGCCAGGTAGTTGGTGCCTTTGGCTTGGTTGTAAGCATCCACGAGGCTGTTGTCGATCTTGTAATCCACCGTCAGGTCCATTGTCGCGATCGCATTGTCGAGTACGATGTTGCCGTCGAACGTGATCACTTCGTGCGTAGCGGTAGGATAGAACGGTGTTGCCAGTTCCTTCTCCATGCCGATCGAGGCGCGTTTGGGGTTGATGATCTTCACGTTGCGGTTTTCATCGACTACAAGTGCGTCGTCAGCGACGGTGAGTTCGAGCGGAATCGCATACTCCGTATCCTCGCCGAGGGCGAAGATGGCTGCGTCGTCCCACGTAACCTCGACGAATTTACGGGTGTCGCCGTCCGAAAAGCCGACCGTCGAAGAAGAGAGTTTGTAGCAGTTTGCCGGCAGCACCGCATAGTTGGTGCCGTTGGCCGTGTTGTATTCGGCCAGGGCAGTTTCCGAAACACTGAGGAGCGCTTTGGCACTCTGTTGTCCCTTGCCGTTCTTCAATATTGCCAATTCATATTTTCCATTATAAACCGATACGCCGGCATATTGCTCCTCATTGACAAATGAAATCGTATCGTCTACCATGAAGTTGTTGCGATTGTCCTCGCAGCCGGCCAGGGCGGCCGAAGCAAACAGTCCTGCAAGCAACAGTTTCCACATATTTATTTTCATAGGTTCGAGCATTTATTAATGTCCGTAATTCTGGGTCATGTTGGTCATTTCGGCCATCTGTGTCGCATTGATAGGATGGAGGTAATCCTTGTCGCGGAAAACGGCGGGCGAACCGACGTAGTCGTTGGACACGCGTTCGTAAGACTCTTCGTACGTGGTGGCGCTTACGTGCAGCGTCCAGTTCTCGCTCGGGTATTCCTTCTTGGCGATCATCCAGCGGCAGGCGTCGTAGTGGCGCATCGCTTCCAGTCCGAACTCTACCATGCGCTCCTTCTGGATGCACCAGCGGAGCAGCTCCTGGTTGCCGCGGATCTCGGGATAGGCCTCCTGGATCTTATTCAGGCCCACGCGTTCGCGCACCTTGTTCAGGTATTCGAGCGCTGCGGCTTCGTCGCGCTGGGGCTTTTCGTTGCAGGCCTCGGCATAGTTGAGGTAGATCTCCGCCAGGCGGAACGCCGGGTAAACCGTTTTCATCGTGGTATAGTCGGTAGCCTCGCGCAACGATTTGTTGGTTTCGTAAAGACGGCGCCATACATAACCTACGCGGGTGATACCGCCGCCTTCACCTGCATTCCACTTATTGGTGCAGGCGTCATTGTTGTAGCAGGTGAACTTGATGTTCTCCGTCTTGTTGGGCCACCAGAAGCCGTTGGGCACCAGGCAGGCATAATAACGGGGATCCCGGTTGATACAGCTGTTATGGGCCTTGATGCCGTCGCCCCAGTCGATACCGGGCTGCTTGTACCCATCGGTGAATCCGGTCGCCTGATAACCCGATTGCGGATCGACGATAGGTTTCGACATGTCGTTCTCACCCTGATAGCCTGTCACGGGATAGCGTCCCGTCGTGTACATCGGATAGCTGTCGACCAGCTTCAGCGAAGGCTGGATACCGCCGTAACCCTGGTAAACGGCGCCCGAAGCACCCGTCATGCCCGGCATGGCGCATGCCAGCAGACCGCCTGTGCCGCCCAGCCACGAATAACTGCCCGCGCGGCTCCACCATCCCCAGATGGTCTCCTTGTTCCAGGGCTTCAGCCTTACGCCCTGATAAGAGGACATGTAACGCGTGAATTCGTCGGTCTGTTCCGTGTCCTTATAGAGATCGTATAAGCCCGTTTCTGCCAGTTCGATGACATCCCAGGCTGCCTGTGCGGCTGCTTCCCATTTGGTTTCGTCCTTGCTCTGCGGGAAGAGGAATTCACCGCGTATGTTCTGCATCTGGCCTTTGTAAAGGTCGCACCCGTTGTATAACGGCGATGCGGCATAAAGCAGTATGCGCGATTTCAATGCCAGGGCTGCACCGCGCGTAACACGGCCGGCCCACTGCTTGCCGTCGATACCGATGTCGTCGGTGCGTACCGGCAGGTCGTTCTTGATCGCGTCGAGCTCCCCGACCATGAAGTCGATGTTTTGCTGTACGGTGTGGCGGTCTACGGTCTTGCCGTCGATCGTCTCGTCGGCGATCTGGTCGCCCCAGATGAATACCGGGCCGTATTGGCGGAACAGCAGGAAATAGTAGTAGGCGCGCAGGAAACGGGCTTCGGCCTTCATGTATGCGAGGGTCGCCGGGGTGTCTTCCTTGTCGAGGTCGATATATTTCAGGAAGATGGAGCACTGGTTGATGCCGATGTAGTAATCCGGCCAGTAATTGAAGTTGGTCGTGGCGCTGCTGTAGTTGCCGGTTCTGAACTGGGTGTAGTAGACCCACTGGTACCACGAGAACAACGACTCGTCCGCACGTCCTACCGTCCAGCCGTGCATGCCTACGACCTCTTCCTCCTGGGGAATGTAGGAGTAAAGGTGGCTCAGGTATTTCTGGACTTCCGTTTTCTGCCGGAAAATATCCTCGATCTTGGCCTGGTCGTCCAGTTCCACGTCGAAGAACGACTCGCAGGAGGACAGCGTAAAGGCCAGTAACAGGGCGGTTGCGAATATTCGTATTTTTTTCATTGCTTATCCTTTTTTAGAAGTTGACATTTGCACCGATTGCAAAGGTACGTATGAGGGGGTATACATTACCGTAATTTGCATTTACCTCGGGATCCCAGAGTTTGAAATCGCTGAATGTAACCAGGTTCTTTCCCTGGATATAGAACCTGATCTTGGACAGGCCCCATTTCTTGGTCATGCTTTCGGGGAGCGTATAGCCGATCTCCGCATCTTTCAGACGCATGAAGCTCATGTCGCGCTGCCAGTAGGTCGAAAGTTGCTGGTTGTTGTCCACCTTGTTGAGCGACAGGCGGGGGTAGGGGGCGTTGGGATTCTGGTTGTCGAGCGTCCAGCGGTTCTTGGCCACATCTTCGAAGATCTGTCCCATGCGGAGGATCGTCGACGAAGCGCCGAAGAGGTTCTGGCCCTGGATGATGCGGGTCACGTGGCCCACGCCCGAGAAGAATACCGATACGTCGATGCCTTTCCATTTGACGCTGGCGCCGAAACCGTAGTTGATCTCCGGTACGAGCGTATAGCCGATGGCCACCTTGTCGAAGGTGTTGACCACGCCGTCGCCGTTGACGTCGCGGTACTTGATGTCACCCGGGCGCACGGTGCCGAAATCCTGCTTGGGCCAGTTGGCGATGTCCTCTTCCGACTCGAACAGGCCTTCGGCGATCAGGCCGAACTGCTGGTTGTTGGCAAAGCCGGCGAGGTTCTGGTATTTCCAGATCTGGTCGGGTTTGTCGTCGTAGAGTTTCTTGTTGCGGTTGTAGGTGAAGTTACCGCGTGCCGATATGCTGAAATCCTTGTTGAAGCTGTGGTCGAATTCGAGCGACATGTCGAAACCCTGGTTCTTCATGCGGCCGAGGTTGACCCACTGCGCCGTTTTCGTGCCGACCACCGACGGGGTGGATTCGCGCTGGATGAAGATGCCTTCGCGTTTCTCATAGAAGTAGTCCGCCTGGATCTTGATCTTGTTGAACAGCCCCAGCTCGATACCGACGTCGGCCTTCGTCGCCTCTTCCCAGGCAACGTCCGGGTTGCCGTACTCGCCGGTCGAATAGCCGGGCAGGTTGGTCTGTCCCAGGTCGCCGAAAGTGAACCCGCCGGCATTGGTGTTCATGGTCGTATTGTAGGCGAAACGGCGGCTGCCGCCGATCTCGTCGTTACCGATCTTACCGTACGAGGCGCGGATTTTCAGGATGTTGACCTTGTCGCGCAGCGGCTCCCAGAATTTTTCGTTGCTGATCATGTATCCTACGGCGTACGAGGGGAAGAAGCCGTAGCGCTTGCCGGGGGCGAAGTTCTCCGAACCGTTGTAACCGAAGTTGAACTCGGCGAAATACTTGTCGCGGAAGGCGTAGGTGAAACGCCCGGCGATACCCATGTTCTTTGTCGGGTAGGCGTCGATGTAATTGACGGGCCTGTTTTTGGATTTGCTACGTACCGAGTAGAGGAACATGCCGCTTACGCGGTGGTCTTCCGCGAAGAGGCGCTCATAGATAAGCGAGCCCTCGAAATTGATGGCCGTCGTACCCGACGAGTCCGATGTCGCGAGGCGCATGTAGTTGCTGCCGTTGGGGTTGGCAGCGGTCAGCATCAGTTCGCCGTTTTCGTCGCGCCCGGTGGCATAATAGGTCACGGGGGACATTGCACGCTCCAGGAGGGTTGCGTTCTGTGCATCCCATGCGAATTTTACATTGGCTTTCAGGCCGGGGGTGATGATGTCCGAGAAATCCTGCGTCAGCGACAGCAGGGACTGCGCCACCATGGTATTGTAGCGCCGGTATCCGGTGTTGTTCAGCATGTTGTAGGGGTTGACCGAGCCCGACTCCTGCGGGATTGCCAGCATGCCGTTCGAAAATACGGTCGGCGTAGCCACGGGGGTAACGTACATCGTGTAGGCGTACAGGTCGTTCGTGGTCGTGCAGGGAGCGTTTTTGGTCGTATACTGCGTGGAGAGCGAAAGGCCCAGCTGCGTCGACTTGGTAATGTCGATGTCAATGTTCGAGCGGAAGCTGTACTTGTTGAAGTTCATCTGGGCATTGTAACGGTCGTTGTCAGCGACATTGAACATACCGCCTTCCGTGTAGTAGGATGCCGAAACGTAGTAACGGATTTTCGGGGAGCCGCCCGTGACGCTCGCGTGTACGCGGCCGGTCATGGCCAAGTCCTTGAAGATGGTGTTGACCCAGTCGACGTTCGGATAGAGGTCGGGGTCGCGGCCGCTCAGGTACATCTGGCGGGCATAGTCCGAAATCGGCATCTCGGTGCTGCCGCTGTCGCGGTAGAGTTCGTTGTAGTAGTCGATCCACTGCGAAGCGTTCGCCAGCTCGGGCAGCTGGACAGGCTGCGTAATGCCGAATTCGGCCTTGACGCGGATCTGGGGCGCCGTCATTTCGGTGCCTCGTTTGGTGGTGATCAGGATGATGCCGTTCGCACCGCGCACACCGTAGAGGGCGGTCGCCGTTGCGTCCTTCAGGATGGAGAACGTGGCGATGTCGTCCGCGTCGACAAAGTCCATGTCGCGCTCGATACCGTCGACGAGCACCAGCGGGGTGGTTTTGGCACCGAACGTACTCTGTCCGCGGATCCAGAACTCGGCGCTCGATCCGGGTTCGCCCGTACGCTGCATCACGACGATACCCGCCAGTTTGCCGGCGAGGTTCGAGGAGAGCGAGCCGCTTGCCACTTCCAGTTCGCCGGCGTCAATGGTGTTGATGGCGCCGATGATACTCTCCTTGCGCTGTTTACCGTATGCGACTACGGTTACGGCCTCCAGTTCGGAAACCTTGCGCACCAGCTCGGTTACGATGTTGGTCTTCGTTCCGACGGGAATGCTCTGGGTTTCATAACCCAGGTACGAAATCTCGATTACATCGGTCGGCTTTACGTCGATCGAGAAGGTACCGTCATTACCCGTGATGACACCGCGGGTACTGCCCTTGACGATCACGGTGGCTCCCGGTACACCCGCCTTGGTCTCGTCCAGGACGCGTCCGGTCATCTTGACGTTCCCCCCCCCCTTGCGGGGCGGTAACAGACGATTCCAGGCTGCTTGCGGAATACACAAATTCGGGATTTGCGCTCAATTCCGTAACCGATATAAGCCCCAGTATCAACACGAATGACCGGAGCATTATTTTACAAAAGAGCTTTTGTATAGTCATTGTCATATTTCCTCATTTATAATTACTTAATGTAGATTTGTACGGTTCGGGCGTCGGTCGGGCGCCGCGGGCCCGTACGTGTTGGATTGATCCTTGCTTGGCTAGAAGCACTTTGGATTAGTGTTTTTCAGGAAGTCAATAGTTCGGGTCTCGTCTGTTTTACCATAGGCACGTTTTAGTTTTTAGGTATGGTGAATAATTAGTCGGTTGTATAATTCGTCTGCCGATATGGCCGTCAATGCCGAAAGAACTTGATATACGACAACATACGGCCTGTGTGGTACTTTTTTTTTCTGTGAAATTCAGTTAAAAGTATTCATTATCCGGTAACAAATATAACAATAAAATTATTATCATTACTATTTTTGATAAGTTTTTTTACTTTAAAGGGGTGTGGTACGATTTGTATATCCTTGGATTTGTGTGTATAATATGTTGATTATCAATATATTGTTGGTGTTTTTAGGGCTGTGAAATATTTGTGAAAAAGTAATGTCCTTTTTATCAGCTACTTGGCTTTGGGCTAACGGATTAAGATGGTCTTGGCTGTTAAAATTGTGTAATACAATATCTTATATTTTTATGTTTCATCTCTTCTCGAATCATTCCTGCCGGGAAATAGTTGCCTCCCCTGATTTTTGCCGCTTCAATGATTCGAAAAGTTTTTTACTGTTTTTGGGTTTGTAAGTAAAATATTTTTGCTTATTTTTGCCCTGTAAACTTTCGGGCTTACCGGCTAACAGGGTATACCTATGTATATTATATTTGCCGTTTATGCCCGCATCCGGCTACGCCGGCCGCACCGCATGGAACTGCGCTGAGTTGAAAATTCAATAAAATACCCGGAATAAATGATGAGTAGAAATTGTTGTATGCTGGTGGCGGGCCTCCTGCTACACACGCAAATATTCGCACAGGATAAAACGGCCGCAAGCCGTACCGGCGAGGACTACACCCTGTCGAACGGTGCGGTCGAGGCCGTTTTCAGCGGGAGCGGAAGCTTCGACATCGAGAAACTGGTGCTCAACGGGAAACAGGTCGTCGGGGCAGGCAAGAACGAAACGCCGTGGATCCTGATATACAAAGGTCCCCAGGGAGAAAACCCGGAGTTGAAACCCGAACATGCCGTTTACCGCGGGGTGCAAGTCCGCGATGACGCCCGGGCCAAAACTTTGGTGTTCACGTGGGAGCTGACGTTGGACTACTCGCCGGTGAAATATCCCGTGCGGATGTACGTGACGCTTCCCGACGGCGGCGAGCTGCTGCAATGGAACATAGAGGCCGACCTGCCCGCTGGGTGGCTGGTCACGGATCTGAAATTCCCCAATGTCGTGATCGAACGCCCCGAAGACGGCAGGATCATCACCACCGAAGGCTGGGGCGTCGAGAAGCCGCTCGACATCGCTACGTTCGAAGCCCGTTACCCGTCGCATGCCTCCGCCATGCAGTTCCTCGTGGTACACAATGCCGAGGGTGCCTTCTATTACGGGACGGAAGACCGCCGCGGCTGCGGAAAGACCTATTCGGCGCAGTGTACGCCGACGACGGTTGCATTGAGCGATGCCATTCCCGCTTCGGCCGGATGGATCGCGGACGGGACGTTCCGCCTGCCGTGGGTCTCGGTCACGGGTTTCACGCCGAAGGGTTGGGAAGATGCCGTTGTCAGGTGGTACCGTCCGTTCACCTTCACGACCGAATGGGGCAGCAAGCCGCTCGCCTCGCGCAATATCCCGCAGTGGTGTTACGATGCCGACGCGTGGGTGCGTGCCAAGCATGTGACCGACCAGACCTGCGATGCCGTCCGGCGTGCCGCCCGCTATTTCGGGCAAGGGCTGGGTGTGCACTGGTATTTCTGGCATCATTACCCCTACGATACCCACTATCCCGATTACCTGCCCGCACAGGAGCGTTTCGCAGGGATGGTGCGTGACGCCCAGCTTCTGGGGGCGCGTGTGACGCCCTATATCAACGGCCGGCTCTGGGATCCGGCGGCCGACAGCTATAAGCGCGACCGCGGTTACGACGCGTCGTGCCGTAAACCCGACGGTTCGCTCTATACCGAGATTTACCCCACGTCGAAAGTCCTCAATACGGTGACCTGCCCCTCGACGGATATCTGGCACCGGAAGATCATCGGGCTGGTGGACAGCCTGCAGCACGCGATCGGGGTGAACGGAATCTATATCGACCAGATCGCTGCGGCGGCGCCCGAGCCCTGTTGGAACGAGGCGCACGGCCATCCGGTCGGGGGCGGTGATTTCTGGTACGACGGCTACCGCAGGCTTATCGGCGAGATCCGTGCGCACCACCTGCTCGAGGACAGGATCCTGACCAGCGAGGAGAATGCCGAGTGCTATATCGACCTGTTCGACATGCTGCTGGTCGTCAATACGCCCCATGAGGAGGACAACTGCATCATCCGGCCGGTGTTCCCGATGGTCTATTCCGACCGTGCCGTCACCAGCGCCTTCACCTATACGCCGAGCGAGGCGGATAAAATGTCGCTGGGCGACTTCCGTTACGAACTGGCGAAGGCGTTGTTGTGGGGTTCGCAGATCGGGTGGGTCGACCCCATCCCGCTGATGTCGGAACAGGCCGTCAGCGAGGCGCGTTTCATGAAGACGCTCATGGATTTCCGCCGCAGCCTGCACGATGTCGTGTACGGCGGCCTCTTCATCCGCGAGCTCACCCCGACGGGCGACAACCCCATCGTGAAGATTCCGGGGTTCGGCGATGACGCGTCGGTGCTGGCTGCCGAGTGGCGGAAGCCGGACGGCCGCAAGGTCTATATCGTTGTCAATATGGATGAAAAAAAACATAAGGTTTCGTTACCCGGCGTGGACAAGCCCTTCGATGTGGCGGGTGCGTCCTGCAAGCGTATCGATTTGTAACGGGTAACGATGTCCGGGCAGGGCCCGGACAGGTTGGGTAGGAGAGGGTGCCCGGCGTAACGCACGCCGGGCACCCTTGTTTTGCGAGGGGGGCTTGCCCGCCGGAATCCGCGTGATCGGCCGCAACCGCATCGTCTTCGCAAGGAGTACATCCCTGTCTGCGGGAATTACAGGCAGCCGTTCTGCGATTTCCTCTCCGCCCGTTCTCCGATGCCCCAAGGCGAGAAATAATGAACCGCGGGTTTATTCCATGTAAGTCATGACGTTGCCGCTGATCTGCTGCAACGATATTTCGCAAACCTTCGTATTGTATTTCGCCGTGAGGATGCGCTCTTCGGCATCGAGCAGGCTCTTCTGCGCTTCGCGCATCTCGATGCCCGGCAGGTCGCCCAGCAGGTAACGCTCCATGGCGATCTCGTAGTTCTCCTTGGCGGCGATCAGGTTCTCTTTTTCCAATTGGATCACCTCGAGGTTATTGCGGTAGGCCTGCCAGAAATTCGACAGGTTGGCACGCAGCGACTGCTCGAGCCTTTCGCGCGTGAGCTGCGCATTTTCCACGTCGATGCGGGCGTTGCGCTGCTCCCGGCGGCGGTTGCCGTCGAAGATCGTGATGCCGAGTTTCACCCCGGCGTTCAGTCCCAGCGTCCCGCGCGACTGGGTCGTCCCGTTCCCGAAACGGTTGTAGGTGTAGCCGTATCCCGTCGTCAGGTTCAGATAGGGGTAGTTGCGCGCCTGCACGGTCTTCAGGTCGAGTTCGGCCAGCACATTGTCATGCCCTGCCAGCAGCAGAGAGGCATTCGTGTCGAGCGTCTGTGCCAGCAGCTCCTCCCATTTGAGCTCGCCGTTGACCTCGATCACCGAGTCGCGGATACAGAGCATTTCGTTGACGTCCTTGTTGGCCAGCAGTTCGTTGATGCGGATGCGCGAAGCCGAAACCAGCTCCTGCTGGGACATATATTTCGAACTGTCGGCATTGAAGTCCACGCGTGCCTGCAACAGGTCGAGGCGCGAGAAATTGCCGACGCTGACCCGCGCTTCGGTGATGCGCAGCCGCTCGCGCGAAAGCGCCACGGCATAGCGGAAATTCTGCAGGCGCAGCGTTTGCTGGACGTAATTGTAGTATTCGGCCGTCAGGCTGGCTACGAAGTCCTCGATCGTGATGCGGGTGCGGACAGTGCCCATCTCCTGCATCTCTTTGAGCTTTTTGTAGTTGGTACGGATGCGGAATCCGTCGAAAATCGTCCAGTTGAGGTTGATCCCGGCGTTGAACGTCTGGTCGTAGATGCCGTTGTCCGACCATGCGTCCCCTTCGCGCGGTGTGGTGCGCTCGTTGTCCAGCGCCCCCGAATAACCCGCCTCGAAGTCGATCGTCGGCACCATGCCGGCATTTGCCGCCGTGGCATTGTTGTCGCTGATGCGCTCCTCATTGCGCACGATGCGTATGTCGTAGTTGTTTTCCAACCCTATTTCCAGGCACTTGCGGAGGGTCAGCTCCTCCTGTGCCGCCGCCGTTGCGAAAATCCCCGCGGCCAGGGCCGATAAAATCACTCGTTTCATTGGGCTTCCTTATTTCTGTTTCTTACTCCGGTCTGTCGATACGTAGCTGTATATTGCCGGGACGATGTAGAGCGTCAGCAGGGTGGATACCACCATACCGCCCACTACGGCGATACCCATGGCGATACGTCCGTTGGCACCTTCGCCCGTGGCGACGGTCAGCGGCAGCAGGCCGAGTATGGTCGAGGCGCTCGTCATCAGGATCGGGCGCAGGCGTTGCAGCGAGGCTTCCTCGATGGCGTGCAGTTTGTCGATTCCCGCTTCCTGCTTCTGGTTGGCGAACTCCACGATGAGGATGCCGTTCTTGGCCACCAGGCCGATGAGCATGATGATGCCGATCTGGCTGAAGATATTCATCGTCTGCCCGTTGGCGGCCATGAATACCAGTGCCCCCGCAATGGCCAGCGGCACGGTGAGCATGATGACCAGCGGGTCTTTGAAGCTCTCGAATTGCGCCGCGAGGATCAGGTAGATCAGCAGGATGGCCAGCAGGAAGGCGAACATCAGGCTCGACGAACTTTCACGGAACTCCTTCGAGTCGCCGGCCAGCGCCGTGCGGAAATCGTCGCCGAGCGTTTCGGCGGCGATGCGATCCATCTCGTCGAGTCCCTGCCCGATGGTCTTGCCCTTAGCCAGCCCGGCCGATACGGTCGCCGAGAGGAACCGGTTGTAGTGGTACAATTGCGGCGGGGCGACGTTCTCTTCCAGTGCGATCAGGTTGTCCAGCTGGATCATCTCGCCCTTGTCGCTGCGTACGTAGATCGACCGCAGGTCGGCGGGCTTGTTGCGTTGCTGGCGGTTGATCTCGGCCAGTATCTCGTATTGCTTGCCGTTCATGTAGAAGTAGCCCATACGCTGGCCGCTGAGCCCGTACTGGAGCGTCTGGGCGATGTCGCGCGTCGAGACGCCCAGCAGGTTCGACTTGTCGCGGTTGATGACGATGCGCGCCTCGGGCTTGCTGAATTTCAGGTCGACGTCGGCCATCTGGAACACGGGGCTTTCGTAGACCTTGCGCATGAATTCGGGCAGCACCTCCTGCAACCGTTCGATGCCGGTGGCCTGCAGGACGTACTGCACGGGCATGTTGCCGCGGCGGCCGCCGAAGGTGCTCTGCTGCTGCACAAAGGCGCGGGCCTTGGTCTTGGTACGTACGGCCGCCGAAAGCTCCTCGGCGATCTCCATCTGCGAGCGTTTGCGGGTCGAGATGTCGGTCAGGGCGATCCGGACGTTACCCGAGCCGCTCGATACGCGCGCCGTGACCGACTGGGCCTCGGGTACGAGCGAGTCGACCAGGCGGTTGATATCCTCGGTGTAGTCGCGCAGGTATTCGTAGGTGGCGCCTTCCGACCCGCGGGTGTTGATCGAAATCTGCGAGCGGTCTTCGAGCGGCGCCATTTCCGCCGGGATGGCCCGCCACAGCCAGCCGATCAGTCCGATCATCAGGGCGATGAGCGGCAGCGCCAGCCAGCGCCGCCGCAGGAACCCGGCCAGCGTGCGCTGGTAAAAGTTGTTCATTCCCACGAAGAAGGGTTCGGTCTTGCTGTAAAACCAGCTTTTGCGCTCCTGCCGCACTAACAGTTTGGTCGCCAGCATCGGGGTGATGGTCAGCGCAGCGAAGGTCGAGATGACCACCGCACCCGAGATCACCATGCTGAATTCGCGGAACAGGCGGCCGGTCATGCCTTCCATGAAGACGATCGGGAAGAACACGGCGATCAGCGTGACCGACGTCGAGATGACGGCGAAGAAGATCTCCTTGGCGCCTTCGATGCCGGCCTCCTTGGGCGTCATGCCGCGCTCGATGCGGATGTAGATGTTCTCGGTCATCACGATGGCATCGTCGACCACCAGCCCGACCGAGAGCACCACGGCCAGCATCGACAGCACGTTGATCGAGAACCCGGCGACGTACATCAGGAAGAACGTGCCGATGAGCGAGACCGGGATCACGATGCACGGGATGAGCGTCACGCGCCAGTTGCGCAGGAAGAGGAAGATGATGATGATGACCAGGACGAAGGCCTCGTAGACGGTCTGTCGCACCTCGTCGATCGAGGCGCGGATGAAGCGCGTGTTGTCGAACCCGTAGGAGGTCACCACGTCGTCCGGCAGGTCTTTCTTCATCGTCTCCATGCGCTGGTAAACCGCATCGGCGATGTCGATGTGGTTGGCTCCCGGCTGGGGGATCACCACGACGCCCACCATCGGGATGCCGTTCATCTTCATGTAGCTGCGCGTATCCTGGGGGCCCAGTTCGGCGCGTCCCACGTCGCTCAGGCGGATGATGCGGTTGGAGGCTTCGCGTACGACCAGGTCGTTGAACTCCTGCGTGGTGTGCATCAGCCCCATCGTGCGGATCGTCAGCTCGGTGGTGTTGCCTTCGATGCTGCCCGAGGGAAGCTCTACGTTTTCGCGGTCGAGGGCGTTCTTGATGTCCACGGGCGTAATGCCGTATCCGGCCATCTTGGCCGGGTCGAGCCACAGGCGCATCGAGTAGCGTTTCTCACCCCATATCTGCACGCCGCTGACGTTGTTGATCGTCTGCAGCTGCTCCTTGACCGTCAGGTCGGCGATCTCGCTCAGTTCCAGCAGCGAACGTTTGTCGCTCTGGATGGTTACCATCAGGATCGGCGTGGCGTCGGCATCGGCTTTGGTGACCGTCGGAGGGTCGCAGTCGCGGGGCAGGTAGCGCTGGGCGCGCGACACTTTGTCGCGCACGTCGTTGGCCGCGGTTTCCAGGTCTACCGAGAGTTCGAATTCGACCGTGATGCGGCTCTGTCCCTGGCTGCTGACGCTCGACATCGAGCGGATGCCCGGGATGCCGTTTATGTTCTGTTCGAGCGGCTCGGTGATCTGGTTCTCGATCACATCGGCATTGGCTCCCGGATAGGAGCACGTCACCGAGATGATGGGGTTGTCGACACTCGGGTATTCGCGTACGCCGAGGTAGCTGTACCCGATGAAACCGAATAGCAGGATGATGATCGTCAGCACCGATGCCATTACCGGCCGCCGGATGCTCAGTTCGGAAATATTCATGCGGCGGCGGTTTTATTCGACGGTGTCGAGTTTTACGGGGAGCCCTTCACGCAGCTGGAGCGTGCCGGAGACGATCAGCGTGTCGCCCGGGGCCAACCCCTCGACGACCTGTATCCGCGATTCCGTCCTCAGCCCGGTTTTTATGGCTACGGCATGGGCTTTGCCGCCCTTGTAGAGGAATACCTTGTCCACGCCCATCTCGGGGACGACGGCCTGCGTCGGGATGGCGATGGCGTCGGGAATGTCGTGCATCCGGATCTTTACGCTTACGAAGCGTCCGGGCAGCAGCCTGCCCCGCGTATTGGGGTAGTGCGCACGCACCGAGAAATAGTGAGTATTCGGGTCGATCTTCGACTCGGTGGCATATACCTCGGCGTGGAACGTCTCGTTGTACCCCTCGACCGTGAACGTGAGGCGCGTCCCGGGTTTTATCTGGCTGGCGTAGCGCTCCGGGACGGAAAGGTCGATCTTCAGCGGTTTGATTTTGGTCAGCTTGGCCACCACGACGCTCGGCGAGGCATAGGCGCCTTCGCTGACGTTGCGCAGGCCGATCACGCCGTCGAACGGGGCGTGCAGCTCCGTGAGCGCGATGTTCGAACGCACGATGTCGATGTCGGCGTTGAGCATCGCCAGTTCGGTGCGGGCCTGTTCGTAGGCTTCCTGGCTGACGGCGTCCTTTTCGAGCAGGGCGCTCTGGCGGTAAACACGGTCTTCGGCCAGTTTGAGCTGCGCTTCGTAGCGCGACAGCTGTGCCAGCAGCGGTTTGTCGTTGACTTTGGCCAGCAATTCGCCCTTGCGGACGGTCGAGCCTTCCTGGAAGTTGATCGAGACGATCTTGCCCGAGGTCTCGAACGAGAGGTCTACCTCCTCGTCGGGGAGCAGGCTGCCCACCGAGGTGATTCCGTCCGTGAGGGTTTGCGGCCGCACGACGAGCCCGTTGACGTTCAGGACGCTGCTTTTCCGGGGTATGCTGATTTCCGACGGGTCGGCGTCGGCGGCTGACGAACTGCCGCGGTAGTGGTTGTAAACGACCAGCCCTGTACAGAATACTACGAGGATGACGGACGTGATGATCCATTTCTTTTTTTTCATACCGGAGAGGTTGTCTTTAATGAGGGATATGCAAAGATACGAAAAAACCCGCTATGCCTCCGCTGCCGGAAGGTATAATTGCACCGGTTCGTGGTAAAAACGGGGCCGGTTGCGGGTTCGTGTATGCCCGTTTCCGGCGAAACGGCAAAAAACGCCGGCGAAACGACCGGCACCCGCCGCATTCCCCTACCGTCGGGAGCAATACCTACATGTTATTATTCTGTCCCGAAAATTACCTAAAACAAGGAATTGTCCGGGCTCGGCGGGCACCTTAACTTTGCCACCGCAAACAAAATAAACGGAGAGCCTATGCGTCTTGGAATTTTACTGTTTACCCCTATTTTATTATTGGCGGGTGTTACCCTGCATGCGCAGGAAGCTGCGACCGATCCCGAACCTGCGGCCGGAGCGGCTGCCGATGCCAATGCCGAGCTGAAGGCACAGCTGAAAGCCGAACTCCTGTCGGAGATCCGTGCCGAGCTCGCTTCCGAGGTGAAGACCGCCGTTAAGAAGGAGTCCGACAAGCCGTCGCGGCTGACCGTGGGCGGGTACGGCGAGGCCGTCATGACGCGCAATTTCTTCAGCGACAACTACCTGCGCTATATCAGCCCCGATAAGTACAAGAACGACAAGAGCCACGGCCGTTTCGACCTCCCGCACGTGGTCATCTACCTGGGCTACGATTTCGGCCGCGGCTGGTCGATGGGCACCGAGATCGAATTCGAGCACGGCGGCACGGAGAGCGCCTTCGAAACCGAATTCGAGGAGGGCGGCGAGTATGAGTCGGAGATCGAACGCGGCGGCGAGGTCGCCCTCGAACAGTTCTGGCTCCAGAAAAGCTTCAGCCCGGCCTTCAACCTGCGCCTGGGGCATATGATCGTGCCCGTCGGCGGGACTAACCAGCACCACATGCCCACCGAGTTCTTCGGGGTCTACCGTCCCGAGGGCGAGAATACGATCCTGCCCTGCACATGGCACGAAACGGGCATCAGCCTCTGGGGACGTGCCGGTGACTGGCGTTACGAGGTGATGTTCCTGCCGGGACTGGATTCCGACCGGTTCGGCGACAACGGTTGGGTCAGCGGCGGTGCCGGAAGCCCCTACGAATTCAAGATCGCCAATGCCTATGCCGGGGCGTTCCGCATCGACAACTACTCCGTCCCGGGCTTGCGCCTGAGCCTGAGCGGCTATGCGGGCAACAGTTTCAGCAATACCCTGAGTGCCAACCGTACCGGTGCGGACAGATACAAGGACGTGAAGGGTACGGTGATGATCGGCGCCTTCGATTTCCTCTACGATGCCCATAACTGGATCGTTCGCGGTAACTTCGACTACGGGCACCTGACCAATTCGGACAAGATTTCCCAGTTCAACCGCGATATGCCCAACGCATCGCCCTCGCCCAAGCAATATGTGGGTTCGGACGCCATCGCCACGGGTGTGGAAGCCGGTTACGACATCTTCTCGCAGATACGCAAGCTCAAGGAGAGGGGACACCGCTTCTACGTCTTCGGCCGCTATGAGTTCTACGATTCGATGTTCGATACCGCCAAGTCGGTGATCCGCCAAGACTGGTGCGGCCGCCAGCGGGTAGCCGTCGGGTTCAACTATTACCCGATCAAGAACATTGTCATCAAGGCCGAGTACGGCATCGGCCTGCTCCGGTCGTACGACTACACCGACTCCGCCACCGGGGAGACCCGCACGGGGCGTTTCAACAACGAGCCCTCCCTTTCGCTGGGGATCGCCTATTCCGGCTTTTTCAGACGTTAACCAAATCATAATGAGAATATGAAAAATCTGTTCAAAAATTCCGTTTATGCAGCCGCGGCACTCGTCCTGGCGTTCGGGGCCGCATCGTGCAGCGACAGCGACGGCGATTACACGTTTGCCGACGAGCGTGAAGAGGCGCTCGAGAATGCTGCCGTAGATTTCGTCGACAATAACGTGATTCCGACCTATAAGGCCCTGGCCGACGGGAGCATCGCCTTGCAGGAGGATTGCGAGGCCATGCTGGAGGCTTTCGACGCGGGAACCCTTACGACCCCGCTGGTGCAGGCCGCCTGCGACGACTGGATCACCACGCGCAAGCACTGGGAGCTCAGCGAGGCCTACCTTTACGGCGCTGCGGCCGATTATGACATCGACCCGCATATCGACTCCTGGCCGCTGGACGGCACGGCGCTTCAGAACCTGCTGAACAACGACAGTATGATGGCCGAGATCGAGAGGAATCCCGATTATGTCAGCGCCAATCTGGGTTACGGCCTGCTCGGGTTCCATGCGTTGGAATACATGCTCTTCGAGGATGCGGGCCCCCGCGCCCTCAGCAAATACACCCGCCCCCAGCTGGTATACCTGGTCGGTGTAGCCAACGATCTGTGCAACATGTGCGTACGCCTCGAAGCTTCGTGGGCGGGGCTGGACAATGTCACCGAGGAGAAGCAGACGATCCTGGGCGATGCCGAACTGGAGCCGACCTTCGACTACGGCGCTTCGATGCGCAATTCGGGAAAGGGCGGCAGCAAGTACCGCAACTATAAGGATGCCGCCGAGGAGATCATCCAGGGCTGCATCGACATCGCCACGGAGGTCGGCTCGCAGAAGATCGGCCGTCCGGCCAACGGAACCAGCTCCGAGGATATCAATTACATCGAGTCGCCTTACAGCCAGAATTCGAAGACCGATTTCATCGACAACATCATCAGCATCCGGAACACCTATCAGGGTATGACCTCCGGCGACGCTTCGGTGAGCGACTGGATCGAGGTGGTCGACCCCGTCCTCGATACGGAGGTTCGCAATGCGATTTCCACGGCGATCGAAAAGATCCAGGCCTGCCCGGCCCCGTTCGTCGACAACCGTACGGCACAGGCATGGAAGGATGCCGCCACCTATTGCAATAACGACCTTGTGAACGCGCTTACGAAGGCGCTGACGGCACTGTCGGTCGAAAAATAACCATTTTCAGCAATGAAAAAGCACTTGATTTACAGCCTGTGCATGTCGGCAGCCCTGATGGCTGCCGCGTGCGCTGATGACAAGGGGACGGATCCCGCCCCCGATCCGAATCCCGACCCCGTTCCCGAGGAGTATTACGCCGGCGGCAAGCTCGGCACGGCTTTCAACACCACGTCGGTGGCCTACGAGCAGCCTACGCCGGTCGTCGATGACGACGCCGCGATGACGCAGCGTTTCCTGAACGGCGAGGCGCTGTTCGAAAAACCCTTCACGGCCAACTCGTCGGGTGTGCGCTACGGCCTCGGGCCGCTCTATATCCGCACCTCGTGTCTGCACTGCCACCCGGGCTACGGCCACGGCAAGCGTATCGAAGGCGCGTTCAACACCAACCAGATCGGCAACGGCTACCTGCTGGTCATCACCGACGAGGACGACAATTACCTGACATCGCTCACCGGTATGCCGCAAACGCGGGCCGTGGCGCCGTTCAAAGCCCCGATCGACGAATCGAAGATCATGATCGGCTGGCAGGAGTATACCGACGAGTGGGGCAATAAGTTTCCCGACGGCGAGTCTTACAGCCTGATCTATCCCGAAGTGACGATCCCCGAGAACGCCTATTACGTACCGCTGATCGGCGCCAAGGGCGAGGTGCCCTATGCCAAGGTGCGCGTGCGCCTCGAATCGACCATCGGCATCTACGGTACGGGTTTGCTGGATGCCATTTCGGACAGCGACCTGAAAGCCGAGTACGTGCGCCAGGAGCAGAACGGCGTGCCGCTCAATCCCGCGATCTTCAAGAACGGCGAGTGGGTCAAGACCTACGGGACGACCGCCCATCCGCTGCGCTATACCTATGCCCTGAGCCGCGGCCCGTTGCAGGATGCGGCGGGTGCCAATGCCATCTGGAACATCACCAACGTGACCCGCTCCGACCGCCGCTACCACTACATGACCGAAGCCTATGCCGAAGTGGCGTCGAAGGATGCCGATGTGCAGCGCGATTTCTACACGCTTTTCCCGGCGTGGAACAAGACGGGCGATGTCGAACAGGATATTTACAATTACCTGATGAACAAGGAACTGCCTGTCGAGATGAGCGACGAGGACTATGTCGATTTCATGGTCTGGCACCGCGGCCTGGCCGTACCGGCGGCGCGTAACCTCGACGATGCGGACGTCAAACGCGGCAAGGCGCTCTTCACCGAGATCGGCTGTGCCACCTGCCACCGTCCGACCTGGACGACGGGCGACGATGTCTTTACCGACCCCAACGGTTTCTTTGCCGACGGCGACAGCCGCCTGCCGCGTTATCCTAACCAGAAAATCTGGCCCTACTCCGACATGGTGCAGCACCGGCTTTTCATGGTGAACGACATCCGCACGGGCTGGTGCCGTACGACGCCGCTCTGGGGCCGCGGCCTGAGCGAGAAGTGCACGGGCGCCAGCGACCGCCTGCACGACTGCCGTGCGCGGACGGTCATCGAGGCCATCATGTGGCACGGTGCCGCGCAGAGCGATGCCCGCTGGTCGGTCGAGAAGTTCCGCACGCTGAGCAAGGACGACCGCGACGCGGTGGTCGAATTCATCGAATCCATCTAACCCTTCCCGGATATGTGCGAAGCGCCGGTGCCCCGTGCATCGGCCTTTGCCGTGTCCGGACGATGCATTCACACACGAACGAACGGATGAAACTGTTGAAACGCCTTGCCTTCGGGCTGCTCGGAGCCGTGATGGCGGTGCTCGTTACGGCCACGGTACTTGAAAAGATATACGGTACGGATTTCGCCGCTGCGCATATCTACGGCGCGGGCTGGTTCGCCACGCTTTGGGGTGCCCTCACCCTCGCGGCGCTGGCCTGCCTGTTCCGCCGGAAATTGTGGCGCAGGCCCGCCGTCCTGTTGCTGCACCTCTCTTTCGCGGTCATCCTCGCGGGGGCTTCCGTGACATGGCTCTTCGGCCGGCAGGGGACGTTGCACCTGCGCACGGGCGATCCCGGGGCGACCGCATTCGCCGGCCGTGACGGTTCGGAGCAAATACTGCCCTTCCGGGCCCGGCTGGACGATTTCCGCATCGAGTATTATGCCGGCACCCGTGCGCCGATGGATTTCGTCAGCCTTCTCACCCTGACGGCCGACGACGGGTCGCTGCACGGTGAAGTCGGCATGAACCGCATCCTGGTTTTCCGGAATTACCGGTTTTACCAGTCCGCCTATGACGAGGACGGACGGGGTACGACCCTCTCCGTTTCGTATGATCCGTGGGGCATCGGCATCACCTATGCTGGGTACGGGCTGCTGCTCGTTTCCATGCTGGCGTTCCTGTGCGACAGGCGCGGGGGGTTCAGGCGGTTGCTGCGCAGCCCTGCGCTCCGCAAGGCTGCGCTGTGCCTTGTCCTCTGTACGGCGGCCGTACAGGGTGCCCGGGCGGCTGACACCTTGCCGCAGACGCTTCCGCGCGAGATCGCCGCGGAATTGGGCGACCTGTATGTCTACTACAACAACCGTATCTGTCCGTTGCAGACCCTGGCTAAGGATTTTACGGTGAAACTCTGCGGGAAGAGCCGCTACCGGGGACTTACGCCCGAGCAGGTGCTTTCCGGCTGGCTGTTCTATTACGACGACTGGAAACGCGAACCGATGATCCGCATCAGGAGTGCCGGGGCACGCCGCCTGCTAGAGGTTGGCGGGCGTTATGCGCGGCTGTCGGATTTCCGCAACCGGGTCAACGAATACCGGCTCGAAGGGGCTGCCGGGCGTCCGGCGGGCGAGGCCGCTGAGAAATTCAACATCATCGGGATGGTCTGCACGGGCAGTATGCTGCGGATTTTTCCCTATACCGACCCTTCGGACAGCCTGCTGCGCTGGGCGTCGCAGGTCGACGACCTGCCGCGGGAGCTGCCTCACGGGCAGGCGCTCTTTATCGGCCGGGCCATGAACTACGTCAGCGAACTGGTCGTAAAACGGGATTGGGCGGGGGTCGCAGGGGTGTTGCGCAAGATCCGCAACTACCAGCAGAAGGAGGGCGGGGCGCATATGCCTTCCGGGCTGCGTTTCCGTGCCGAAAAACTCTATAACCGGCTCGATTGGTCGCTGCCGCTCGCCGCGGCATTCATCCTGATCGGGATCGGAGGATTCCTCGATGCCTGCCGCCGGATGGTGCGCGGGCGGGCTTTCGGGGCGAAAACCCGGGGCTGGCTCCTTGCGGGCGTTGCCGCCGGAGGACTGTATCTTACGCTGATGCTGGCGCTGCGAGGCTATGTCAGCGGCCACTGGCCTGTTTCGAACGGCTATGAAACGATGCGCTTCATGGCATGGTGTACGCTGCTGCTCACGCTGCTCTTCGCCCGCCGCTTCCTGTTCCTGCTGCCTTTCGGTTACCTGATCGCCGGGCTGTCGCTGATGGTTTCGATGATGGGGGAGTCGAACCCTCAGATCACGCAGCTGATGCCGGTTCTCGACTCGCCGCTGCTCTGCATCCATGTGATACTGGTCATGGTGGCCTATGCGTTGCTGGCGTTCGTCATGTTCGGCGGCGTGGCAGGGGTCGTCCTGCACCGCCGCGCCCGCGGGGCGGCCGCGCAGCTGCAGGCCGTCAGCCGGCTGATGCTCTATCCGGCCGTCTTCTGCCTCGCCGCCGGTATCTTCGTCGGCGCCGTCTGGGCCAATGTGTCGTGGGGACGCTACTGGGGCTGGGATCCCAAGGAGGTGTGGGCGCTCGTTACGCTGCTGGTTTATGCGCTGCCCCTGCATGCCGGATCCCTGCCGTGGTTCCGCCGGCCGTTGTTCTTCCATTGGTTCTGCATCGCGGCGTTCCTCTCGGTGCTGGTCACCTATTTCGGGGTCAATTTCCTGTTGGGCGGCATGCACAGTTATGCCGGATAGGGGAGCGGCGGCCCGGGGCGGGATGCCCCTTCCGTGCGTCCCGGTCGTCCCTATCGTATGGCGGGGCCGTCATTGCGCAGCCGAGCGGTAAACCGTTCCGGCAGACGGGGCATGGCGCCGTGCTGCGAGCAGACGTGGGCCGCGACATCCACGGCCAGCCTGTGTGCTTCCCCGATGCCGAGCCCCGAGAGCAGGGCGGCCAGAAACGATGCCGTGAACGAGTCCCCTGCGCCGACCGTGTCGGCCACTTCGACCCGCGGCGTGGGGATATATGACCGGGTGTCGGGGGCGAATACCGAACTCCCGGCGGCACCGCAGGTGAGGATTACGATCCGCAACCCGTACCTGTCGAGCAGCGTGCGGCACTGCTCCCCGGGCTGCATCCCCTCCATGCCGAACATGCCGCCGACCACGGCCAGCTCCTCGTCGTTTATCTTCAGGATGTTGCACTTTCGCAGCGACTCTTCGACCACCTGCTGCGTGTAGAAGTGCTGCCGCAGGTTGATGTCGAAGACCTTGTATTGTCCCTCGCCGTCGGGCATCGTTTCCAGGAAACGCCCGATCGTGCGGTGCGATACGGGGCTGCGCTGTGCCAGCGACCCGAAGCAGGCTGCACGGGTGTGCCGGGCGAGCTCCTCGATCTGCGGGGTGAACGGGATGTTGTCCCAGGCTACGCCCTGCCGGATCTCGTAGCTGGGGATGCCCGCCCCGTCGAGCGTGACTTCGACCGTCCCGGTCGGGAACGGCACCGTTTCCAGCATATGTCCCACCCTTTTTTCGCGGAGCTGGTTGCGGAGTTCGCGTCCCGCCTCGTCGTCGCCGACGGCGCTGACCGCGCAGCTGCGCAGCCCGAACTGCGACATGTGGTAGGCGAAGTTCGCGGGGGCGCCGCCGATCTTCCGCCCTTCGGGCAGTATGTCCCAGAGTGCTTCGCCGATTCCGACGACCCACTCTGTCTTGCGGTTTGCTTCGGTATTCATTGTCGTTTGCGTTTGCTGCGAAGTTAACGGTTTTGCTCGATATTTTTCCGCTTGTGCGGTGTTTTTCTGCATGGGGCGAGGCATTTGGCCGTAATTTTCGTGGCATCGGGCCTGTCGTGCCGGGGCGCTTACCCATGGCGGGACGGACGAATTATGCCCGGAAAGTTTGTATTGAACGGCTTTTGTCTTATTTTTGTCTGACACAAAACCCGAAACCATGATGCTGCGAACCCTTCCCGCCCGATCCGGCTTCCTGTGGGTGCTTCTGGCGTGCATTTTCCTCGCAGGATGTACGCGGCACCCGAAATACTCGCTCCAGACCGAAGCGGCGCTGGAACGGCTGGATGCGGAACTTTCCCGCAAGGATCGTTACCAGCAGTGGCGGCAGGCGCAGAACGACAGCCTGCGCCGGGAGGTGGCGCGTGCCCGCAACGCCGGCGACCGGGCGTGGCGCCTGTTCGCCGTGTCGCAGAATTACGTGACCTACCAGCTGGATTCGGCGGCTTATTACGTCGACCGCCTTTACCGGCTGGCAGCCTCTGCCGGGTCGGGGGATATCCGCCGCATCGCCCTGCTTGCCGACATCGACGTCTGGCTGGGCCGCGGGCAGCTGGGGCTTGCCGAAGAACTTTTCCGCAGGATAGATACTGCCGGTATGTCCCCTTCGGAGTATGCCGCATGGCATTCGCGCTACACCTCGATCGCTGCCCGGCGTGCGGCCGAAGCCGAGGACGGGGCTTCGCGATCGGCATGGCGCGATACGGTGATGCGTGTCAGGCACATGTCCGTGCCCGGGCAGTCGGAGTGGACGCAGGCGCGGATCGCCGCCGCCGCTCTGCGCGACAGTGGCCGCTTCGCCGAGGCCGTACAGTTGCTCGAGCCCTATACGGCCAGGAACCCCGACTACCAGGAGCTGGCGCTTCTCTATTACGGCCTCGCAGGCATCGCGCGGGCGTGGGGCGACGACGATCTGCGGCTTTATTACCTGGCCGAATCGTCCGTCGCCGACCTGCGTGCCGGCACCCGTTCCTATGCCTCGCTGTACGACCTTGCGCTGCTGCTGTTCGACCGCAAGGATTACGACCGTGCGGCAGCCTATATGGGCAGCGCGTCCGATGACGCCATGCACTGCCGGTCGATGGTGCGCATACCGGTCTCCTCTTCCGCGGCAGTCAAGATCAGCGAGGCCATCTCCTCGAACATCGCCCAAAGGCAGGCCATGATGACCACGACGATCTGGTTGGCCGGTGTCTTCCTGGTCGTCCTCATCGGTATCCTCTGGTGCGTGCTCTGGCAGCACCGCCGCCTGCGCGGCAACCACCGGCAGCTGATCGACATGAGCGCCCAGTTACAGGCGAAGAACGACGAGATGCAGGCCAAGAACGACCATATCCGCGAGATCAACGGCGCGCTGGTCGACTCCAACCGGATCAAAGACCGTTACGTCTGCCACTATATCGACCTTTCCGTCCATTACATCAAGCAGATCGACACTTTCCGCCGCGAGGTCTGCCGCGTCGCCCGCAACAAGGGCGTCGACGAACTGGTGCGCTGGCTGAACACCTCGCAGGCCGTCAGCGGCGAATATGCGAAGTTCTACCAGTCGTTCGATTCCTCGTTCCTCGACATCTTCCCGCAGTTCATCGAACAGGTCAATGCCCTCCTGCAGCCCGAGTCGCATTTTGCGCCCCGCGCCGACGCATCGCTGACCACCGAGCTGCGGATTCTGGCGGCCATCCGGCTCGGGATTACCGACAGCGGACACATCGCTTCGCTGCTCAACTGTGCCTCGGCGACGGTCTATACCTACCGCACCAAACTCCGCAATGCGGCGCTGGATCGGGACAATTTCGAGCAGCAGGTGTCGCGGATCGGTCTCTGAACCTTCGGATAGTCTATATAATCCGGGGTGTGGATTCGGTTTTTAAAACCCTGATATGTAATGCTATATAGATTGTCAAACCTCTATATAGTTCTATACGTGCGCTGGAATAATCATAAATAATAGGTATTTTTGTCCTAACCCCGGCCACGGAACCATTTAACCAATCATAAATTATGCTGACTAAAACTTATTTTCGCAGAAAGCTCGCGCAAGCGTGCGGGCTGGGACTCGTGCTCTGCGCTGCCGCTGCATGTGCGCCGCAACAGAATGTGCTGACCAAAGAGGAGATTGCCGACGGCTGGCAGCTGTTGTTCGACGGCAAGACGCTCGACCAGTGGAAGGACTACAACGGCGAAGAGCTGACCATGCCGTGGCATGTCGTCGACGGCTGCATCCAGGCCAAGGGCGACGGCAGCGACCTGGCAGGCTACATCGTTACGAAGAAACAGTACGAAAACTTCATCCTCGACTGGGACTGGAAACTCTCCCACGGAGGGAACAGCGGTATGATCTACCACGTGGTCGAAGACCCCTATTTCAAGGTACCCTACGTAACCGGCCCCGAATACCAGCTGATCGACAACGAGGGCTGGGAAGAGGTCAATGCTCCCAACAAACTCGAAGAGTGGCAGAAACTGGGCGTGGACTACGCCATGCACCTGCCCGATCCCGATTCGCTGTTCGTCAACCCGCAGGGCGAGTGGAACTCGTCGCGCATCGTCTTCGACAACGGCCATGTCGAGCACTGGCTCAACGGCCACAAGATCCTCGAATTCGAAGCCTGGACGGACGACTGGTTCGCCCGCAAGCACAGCGGCAAATGGGAGACCGCACCCGAATACGGCCTTGCGCGCCGCGGTGTGATCTGCCTGCAGGATCACGGTTCGCCCGCTTCGTTCCGCAACCTGAAGATCAAGGAACTGCCCCGCAAGGCCGGCCGCGAGGTCGAGCTGTTCAACGGCAAAGACCTGACGGGCTGGGAGGCCTACGGCACGGAGAAGTGGTATGTCGACAAGGACGGCAACATGGTTTGCGAGAGCGGCCCCGACAAGGAGTACGGCTACCTCGCCACGCGCGAATATTATAACGATTTCGACCTGACGCTCGAATTCAAGCAGCTGGCCAACGGTAACTCGGGCGTCTTTTTCCGCTCGTTCGTCGAGCCTCCCGTGAAAGTCCACGGCTGGCAGTGCGAAGTGGCCCCCAAGGGCTTCGATACGGCCGGTATCTACGAGTCCTACGGCCGCGGCTGGCTGGTTCAGATCCCCGACGAGAAGGAGGACATCCTGCGGGAGGGTGAGTGGAATACGCTGCGCCTGAAAGTCCAGGGCGACCGCGTGCAGACGTGGCTCAACGGCGAAGAGATGGTCGACATCACCGACGCCAGGATCGGCGCCGCACAGGGGCGCATCGCCCTGCAGATCCACGACGGCGGCGGGATCAAGGTGCTCTGGCGCAATTTCCGTCTGACAACCTTATAATTACCACTAACCTGAACACGATATGAGTACCCGCAGGAATTTTCTGAAAACACTGAGCGGCATGGCGCTGCTGACGGTCGTCCCGCGCCATGTGCTCGGCGGCCCGAAACACGTGGCGCCGAGCGACCAGCTCACCAAAGGCATCATCGGCGTCGGCGGCATCGGCAAGAGCAGCTACCATTTCACCAGCACCAAGGAGTGCCGTCTGGTGGCGGTCTGCGACGTCGACAGCAAGCATCTCCAAAGCGCGCTCGACCTGGGCAAAAAGCGTTTCAACGAGACGTTGCAGTCCTATCGCGATTTCCGCCGCCTGATCGCCGACCCCAATGTCGACATCGTCCATATCGCCACGCCCCCGCACTGGCACGGCATCATGGCCGTCGAGGCCGCGAAGGCCGGCAAGGACATCTGGTGCGAGAAACCGATGACCCGCACCATCGGCGAGGGCAAGCGCGTCGTGGAGGCCGTCAAGCGCAACAACCGCATCTTCCGTCTCAATACGTGGTTCCGTTTCACGGATACCTTCTACGGTCTGGGTACCACTGTCGAGCCGCTCAAGAAGCTGATCGACAGCGGCCTGCTGGGATGGCCGCTCAAGGTGACCATCTCGGGCACCACCGGCTTCACCTGGAAATTCTTCTGGGTGGGCAAGGAGAACCTCGTCCCGCAGAGGGTTCCGTCGAATCTCGACTACGACATGTGGCTCGGCCCGGCCCCCTACAAGCCTTACAACGAACACCGTGTGCACCAGACTTTCCGCGGTTACTGGGATTACGACGGCGGCGGCTTGACGGACATGGGGCAACACTACATGGATCCCGTGCAGTACCTGCTGGGCAAGGACGAAACTTCGCCCGTGAAGGTCGAGGTCGACGCCCCCGAGCAGCACCCCGACGCCGTGGGTATCTGGCGTAAGATCGTCTATACCTACGACGACGGCTGTCAGATCGTCCTCGAAGGCGAAGGCTTCGAAAGCGGCGGCGACACGCCTTATATCGAAGGCCCGCTGGGCAAGGTCTATAAAGGGTTCCGCTGCACGATCCCCGACATCATGGAGAAACTGGCCGAGATGCCCGACCCTGCGCCGCAGAACACCGACTTTTTGGAATGCGTCCGCACGCGGAGCAAGTTTGCGCTCGACGAGCAGAAGGGACACCGCAGCTCGACGCTCGTGAACCTGGGTGCCTGCGCCCTGCGTTTGAACCGCACGTTGCATTTCGACCCCGACAAACAACTCTTCATCGGCGACGATGCCGCCAACCGACTGATCGACCAGCCGATGCGCGGCCCGTGGCATATTTAAGCACCAGTTACCATGAAAAAGATAATCATACGACTTTTTATGCTGGGAGCATTGGCCGCCCTGCTGCCCGCAGGAGCCGCCGCCCAGCAATCGGATGCCCGCCAGCGCACGACGGAAACCATCGTCGCCGACGGACTCGCACAGCTTCCCGCAGCCGATGCCAAGGTTTTCAACCAGGTGATGGGCGAACTGGCCGCCACCGGAAGCAAGGGTGTCGAGATGATCGCCGCCATGCTCGTCCCTGCCGACAAGGGCAAGAACGCCACGTTCGAATACGCCCTTAACGGCGTGGTGGCCTATGTGACCGACCCGGCGCACGAAGCGCTTCGTGACGATGTCCGCAAGGGCCTGCTGGCAGCTATCGACCGTTGCGGCGACGACGCCAACCGGGCTTTCCTTTTCTCGCAGCTGCAATTCTGTTCGACGGCCGCCGATGCCGCCGCCATGGCCCGTTATCTGGACGACCCCTACCTGGCCGGCTATGCCCTCCGGGCGCTGGTCTCGACCCCGGGTACGGAAGCACTGCTGCTCGCCGAGGCCGGCAAGGACGACCTTACCGCCGCCCGCAAACAGGCGCTCGCCTACGCTTTCGCTGAAAAGCGGCTTGCCGCTGCCGAACCGTTTCTCCTGACATGGCTCGAAGGTGCCGATGCGCAGACCGCGGAGCAGATCTATAACGCACTGGCCGCCTGCGGTTCGCAGGCCTCGGTCAAGCCGCTGGCCGCTGCCGCTGCCAAGACCGGCTGCGCATGGAACGATGCCGGCGCTGCGGACGCTTACCTGCGCCTGCTCGCAAGGCTTGCCGCCGCAGGCGACGCCCGGGCCGTAAAGGCCGCCAGGGGATTGCTCAAATGCGACCTCCAGTACATCCGCGGCGGTGCGCTCGCGATCCTGGTCGATGCCCTCGGTGCCGGGAAGGCGATGCCTTACGTGCTGAAGGCCGTCGAGGAGGGGCCTGCCGAATACCGTTATGCCGCCCTGCAATCGCTCGGCAAAGGCGACGACAAACTTTTCGCACAGGTTGCAGCCGGCATGCCGCGCTACGATGCCGCTGCGCAGGCCGCCGTTATCGGATGGCTCGGGGAGTGCGGCGCCGTGTCGCAGGCCGATGTGATTACGGCCGCCGTAGCGTCGCCCGACGACCGCGTGGCCGAGGCCGCAATTGCCGCCTCGGGCCGTATCGGCGGCGGGAAGGCGCTTCAGGCTTTGGCCGGGGCGCTCGAAGGCCCGCATGCCGGTGCCGCGATGAAAGCCCTCCTGGCATTCAACGGACAGATCAACCCCGAAGTGGGGCGGCTGCTTGCGAAGGATGATGCCGCGGCACTCGTTCCTGCGCTCAAGCTGGCCGCTGCGCGCCGCATGTCCGCGGCCGCAGACCGGGTGTTCGCACTGCTCGGCTCCTCCGACGCGGAGGTTCGTGCCGCCGCGTACGGGGCGCTTCCCTTCGTCGCCCAGCCGCAGCACATGGATCGGCTTTCCGAATTGCTCGACGCTTCCGATGAGGCCCACACGGCCGCGATCCAGTCGGCGCTGATCCGCACCTCGGGGCAGCTCCCCGCCGACAGGCGGTACGGTGCCGTCGCAGGTTATATGAAGGCCTCGAAAACCCCTGCGCGTTACTATCCCGTGCTGGCGCAGAGCGGCACGCAGGAGGCTGTCGCCAGCCTGCTCGACGGGTTCCGCTCCGGGAACCGCGACGCGGCTTTCGCCGCCCTGCTGACGGTCGAAAATCCTGCCATGACCGATATCCTTTACGGAATCGCTGCCGAGCATCCGACGCTCACCGACCGCGCCCTCATGCGCTATGCCGACCTGGCTTCGCAGGCCGCCGTGACCCCGATCCGCCGCTACCAGCTTTACAGACAGGCTCTCGCACTCAGGCCTTCGGCCGCCGTGCAGGCCAAATTGCTCGGCTACCTTTCGGGCGTATACGCCCTCCCGGCACTGATGCTGGCCGCCGAATACCTCGACGATGCGCAGACTGCCGCCCCGGCCGCCGCGGCCGTGAAGACCATCGTTGCCAAGTGCAACCCGATGCCCGGCGGCGAAGCTGTCCGCAAGGCCTTGGAGCGGGCGCATGAGGTCTATAAGGAACTCGCCAAATCCGACGCCGACGCCGGGTATGCCGTGGATGAAATCACGGGACTGCTCGGTAAGATCCCGGCGGACGGATTCGCCGTGCTGCCGGCCGACGGGCTCGCGGGATGGACGGCCGTGGCCGTGAATCCTGCCGAGGCGAAGAGGCTGCCCGCCCGTCAGGTGGCGAAACTCCGCAAAGCCGCCGACGAGGCGGTGGCTGCCAATTGGGGCGCTGCGAACGGCCTGCTCGAATTTGCCGCCAAGGCTCCCGCGACGATCGGGACTGAAAAGGAATACGAGAATTTCGAACTCTGGATCGAATGGCGTTCCGAGGGCGAGGCCGGCATGGCCGTGCGCTCGATGCCGCTGATCCGCCTGGGCGGTGCCGCCGGGACGGGGCTCGCGGACGGCAAGGCCGCCCGAACCGTTGCCGACAACGCTCCGGGGACGTGGAATACGCTCTATGTTAAGGTCGTAGACGATCGTATCACGCTGGTGGAGAACGGCGTGAAAGTTGCCGAAAATGCCGTGATGACGAACCTCTGCGCGCCCGGCGAGCCGGTTTATGCACAAGGCCGTATCGAACTGGCCGGACAGGGTGCTCCCGTCGCCTTCCGAAACCTCTGGATCAACGAATTGCCGTCGACACCCGTCTTCTCCCTCCCGGCCGACGAGGCTGCCGCGGGCTACGAGGTGCTCTTCGACGGGCGTTCGCTCCACAAGTGGACGGGCAATACGACCAATTATGTGCCGCTGGACGGTACGATCGACGTGACGGCCACCTACGGCGGTTCGGGGAACCTCTACACCGTCGGGGAATACGGCGATTTCATCCTGCGCTTCGAGTTCCGGTTCCTCACCGAGGGCGTCAACAACGGCATCGGTATTCGTACGCCGATGGGCGTCGATGCCGCGTTCCACGGGATGGAGATACAGATTCTCGACCACGATGCGCCGATCTACAAGGGCATCAGCGATTACCAGCAGCACGGTTCGGTTTACGGCGTCATCCCGGCCGAGCGCGTGAAGTTCGGCGAGCTGGGTGAGTGGAATACCGAGGAGATACGTGCCGTGGGCGACCGCATTACGGTCACGGTCAACGGCCGGGTGATCCTCGACGGCAATATCCGCGAAGCCTGCCAGGGGCATAATGTTTCCGAGGACGGTTCGAAGGTCAATCCCTATACGGCCGACCACCGCAACCACCCGGGGCTTTTCAACAAGTCGGGCCATATCGGCCTGCTGGGCCATGGTGCCGGCATCCAGTTCCGCAACCTGCGTGTGTTGGATCTGGGCGCAGGCCGCAAATAACAACCGCCGGGGTCGCCCGTCCGGATCTCTTTCCGGACGGGCGACCCCCGGGGGACGGCGCGGGAACTCTCCGCACCCGATCCCGAAACTTGTAACCTGTCGGGCGTGCCGCGCCGCAGCGGGTACGCCGCGGGCGGAGATTGAGCCCCGGCCGTGCGAATTGCCGCGCCGCCTGATATAACCTTTTGGAGGATTCCGATGAAAAACGAACCGACCGTTTCCCGCCCCGTGCGGATTGTGGTGATAGGAGCCGGGAACCGGGCCAATAAGTACCTCGAATATGCCCGCCGGTATCCCGACCGGCTGCAGCCCGTCGCCGTCGTCGATGTGAACGACCTGCGCCGCCATGCCTTCGCCCGGGATTTCGGACTGCCAGCCTGCAGGAGCTATGCGCATTACGACGACTTCTTCGCCGATGGCGTTGAAGCCGACATGGTGCTGATCTCGACCCCCGAGAACGTCCATTTCGACCCGGCGGTCAAGGCCATCGACGCGGGATACCACATCCTGCTCGAAAAGCCGATCGCCCAGCACCTCGAAGAGTGCCGCGAAATCGCCCGCCGCGCCCGCGAACGGGGCGTGATGGTCGGCGTCTGCCATGTGCTGCGCTACCATCCCTATTTTGCCAAGATCCGCGAGATAGTCGCCTCGGGCGAGCTGGGGCAGGTCGTCTCGGTCAACCATACCGCCGCCGTGGGCCTCGACCGTGCCACGCACAGCTACGTGCGCGGGATTTTCCGCCGCGAGCGGGAGTCGAATCCGATCCTGCTGGCCAAATGCTGCCACGACATCGACTTCCTGCTGTGGCTCACCGGCGCGCATTGCCGCAGCCTGTCGTCCTTCGGCTCGCTGCGCTGGTTCCGTGCGGAGAATGCCCCCGCAGGTGCGGGGCGCCGCTGCCTCGACTGCGCGATAGAGTCCGCCTGTCCCTTTTCCGCACGCGACCTCTACTATGTCCGCCGCGACTGGGTGGCGAACTTCGATGTCCCCGAAGGCAAGACCCTCGATGAGACCATCCTCGAGGAGCTTCGCACCGGGATCTACGGCCGTTGCGTCTACCACTGCGACAACGACGTGGTCGATCACCAGCTGCTTGCGATGGAGATGGAGGGCGAGGTGACCGTGAGCCTTTCGATGGAGATGTTCACGGCCGACGATTTCCGCAAGACGCACGTCCGCCTGACGGGCGGCGAGATCGACGGCGACGAGAGGACGCTGCGCGTGCGCAGGTTCCGCGGCGGCGAAGAGCGGACTTACGATTTCTCGGATATCGTAGGGCAGCCGTTCCATGCCGGTGCCGACCTGCACCTTATCGGGGATTTCATCCGGGCGCTCCGCGATCCGGGCTATCCGTTCCTGACGACCATCGAGGATTCGATCGAAAGCCACCGTATCTGCTACGACGCCGAGCGCAGCAGGCGCACCGGGACGACGATCCGCGTCGACGGGACGAAATAACGCACTGCGGAAAAGGCCGGATGTCCGGCCTTTTCCATTTTTAGCACCGTCTTTGCTACCTTTGCCGGAAACGGCCTCCCATGGAAATCCTCTATCGATGGATCGACGGCATCAACGACGTGCTGTGGTCATACCTGCTGGTCGCACTCCTGCTGGGGTGCGCCGTCTGGTTCACGTTGCGTACGCGCGGCGTGCAGTTCCGTATGCTGGGCGAGATGGTGCGCGTGCTGGGCGAGTCGGCCGGCAGCGGCCCCCGGGGCGAGAGGCATGTCTCGTCGTTCCAGGCATTCGCCGTGTCGCTGGCCAGCCGCGTCGGCACGGGTAACCTGGCGGGCGTCGCCACGGCGATCGCCGTCGGCGGGCCGGGCGCCGTGTTCTGGATGTGGGTCATCGCCCTGCTGGGTGCGTCGAGTGCCTTCGTCGAATCGACCCTCGCTCAACTCTACAAACGCAAGGGGCGGGACTCCTATATCGGCGGCCCGGCCTACTACATGGAACGCGGACTGGGCAAACGCTGGATGGGCGTCCTCTTCGCCGTGCTGATCTCCGTGACATTCGGTTTCGCCTTCAACTCGGTGCAGAGCAACACGATCTGCGCGGCCTGGGAGGGTGCTTTCGGCTTCGACCACCATTGGGTCGGCGCCGGCCTGGCGCTGCTCACGCTGCTGGTCATCTTCGGAGGCATCCACCGTATCGCCCGGGTGAGCGGGGTGGTCGTCCCGGTCATGGCACTGGGATATATCGTCCTTGCGCTGGGCGTCGTGCTCTTCAATTTCCGGCGGTTGCCCGAGGTCGTGGAGCTGATCGTCGCCAATGCCTTCGGTTGGGAGCAGGCGCTGGGCGGCGGTGCCGGCGCAGCGCTCATGCAGGGCATCAAGCGCGGCCTGTTCAGCAACGAGGCAGGCATGGGCTCGGCGCCGAACGTAGCCGCAACGGCCCATGTGTCGCACCCGGTCAAGCAGGGGCTGATCCAAACCCTCGGGGTCTTTACCGACACGCTCGTGATTTGCACCTGCACGGCCTTCATCATCCTCTTCGGCGGCGTCCCCGATGCTTCGCTGTCGGGTATACAGCTTACGCAGGCGGCGCTGGTCGGCGAAATCGGCCCTGCGGGCGGCATCTTCGTCGCCGTGGCGATCTTCCTTTTCGCCTTCAGCAGCATTATCGGGAATTACTACTACGGCGAGGCCAATGTCCGGTTCATCACCCGCCGCCCCTGGGTGCTGACCCTTTACCGGGTGCTGGTCGGGGGCATGGTGCTGTTCGGGGCGCTCGCCACGCTCGACCTGGCCTGGAGCCTGGCCGACATCACGATGGCCTTCATGACCCTCATCAACCTCGTGGCGATCGTCCTTCTCGGGCGCCAGGCGTTTCTGTTGCTGGCCGACTACGTGGGCCAGCGGCGCCGCGGCATCAAAAACCCGGTCTATACCCGCGACCGTATCCCCTCGCTCGAAGACAAGGCGGAGTGCTGGTAGCACCCCGCCCCGTAAGGCATGCCCGGAACCGGACTATTGTACGAACCGCCGTGTCACGCGGAAACGCTGCATGACCGCCACCACGAGGTAACTTGCGGCGAAGGCGAGGCATGCGATCAGCAGGATGCGCAGGAGCGTCGGCAGTGCCGGGATCCGGGCGACGAGGTCATAGCCGGCCTGCACGAGGATGAAGTGGCAGAGGTAGATGCCGAACGTCGCGCCTGCCAGCCGCGAGAGCCATGCGCGGGGCTTGAAGTCCAGCTTGCGCACGATCACGAAGACCGGGTAGGTCATCATGAAGACGTTGATGCCCGCGAAATACCATACGATCTCAAGGTACGCGTAGTTGCCCGGGAAGTGGTTTTGCAGAGCGACGTATCCGAAGGCCGTGATCAGGTAGCCCGCAATGAACATCGGGATGCAGACGGCCAGTGTCCGGCGCCAGTCCCATGCGGGCGGGAATTTCACCAGGTAGTATGCCAGCACGAGGTAACCCGCGAAGCCCGAGACGTAGTAGAACGTCCCGAATTCGTTCCAGTCGCAGACGCCGTAGAGCCCCATGTTTCCGAAATTCCCCGTGTAGCCCAGCATCGGCGCGAACATCTTGGCGTAGGGCAGCAGTAGGGTCACGCCCCATACGCCGAGCAACGTTTTGAGTTCGCTGCGCGAGGCCCTCTCGAGCCATGCGCTGACCACGGGCATGATCAAATACAGCCCTGCGAGCATGTAGAGGTACCACAACGGCGTAGTGTCGAACGTGAAATTGAATACGAATGTCCAGAGTTTGTGCAGCGTGGCGCCCCAGGTGAAATTTTCGGGGTCGATCGCCGGGCTCTGGCTTGCGGTGACGTAATTGAGGTAGACGTAATAAAGCAGCGGCAGCACGACCGACCAGAAAACGAGTGCCGCGAGAATGCGTCCGATGCGCTTGCGGTAGAAGCCGGCGAGGCCGGTTTTCACCGGGAGCAGCAATACGCCCGTCATCATGACGAACAGCGGCACGCAGCAGCGCACGAAACTGCCCGAAAAGGCTCCTGTGAGGAATGCGGCGCGGTCGTTGTCGAACTGGCCGACGAAGGGGTCGCAGCAGTGCGAAAAGACCACCAGGAAGCAGGCGGTCACGCGCAACAGGTCTACCCAGCCGATGCGTTCGCGGGCCGGGGCGTTCGGGTTGGGAAGTCGGTTCTCCATCTGTTTGTCGGGGTTAATCGGATTTTTGCGAAGATACGAAAAAAAAGCGCGCCGCCACGATTTTTTTTCGCAGCGGTGCGCCGTTTTTTGTGCCGGGACGTGCGGTTTTTTATGCCCTGCCGTCCTGTTCGGGGCCGGAATACACCGTCTCGCCCGCCATTGCGTCCTTGTTCGGGCATTCGGTTTTTGCCTCCCGGCTCTTTCGTCAGAGCTCTTGCCTGCCGCCGCTTGCGCTTCAGCCATTACGTCCCAGCCCTTGTCTTCTAGCCCTTTCGTCCCGGCTCTTACCCCGCCCCTTGCATCGGAGCCCTTGTCTCCCGGCTGTCCTTGCGCCGGGACGTGCGGTTCGCCGCGCCCGGTGCCGCCTGCCGGTCAGTTCACGACGACCGTCGGGAAATATTCGCGGAAAAGCGCCGCGGCACGTTCCGACTGTTCCGGGGTGTTCTCCTGTACGCCTGCGAGCCTGTACTCTTTGCCCATCGCTTCGTATTTGTGAACGCCGAGCGTGTGATAGGGCAGTATCTCTACCCGCTCTACCTGTTTGTAGCCGCCCAGCCGTTCGCCCAGCGCGCGGATGTCGGCCTCGGCGTCGCTGTAACCCGGCACCAATACGTAGCGCAGCCAGAACGGCTTGCCGTGTTCTTCGAGCCATGCCGCCGTGCGGAGCGTCTGGGCATTGTCGCGCCCCGTGAGCGTGCGGTGGCGCTCCGGATCGGCCTGCTTGACGTCGAGCAGCACCAGGTCGACCAGCCCCAGCAACTCCTCGACCGCCGGGTTCCAGACGCCGCCGTTCGAGTCGAGGCAGACGTGGATGCCCGCCCCGTGCAGCTGCCGCACGAGCGGCACCAGCGCCGCGGCCTGGAACGTCGGCTCGCCGCCCGAGAAGGTCACCCCTCCGCGCCGTCCGAAGAACGGTTTCTGGTCTGTGGCCATGCGCAGGATCTCTTCCGCAGGCGTGGGCTTTCCCCCGCAGGCGTCGATCGTATCGGGGTTGGCACAGTAGAGGCAGCGGAAATTGCAGCCTTGCAGGAAAACGACGAGCCGGAGTCCCGGCCCGTCGAAAGTTCCCATCGATTCGTAGGAATGTATTCGAAGCATAATCTGAATATTGTCGCCCTGCTCGCGGTTGGTCGGCGTAATCTGCGGCCTGCAGGCCGCAATTTATAAATCCGGCCCCACTCCGCACCCCTCCCTTGGGAGGGGTTTGTGTCCGCCTGCGGCGGAAATCCGGCGTGGTGTGGCGCGGCAGTGGCGGCTGAAAATTTACATCCTCTCGTGGAAGCTGCGGCTGATGACCTCCAACTGGTGTTCGCGGCTCAGCTTGGTGAAGTTCACGGCATAGCCCGATACGCGGATCGTCAGCTGCGGATAGTTCTCGGGATGCTCCATGGCGTCTTCGAGCATCGCGCGGTTCAGCACGTTGACGTTCAGGTGGTGTGCGCCCTTCGTAAAGTAACCGTCGAGCATCGTCACCAGGTTCTCGATCCGCTCCTCTTCGGTCGGGCCCAGCGATTTGGGGACGATCGAGAAGGTGTTCGAGATGCCGTCCTGCGAGTCGCGGTAACGGAGTTTGGCCACCGAGGCGAGCGAGGCGATGGCACCGCTCTTGTCGCGTCCGTGCATCGGGTTGGCACCCGGTGCGAAGGCCACGCCCTTGGCGCGTCCGTCGGGCGTCGCGCCGGTTTTCTTGCCGTACATCACGTTCGAGGTGATGGTCAGCAGCGAAAGCGTCGGGCGGGCGTTCTTGTAGACGGGCAGTTTCTTGAGCTCCTCGCTGAAGAAGTACACGAGGTCTACGCCCAGGTGGTCTACGCGGTCGTCGTTGTTGCCGAAGCAGGGGAATTCGCCCTGGATGTCGAAGCCTTCGCTGAGCCCCTCGGCGTTGCGGCGGGTGGTCACCTTGGCATATTTGATGGCCGAGAGCGAGTCGAGGGCGATCGAAAGCCCCGCTACGCCGTAGGCGAGGTTGATGCGCGGGTCGGTGTCGACGAAGGCCATCTGCGCCTTCTCGTAGTAGTACTTGTCGTGCATGTAATGGATGATGTTCATCGCCTCGTTGTAGACGCGGGCGATTTCGGTCAGCACCATCTTGTAGTTGCGCATCACCTCCTCGAAGCGCAGCGGGCCCTCCGAAAGGGCGGGGATGCCCTTGACCATCAGCGTGCCGGTATTCTCGCAGCGGCCGCCGTTGATGGCCAGCAGCAGCGCCTTGGCCAAGTTGCAGCGCGCGCCGAAGAACTGGATCTGGCGGCCGATGTCCTGGTACGATACGCAGCAGGCGATGCCGTAGTCGTCCGAATGGCGCACTTCGCGCATCAGCTCGTCGTTCTCGTACTGGATCGAGCTGGTGTCGGCCGAAACCTTGGCGCAGAAATCCTTGAATCCCTGCGGCAGGTCGGGGCTCCACAGGATCGTGAGGTTGGGCTCGGGCGACGGGCCGAGGTTGTAGAGCGTCTGCAGGAAACGGAACGAGGTCTTGGTTACCTTCGTGCGGCCGTCGTTGAAGCGTCCGCCGATGGCTTCGGTCACCCACGTCGGGTCGCCGGCGAAGATGTCGTTGTAGGACTGCATCCTCAGGTGGCGTACCATGCGCAGCTTGATGACGAACTGGTCGATGAGCTCCTGTGCGAACACCTCGTCGATGTTGCCGTGCGCCAGGTCGTATTCGATGAAGATGTCGAGGAACGACGACACGTTGCCCAGCGACATCGCGGCGCCGTCCTGTTCCTTCACGGCTGCGAGGTAAGCCATGTAAACCCACTGCACGGCCTCCTGTGCCGAATGCGCCGGGCGGCTCAGGTCGAGCCCGTAGTATTCGCCCATCGTGCGGATCTCCTTCAGCGCCTTGATCTGCTCGGCGACCTCTTCGCGCAGGCGGATGCGGGCGTCGGTCATCGGGCCGGTCAGGTTGCGCAAGTCCTGCTGCTTGGCTTCGATCAGGCGGTCGGTGCCGTAGAGCGCCAGGCGGCGGTAGTCGCCGATGATGCGGCCGCGGGCGTAGTTGTCGGGCAGGCCCGTCAGGAAGCCCAGCGAACGGAACGAGCGAATCTCCTCGGTGTAGACGTCGAACACGCCGTCGTTATGCGTCTTGCGGTAGTGGGTGAAAATATCCCTGACCTTCTCGTCCACGTCCACGCCGTTCTCCTTGCAGGCGCGCGATACGACGTTGATGCCGCCGAAGGGCTTGATGGCCCGCTTGAGCAGCTCGTCGGTCTGCAGGCCCACGATCAGCTCCTGTTCCCTGTCGATATAACCCGCCTTGTGCGAGGTGATGGTCGAGACGGTGGCATTGTCCAGCGAGCGGACGCCGTTGTTGTTCCGCTCCTCTTCGAGCGCCTTGAGGCAGAGGTTCCAGATGTGCTTGGTACGTTCGGTAGGGCCCTGCAGGAAAGTGGCGTCGCCCAGGTAGGGGGTGATGTTCGTCTGCACGAAGCTCGTGACGTTGATTTCCTTGCTCCAAAGCCCGTCGATAAAGGTTTTGTTCAATTCCATAGAATGTTATTCAAAATGAGATTAAAATTGTCGTATTTGGGAGCCACAAAGGTATGTTATTTTTATCACAATACCGAAATCTTCGGAGTATTTTCTTAAAAAAACTTAAAAAATACCTAACAATAGGGAGCTTCCGCCCGCAGGTTTGCACGGGGCGGGATTATTGCGTAGTTTTGCGGGAGTAAAATATCCCCGTTATGGAAGAGCTGACACTTACCACCCCGGCGCTGCTGTTCTCCGCCGTTTCGCTGATCCTGCTGGCCTATACCAACCGGTTTCTTTCTTATGCCCAGCTGGTTCGCACGCTCAAGGAACAACACCTGCAACACCCCTCGAAAGTCACCCGTGCGCAGATCGACAACCTACGCCGCCGCCTGCACCTCACGCGTACGATGCAGATTCTGGGCGTCACGAGCCTGTTCCTGTGCGTGGTGACGATGTTCCTTCTCTACGTCGGCCTGATCCTCCTTTCCGCCTATGTCTTCGGTGCGGCGCTGTTGCTGCTGATCGGGTCGCTCGGCGTGTCGATTTGGGAAATCCAGATTTCGGTGCGTGCGCTGGAGATCCACCTGCACGACATGGAGAAATAATTCGCCGGTCTTGTCCGGTTGCGCGCTGGCCTCCTTTTCCACAGGGAGATACCGGGGAATTGTCCCTATGACCGCGGCGGTTCCGCTTCCCATGCCATATCCCTGAAAAAACGAAGATGCCGCGACATCCCGTCACTGCATCTCCCACTAACCTACTTATGTAACCTAAAACCAACTTGGAAACCTTCTTCCGGTTCCCACGTTGCAAAGATACGGGGCCGTCGTTACGGGCGAATGACGGCCCCGTTACGTTCCGGCGACAAATGCCGCCCCTGTCCGGGAAAATCCTCCGGCGGGGCGGATTGCCGGCCGCTTTTTGCGGGGCGGCCTGTCGTATTCCGGCTGCGTTTGCCGGGGCGTTCAAAAAACCCTCCTTCGAAAAGGAGGGTTCGGGCGGAGTCCGTATAGGAGCCCCGTGCTATTTTTTGTGCTCCAGAAAATAATGCTGCGACTTGAGCAGGTTGCGGGCCTGCAGGATCATCGTTTTGGTTTCGTTGAGGATCGTCAGGTAGAGGACGCTGGCGCGCGTGCTCACCGTCTCGTCGCCGTTGATGCGGCGCAGCTGGCTCTTGATGGCCTCGACGATCGTGTCGAAGAGTTTGTCGCGCATCTCCAGCACCATGTCCAGGTCGGAGAAGTCCTTGGTGCGCAGCATGTCGTTGATCTTGTCGAAGATCGCTTCCACCTGGTCGTTCACGCGCATCAGGTCTACGATCTGCTCCTTCGTGAGCCCCTCGTGGTGGTTGTTGATGTGCTCGTATGCCGGGCGTGTTATGTGGATCAGCGCCTTGGTCACCTCCGAGAGGTAATCCACCACCTGTACGTAGAAATGTCCCGTGTCGATGTCGCACTGTTGCAGGCGCCGCAGCGTAGGCATGATGCCGTACTTGCGGTCGCGCGCCTCTTCGAAGAGCTTGTCCGACGACTGTACCATCTCCTTGAGTACCTTGCGGTTCTCTTTGAATACCGCCACCAGCGTACGGTTGTAGATGCGCGTCACGTGCTCCATCGTCGTGCAGACCTCGCCGATGCAGACGCAGAGCACCTCGTCCGGGGTCTCGGCCTTGACGACGGGCGATTCTTTGGTTTCGGCGGCCTTGATCTGCTCGACGTTGCGGTGGCTGCGAACCAGCAGCCATGCGCAGAGTGCGACGAGCACCGTCACGGCGATCCAGCCGCCCCACAGCAGGAGCAGTGTCACGCCGAAGGCGATCAGGAATCCGCCGAGCGCCGTGATGAACCAGCCCGAGATGACGGCCATCACGCCCGTAATGCGGTATACGGCGCTCTCGCGTCCCCAGGTACGGTCGGCCAGCGACGAACCCATGGCCACCATGAATACCACATAGGTCGTCGACAGCGGCAGCTGGTACGAAGTGCCGATGGCGATCAGGATCGATGCGGCCGTGAGGTTCACGACGGCGCGGATCATGTCGTACGGCGCCGACGAACGCTCCTCTGCGGGCAGCGGTTCGAACCTCCGGTCGATGGCCTTCTGCATGCGGACGGGGATCAGCCCCGTCCACATCGTGTTGAGTACCAGAGTGGCACGTACCAGGCTGCGTGAAATGAACGTCGAGCCGAAGCGCTCTTCACCCTCGTGCTGCGAGGCGAGCGACAGCTCGGTCTCGGTGACATGCTGCGATTTCTTCGAGAAGAACAGTGTCAGCACCATCACCAGCCCCGATGCCAGCAGCAGCAAGAAATTGGCGCGTGCCGGTTCGGCCAGTTCGCCCATCATGATCGACTCGCTGCCGGCTTCGCGGGCGATCTGCCATGCGTCGTAGCTGGCCAGCGGCACACCGATGAAGTTCACCAGGTCGTTCCCCGCGAATGCCAGCGCCAGCGCGAAGGTGCCCGAAAGGATCGTGATGCGCATGATGTTGAGCCGCATGCGCTGGAGGAGCCACAGCACGACCGACGATGCGGCCCAGAATGCCAGCAGCGTTACCAGCACGTGCTCCCCGACGTAGTCCGCCACCGACGTGGGGATCAGCCCCGAGCTTTTCAGTCCCTTGAACAGGGCGAAATAGAGGATGCCCGCCAGCGAGATGCCGCACCATACGGCTCCCCAGCGGCGGAACACCGGTGCGAAGCGGAACGAGAAGATCAGCCGCGAGACGTACATGAACAGCGACCCGGCGGCGAATGCCAGCGCCACGGAGAGCAGGATGGCCGCGATGATGGCCATGGCCTTGCCCGTGTTGATGTATTGCGAAAGGTCGGCTATGGAAGCCCCGGCGTCGCCCCAAATATGGAACAGCGCCGCCGCGACCCCGGCGCCCAGCAACCCGAAGACCATCGACACGGTGGTCGACGTCGGCAGTCCGAGCGTGTTGTAGAGGTCTAACAGCAGGATGTTGCCGAGCATCATGCCCAGGAAGAGCATCATGATCTCCTGAAAGGAGAATTGCCCGGGGTAGAATACGCCGCTTCGGGCGACCTCCATCATGCCGCTCGACGTGAGCGTCCCGACGAGGATGCCTGCGGCTGCGATCCAAAGTATGACGCGCCGCGGGGCGACTTTCGACCCCAGGGCCGAGTTGAGGAAATTGACCGCGTCGTTGGCCACGCCCACGACGATGCCCATCACGGCCAGCAGGCCCATGATGATTACGATACAAGTGAATAGGGGACTCATGGTTTGTTCTGTTTCTGGATTTTTCCGCCGTAAAGGTCTGAAACAAATATTACAAAAACGTTACAGTCCGGTTGCGCCCTTATGAATGTTTGCGCAGGGTGAAGACGAATTCCAGCCCGCCGCGTTCGCCGTTGCGTACGGTGATCGTCCCGCCGTGGATCACGACGGCGTTCTTGACGATCGAAAGCCCGAGTCCCGTACCGCCCAGCTTGCGCGAACGTCCCTTGTCGATGCGGTAGAACCGCTCGAAGAGGTGCGGGAGGTGTTCTTCGTCGACGCCGATGCCGTTGTCGGCGAAAAGTATCGTGCATGCCTCTGTCGTGTCCGAAAGCAGGCGGATGAAGATGTCGCGCCCGCCCGAGTAGGCCGAGGCGTTGTCCGCCAGGTTGCGGAAGATGGAACTCAGCAGCGAAGGGTTGCCTTCGACCTCGACCGGGCCGGGGAAATCGCAGTTCACGCGCAGCCGCTGTCCTTCGGGACGCAGTTCCATGTCGGCCCTGACCTCGTCGATCAGGTCGTTCAGCACTACGGGTTCCTTGCGGATAAGCTCTTTACCCTCATCCATGCGCGTGATGGTCGAGACGTCGGAGAGCAGGTGCCGCAGCCGTTCGACCTGCGCACAGCTCTTTTCGAGGAACGCCGTGCGTTTTTCCGCCGTCAGGCGGGGATTGGCCAGCAGCGTTTCCAGGTAGCCCTGTATTGCCGCCACGGGGGTCTTCAGTTCGTGGTTGATGTTGTTGGTGAGCTGTTTCTTGATGCGGATTTTCTCCTGTTCCTCGTGCAGTGCCAGCGCATGCTCCCGGTCGCGGTCGGCCGTCGTGCGTTGCAGGCGTGCGTAGAGGCGGATGATGTGGTTCGAGATGTCGCCCAGTTCGTCGTGGGGAAAGGTCTCCTTGTCGTCGATCCGTTCGCCCCGCTCGGCGCGTTCGGCAAATTCGTTCAGGCGGGTGATGTTGTGACCCAGGCGGCGGGTCGTGAAATAGGCCGCAATGCTCATCAGCAGCGTGACGCCCAGCATGAACCAGAGAAATTCCCAGTCGGCCGCGAGCACTTCGCGCAGCGAAACGGAGTAGGGGACGGCCGTGCGGATGATGATCCCGTCGCCCTTCATGGCCGAATAAAAATAAAACCGGTCGGTACTTTCCGAGTGGCGGTGGATGGTGTAGCCGGTGCCATGGGCGATCGCTTCGGTGACTTCGGGGCGCCCGAGGTGGTTGGCTGCGGGCAGCGAGTCGGCCGAGTTGTCGAACAGGACGCGCCCGTCGTCGTCGATGACCGTTACGCGCAGGTCGCCGTAAGGAAGGGGATGTCCGGTGAGGAATGCCCCGGGTGCGGTGCCCTCGCCGAGTGCGTCGAGCAGGCGCAGGTTGAAGAGTTGCAGCCGGGCATCGAGCCGCTCGGCCTTGAAGCGCTTCTCGCGGCTGTACTGGAAGGTGACGAAGCAGGCCACCAGCGCCCACGAGAAGGCGAACAGCAGCAGGAACAGCCGCCTGTGGTAGGAAAACCTATTCCTCAAAACCGTAGCCATAGCCCAGGCGTGTTACGATGTGTTCCCCATAGGGGCCGATCTTGCGGCGCAGGCGCGTGATGTTCACGTCGATGGTGCGGTCGAGCACGATTACCTCGTCGCTCCACACCTGCCGCAGGATCTCTTCGCGCGAGAATATCTTGCCGCGCGAGGAGAGCAGCAGCGCCAGGATCTCGAACTCTTTTTTGGTCAGCGCCAGCGGCTCCCCGTCGATCGTGCAGACCTTGCGCGTGAGATCCATCCGCAGCCCTTCGAACGCCACGGCCTTCTCTTCGGCGGCCGGCTGTGCCGTGCGGCGCAGCACGCTGCGTACGCGTGCCAGCACTTCGCGGATGGAAAAGGGCTTGGCGATGTAGTCGTCGGCCCCGATGTTGAGTCCTGCCACCGTATCGTCCTCGGTGTCCCTGGCCGTGCAGAAAATGATCGGCACGCCTGCCGTCTCGGGGCGGGACTTGAGCTGCCGCGCCATCTTGAACCCGCTCGTTTCGCCCATCATGACGTCGAGCAGAATCAGCGAATAACGTTCGGGATGCATGTCGAGCGCCTGTTCGGCGCTGTAAGCCACGTCGACCTCATAGCCCTCGACCTCGAGGTTGAACTGCAGAATCTCACACAGCGATTCTTCGTCGTCGACTACCAGGATTTTGTACTTTGTCATAACTGTTACGGATTGGAATCCGGCTCAAAAGTACGTAACAAACCGCTTTTTGCACCTCCCGTGCCGCATATTTAACCGAAATGTAACAGACTCTCACTCACCCAGCACGGCCATTTGCTGCCGGATCGACTCCTCGTGGATGGCCTGCAGGACGGAGCGCATGAATTCCCGGTCCATACCCATCCGGATGGCCTGATCCGCCCGTCGGGCCAGCAGTTCCTCGTAGCGCTGCGCCTGCAACACGGGCATGTTGTGCTCCTTCTTGTACTGCCCGATATCGCGCGAGACGCGCATGCGCCGCGAGAGCAGTTCGAGCAGTTCGTCGTCCAGCTTGTCGATCTGCGACCGCAGTTCGGTCAGACTTTCGGTCGTGGCGTTGGTTTCGCGGATCACGAGGTTGCGGCAGATGTAGGCCAGTCCCTGCGGCGTCACCTGCTGCGCCTTGTCGCTCCATGCGCAGTCGGGCGAGCAGTGGGCCTCGATGATCAGCCCGTCGAGCCCCAGGTCCATGGCCTGCTGCGAGAGGGGAGCGATCAGCTCGCGGCGCCCGCCGATATGGCTCGGGTCGCAGAATATCTGCAGCCCCGGGAGGCGGCGGTGCAGCTCGATGGGGATCGACCACATCGGGTGGTTGCGGTAGAGGCTTTTGTCGATCGACGTGAACCCGCGGTGGATGACACCCAGGCGGCGGATGCCGGCGTTGTAGATGCGTTCCACGCCGCCGATCCACAATTCGAGGTCGGGACTCACGGGGTTTTTCACCAGCACCGGGATATCGTGCCCGCGCAGCGCATCGGCGATCTCCTGCATGGCGAACGGGTTGGCCGTCGTGCGGGCCCCGATCCAGATCATGTCGATGCCGCCTTCTATCGCTGCCAGGACATGCTTGCGCGTAGCGACCTCCGTGGCGGTATACATCCCCGTTTCGCGTTTTACGCGTTGCAGCCAGGCTATGCCTTCGACGCCTACGCCCTCGAACCCGCCCGGTTTGGTGCGCGGTTTCCACAGTCCGGCGCGGAATAGCTTGAAGCCCTCCGCGGCCAGTTCGCGGGCTGTTTCGATTACCTGCTCTTCGGTTTCGGCGCTGCACGGCCCCGCGATGACCAGCGGCCGACGGGGGTCGAGCCCCGGAAGATTGATGGGTTGTAAGTCGTTCATGGTTTTTATGTTTTTCGTTTTTATCGTTTGTTCCTTGTCAGATTACCGGGTTGGGGCATTCGGCGTATTCGCCCAGGATGCGGAAGTCGCTCGTCAGCGGCCGTGCCGCTTCGATGGCCTGCCGGTAACGCACCGCGTCGTCGAAGGTGACGTCCACGTAGAAGCGGTATTCCCACTCGCGGCCGATGATCGGCAGCGACTGTATTTTCGAGAGGTTGATTTCGTAAAAGGAGAGCAGGGTGAGCACCTTGGAAAGGCTTCCCTGGGTGTGGGGCAGCGAGAAGACCAGCGATGCCTTGTTCGTGCGCGCCGGGTCGGTGAACCCTGCGGCGCAGCTGCGGTCGGCCAGCAGGAGGAAGCGCGTGAAGTTGTGTTTGTTGGTCTCGATGCCCCGTTCCAGGATTTCGAGCCCGTAGAGCTCCGCCGCCCCGGCGCCGCAGATGGCGGCCGTGCCGCGGAGCCGTTGTTCGGCGATTTCGCGGGCGCTGCCCGCCGTGTCGTCGCGTTCGACGACTTTCATCGCCGGATGGGCTTTCAGGTAATCGCCGCACTGCATCAGGGCGATCGGGTGCGAGTGCACCTCGCCGATGTCGCAGGGCGCCTCCCCCGGCAGTGCTGCCAGTACGTGCGAGATGCGGAGTTTGTATTCGCCGATGACGGCGAGCGAACTGCGCCGCAGCAGCTCGTGGTTGGGAAGCAGGCTGCCTGCGATGGTGTTTTCGATGGCCGCGATGCCCAGCAGCGTCGGGTCGGCGGCCATGCGGGCGAACTGCTGGTCGAAGCTGTCGCAGGGCAGGATTTCGACCTGCTCGCCGGGGAAACTGCACCTGGCGGCGGTTTCGTGGAAACATCCGGGTTGTCCCTGTATGGTGATGCGTTTCATAATCGAATTTTAGGCATTAAAAAATCCCGCTCTTTGCAGAACGGGATCCTTCGTGTTTTCACTCTATTGTATCATACAGCTAATTGCATACAACCCCGCTCTTCCTCTTGCTATAAAAGAAAAAGTAAAAAAAGTAATATGCAAAACCGTAAAGTCTCATCTCTCGTGGGGATTAACAGCGGCAAATGTAGTAAAATATTTGCGGAATCCAAATTTTCAGCCCTGTTTTTTGCCTGCGGCGGCCGATTTCCGTTTCCGGAACCGCTTTTTGAACTGCTGGCGGCGGCCGAAGAGCAGACGGAAGAAAACCCCCCGCAGCAGCGTGTCGTTGATGTCCCACCCGCGTATGTCGGCGTAGCGATCCAATATGTACAGGAACGGGACGGCCGGGCAGCTCAGCCGCCGCAGGTTGATCATGCATTCGTCGGGGCGCAGCGGCCGGGCGTGGAATCTCATGCGGTTGATGTCGATCAGCTGGAAACGGTAACTGCCTGTCGTACCGTCGTATTCCCAGAGGATATTGGTCTGGTTGAAATCCTCGTGGCAGATCCCTTGCTCATGGAGGCGGACGGTGAAGCGGGCGAAGGCTTCGAGTACGGGCAGCGTGTCCGGCGCCGGGAACTGTTTCATGGTCTGCGGGAGCGGGGTGAGCTCCGACCGGCGGGAAACGAAATAGGCGTCGGCGATCAGGCCGCCCTTGCGGTATTCGCTCCATGCCACCGGTTCCGGGGTGTCGAAGCCCATCCCGCGCAGGCGCAGGGCGTGCTCGTAGGCGCGGCAGGCCTTGTTCTTGCGGAAGAACGAATACATGAACCTGTTGAACACATTGGGGCGCTTATAGCGTTTGACGACAAGGCGTTCGCCCCCGATGTCGAAAGCCCGGATCTGGTTGCGCCCGTCGTGGAGCACCTCGCCCGAGACGTGGAAAACCTCCGGGAGCCGTTCGATAAAGGGTTGCACGTGCCGTATTGCGGGGTTGACCGTTATTTTCATGATGGCGTTCGTTTACCAGGCAAAGTTACGGCAAACACTGTTCCCGTATAGTCCAGTTTGGGAATAATATTGGTGAAATAGATGGAAAAAGGCGTGCCGGTCGTCGGTTTTGCCGGTCGTAGCCGGTATCGTACCGGGTAATATCGGATTCCTTACTTAATTATTCAAGAGGTGGGGGCAGAATTAGCGGCGGTCGTGACTGAGATCTGTTTTACCCCGGTCATTTGTTTTTCGGTTTTTACACGTTATTGCTATCGGAAGGTGCGTGGCGCCGCCGTTCGGATGATGGTTGCATTTTAGTTGCAAATCGGCGGCATGGTCTGGCATTTCACCTTGTCGCCGAAAAAGAAAAAATCCATGTAACCCATGTTACAAGGATTTTACTATTTATCAGAATGAATTGACTGCGCTAACTATTGCATCGACAATATCTTCGTATAAGATTTTTGAAAGCTCTTTATGTTTCTTGTGGTTCTTTGCAACTCCATCATTCCATGACCCCATTCCTCCGAAAACAAAGGAAGAAAATGCCGCGAATAATAATTGGAGCGCGTCGATTGAATAGTTATTCTTTGGTAGTATATCTTGCAAATATGAATCCTTATATGGGTTCTTTTCATCTAATAGCCGTCTTGCGCTTTCAAATAACTTACCCCAATATTCCAAATTTTCTTCAAGAGCGAAACTTTCAATTCGAGTCAAAGAATTCTTAAGTCGGGTTTTAATTTCTAATAAGTCATATTGTTTGTCGATCGTCGGACGATCCTTAGATATGCACTTGTATTTTACCTGCCATATTTTATTGTCGGGTGCATTTTGATTTATACTACTCCATTCGGCATTCCAAAAGTCTGAATGATCTTCGAAAACAGTTTCTATTAACCAAATCCCTCCACCTCCGACAAAACCTGCCGTCATATAATCGTCCGGCCTTTGCGACTTGAAGTGCAGCCTGAGTTTCAAGCATCCTTTTTCGTTAAGATATTTAAACCATCCGGTTGGACTATCAGCTACCAGCATCTCGACTTTCTTGGAAAACAGGCCTTTTTTCTTTTGATATATAAAGTCGACAGATTTACAATATTGGAAAATACAATTCGAATCGAAATCGTATAGCAAGTTACCCACTTGCAAATAATCGTTGCCGTATCCGATAATGGCAATTACCTGTGCAATAATGTCATTCATGCTCTTGAAGGGTTATTCTGTCAAATATACTATTTTATCCATGGATATCCAAAAGTTACCCCCCCCCAAATGAATTAACTTATTGAGGAAATTTAAGAGTGACATTTTTTTGAAGATTCCGGTTTACCCCCCCCCTGCGCAAATTTATGTAACTATTTGTATTAAGTGGTATTATTCGGCTAATGCCTCCAAAAGTCCAAGCGTCTAACCAGTATGTTCTGCCTGTTATTTCTTCACCGATCGGCACGAAAAAAGCGGCTGCCTTGTTTTGGCAACCGCTTGATTTTAGAGCTGTTGACGAGGATTGAACTCGTGACCTCTTCCTTACCAAGGAAGTGCTCTACCACTGAGCTACAACAGCAACATGCTGAAAATCAACGATTAATAGATGCGTAAGAGGCGTGTATAGGCGCGGTGTCCAACATTGTGTCCAACAATCGCTACCCACAATCGCTTGCAGGTTAATGATTAAGTGATTTATTGATAGTGAATTACGTGTAAAATAAAAAAGAGGACAAACATCGCCTACTGCCATGTCTGTCCTCGTAACTCGTGGAGAAAATCGCGCAAGAAAATTTACCCTTTCCCCTGCTCTCTCCTTTTAAGAATGTTGTGTTGCTTTTGTTTTATAGTATTTAAATCAACTATAACATTTTCACGGAGCCGTTTTTTGTTCTGATGTCGCAACAATAAACTTTGCACGTTCATATAACTCATCAAAGGTAATAATTTCTGGATTAGAGAGGTTTCTGCGAAATAGCTCGAAAGAGCTATATTTCTCTTCATTCATCGTATTATCTATTACAAATTCAGAAAGAGTACCTATCACTAAATATGCTTTGGGCAAATAATTAAAAGCGGGCTTACCCACAGGATTAGATTCATCATCTTTAATTTGGATGCTTGTGGACAGACTTTCAATCGATTTCTGTACGGTCTTTTGAATTTGTGCTATTCCTCCTATCACCTCTTCTGATACGGAAAAACAAGCAGGTCTATATTGTTTATCAAGAAGTTTAGTAGTGTGTTTTTTTATCTCTACCAAACAGAGTGTATCGACAACTCCTTTTCGTGCTAATAAAGCGTCAACTCGCTTTCCTTTACTGTTAACATTATATCCCGCAACGACTTGTTCTAGCTTTTTTCCTTCCAGTGGGGCATTGAAAACATAATTTAGACCGTAGCCAAATATCCAAGTATTTGCCTCAAAGAAGCTCTGCCATTCGGATTCCGAAGAGTCATTGTCTAGTAGCTGTTTAAAGGTATTAAGACTTTGCTTCCGTTTTGACAACTCAACAATTTCACCAGTTGATATTCCTCCTTTTTGAATTTCGCTAATAATATCAGGATATTGGGAAAGTAACTTAATGGCCTGTTCTTTATTAAGAATATATTTTTGTAAAAAATCATCTGTAAATTGTTGGTGTGAAGCCGAATCTTCAATAGGCAGAAATGATATAGAATTTATGAAATTAATGAATGTTCGTATTTCGCCTCCTGTTAATGTCCAATCACCTCGATATGCAGAACCCGACGTTTTATTATATTTTTGAATTTTTACAACACTAATGCCTCTAGTATCCTCGAAAACACTTGCAACTATTTCCTGCTTTTCGCCCTGTGTTAACCTTAAAGTCGTTTCTTTACTATTCTTGATTGGAACTAATTCATTAGCAGAATTTACAATTTTACTAATATATCTAAAGGGCCTTTCTATTTCTTCCATATAACCATCAGTATTCTCAAAAGTACTCTTAACTTGAATGCGCTTTGAAACATAGACTTTATCGTCTCGTTTATTTACGAAATATTTAATTTCATCTTGCCCCATAAATATAATTGTTTATTGCATAAAGGTATGTAATCGTTGACAACTAAACAAACTGTTCCAGATATTTCTCGTTGAATCCAGCCAGCAAGAACTTGAAATCTCTCGGTTCCCCCTCTTTTGTCGTATAATCGAATACGATTGTATCGCTGTCGATATGCGCTTGAA